>Ga0209347_1003518_pt1 | contig 18057 bp, 19 predicted proteins | sample AutmiccommuBRH23_FD_187382 | JGI IMG/M metagenome (GOLD analysis project Ga0209347, IMG submission 187382) | Deep subsurface microbial communities from Mt. Terri, Switzerland - Autotrophic microbial communities BRH/23 (SPAdes) (version 2) | ecosystem: Environmental > Aquatic > Deep subsurface >...
GTTCTGATCGAGAAATAGACGCACGACCACGCCTGTATCGCCCGCCGAGGCGTGGTTCTTCACCTCGCGGTTCATGATCGCCGTCGTCTGCTCGAGTTGGCGCTCGATGGCTTCGAACACACGGTTCACGATGGCCGAGTGGTCGCCCTTCATCTCGCGCCGGTCCTGCTCGCCCTTGGCGACGATCGGATTTCGGCCGGGGATGTCGACCTCGACCGAGATCCCGACCGGCGTCTTGCCGCTCTCGGCGCTGCGATGCGGCACCTCGACGACGACGCGGGCTCCGGTGATGTGGTGGTGAAAGCGTTGCAGTCGGTCCACGCGGTCGCGGATGAGGCCCTCCAGGAATTCTGAGCTCGCCATGTTCTTGAAAGCGATCTGCAGGGGTCTTTCCATCGTTTTTCTTCTCCGTCTGCGTCTTGGGTCGTGTCGTTTTGGCCGGGGTCGATCTTGCCACTCAAACGAAGCCCTGTGGTGTTCGTGTGGCTGGGGACGTCCCCTCCATCTATTCAATTTGGGGGCTGCGGCCGTTTGGGTAAACATGCAAGCGTTCCGGGAAATTCACGATAGGTTACGGGGCTAACAAATGACCAAAAGAATGCCCGTCGTCGGGGTGATGGGATCGGGGGATGCCGCTCACGCGGACAAGGCCGAAGACCTGGGGCGCTGGCTTGCCGGGCAGGGCGTGCATCTGCTGACGGGATCGGGCCGCGGCGTGATGACGGCGGCGAGCGAGGCGTTCGCCTCCGTGAAGGATCGAGCGGGCCTGGTCGTGGGCGTCGTGCCCTGCGCGGACGAGCCTCAAATTCCGTATGACGGATACCCTAACCCTTTCGTGGAATTGGCAATTTTTACGCATCTTCCATTGAGCGGCATCGCCGGAACCGACATGCGGTCGCGCAATCACATCAACGTCTTGAGCTCCAACGTGCTGGTCGCGCTTCCCGGCGGGAGCGGAACATCGAGCGAGGTCGTGCTCGCGCTGCGCTACGGCCGTCCCATCGCGGCATACGTGGATGAGCCAACCGACATCCTCGATCTGCCCGATGCGGTACCCGTGCTGCGAACGCTCGGCGAGGTGCAGCGCTTTGTGCTGCATGCGCTCGGCAGGGATTGAGGCCGCAGCGGCAGTAGATTTCAATTTGGCTCGAGTGGGGAGGGACTACTGCCAACGTCGGCAGGGTCGAACGGCGTCGGATCATCGTTGACACCGACATCCGGTGGTTGCGCCTCCGGATCAGTCCAGTCCGGCCTGACGCTTTCCTCCTCAGGAGCGGGTTCACTCGCGCTCTCATCCGGGATCTTCAGCAAATCACTCTGCGCTACTGCAGGGCCAACAACCGCAATTGCTAGAACTACCGATATCAGGACGGTAAGACTTTTCATTGCGCGCGGTCAAATTATCTCGACGTTGAAGCGCAGTCCATCGAACTGTTTCGTCATCGATGATCAAGCATCGATCGCAACGACGAAACAGTATGCCAACTCATGATCGCTGACGAGTCGTTTAGTACTCGTCGGGATCGAGCGGGCTTGGACCGCTATCGACGTCGGAAGGATAGAACGGCGTAGGATCGTCGTTCGCGCCGAGCATGTCGGGCTCCGCGTAGGGGTTGGCCCACGCAGGCCGGTAGCCACGGTAATTCGGAGAAGCTAGCGAGGAGCTGTCGTCTTGAGGCGGAAGGCGTTCACCTTCCCCTCGTGCTGCCGCAAGCGAGGTCTGTGCGACGGTGATAACCGCAATGCCAGCAACGAGAACGCAGAACTTACGCATGGGATCACTCGCAGGGTTTCATCCCTGCAACGATCCGTCACAGCGGGTTCTTTGTCGATGAACTCAAGCGGATGTGCTTTCCGCAAGTTCATCGATTGTCGCGAAAAGAAGCGCCAAGTCCTCGGGGCGAGAGAGGCGATGCTCGCCGTCGGGGATCTCGATCATCTTCGCCCAGTCGCCCGTTAAGAACTCGAGAAGCTTGCGCGCGTGCGCGATCGGCACGGCTTTGTCCTCGCCGCCTTGCAGGATGACGACGGGCCTGGCGGGATCGAACGGCTCGGCTTTAAACAGGTGGTTGCGACCTTCCTCGATCAGCAGCTTGGTGATGGCGTAGGGCTCGCCATACTCGGAAGGCTCCAAATAGACGCCGTTTTCCAGGAGCTCGCGGCGCGCTGCTTCCGGGAACTGCTTCCACATCAGCTCTTCCGTCATGTCCCAAGCAGGCGCGATCAGCACCACGGCGGCGATGCGCTTGGCCTCTTCGGGAGCCTCGCGCATCATCCGTCGCAACATCAGGAGCGCGATGTGGCCGCCCATGCTCGATCCGATGACGATCTGAGGGCCTTGGCTCGCGCTGCGGAAGACGGTCTCGGCCTCTTCGAGCCAAGCGCCGATCGATCCGTCCTCGAACTTGCCGCTGGAAAGACCATGGCCCGAGTAGTCGAAGCGCGTGTAGCCGTAGCCTCTGTCTCGCGCAAAGGCTGCAAGCTCGGTCGCCTTGGTGCTAGCCATGTCGGACTTGTAGCCTGCGAGCCAGAACAGCCCGATCCCGCCCGGCGACGGTGAGGGATCGTTAAGGTAGGCGATGCGCCGCGCGCCTCTAGCGCCCGGCTTGCCGATGTCAAGGAATTGCGGTTCGCGGTCGCTCACTCTAAAGATCCCTTTCGCCTGCCGGAGATAGCCTCGTGGCCGAAAAGCGCTCGACCATACTGCAGATCATCCCAGAGCTCGATACCGGAGGGGCGGAGCTTTCCACCATCGAGATCGCCGATGCGATCGAGCGCGCGGGCGGCCGCGCCATCGTTCTGAGTGAGGGCGGACGGCTGGTGCAGCGCCTGCGCGATACCGGCGCGCAGCTGCAATTCTTTCCCGCCGCCGCCAAGGCGCCCTGGCGGCTCATATGGAACGCGCGGCGCATCGCGCGCGTGATCCGCCGCGACAAAGTCGACCTCATCCATGCACGTAGCCGGGCGCCGGCCTGGAGCGCCTTGATCGCCGCCAGGCTCACCGGCGTGCCGTTCGTCACCACCTATCATGGCGCCTACTCGGAGAAGAGCGCGCTCAAGCGGCTCTACAACAGCGTGATGGCTCGCGGCGACAAGGTGATCGCGAACTCCCACTACACCGCCGACCTCGTCCGTATGCGCTACGGCACGCCGCTCGCCCGCCTGCAGGTTGCTCATCGCGGCATCGACGAGGCCCGCTTTGATCCGCAGCTCATCGCGCCCGAGCGGGTGGCGTCGCTGCGTGCAGCGTGGGGCGTCGATCGCGATGCCCGCATCATCCTCAACACCGCCCGTCTCACCACCTGGAAGGGCCAGGGCGTTCTGATCGAGGCCGTGCGCTTCTTGACGGAGCAGGGACAGCTCGGCAATGCGGTGCTGATCCTCGCCGGTGACGATCAGGGACGCAGCGGCTACCGCGCCGGGCTCGTCGCCGCGATCAAGAGCGCGGGGCTCGAGGACCGCGTTCGCCTCGTCGGCCACGTCGACGACATTCCCGCCGCGCTGATGGCTGCGCATGTGGCCGTCGTCGCCTCCATCGAGCCGGAGGCGTTTGGCCGCGCCGCCACCGAGGCTCAGGCGATGGGCACGCCCATTATCGCCACCGACATCGGCGCTCCGCCGGAGACGGTGCTGTCGCCGCCACGTTTCGGTCCCGACTCCGCAACGGGCTGGCTGGTGCCGCCCTCCGATCCAGAGAAGCTGGCGTCCGCCATTGCCGCTGCGCTGGCGCTGTCTCCCGAGCAGCGGGCGAGGATGGGCGCACGTGCGCGCGCCCATGTCCTGGCCTCGTTCTCGCTCACGGCGATGAAACAGAAGACGCTCGAAGTGTACGACGCCCTGCTCGGCACCAACCTGGCGCAGAGCGGAGCGCGTATCACGGGCAGAAGCGCACCCGAGGACTGATCAGTCCCCCTTACCCTTCTTGCCGCGGCCCTTCTTGGAATTGTTCTGGGTGCGGCCCTCGGCGATCGCCTTCTCGACGACGGTGTCGGCGTAGGCAGGAAGCGCGAATGCCGCGTTGTGCACGGCCGGCGTCCAGTAGCGGGTCTCGATGCCGCGCCTCACCTGGCGTTTGGCGAGCTTCTTCTCCGACAGTTCCAGGTGCTCGTCGTCGTCGCTCGCCCAGTTGAGCGCGAACGGTCCGCCGAAGTAGCAGGGCTGGGTGCAGAAATAGGGGGCCACGTTGTCGAACAGCGAGGCGAAGGCACGCGTGGTGTCGCCAAGGTGCTCGGGGAACAGGAACGGCAGACCGTTCTGGGTGATCAGAATGCCGCCGTCGGTCAGAGCGTGCTTGCAGTCGGCGAAGAACTCGCGCGTGTGCAGCACCGCGGAGGGGCCGATCGGCTCGGAGGAATCGACGATTATGGCGTCGAAGCGCTCGTCCGTTTCGGCGACGAACTTGAGCCCGTCGGCGATGACGACGACCGTGCGCTCGTCATCGAAGCTGTCGCCGGGGATCTCGGGGTAATACTTGAGCGCGGTGTCGATGACCGTGCGGTCGATCTCGCACAGCATCGCCTTCTCGATCGAGGGATGCTTCAGCACCTCGCGCAGCACGCCGCCGTCGCCGCCACCCACGACCAGCACCCGCTTGGGCTTGTCGAGCGCCATCAGCGGCACGTGCGCCATCATCTCGTGATAGATGAACTCGTCCTTGGTGGTGAGCTGGCACACACCGTCGAGCATCAGGACGGTGCCCCAGGTCTGGTTCTTGAAGATCACCAGATCCTGATGCTCGGTCTTGATCTCGTGCAGGACCTCGTCGGCCTCTAGCCGGACGCGCCAGTGCGGATGAAACGTCTCCTCGACCCAGCGGCTCATGCTTTCCTCCTCCCCGCGGACACCCGGCCTTTGCAGCCGGCGCGGAGGGAATATCACGCTCGCGCGTCTTTGCTAGTGGTTATTGGGGAGATTTGGAGGATGCGGCGACGCTGCGCAGGTGGGTCAGCACGTCCTTGGTCGGCCAGCAGTCGATCTTGAGCCGGTTTTTCTTCTGGTAGGTGCCAACTTGGCGACGCGTGTTGGAGCCGATCTTGCCGTCGACCTTCTGCAGCCCGTAGCCCAGGTCGATCAGGCGCTTCTGGATCTCCTTGACCTGGACGGTGCGCGGCTGGGCTATCTTGGCCGAGGGAATGTGGAAGTCGCCGCCGCCGTCGATGCGGTCAGCGAGGTTGCCCACAAAGAGCGCATAGAGGTCGGAGGTATTGTACTCGCGGATCACCTTGAAGTTCTCCGTGACCAGAAATGCTGGTCCGTACGCGCCAGACGGCATCATTAGATAGGCGCCGTAGTCGAGCTCCTCGGGCCGGAATTTCGTGCCGTCGGGCTGCTTGAAACCGAGCGCGACCCAGTCTCGGATCGAGCGCTCGCCGGGCGGGCCTTCGAGCGAGCAGTCGCCGTTCTCGGGCACCAGCACCTCATATCCCCACGGCCGGCCGCGGACCCAGCCTTTGTTGGCGAGCTGGCGTGCGGCTGAAGCGAGTGCGTCGGGAACGGAATCGAACAGGTCGACCTTGCCGTCGCCGTCTCCATCGTCGGCATGCTTGTAGTACTCCGACGGCATAAACTGGGTGAGCCCGATGGCGCCGGCCCAGGAGGAGCGCATTTTTTTGCGCGGCACGCCGTCCTGCAGCATCTTCAGCGCGTAGAGCAGCTCCTTGCGGAACATGTCCTTGCGCCGGCCGACATAGGCCTCGGTTGCGAGCGCCTGGATCGCATCGTGGCGCAGCTTGAAGCTGCCGTAGGAAGTCTCGCGGCCCCAGATGGCGACGATGATGTTGCGATCGACACCGGTCAGCTTCTCGATGCGGTCGAGGGAGCGCTGGTGCTGCTTCCTGAATTTGCGCCCCTGCACGCCGAGGCGGGCGAGGTACTTGGGATTGAGATAATCCATCGCCGAGCTCGTGAACTCGGACTGGCCCGCGCTGTCGTCGCGCTTGCGCCCGGGAATGATCAGGTCGGGCAGCTTGTAGTCGGGTTTCAGGCCGCGAAACGCGCTGTCGAAGGTGGCACGTGAAACGCCGAGCTGCTGCGCCTCCGGCCACAGCCCTTCGAGGAATGTCTTGAAGTCGTCCGCCGCATGGGCGGGCGCGAGAGACGCAGCGAGCAACACGATAGCTGCGCAGATGAAGCGCGCCCTTGTGCCAAGCCAAGCTCGTTCCGCCGTTGCGCTGGTCAACGTCTCGCTCCCCAGTCAATTTTGCAGGGCCCTACCTCGCCGCACTTATCGGCGATTTTGCGGCCTATTGGCGCCTCAACTCGCCTCTTGGAAGCGCTTGAGATGCGTTTCCCAGGAGAGCGCCTGCAGGGTGATGGTGTCCAGGTTGTCGTAGGCGGGACGCCAGCCGAGGCGGATCCGGATCTTGTCGGACGCCGCGACGATCTCGGCGGGATCGCCAGGACGGCGGGGGCCTGTCCGCACCTCGAAGTCGGCGCCCGAGGCGCGCTTGACCGCCTCGATGACGTCCAAAACCGAAAAGCCTTTCGAATAGCCGCAGTTGAAGACATCCGAGTCGCCGCCGTCGCGCAGGTGTCGCAGTGCGGCCATGTGCGCGCGCACGAGATCGGTGACCTGGATGTAGTCGCGCACGCAGGTGCCGTCGCGGGTCGGATAGTCGGTGCCGAAGACCTCCATGTAGGGTCGTCGCCCGAGTGCGGTCTCGCACGCAACCTTTATGAGGTGGGTTGCGTTAGGCGTGGATTGGCCCGAGCGCCCTTTGGGATCGGCGCCGGCGACGTTGAAGTAGCGAAGTGCGACGTAACGGAAATTATGAGCACGTGCGGTGTCGGCGAGCATGATCTCGGTCATCATCTTCGACGACCCGTAAGGCGACATCGGCTGGAGTTCGGCATCCTCGCGTACGGGATTGTCCTTGGGCATGCCGTAGACGGCTGCAGTCGAGGAGAAGATGAAATGCTCGATGCCCATCTCGACGGCGACTTCCATGAGGGCGCGCGACTTGACGGTGTTGTTATGGTAGTAGCCCAGCGGGTCGGCCACCGACTCCGGAACTACGATCGAGCCGGCGAAATGGATGATGGCGTCCACGTTGTGCTTGCGCACGATGGAGCGAACGAGCTCCTGATCGCCGATATCGCCGACGACGAGCGTGGCGTTCTGCGGTACGGCCCAACGGAATCCAGTCGAGAGATTGTCTAGAACGATGACGTTCTCGCCTGAATCGAGAAGCTCGAGCACCATGTGGCTGCCGATGTATCCGGCGCCGCCAGTTACCAGTACACTCATCGGACCCAATGCCTTCCCGCCCATCGTTTATTCTGCTTCCGGCCCACCCTAGTGCCTTAATGCTTAATCATGGACTGAGACCCGTGGCAGGTTAGTGGCCGATTACGCAAGATCCACACCAGATTGGAGTGCAATGCTCCAATTCAATACGTCAACCAATCCTCGGAGCCCCTTATGTCAGCAGCTGCCAAGCGCATCCGCAAGGCCGTGTTTCCCGTTGCAGGCCTCGGCACACGCTTTCTTCCCGCCACGAAGGCCATGCCTAAGGAGATGCTGACGGTGGTCGACCGGCCGGCAATCCAGCACGTGGTCGATGAAGCGCGTTCGGCCGGGATCGAGCACTTCGTGTTCGTTACGGGACGAAACAAGGGATCGATCGAGGATCATTTCGATAAGCAACCCGAGCTGGAGAGTACCCTCAAGGAGCGAGGCAAGACCAAGGAGTTGGAGGAACTTGCAACAAGCCTGCCCGAGGCCGGCTGCGCCAGCTTCACGCGCCAGCAGGCCCCGCTCGGTCTCGGCCATGCGGTCTGGTGCGCGCGCGACATCGTGGGCGACGAGCCCTTCGCGCTGTTGCTGCCGGACATGCTCCATCACGGCGGCCCGCAGCCCTGCCTCAAGGAGATGATCGACGCCTTCAACGAGCACGGCGGCAATCACATTTCGGTCTCGCCTGTGCCCGAGGAGGAGACGCACCTCTACGGCATCGTCGGCGTTACAGATCCCAAGGCGAAGGTGTCTCAGATCACGTCGATGGTGGAGAAGCCCAAGGCCGGCACGGCACCGTCCAATCTTCACATCACCGGCCGCTACATCCTGCAGCCGGAGATTTTCGGCGTGCTTGAGACCCAGGAGCGCGGCGCGGGCGGCGAGATCCAGCTCACCGATGCCATGCTGGCGATGCAGAAGAGCGGACGTCCGTTCCATGCCGTGCGCTTCGACGGCAAGATCTACGACTGTGGCACCAAGATCGGCTTTCTGCTCGCGAATGCCGTCTACGGCCTCGAGCGCGAGGACCTGGGCCCGGCCCTGCGCGAGGAACTGCGCAAGCTCCTCTGACGCAGATCAGTCGCGGCTAGTTCTGCAGCCGAACGCCGAACTGCACCTCTTCGCCGGTCCAGCTCGAATTGGGCGTGTTGCTGTCGAAGACGGTATGTGCGTAGCGCGCAAACAGGATGGCGTTGCGGTTGAGCGAATAGTCAGCGCCGGCCGCTGCCACGAACTGCTCCTCCGTCTGGTTGGCGCCGACGAAGTCGCGGGTGAAGTAGCTGATGCCCGCGATGCCCGTCAGGCGCTCGCTCACGCTGTGGCGCACTTCGGCCCCGTACGTGCGCTCCAAGACGCCGCCTGAGCCGGCGGTCGTCGTTTCAGCCACCTCGCTGGTCGCCGTCAGCGCCACCGTGGTGAGTTGTGTCGGACGCCAGGTAAGCACGCCGTCGATCAGAAGCCCGTCGATGATCGGCAGCAGCGGGCTATCCGGCGTCTGGCGGCCGTAGCCGAGGCTCACCTCGCCGCGCAGGTATTCGCCGAGCTGGCCGAAGGAGACACCCATGCGATAGCGCTGTCCGGTCGAGGAGCGGATGATGCCGTCGCTAAAGGCCGGGACCTGATAGTGGCGCTGGTTGATGGAGAGATCGGCGAAGATCGAGAACGTCGGCGTGAACTCCCACTGCGGCCGGAAGGCCTGCTCATAGAGGGTGTAGTCGCGATCGGAGTTGCTTTCCGTCACGCCGAAAATGTTGTCCGTGCCGTAGGTCGTGTCGACCACCGAGCCGCGAAGCTGCACCGAGAGCCGGTTGAAGCGATGATTGAACGCACCACGTGCGCGATCGACGACGATGTTGGGACGCGAGCCAACCGAAAGCGCGTTGATCGCCGAGCGGCTTTCCTGGGCGAACTCGTGTCCGTAGAAGCCCTGCAGGTTCGTGCGTCGGGTGATGTCGAGGCGGCCCAAGGCCTCGATCAGGTAAGCGCGATCGTCTTCCGATGGGTAGCGGTCGTGAAAGCTGAGGTCGCCGCTTGCGCGAACTTCCACCGCGTGATTGTCCCAGTCGGAGACGAGGCGCATGGCGGGCAGCACCTGGAGCGCCCAGTCGCCCAGGGCCTGCGGCGAGGCGAACAGGTTGGAGTTGTAATCGGCGTTGGTCGTCAGCGTCGTGAACAGGATGAAGCTGCCGATCCTGGTTCCGAGCGGGGCGAACGCCTCGTTGGTTCCGATATCGCCGAGCTGCGTGCCGGCAAGCACCGGATTGACCTCCTCGGCCTGCAGCAACAGCGGGTCGAACCCTGGAAGATTGCTGGAGAAGGCGTCGATGTCCGAAGGCGAGCGCAGGTCGGCGAGTGTCGGGTCGTCCTCCAGGAGCGGGGCGTCCTCATCGGCCTCGAGGCTCTCTCGCAAAGCCGCGTCCGTCTCGGCCGCGTCGGCGCCCTCCTCAAGACGGAGCAGCCGGTCGCGCCGGTCGCCGGACGCGTCGAGCTGTTCGGCTTCGCCTGCCAGACCGCTCGATTGCTCGGCGGCAAGGTCCTTTGCGGCGTAGTAGGGCTCGATTCTCCTGGCACCGGCGCTTCGGTGGACCTCGGCACCCCAAGCGCCGCTGTCGAAGAGGCCATCATCCTGGATGGACGGGCGCAGGAGCTCGCTCACCGGCGAGGCCGGCTTCGGTCGGGTGGGCGTCGATTCGGGCTCTTGCGGGCGGTCGAGAATCTGGCCAAACGCGGGCGCAGGCGAGATCGCAGGCAAAGCGCCGATCACGGACGCAAAGCCCAACACCACCCAGCCGATACGGAACCCGCTAGTCACCAAGCGCTCCCATGAGGATGACCACCACGCGAACGCTCAAACGTGCTGCTTGGAACACTATGGAACGTCGGTTAACGGTCTGTTTAGTCTGGGGTCGCGCGCGGTTTGGGCCGGGCTAAGCTGTTGGCTCAGTCCGCCTTATTGGTTGACGAAACGTTGACCAGATCGGACGATGGCTCATCCCTTGGACACGCAAGGGATCAGGTGCCCAGGCAAGGGGGAAATGTGCCCATGACGGCGGCCAATGGGCCTTTGCGGAAGCTCAAAAGCGTCGACGGCGGCAAGCGGCTCAGCCGATTGCCCGTGGCCTCGGCCCTGCGCACGCTCGATCTGGAGCTTAAGGGGCTCTCGGAGCTGCGCGAGGCTCTCGCCGGCGAGATGAGCCGCCCGTTCGGGGAGGCTTTGAAGCTGTTGCGCGCCGCCCGCGGCCGCGTGGTCGTCACCGGCATCGGCAAGAGTGGGCATGTCGGCCAGAAGGTCGCGGCCACCTTCGCCTCGACCGGACGCCCGGCGTTTTTCGTCCATCCGACGGAGGCGTCCCACGGCGATCTGGGCATGATCACGCCCGACGACGTGCTGCTCGCCCTGTCCTGGTCGGGCGAGACGGTCGAGCTGAAGCCGCTGATCACCTATTCGCGTCGTTTCAAGGTGCCGCTCGTCGCCATCACCTCGCGTCTGGATTCGGCGCTGGGACAGCAGGCCGACATCGTCCTGGCGCTGCCGCGGGTCAAGGAGGCCTGTCCGCACGGGCTGGCGCCCACGACCTCGACCACGATGCAGCTTGCCATCGGCGACTGCCTGGCGATTGCGCTGCTCGAGGCCAAGGGCTTCACGGCCAACGAGTTCAAGACCTTCCACCCCGGCGGATCGCTCGGCGCGAGCCTCAAGTACGTGAGCGACGTGATGCACAAGCGCGAGGATCTACCGCTCGCGCGCGCCACCGATCCTATGAGCGACGCGCTCGTGACCATGACCCACAAGAGTTTCGGCTGCCTCGGCATTGTCGATGCCAAGGGCAAGCTGATCGGGATGGTGACCGACGGCGACTTGCGTCGTCATATGGGGGCCGATCTCGTGCATGCGCGTGCTGCCGACATCATGACGCGAAGTCCCAAGACGGTCAGCCCGAAGATGCTGGCCTCCGCGGCGCTCGAGCTGATCAACGCCTCGCGTATTACCGCGGTGTTCGTCGTCGATCGCGGCAAGCCCATCGGCATCGTGCACATCCACGATCTGCTGCGCGCCGGGATCGTGTGAACCGTCGCAAGTTTCTGGAATTCTTGGACTGTTGGCGCCGATCCGAGAGATGGCGCGTCAATCGCGGTCGGTGTTCTCGGCGGCGTCTTTCGAGCGTGGCCAGATCGAGTCGATGATCATGTCGGCGATGATGAGGCCGACGCCGGCCGCGATCCAGTAGAGCCCCGTAAAGCCGCCGACGACCACCTTGAGGCAGCCGTAGAGCGCCGCCGCGACACCGCTCAGCGGCAGGATCAAGCCTGAGGCGATGACGAGCAAGCTGAAGGCTCGCGGTTCTTTCTTGGGCTCAAGACGCGGCATTTTCCACTAACAGAACCGTTCCGTCTGTTCCTGTGATCTTCACGCGCGCACCCTGCGGCGCGTCGAGGCCTTCTGCTGCCCAGATCGTGTCGCCGACGCGAACCTTGCCGCGCCCGCCGGAAATTGCTTCCTCGACGGTGACAAGTCGGCCTACGTATTGGCTGGCACGCAGGTTGAGATCGGGCTGGTCGCTCACCGCCATGTCCGGGCTGGCGTAGCGGCGCACGAAGAAAACCGTGACGCAGGAGATGATGGCGAAGGCGATCAATTGCCACTCCCAGGCGATGTCGAATGCAAGCCCCGCGATGCCGACGACGAAGGCGGCTGCGCCGAACCAGATGAAAAGAACGCCGGGTACAATGGTTTCGAGCACGAACAGGGCGACGGCCAGAACGAACCAGTTCCACGCCCCGAGATTCCAGACGTAATCGATCAACCGCATTACTCAGAACTTCTCCTGCACGCGCATCATAGCAGGGAGTTTCCTCCCAAGTCTGAATGCCTACACTCGATGAACGCTGCCGCGCTGGGCCGCCGGCGCGCTGGGCGGTTTGGCACCGCCGAAGGCCTCTTGCGTGATCTGCGCGAGCCCGGCCACCGATCCGATCACACTGGCCGCCTCGAGCGGCATCATGATGACCTTCTGGTTCGGCGCTTTCGCCAATGATTCCAGCGCCTTGATATAGTTGTTGGCGACGAAGTAGTTGATCGCCTGGACGTTGCCGGCCGCGATCGCGTCCGAGACCATCTGGGTGGCCTTTGCCTCGGCCTCAGCGGAGCGCTCGCGAGCCTCAGCATCCTTGAAGGCCGCTTCGCGCCGGCCTTCAGCCTCCAGCACCACCGCCTGTTTCTCGCCCTCGGCGCGCAAAATCGCCGCCTGGCGCAAGCCTTCGGACTCAAGGATCTGTGCGCGCTTCTCTCGTTCCGCCTTCATCTGGCGCGCCATGCTGTCGACGAGGTCGCGTGGAGGATCGATGTCCTTGATCTCGATGCGCGTCACCTTGATTCCCCATGCCTCGGTGGCCTGATCCACGACGTGCAGGAGTTGGGCATTGATTTGGTCGCGGTTTGACAAGAGCTCGTCGAGGTCCATGGAGCCCATGACGGTACGGACGTTCGTCATGGTCAGGTTGATGATCGAGGGCTCGAGCTGGTCGACCTCGTAGGCCGCGCGCGCCGCGTTCAATACCTGGAAGAACGTGACACCGTTGACGCGCACCATGGCGTTGTCGCGCGTGATGACGTCCTGGCTCGGAATGTCGAGCACCTGCTCCTTCATGTTCATACGCGTACCGACACGCTCCATGACGGGAACGAGGATGTGCAACCCGGGTGTCAGCGTCCGCGTGTAGCGCCCGAAATTCTCGACCGTGTAGTTCATGCCCTGGGGCACGACCTTGACCGTCGACCACAACGCGGCGACGGCCAGCATGATGAGCAATATACCGATGATCTCGAAGCCGTCCGAGAAGGGGTTCAAGCCCATGGAGAGACCTTGTTGTTTGGGCGCGCAAATGTACGCGCAGGGACTATCGGCCCGCAGCCTAGTTCGCGGGAGAAAAAATATAGTTAAAAATGACTTCCAGCGCAGTTACTTATGGAACAGCGCTACGTTTTCGTCGAATTGTCCCATGGCCTTTCAGCGAGGTGAAAGGGCGTGCGGCTAGCCTGCGTGAACGGACACGCACAGGGGTGCTGCACATGGCGCTGCGCAGCTTGATCATTGTTCTCTTGGCGCTGGTACTCGCAGCCTGCGAGGCCGAGGATGCGCATATCATCGGGCCCGGCATGGGCTACGACCCGGGCAGCGCACGACATCCCGCAACCCCGCGCTATGCCACCGACGAGTACGTCCCCACGACCTACAACTATTGAAGAGCGCACCTAACGGAGCGCGTGAGCAGTCTCAGAGCCAGCCCTGCAACTCGCGACGGACCACGGCCTCGATGACGCGCACGCCTTCGTCGCTGTCGTTTAGTGCGGGCAAGTAGGCGAATTTCTCGCCGCCGCCGTCCTCAAAGTAGTGGCGGTTCTCGCCGTCGAGCTCCTCCAGCGTCTCTAGGCAGTCCGCGGAGAAGCCAGGCGCGACCAGGGCCACGCGTTTGACGCCCTCGGCGGCGAGCCTCTTCACCGTCTCGTCGGTGTACGGCTGCAGCCACGGATCATTGCCGAAGCGCGACTGGAAGGTCGTCAGCCACTTATCCTCCGGCCAGCCGAGCGCGCCGCGCAACAGGCGCGAGGTTTTCTGGCACTGACAATAGTAGGGGTCGCCCTTGTCGAGATACGCTTGCGGCATGCCGTGGAAGGTCGCGATGATGACCTCGGGCTCAAAGTCGAGCTTGGCGAGGTCGCGGCGCATCGACGTTGCCAAAGCATCGATATAGGCCGGATCGTCGTGGTAGCTCGGCGCCACGCGCACCGCTGGCTGCCAGCGCATTTTCATCAGCGTGCGAAACGCCTGGTCGCAGGCGGTCGCCGAAGTGGCGGCCGCATACTGCGGATAGAGCGGCACCAGCAAGATGCGGTCGCATCCCTTGTCCAACAGCCCGCGGATCGCCGAATCCGTGGTCGGGTTGGCATAGCGCATCGCCCAGTCGATCTCGACGCGCGGGTCGCCTGCGAATGCCGCCTGCAGCTTCGCCGCCTGGTTGCGCGTGATGGTCTTCAGCGGGCCCTCGTCGAGCTCGTTGTTCCAGATGGTGGCGTAGTCCTTGCCCTTGCGACCGGGACGCACCGTCAGGATGATCAGGTTGAGGATCGGCCACCATTTCCAGCGCGGCACCTCGATGACGCGCTCGTCCGACAGGAACTCCTTGAGATAGCGCCGCATCGACCAGTAGTCGGTGCCGTCGGGCGTGCCGAGGTTGAGCAGGAGCACGCCGATGCGCCCGTGCAGAGCCTTCGGGTGGCCGGCGGGCCGGTGCTCGGCGCCCTCCGCGAAGGCGGCGCTGGTCTTGATCTCGTTCACTTCGAAAAGTTCCTCAACTGGCGTCGGATCGCGCTCTTTGGAGGCGGCACCTTAGCGAAACTCGCTGCTCAAGCGAAATCAGGCCGGGAGCAAAAGCGCCGTCCCCAGTAAATCAGGGCATCCTTAGGCAAATATGTGCCGCGCGCGGGACGCCTTAAAGACGCGTCCGAGCGCGGTCTAGACCGGGGTCTTGGGATCGGAGGTCTTGGCTGCAGGGCGCCGGCTCCGGGGCTTCTTGCTGGCGACCTTTGTGGCCTTCGTGGTCTTGGTCGTCAGCGCGCTGGCCTTGGCAGGCGCGTCGGCGCAGGGCTCCTTGGTGGCGGCAGCGGCTTTGGGCTTCGGCGCTGCGTGCTTCTCCTCGTTGAGGTTTGCGACCTCTTTGTAGGCGGCGGCGGCCTCCCAGTAGGCGGCCATGCGGCGCCTCAAGGCCTTGGCACCCTCAGCGAAGAGGCGATCGCCGACGGGGCGTGCGATGGCGCGCAGCCTCGCCTGGCGCTCGCGTGCAAGCTTCTCGATCAGGGCCACGTTCTCGTCGGCAATGGCCGCAGCGCGCTCGGAGCGGACGAATGCGGCCAGTATCGCCAGATCGTGGTCGTCGCCGAGGAGCTGGGAAAGCTGCCTTGCCTCGGCAATGCGCGCGTCCATGCAATCGGTCCACGCGCGCGACAGCAGTACCATGTGGCGCCAGTGCTGTTGTGCGCCCTTGCGCCACTCGTGAAACGCCTCGTCGGTCTGCGTCTCATAGGAATCATGAAAGGCGCGGCGCGCTCGGCGATAGCTCGCCTCCAGGCCGCCACCGACGACGGCGAATCCGCGGCCGGAGATACGCAGCCGCGCGCAGCGCTTTTGCGCCTGATCCAGCTCCTTCAAGGCCCGCTTCATCGCGGCGGCATCGACATCGTCGCCCTGCTCGCCGTTCTGCTCGGTCAGGAGCTTACGCACCGGATCGCCCAGACCGTCGTGTCCGGATGTGGCTTCCAGCTTGGTGATGGTCTCGATCAGCACATGTCGATCGCGCGCGCTGGACAGCATGACGCCGATCTCGCGCAGGTGCGCATTTTCGGACCGGAACGCGGTGTCGCCGATGGCGGGACGGATCAGCCGCAGCAGCGCGCGCAGGCGCTTCAGGCACTTGCGCGTCTCATGGACGGCGACGGCGGCGTCCGTTCCCGTCTTGAGCTGGGACTGCGCGCGTTCGAATTGTTCACGGGCAACTCGTCTGCTACCTTCGTCGAAAGGCTCAGAAAGCTTGAAGCGAAAAGCCATGTCGCACGCTGGTGTTCCTGCCCGAGTATTCTGAGCTGGTGTCAAACAGTGCTGCTACACGCCCATTTTGATGACAGCTTCCGGGCGCGCGCAAGCTCAGACCATAGGCGCATATAATCATTTCTTTTTCGATGGCGCCCGGCGCCAAATGACGCTCGAAATGTGATCGGTTGCTATCGCAACGGACCATCAGTGTGCACTAGATCCCCGAAATCGCGTGGCTGCCGCGCATTTTCTCGGCCCATTGGAGCCAAAGACGAATGCGCGCCTCCGGATCCGGGGCTGTCATAAAGTCCGTGATAACCGCGACCGACTGCGCCCCGGCATTTATGACACCGTCGGCACGCTCGGGAGTAATGCCGCCAATGGCGATAAGCGGCAGGTCGCCGATCCGGGATTTCCATTCGCCAACTCGCGCCAACCCCTGTGGGGCCCACCGCATGACCTTGAGCTTGGTCTCGTAGACCGGCCCCAGGGCCACATAGTCGGGCGATGCCGCAAGTGCGGTCGCAAGCTCCGCCTCGGAGTGGGTGGAGATGCCGAGGCGCAGGCCCGCGGCCTTGATGGCGGCGACGTCGGCAGCGGCCAGATCCTCTTGCCCGAGGTGGACATAGTCCGCGCCTTCCGCGATCGCTTCGCGCCAGAAGTCATTGACGATGAGCTGGCAGCCGCAGGCTTTCGTCACCTTGAGGCTGGCGGTGACCTGGCGGCGCACGTCAGCAGGCCCTGCGTCTTTGATGCGCAGTTGAACCGTGCGCATGCCCAATGGAACGAGGCGTGCAAGCCAATCGGCGTCGGGCACGATCGGATAGAACGGATCGATGCCGCCCGGACTTGCGTCAGTCATTACCGGAGCCGGATTTGGTCGGGTTGAGATCGAAGAACGGCGTCCCCGCGATCGGCGTCGATGGCTGCGCCATGTCGCGCATTTGCATCAGTCCCGCCTCGAAGGCGGTGCGCCCTGCTTGGATGGCCTCGGCGAAGGCGGCCGCCATGCGCACGGGATCGCCGGCCTTGGCGACGGCGGTGTTTATCAGGGCCGCGTCGAAGCCCACCTCCATCGCCTGCGCGGCATGCGATGGCGCTCCGATGCCGGCGTCGATGATCAGCGGCACGGCCGGGAAATAGGCGCGCATGCTCTTGAGTGCGTAGGGGTTGGCAAGGCCGCGACCGGAACCAATGGGCGCGCCCCATGGCATCAGCACCTCGCAGCCGGCCGCCAGCAGTCGCTCGGCGACGGACAGGTCCTCTGTGGTGTAGGGCAGCACCTTGAACCCCGAGCGCACGAGGATCCCGGCCGCCTCGACCAGACCGAACACCTCCGGCTGCAGCGTGTCGTCATTGGCGATAACCTCGAGCTTGATCCAGTCGGTGCCGTAGACCTCGCGCGCCATCTCGGCGGTGGTTACCGCCTCCTTGACGGTGCGGCAGCCGGCCGTGTTGGGCAGGACACGGACGCCAAGCGATTCAATGAGCTGGGAGAAGCGCTCGCCGGTGCGCCCCCGTGCCTGCTCGCGCCGCAGCGATACGGTAACGACGCCCGCGCCGGAGGCCTCCACGGCCCGGGCGAGAACATGGGGCGAGGGATATTGTGCGGTGCCGAGCAGCAGCCGCGAAGGCAGCTCCACGCCATAAAGCGTGAGCCCGCCCGGGGTCTTGGTCGCTGGATCGATCACGTTCATGACAAGCCTAGCCGCCGTGGCGTGGCGAGACGATCTCGATGCGGTCGCCGGCATCGAGCCGGGTTTCAGAGCGCTGCCTTTCGGGCACGAAGTCCCCGTTGCGCGCGGTGGCCACACGCTGGGCCGTGAGCCCGAGCTCGGCGAGAAGCTCGGCCAGCGTCCCGGCCCTGGTCGCCAAGGGATCGCCATTGACGACGATGGGGCAGACGAGCTCGGTATCGGCCGTCAAGCGGGTGCTCCTGTGGTGTTTCGTGTTCAGTCGAAGCGCCAATTCAACAGAATTCGCTCCCAAAGCTCAAGCCATGGCGCAGTGCACGGACTTCGCGTTGACAGTGAACTTGAGCCGGTGTCATCAATACTGGATCTAATGCGACGTTTGCCGTTTTAAAGCCAGCAAGCCCTTAAGTGGTGGGGCTGGGGAGGGGCAATGACGTTGGTGGGGGGGGAGGCGGCAGTCGGGCCGAAGGCAGAGGCTGCGCCAAGCGAAGTCCGCATTTATCCACATTCTCCATTTTTATATTGGTGGGTGGTCTGGGCG
>Ga0209347_1003520_pt1 | contig 18046 bp, 18 predicted proteins | sample AutmiccommuBRH23_FD_187382 | JGI IMG/M metagenome (GOLD analysis project Ga0209347, IMG submission 187382) | Deep subsurface microbial communities from Mt. Terri, Switzerland - Autotrophic microbial communities BRH/23 (SPAdes) (version 2) | ecosystem: Environmental > Aquatic > Deep subsurface >...
CCTTTGGCTCGCCCACCAGCCGCGTCACCCGCGGCATCGCCAGCAGCGCGGCGTCGATGCGGGCCGCAAGGGTGGCGGGATCTTCGGCGGTCACGATCTCGCCGGGCGGTATCCGCGCGAAGTTCGGCGAGCCGGGGTCGCGCGCCGTCAGCGGGTTCACATGCCAGCGCTCCGGGTCCGAGGGCGCCAGCCGCACCCAGGCGAGCCCGCAGAGCGCCAGGACCAGCAGCAGGATCGCGGTGAACTTCATCGCCCCGCCCTGTTCCAGCAATACAGCGCCAGCAGCTCATGCGCGACATGCGCGCCCGCGATTGCCGTGGCCCCGCTGGTGTCATAGGGCGGCGAGACCTCGACCACATCGCCGCCGACCAGATTGATCCCCGCCAGATCGCGCAGCATCGCCGAGACCTGCCAGCTCGCCAGCCCGCCCCAGACCGGCGTGCCGGTGCCGGGCGCGAAGGCGGGGTCGAGCGCGTCGATGTCGAAGGTGAGATAGGTCGGGTGGTCCCCGAGGATGCCGCGGATCTTTTCCACCGCCGCGGCGACGCCCTTCTCATGCACCTCGCGCGCGTCGATGATATGCACGCCAAGCGTGTCGGGGTTGTCGGTGCGGATGCCGACCTGCACCGAGCGCGCGGGATCGACGAGCCCCAGCTTCACCGCCTTGTAGAACATGGTGCCGTGGTCGATGCGGGCCATGTCGTCATCGACCCAGGTGTCGGAATGCGCATCGAAATGCAGCAGGGACAGCGGCCCGAACTTTTCGGCATAGGCCTTGAGGATCGGGAAGGTGATGTAGTGATCGCCGCCAAGCGTGATGGTGCCCGGCCCCGCGGCCAGGATGCCGCGGATATGGGCCGTCAGGGCATCGGGGAAGTCCGCGACCCTGGCGTAGTCGAAGGGCAGATCGCCGTAATCGACGATGCTGAACTCGGTCAGCGGATCGAAGTCCCAGCCATAGGGCGGATCGAAGGCCTGCAGCGCGCTCGCCTCGCGGATCGCGCGGGGGCCGAAGCGGGTGCCGGGGCGGTGGGTGACCGCCTGGTCGAAGGGCACGCCGGTGATGGCCAGATCGACGCCCGTCAGGTCCTTGGTATAACGCCGCCGCAGGAAGCTGGTCGCACCGCCAAAGGCATTCTCGAAGGCGAGGCCGCGCGTCTGCTCGCGTGTGAAAGCCAGATCGACCTGGGTTTTGGCGTCTTCAAGGGCCATGCTGTCCTCCACTTCGGTGCCCCAAGACCTCGGCTGGTGCACGGGGCGAAGTCAAGCGGGGAGTTGGAAGCAAGAGGGGGACGCTGCCCACAGGGAAGCGAAGACGGGGGGCGCTGCCCCCCGGCGGGCCTTGGCAGGCCCGCTCCCCCCGGGATATTTGGAAAAGGCAAAGGGGAAGGATCGGCGGTGCGACAGTTCTATGAGGCGGCGGCCTACGATCCGGCCTGGCCCGCGAGCCATTGGGCGGGGACGGCGCCTTTGCCGTCGCTGGCGCCGCTGCAGGGCGAGGCGCGGGCCGAGGTGGCGGTGATCGGGGCGGGCTATGCCGGGCTGAACGCGGCGCTGGTGATGGCGCGGGACCATGGCGCGGATGTGACGGTGCTGGAGGCGGCGCAGCCGGGCTGGGGCGCCTCGGGGCGGAATGGCGGGTTCTGCTGCCTGGGCGGGGCGAAGCTGGACGATGCGGCCGTGGTCGCGCGGCACGGTGTGCAGGGGGCGCGGGACTGGCGCAGGTTTCAGCTTCGGGCCATCGAGCATGTCGCGGGGCTGCTGGAGGCGGAGGCGATCGACGCCCGGCGGGGGCAGGAGGGCGAGGCGTTGCTGGCACATTCGCCTGCCGCCTTTGCCGCGCTGCAGGCTGGGGCCGAGGCGGAGGCGGCGCTGCATGGCTCTGCGCCGCGGCTGATCCCGGCGGGCGCGCTGGCGGAGCATGGGCTGGCCGGGCCGGGATTCTTCGGCGCGGCGCTCGGGGGCGAGGGGTTTCCGCTGAACCCGATGCGCTATGTGCAGGGGCTGGCGCGGGCGGCGGCGGCTGCGGGCGCGCGGATTTTCGGGCAGAGCCCGGTGACGCGGTTGGACCCCGTGCAGGGCGGCTGGCGACTGACGACGCCCTCGGGCAGCCTGATCGCGGGCAAGGTGCTGATCGCCGGCAATGGCTATGCGCCCGAGGATCTGCAGCCCTGGCTTGCGGGCCGCACCCTGCCGGTGTTCTCGGCGATTCTGGTGACGCGGCCGCTGACCCCTGACGAGCGTGCAGCGCAGGGCTTCACTTCGCCGTTGATGTCCTACGATTCGCGGCATCTGCTGCATTACTTCCGGCATCTGCCGGACGGGCGGTTCCTGTTCGGGATGCGCGGCGGGCTGTCGGCGCGGCCCCGCGCGGACGTCGAGACGCTGGCCCGGTTGCGCACGCATTTCGAGGCGCTGTTTCCGGCGTGGCGCCATGCACAAACCGAAACCTCCTGGTCCGGCCTCGCCTGCCTCACCGGCAGCCTTGCGCCCTATGTGGGGCCGATCCCTGCAGCGCCCGGCCTCTTCGCCGCCTTCGGCTGGCATGGGAACGGCGTTGCTGCCGCATCGCTTGGGGGTGCGGAGGTGGGGTGGCTGATGGCGGGAGCGCCGGCCGCCCTGCCCGCTCTGATCACCACCCCGCCGCAGCGCTTCCCGCTGCCGCGCCTGCGCAAGCTGGCACTGCGCGCCGCCTACACCGCCTACGCCCTGCGCGACGGCCCCCTGCTGCCCTAGGCCAGCGGCAGCGCCCGTTCCACCAGCCGCGCGAAGAAGCTGGCGCCGACCGGCGTCGCCTCATCGTTGAAGTCGAAGGCGCCGTGGTGCAGCCCCGCCCCCGGCCCGGTGCCGAGGAACAGATACGCCCCCGGCCGCGCCTGCAGCATATAGCTGAAATCCTCGGCGCCCATTTCCTTGGGGGCATCGGCCAGCACCGCGGCATCCCCCGAAATCTCGCGCGCCACCTCGGCGGCAAAGCCCGCCTGCGCGGCATGGTTCACCGTCGGCGGATAGCCCCAGTCATAGTCGATCCGCGCCGCCACCCCGTAGGCCGCCGCGTGCCCCTCGACGATCTCGTGGAAGCGCTTCTTCGCCAATTCACGCACCGAAGGCGTGAAGCTGCGGATGGTGGCGCAGAACCACGCCTCCTCGGGGATGATGTTGCTGGCGGTGCCGGAGTGGAACTGCGTGACCGAGATCACCAGCTCATCCAGCGCAAACACGTTGCGCGACACGATGGTCTGCAGCGCGCCGACCATGCCCACCGCCGCCGGGATCGGGTCCACCGTCTCATGCGGGGTGGCGCCGTGGCCGCCCTTCCCGGTCAGGTTGACCCATGCCGTATCCACCGCCGCCATCAGCGCGCCCGGCGCGGTGTGGAAATGGCCGAAGGGCGTGTTGGGGCTGTTGTGGATGCCGTAAACCTCGTGGATGTCGAAGCGGTCCATCATCCCGTCTTCCACCATCGCCAGCCCGCCGCCGCCATCCTCCTCGGCCGGCTGGAAGATCAGCGCCACACGGCCCGCAAAGCGCCGGGTTTCCGCCAGATATTTCGCCGCCCCCAGCAGCATCGTCACATGCCCGTCATGGCCGCAGGCATGCATCCGCCCCGGCACGGTCGAGGCATAGGGCTTGCCCGTCACCTCGACGATCGGCAGCGCGTCCATGTCGGCGCGCAGGCCCACGGTCGCGCCCGGCCCGCTGCCGTTGAGGATCGCGACCACGCCGGTGCGGCCGATCCCCTCATGGATCTCATCGACGCCGATCTCGCGCAGCCGGTCCACGATGAAGGCGGCGGTCTCGTGGCACTCAAACCCCAGTTCGGGGTGCTGGTGCAGATGCCGCCGCCAGGCGGTCATCTGGGGGGCATAATCGGCGATCCGGTTCAGGACGGGCATGGTGGACACTCGCGGGCGGTTTCTGCTAGGGCGCAGATGACCCGATCTGGCAGGCGACCGCAATGACACACCCCTCCTCCGACGCCCTCGTCCATGACCCCGAGGGCGGATTGCCGCGCCTGCTGGAGATCATGGCGCGGCTGCGCGACCCGGCCACCGGCTGCCCCTGGGATCTGGTGCAGACCTTCGCCACCATCGCGCCCTATACCATCGAAGAGGCCTATGAGGTCGCCGATGCCATCGAGCGGCAGGCCTGGGGCGAGCTGCAAGGGGAGCTTGGCGATCTGCTGCTGCAGGTGGTCTACCATGCGCAGATCGGCGCCGAGGCCGGGCATTTCGACTTTGCCAGCGTCACCAAGGGTGTCGCCGACAAGATGGTCGCCCGGCATCCGCATGTGTTCGGCGATGAATCGCGCGACAAGTCCGCCGACCAGCAGACGGTGGATTGGGAGCGGATCAAGGCCGCCGAGCGCGCCGCCAAGGCGGAGACCGGCGTTCTGGATGGCGTTGCCCCCGGCCTGCCAGCCCTGCTGCGGGCGCTGAAGCTGCAAAAGCGCGCGGCGCGGGTGGGGTTCGACTGGCCATCGACCACGGAGGTGCTGGACAAGATCGTGGAAGAGGCGCGCGAGCTGGTCGAAGCGAAGGACGACCTGACGCAGGAGGAAGTGGCCGAGGAAATGGGCGACCTCTTGTTCGTGATGGCCAACCTCGCCCGCCACCTCGACGTCGATCCCGAAGCCGCCCTGCGCGCCGCCAATGCCAAGTTCATCCGCCGCTTTGCCAGTATCGAGGCGGCACTGGCCAAGAGCGGCCGCCGCCCCGAGGACAGCGATCTGGAGGAAATGGACGCGCTGTGGAACGCGGCCAAGGCGGCAGAGACGGCGGCGAAGGCCACGGCGATCTGAAAACCCGCGCCTCACAGTCCCGCCATATAAATATGACAGCTTCACTCAGGTATTGACCTCGGGCGCCGCTTGCGGCTTTAACATTCCCGACGCTTTTACTCTGGAGGATCTTTCATGTCGTTCCGTCTTGTGCTTCTCGCCACCGCCGCCACCGCGCTTGCCGCGCCGGTTCTGGCCGATGAAGTGAATGTCTATTCGCATCGCCAGCCCGAACTGGTGCAGCCGCTGTTCGACGCCTTCACCGCCGAAACCGGCATCCCGGTCAACGTCGCCTTCGTCGACAAGGGCATGGTCGAGCGTCTGACCGCCGAGGGCGACCGCTCGCCGGCCGATCTGGTGATGACCGTCGACATCGCCCGCCTGTCCGAAGTGGTGAATGCCGGCGTGACGCAATCGGTGGAGTCGGACACTCTCGACGCCGCGATCCCCGCCGAATTCCGCGATCCCGAAGGCCACTGGTTCGGCCTGACCAGCCGCGCCCGCATCGTCTATGCCAGCAAGGAGCGCGTCGCCGATGGCGAGGTGACCACCTATGAGGATCTGGCCGATCCGAAATGGCAGGGCCGCATCTGCACCCGCCCCGGCACCAACGATTACAACGTCGCGCTGGCCGCCGCCTATCTCGCCCATCACGGCGAGGAGGAAACCCGCAGCTGGCTCGAAGCCGTGAAGGGGAACCTCGCGAAAAAGCCCGAGGGCAATGACCGCGGTCAGGTCAAGTCGATCTGGTCGGGCGAATGCGACATCAGCCTCGGCAACACCTATTACATGGGCCAGATGCTGGCCGATCCCGAGCAGAAGGACTGGGCCAACGCGGTCCGCATCGTGTTCCCGACCTTCGAGGATGGCGGCACCCACCTGAACATCTCGGGCGTGGCGATGACCAAATCGGCCCCGAACAAGGATGCGGCGCTGCAGCTGATGGAATTCCTCGCCTCGGACGCGGCGCAGGAAATCTACGCCGAAACCAACAACGAATTCCCGATCAAGCCGGGCGTCGCGCGGTCGGAACTGGTGGCAAGCTGGGGCGAGTTCACCCCGGACACGCTGAGCCTGATCGAAATCGCCAAGCTGCGCCCCGCCGCGCTGAAGCTGATCGAAGAGGTTAACTTCGACGGCTGACCCGTTGAAATCTTTACGAAAAGGCGGCCCCAGGGCCGCCTTTTTCATGCGCTCCCTTTACTTCCGCGCCCGCCGTCGTCACCCTGCGCGCGAAATCCGGAGGCTGCATGACCAAACCGCGCAAGATCATCATCGACACCGATCCGGGACAGGATGACGCCGTGGCGATCCTGCTGGCGTTGGCGAGTCCCGAGCTGGATGTTCTGGGCCTCACCTGTGTCGCCGGCAATGTGCCGCTGCCGCTGACCACCCGCAATGCCCGCGTGATCTGCGAGCTGGCCGGGCGCCCCCAGATGAAGGTCTTCGCCGGCTGCGAGCGCCCGCTGGCCCGCCACCTGATCACCGCCGAGCATGTGCATGGCAAGAGCGGGCTCGACGGCACCAACCTGCCCGATCCGGCGATGCCGTTGGCAGAGGGCCATGCGGTCGATTTCATCATCGACACCCTGCGCGCCGAAACGCCCGGCTCGGTCACGCTCTGCGCGCTCGGGCCCCTGACCAACCTCGCCACCGCCTTCCAGCGCGCCCCCGACATCGCCAGCCGCGTGTCGGAAGTGGTGCTGATGGGGGGCGCCTATTTCGAGGTGGGCAACATCACCCCGGCGGCGGAATTCAACATTCATGTCGACCCGGAAGCCGCTGAAATCGTGTTCAAAAGCGGGGTTCCGCTGGTGGTGATGCCGCTCGACGTGACCCACAAGGCGCTGACCACCCGCGCGCGCGTCGAAGCCTTCCGCGCGCTTGGCACGCCGGTGGGCCACGCCGTCGCCGGCTGGACCGATTTCTTCGAGCGTTTCGACATGGCGAAATACGGCAGCGAGGGCGCGCCGCTGCATGACCCCTGCACCGTCGCCTATCTGCTGCAGCCGGACCTGTTCTCCGGCCGGCACATCAACGTGGAAATCGAGACCCGCGGCGAGTTCACCCTTGGCATGACCGTCGCCGACTGGTGGCGGGTGTCGGGCCGCCAGCCCAATGCGATGTTCATGAGCGATATCGATGCGGAAGGGTTCTTTGCGCTGCTGACGGAGCGGATCGGTCGACTGTAGCAAGAGGGGGGCGCTGCCCACAGGGACAAAAGAAGGGGGGCGCTGCCCCCCGTCTGCTGCGCAGACTCCCCCCGGGATATTTTTGCCAGCAAGAAGCTGGAAGGGGGCGGGGTTTTCTGGAGCCGCTTCCGTGCCCATATTGAGGGGCTATAGGAGATTGCGATGACCCTGAGCCTGCCCTTCGACAACAGCTATGCCCGTCTGCCCGCGCGGTTTCATGTGCGCCAGGCGCCCGCGCCGGTGAAGGCGCCGGGGCTGATCGCCGTGAATGCCGGGCTGGCGCGGGCCTTGGGGCTGGATGCCGAGGCGCTGGCGGAGCCGGACGGGGTGGCGATGGTCGCCGGCAATCTGGTCCCGGGCGGGGCGGAGCCGCTGGCGCAGGCCTATGCCGGGCATCAGTTCGGCGGCTGGTCGCCGCAGCTCGGCGACGGACGGGCGATCTTGCTGGGCGAGATCGTCAGTCCGCTTGGGCGGGTCGATCTGCAACTCAAGGGCTCCGGCCCTACCCCCTTCTCGCGCAGGGGCGACGGGCGGGCCTGGCTGGGGCCGGTGCTGCGCGAATATCTGGTGTCGGAGGCGATGGCGGCGCTTGGGGTGCCGACGACTCGGGCGCTGGCTGCCGCCACCACCGGCGAAGCCGTGATCCGCGACGGGCGCGCCCTGCCCGGCGCGGTGCTGCTGCGGGTGGCGGCGAGCCATATCCGCGTCGGCACCTTCCAGTTCTTCGCCGCCCGGCAGGATACCGAGGCGCTGCAACTGCTGACCGACCACGTCATCGCCCGGCATTACCCGCAGGCCGATGGCCCGCTGGCGCTGCTCGATGCCGTGGTGGCGGCGCAGGCCAGGCTGATCGCCGAGTGGATGGCGCTTGGCTTCATCCACGGGGTGATGAACACCGACAACATGGCCGTGTCGGGCGAGACCATCGACTATGGCCCCTGCGCCTTCATGGACGAGTATCACCCCGACACCGTCTTTTCCTCGATCGACAGCCAGGGCCGCTATGCCTATGCCAACCAGCCGCAGATCGCGGTGTGGAACCTCGCGCAGCTGGCCAGCTGCCTGTTGCCGCTGATCGCCGGGGATGACAGCGAGGCCAGCGCCCAGGCGGCGGTGGAGGTGGCGACGGCCTCGATCCACCGCTTTGCGGACATCTATCAGGCGGCGTGGATTGCGAAGTTCGGGGCAAAGCTGGGGCTGACCGCCCCCACCGAAGCCGACCGCCCGCTGATCGAAAGCCTGCTGACCCGGATGGCGGTGGAGCGGGCCGATTTCACCCGGGTCTTCCGCGGGCTGGCCGAGGGCCGCGCGCGGGACGAGTTCCTCGACCCCGCCGCCTTCGACACATGGGCGCCGGACTGGCAGACCCGGCTGGCGCAGGACCCGCCGGGCGCCGAAGCTCGGATGGCGGCAGTGAACCCCGCGATCATCCCGCGCAATCACCGGGTGGAGGAGGCCATCGTGGCCGCCACCGCCGGCGACCTCGCTCCGTTCCACGCGCTGAACGCCGCGCTGGCAGCACCCTATGACGCCGCGCAGGATGATCCCCTGCGCGCCGCGCCCTGGCCCGAGCAGCGGGTGCAGCGCACGTTCTGCGGCACCTAGCGCCGCAGGCGGCGGAACAGCTGACGGTTCTTCTGGATGAACTCCTGAAGCACCCCGGTGAAGCCGCCAAGCTGCCGGCCCTTGAGGAACAGAAAGCCCGAGAAGGCGCCGAAAGACCCGCCGATGACGTCGACGATCAGGTCCCACATTGTATCGACCAGGCCCGATTTCTGCATGTTCAGCCCGAAGGTCTGGTCCATGAAGAACTCGAAGATCTCCCACACCGCGCCCATGGTCACGGCAAAGCTGAAGGCGATGAAGGCCATCGCCCAGGCGGGGGCGGCATAGCGGTCGCCCTCGAACATGGTGAACACGAACAGGAAGCCGATCAGCCCGAAGCCAAGCGCCGAGCCGCCATGCAGCACCACGTCCCACCAGCTGTAACGCTCATAGAAGTCGAAGGCCTCGCCGAGGAAGATCGTGGCATAGATGAAGATCACGATCCCGGCGAAGAAGGACATCGGCAGTTGCACCCCGATGCGCCGCACGAACAGGATCGGCGCCAACGACAGCAGGAAGGTTGCCGCAGCGATGAAGGCCAGCGACCAGTTCAGCGTACCCGCCGCAACGAGGAAGGCCAGTGCAAGACTCGCCCATATCAGTTGCACCACATAGGGCTGCCTGCGGAATTTTGCCCTCCAACTGCCGGTCTCGGCCATCTTCTTCCCCTGCCCGCTTTTTCCGGCTGTCGTCTGGCCTTATATCAACGATATGCGCACCCGACTTGCCAGCTACAATATCCGCAAATGCCTTGGCTCCGACCGGCAACGGCTGCCGGGGCGGACGCTTGACGTGATCAACGCCCTCTCGGCCGATGTGGTTGCGCTGCAGGAGGTGGACCGGCGCTATGCGCCCCGGCCCTTTGCGCTGCCTCCGGGCCTGATCGCGGCGCAGACGGATTTTGCACCCGTCGATGCCGCGCAGTCGCCGGAAAGCCTTGGCTGGCACGGGCAGACGGTGCTGCTGCGCCGGGGGCTTGTCGCACAGCGCATCGAGCGGCTGGAGCTGCCGGCGCTGGAGCCGCGGGGGGCGCTGGCGGTGGAGGTGGCGGGCGGCGGGGCGCCCTACCGGGTGGTGTGCGTGCATCTGGGGCTGATGCGGCGCTGGCGGCGGCTGCAGCTGGCGGCGATCCGCGCGGCGCTGGCGGGGCACGCGGAGATGCCGACGGTGATCCTCGGCGATTTTAACGAATGGTCGGTCTCGGGCGGGATGGAGCCCTTGGTGGATGCCTTCCACGTCCACGCCCCCGGCCGCAGCTTTCCCGCCAGCCAGCCCATCGGCCGGCTGGACCGGGTGGCGCTTGGCATGGGGCTGCACCTGCTGGATGCGGGGGTGCTCGACACGCCGCTGGCGCGGGTCGCGTCCGACCATCTGCCGATCTGGGCCGATGTGCGGATTGACGCTAAAGCGCGACAGCCCGCCGCGGCCGGTTGATCAGCACGATCCCCGCGGCCACCAATACCAGCGCGCCGATCAGCGACAGGCCGACCTGCTCACCGAGCAGCGCCCATCCCAGCCCGACGCTGAACACCGGGCTGAGGAAGGAAAAGCTGGCGACGCTGGACACCGGATAGACCGACAGCAGCCACAGCCAGAACATGAACCCGGCAGAGACCACGGCGACGGCGTGGAACACCAGACCAGCAATGTGGATCGGCTGCAGATCCCGGATCAGCGGCCCGAAGAGTGGCGCCGCGACCAGCAGCACCGGGGCCGAGACCAGCACCTGCCAGAACAGCTGCATCTCCGGCCGCTCATTGCGCAGCCTTGTGGCGCGGGCCATCAGCGCGGTGCTGGCCCAGCCGATGGCGGCCCCGAGCGCGCAGAGATCGCCGAGCAGGCTCGGCGCCTGCCCCGGCGCGGGCGCGCCCGCCGCGCGGTCCATCAGCGCCCAGGCGACCCCTGCCAGCGCCAGCGCAAGCCCCGCCGCCTTGGCCGGGCCGATCCGCTCGCCCGGCATCCACAGATGCGCGCCAAGCGCCATCCAGACCGGCATCGAATAGAACAGGATCGCGCTGCGGGTGACGGTGGTCAGGTCCAGCGCCAGGAACAGCAGCAGGAACTCGGCCGAGAAGCACAGGCCGATCAGCACGCCCGGCACCGCCATCTCGCGCGTCAGCCGCGGCGGGCGGCCGCGCCACACCATGAAGGCCCAAAGGCACAGCACCGCAAGGGCGGAACGCGCCCCGGCAAAGAACGCCGGTTGCAGCCCCTCGTTCACCAGCTTGATCACCACCTGATTGATGGCCAGGAACAGCGCGAACCCGGTCAGGGACACCGCGCCAAACATGTCGATCCGGTCTTTGCGCTGCATGCTGCCCCTCCGTTGCCGCCGGTCTATCCCGGGCGCGGCGCGGGCGCAAACCCGGGCGCGACACCGGGGCCTCCGCCCGCGACCCCATCCCCTCCGGCAGGTTTGCGCAAACACCCGGGATGAAGGGGTTTTCGCGCGCGCGGAAACCGCGTAAACCCCGGCTCAAGAGGCGGTGGAGGCAAGGCGCATGGCCCAGGACAGCGGTGATACCGGCGCACAGACGATCATCGCCCGCTGCGAGGCGCGGGGGCTGCGGCTGACCGAACAGCGCAAGGTGATCGCGCGGGTGCTGGAAGGCGCCGACGACCACCCCGATGTCGAGGCGCTGTACAACCGCGCCTGCGCCATCGACCCCAGGATTTCCATCGCCACGGTCTATCGCACGGTGAAGCTGTTCGAGGAATCGGGCATCCTCGACCGCCACGAATTCGGCGACGGGCGCGCCCGCTACGAGGACAGCACCCGCGACCACCACGACCACCTGATCGACATGCAGACCGGCGAGGTGATCGAATTTCTCGATCCCGACATCGAGGAACTGCAGGACAGGATCGCACGCAAACTTGGATACGCGCTGAAGGGCCACCGGCTGGAGCTTTACGGCGTGCCATTGACACGAAAGGACAGGACATGAGCACGATCATCGACATCCACGCGCGGGAAATCCTCGACAGCCGCGGCAACCCCACGGTCGAGGTGGATGTGATCCTCGAAGACGGCACGATGGGCCGCGCCGCGGTGCCCTCGGGCGCCTCGACCGGCGCGCATGAGGCCGTGGAAAAGCGCGACGGCGATGCCTCGCGCTACAAGGGCAAGGGCGTTCTGGACGCCGTCGCCGCGGTGAACGGCGAGATCGCCGAGAACCTGGTGGGCGAGGATGCGACCGAGCAGGTGATGCTGGACCGGATGATGATCGAGTTGGACGGCACCGCGAACAAGGGCCGCCTTGGCGCGAACGCGATCCTCGGCGTGTCGCTGGCGATTGCGAAGGCGGCGGCGGATTTCACCTCGCAGCCGCTTTACCGCTATGTGGGCGGCACCGCCGCGCGGGTGCTGCCGGTGCCGATGATGAACATCATCAACGGCGGCGAGCATGCCGACAACCCGATCGACATCCAGGAATTCATGATCATGCCGGTCGCCGCGCATGACATCCGCACCGCGATCCAGATGGGCTCGGAAGTGTTCCACACGCTGAAGAAGGAGCTTTCGGCGGCGGGGCACAGCACCAGTGTCGGCGATGAGGGCGGGTTTGCGCCTAACATTAGCTCCACCCGGGAAGCCCTTGATTTCATTCTGAAAGCCATCGAGAAGGCCGGCTACCGCCCGGGCGAGGATATCTACCTTGCCCTCGACTGCGCCGCGACGGAGTACTTCAAGAACGGCTCCTATGTCATGGCAGGGGAAGGAAAAACCTTCACCGCGGCCGAGAATGTCGACTACCTCGCCGCGCTCTGCGCCGATTACCCGATCATCTCGATCGAGGATGGCTGCTCGGAAGACGACTGGGAAGGCTGGAAGCTGCTGACCGACCGTCTGGGCGGCAAGATCCAGCTGGTGGGCGACGATCTGTTCGTCACCAACCCCGAGCGGCTGGCCCGCGGCATCAAGGAAGGCTGCGCCAACTCGCTGCTGGTCAAGGTCAACCAGATCGGCACCCTGACCGAGACGCTGGACGCGGTGAACATGGCCAACCGCGCGCGGTTCACCAGCGTGATGAGCCACCGGTCCGGCGAGACCGAGGATGCGACCATCGCCGATCTGGCCGTGGCCACCAATTGCGGGCAGATCAAGACCGGCTCGCTTTCGCGGTCCGACCGGCTGGCGAAGTACAACCAGCTGATCCGCATCGAGGAAATGCTGGGCGAGACCGCCGAATATGCCGGCCGCAGCATCCTGCGCGGCTAGGCGCAGCGGGGGCCGCGGCCCCCGACTGCATCAGGCAAGCTGCCCGCTGGCGACAAGCTGGCGGGCAACCTCGGCATAGGCGGCGCGCCAGGCGGCCTCGGCCTCGGGTGTGAAGTCGGGGCCAAGCTCGCCCTGCAACGTCTCGATCAGCGCCTCGCCCATCGGGGCGAAATGCTCGGCCTGCACGCCAAGCGCGGCATGGCCGCGGCCCAGATCGGCCAGCCGCACCGCCAGTTCCTCGGGCGTGTCGAGCATATCGACGACAAGCCCCAGCGTCGCCATGAACCGCATCCCCTGCCCGGCCAGATCGTCGCGGAACATCGGGCGCAGGTCGGGGCGGCGGCGGAAGAACGCCTCATAGAAGGCCAGCGAGGCGGGTTGCAGGCTTTCGCGCAGATGCGCAAACCCCTCACGGATCTGCGTCTTCTGGGTGTCGGACAGCGGCATGGGGGGCTCCGGGGCTATGGAGGACAGGGCAATGGAGGACGGGGCAAGCCTGCGGGCGGTACCGCGAGGCTGCCTTGATCCACATCAATCGCTGCCCGCCCCAGGGCGATTGTCACCGGCACAAGTTTGCATTGGCGGCGGGCGCGGCCAGCGGCTAGGGCTTCGCCATGACCGACGCGCCCCTCCCCCCGCCCCGCAACGAAGACAGCCTTGCCGGCTTTGGCTATGCCCTTGGCGCCTACCTGCTCTGGGGGTTCCTGCCGCTTTACATGAAAGCGCTGGCGCATATCCCCCCCGTCGAGATCATCGCCCACCGGGCACTGTGGTCGCTGCCGGTGGCGGGTGTCGTGCTGATCGTCTCGCGCCGCACTGCCGACCTGAAGCGCGCCCTGCAAACCCCGCGCATGATCGGGATGGCGGCGGTGACCGCGGCGCTGATCTCGGTCAACTGGGGCATCTACATCTGGGCCATCGTCAACGATCACGCGCTGGACGCCGCGCTTGGCTATTACATCAACCCGTTGTTCAGCATCTTTCTGGGCGCTGCCCTGCTGGGAGAGCGGCCCTCTGGCCTGCAAAAGGCCGCGATCGCGCTGGCGGCGCTGGCGGTGGTGGTGCTGACGGTGCAGCTTGGCCGGCTGCCGGTGGTGGCGATTGCGCTGATGCTGAGCTGGGGGGCCTATGCCTACCTGAAGAAGCAGTTGCCCATCGGCCCCAATCAGGGCTTCTTCCTCGAGGTGCTGATGCTGACCCCGCCGGCGCTGATCTGGCTGGGCTGGCTGGCCTATAGCGGCCAGGGGCATTTCCTGATGGGCAGCCCTGCGGATACCGGGCTGCTTCTGGGCTGCGGGCTGGTGACGGCGGTGCCGCTGATCCTCTATGCCAATGGCGCGAAGGGGCTGCGGCTGTCGACCATCGGGATCATGCAATATATCGCGCCGACGATGATTTTCCTGACCGCGGTGTTCGTGTTCGGCGAGCCGTTCGGGCGGGTGCAGGCCATCGGCTTTGCGATGATCTGGGCGGCGCTGGTGCTGTATTCGGTGTCGATGTTCAGGACCCGGGCCGGCTGATCCTGCCGCCGCCCACAGCAGCCGCAACGCCGGTGGTGGTGGGGCAACTCGTCGCCATCCCGCGCTGCACCCGGACGGCGAGGAACGCGAAGGCCTGCGCCTCCAGCATGTCGCCATCCAGCCCCGCCGCCTCTACCGGCCGCACCGGGCAGGCGAGCCGGTCTGCCAGCATCGCCATCAGCGTGGCATTGTGGCGCCCGCCACCCGCCACCAGAATCTGGCTGGGGGGCCGCGGGAAATGCTCGGCGCCCCGCGCGACGGCGGCCGCGGCGGCGGCGGTGAGGGTGGCGGCGGCATCGGCATCTTGCAGCCCGGCGACCGCCTCCAGCAACCCGGAGAAATCGTTGCGGTCCAAAGACTTAGGCGGCATCTTGTAGAAATACGGGTGGGCGAGGAAGGCCTCGATCACGCCCTCCTCCACCACGCCCGCCCCTGCCAGCGCCCCGCCCTCATCCTGCACAAGGCCAAGCCGCGCCTGCATCAGATCGTTCACTGGCGCATTGGCCGGGCCGGTGTCGAAGGCCAGCAGCGCGCCCGGCACCTCTGGCCCCGGCAGCACGGGGTCCACCCATGTCAGGTTGCCGACACCGCCGAGGTTCAGGAAGGCCAGTGGCTCGGTTGCGCCCATCCAGCGCGCACAGGCGAAGTGGTAGAACGGCGCCAAGGGCGCGCCCTGCCCGCCAAGCGTCACGTCCGAGGTGCGGAAGTCCCAGACCACCGGCAGGTCCAGCACCGCCGCCAGCACCGCGCCATTGCCGGCCTGATGGGTGCCCCGCCCGCGCGGATCATGGGCGAGGGTCTGGCCGTGGAAGCCGACGAGGTCCGCCCCGTCGAAGCGCGAGAGCAGCTCGGCATGGGCCGTCTCCACCACCTCGGCCGCCTCGGAGACCCCCGCCGCGCCGGGCCAGCGGCCAAGCGCGGCGCGCAGCACGGCGCGTTCAGCCTCGCTATAGGGCCGGTAGGCCGTCGCCCCGAACTCATGGATCACATGCCCGTCGGTCAACACCAGCGCCGCATCGACCCCATCCAGCGAGGTTCCGGACATGGTGCCAAGCGCCCAGACCGGTTCGTGTGCCCTTGACATTCCGCCCCCTCCCGCGGGTCTTTCCCTTTGCCCGCCAGCCCGATATATGCGCGCAGGTGGATGACATCGACAAGCAGAACTGGAACCGGCGATGACCTGGCACCCGAAATCCGATTTCCTCTCGATCATGATCGAGCGGGGCTATCTGGCGGATTGCACCGACATTCAGGCGCTGGATGGCGCGCTGAGGACGGGCGTGGTGCCGGCCTATATCGGATATGATGCCACCGCCGCCTCGCTGCATGTCGGGCATCTCCTGAACATCATGATGCTGCGCTGGCTGCAGAAATCGGGCGGCAAGCCGATCACGCTGATGGGCGGGGGCACCACCAAGGTGGGCGATCCCTCGTTCCGCGCCGAGGAACGCCCGCTGCTGACGCCCCAGAAGATCGACGAGAACATCGCCGGCATGGGGCAGGTCTTCGCGCGCTACCTTGCCTACGGCACCGGCCCCACCGATGCGGTGATGCTGAACAATGCCGAATGGCTCGACAACCTGAACTACCTCGAGTTCCTGCGGGATATCGGGCGGCATTTCAGCGTGAACCGGATGCTGAGCTTCGAGAGCGTGAAATCGCGGCTGGACCGCGAGCAGTCGCTGTCCTTCCTCGAGTTCAACTACATGATCCTGCAGGCCTATGACTTCCTCGAGCTGAACCGCCGCTACGGCTGCGTGCTGCAGATGGGCGGATCGGACCAGTGGGGCAATATCATCAACGGCATCGACCTGACGCGCCGGGTGCTGGACCATGAGATCTACGGGCTGACCTCGCCGCTCTTGACCACCAGCGACGGGCGCAAGATGGGCAAGTCGCAGGGCGGCGCGGTGTGGCTGAGTTCGGCGATGCTCTCGCCCTACGAGTTCTGGCAGTTCTGGCGCAACACCACCGATGCCGATGTGGGACGGTTCCTGAAGCTCTATACCGAGCTGCCGGTCGAAGAATGCGACCGCCTCGGCGCGCTGGAGGGGTCCGAGATCAACGCGGCCAAGGTGATCCTTGCCAACGAGGTCACGGCCCTGCTGCACGGGCTTGATGCGGCAGCGGCGGCGGAAGCCACGGCGCGCGAGGTGTTCGAGCATGGCGGCGTCGGTGACGATCTTCCGACGCTGGCGCTGACGGCGGAGGATGTGGCCGAGGGCATCAGCCTCGCGCAGCTGGTCGTCCGCTCCGGCCTTGCCAAATCCGGCAAGGATGCCAAGCGGCTGATCGCCGAGGGCGGGTTGCGCCTCAACGACGAGGCGGCCACAGATACCGGCCAGATGATCGCCGCCGCCGATCTGGCCGAACCGCTGAAACTCAGCGCCGGCAAGAAACGCCACGCGCTGGTGACCCTGGCCTAATAAGAAGGGGCGGCTGCCCACCGGCACCGCCCCTTTCCCATTCTTGCTGGCAAAAATATCCCGGGGGTCCGGGGGCTGGCCCCCGGCCTTGGCCCCAGGTCACTCGGCGACAGTCACGCTCGCCATGAAATCCGGGTCCTCGACCGAGCCATTCGCGGCCTGATCGCCTTTCTTGATCGCGTCCACGACCTCCATCCCCGACACGACATTGCCGACGACGGTGTACTGGCCGTTCAGGAACTCGCCCGGCGCGAACATGATGAAGAACTGGCTGTTGGCCGAGTCGGGGCTTTGCGAGCGGGCCATGCCCACCACGCCGCGCTCGAACGAGAGGTCCGAGAACTCTTCCGGAAGATCGGGCAGCTGCGAGCCGCCCATGCCGGCCATCTGGGTGTTGCCGCCCTGCTTGCCGAATTCCACATCGCCGGTCTGCGCCATGAAGCCGTCGATGACGCGGTGGAAGACCACACCGTCATAGGCCCCCTCGGCGGCAAGCGCGGTGATCTGCGCCACATGCTTGGGCGCCACGTCCGGCAGCAGGTCGATGACGATCTGGCCAGAGGTGGAGCCGCCGACCTCGACCACCAGGTTCGGGCCGGGGCCGTCGGTCGCGGCCTGCGCCAGGGCCGGGCTTTGCGACAGCGCGAAGACGCCGAGCACGGCAAGCCCCGCCGCCATCATGCCGCCCGCGATCAGGCGATCACGCTGCATCGGAGGCCACCTTGACCGAGATCATCGCATCGGGCTTCGCGGGCGGCTCGCCGCGGGCGATCTTGTCGACGAATTCCATGCCCGAGATCACCCGGCCATAGACCGTGTATTGCCCGTTCAGGAAATGGTTGTCCTTGAAGTTGATGAAGAACTGGCTGTTGGCCGAGTTCGGGTTCTGCGAGCGGGCAGCGCCAAGCGTGCCGCGGTCATGCGGGATGCGGCTGAACTCGGCGGGCAGGTCGGGCAGGTCCGACCCGCCGGTGCCGGCGCGGCCGGCATTGCCGCCGGGCTTGCCATGTTCCACGTCGCCGGTCTGGGCCATGAAGCCCTCGATCACGCGGTGGAAGATCACCCCGTCATAGGCACCGGCGCGGGCCAGGGCCTTCATGCGCTCGGCATGTTGCGGGGCGATGTCTGCCAGCAGCTCGATGGCGACGGTGCCGTCCTTGAGCTCTACCAGGATGGTGTTTTCGGGATCCTTGATGTCGGCCATGAATGCCTCCTTTTCCAGTCGGGGGCGAACGTAGACGCGGGCCCGGGGCGGGGGCAAGCGCAAAGGCGCGGCAGCGGTTGACGAAATCGGGAGGATG
>Ga0209347_1003522_pt1 | contig 18035 bp, 16 predicted proteins | sample AutmiccommuBRH23_FD_187382 | JGI IMG/M metagenome (GOLD analysis project Ga0209347, IMG submission 187382) | Deep subsurface microbial communities from Mt. Terri, Switzerland - Autotrophic microbial communities BRH/23 (SPAdes) (version 2) | ecosystem: Environmental > Aquatic > Deep subsurface >...
CAGGATGTGATGAAATGAATTACGGACAACGGATAAAGTTCTTTCGTAATACAGCTGGAATTTCCGCCAATGCTTTAGCGAAAAAAGTCGGACTAGACCCGACTACAATTTATAAAATTGAAGCCAACGATTCTAAACCCTCACTCGGTTCCCTGGAAAGCATATGTGATGCTCTCGGCATTAGCCTCGCGGAATTCTTCACAGAAGAAGAACATGTCTTGGGACCAGAAATCCAACGACTACTGGGTACTGCGAAAAAGCTTTTGCCGGAACAAATAGAATATCTTCAGAAGTTACTGGAATCGATGAGTAAGGATTAATTTTTCTGATATCACGATGAGTATTGCTTCGTCTATACGGGGGTAACATTAAACATGCCATTTCATATTAAGGAATCCTGAGTATTCCAAAGGACTTTATGGGGCAGGACTATAAAATCGAAATATCAGAGAAGAGTCATAAAAAGGACCGAGGCCGTAGCCGCAGTTTTTTAAGTATATCAGAAAGTTTTTGGTGTACCATAGGGTACCCATTTGCTTGCTAATCGATAAAAGGGTATGCTTGTTCTCAAATTGGAATGCGCTTCCGATTTTTATCCCCATAAGTAAACAAGATGAGAGGTGATTTTCCTCTCATCTTGTTTTGCTTATGCCTGCTTCTAATTGTAGGTCGAATAATTAAAGGTTGACAACCTTAGAACTGGGTGAGTTCATGTCCGATCTGCGCATGACATGATTTACAACTTTAACGACAGTGGCAGGTGAACTGGTCAGTTTGACCACTCGGAACTCTCTGGATTTTTCACCGTATAACACGTTTAGAATATCCAAGACCTTTCCTTTGGCGGCAAAGAATGTTGCTTCATCGACTTCCCATGCCACCTGATGGTGTCTCATCACAAAATTAGGAAGTAACGAGGTGGCTCTCCCACACTTAATACATTTAAACCGGAAGATGGATATGATAAACGCTTCTAAATAAGGTATACACTGTTCTTTTAAAACTTCCATGTTTGTGCAATCTCACTTCTTCTTGGCAGTGCGGACACCTAGGTGGGCGTAAGTGATTAGGACAACCATCACTAAATAATTCAATATATGACTGGACAGTCCAGATTTCTTCAGGTAAACTCATATTGGCAGTAACCAATGGGAAAGAGGAAACGAGGCTGGTCGGCCAATGATGTTTCCTCTTTCTTTTATCCTTTTTTAAGATTGTCATGTGATCTATTTATCCACATGACAATCATTATCTACTAGAAATGACAAAGTAGGCAAGAAAAAACGCTCACTTTAATGTCAATTAAAGTGAGCGCCCACACGATGCACGATGGTGTTACTTCATTGAAGGTTTATTTTGATTGATATATCTCCCTTGAACAGGGTGAACTGCTAGAATGTTTTTTATGAATGGTCTGGCTTTTTTGTTTGAGACTGAATGCATCGAACTGATGCATAATTGACTTATTTTTAAAGAGCGGAAGTGATAAGGTATTTACGGAAAAAAGATAATTGCCGCTGCAATATTGCATTAGTATTATCGTCGTAAAATAAAAGGATTATTTGATTATTTAAACTAACATTACCATTGATAATGGGTTTTCGACTGTTGGTAGACAAATGTAATCCAGTCGGGTTAGTTTTAAGATTCTGGCTTTAAACATGGTATATTACTTGCAATGATAATACAAGAGATGGAAAATAGGAGGAAAGAGTCTATGAAATAGATCATTTCAAGATTGATATTGTCAAAGACCGAGAGTGAGATTCAATTAATATTTATTAAGTGAGGGATAAGGATGGAAAAGAGCGAAGTCATCGGTAAACTATCTGTTTGTGGATTGGACTGTTCAAGATGTGCTGATTATGAAAACAGCGAGATTAGAAGTTTGAGTTCAAAACTATCCGTTCTATTGAAAGGTTATAAAGGACTAGCTAGAATGAAAGCAGAAAATGACCCTACATTTAAAGGGTATCCTGAATTTGAACAGATTCTTGGTCATTTTGCCAAGGGCACTTGCGGTGGTTGTCGAAGTGAGAATGTCCAATGTCCTCTAGAATGTCATGCGAAAACATGCCGCAAGGAGCGAAATATTGATTTCTGTTTTGAATGTGATGTGTTTCCTTGCAACAAACAATTCAAAGGCAAGCTTAGAGAACTATGGATTTACATAAATAATAGAATGAAGGAAATAGGTGTAGAGAATTATTATATTGAACAAAGCCAAAAGCCAAGATATTAGGCAATGTTTGTTCGTTAAGCAGTCCCATTAAACACTACCAAATGTACTCTGAGTCCCATTTCGTACCTCTCGTTTCCGAACCGTGGTTGATGACTTTCGACGAATACTTGCTTCCCCCGACAGTGACGGCAATCCAAATTCGTCACTGGTGACGAATTTGACCTACACCCAGGCGCTCATCCTTCTTGGGATCTCGGAAGAGGAGCGGGATGAGTTTATCGCGGAGCATGATGTCGAGAGCATGACCAAATTGGAATTGCAGCAGGCTGTCAAGGACTGAGAACAGACCATTCAGGAGAAAAAAGACCAAATGCGACAACTCTATTCTCCATCCTAATTTGTGATTGTTTAACTTCACCCAGTTCTGATTCCACATTATTCAAACGGGACTCAATCCGAATCCGACTATCTTTTATAGCTTGAACCACGTTGAACATCTTCGCAAATTGATCTGTCATAAATTCTTGGAATTTTTCATTGTCCATAATGGCACTTCCTCATTCAACTTAGTCGGTTAATTATACCACCATCCTTAGACCAACCTAAGGGGTAAATTGGATTGACTTTCAGTCGATCGTGAAGTAAACTAATGTACAAGTGTAATGACCTTTAATGAAGTCCTGAGAGGCTTGGGAAGGTAGACGGAAACGTGGGAGGACTGTCTGCTGTTCAGACAGTTTTTTTATTACTTTTCTTTCCAAATCTTCAGACCTGGGATGAGTTTGGGTGAAAGGAGTTTGTGAGCTGTGGAAGTTGGCACGTTTAAAAGCAAAATCTTAGATGCGGATGGAATTCGCAGAGCGGTAACTCGCATTGCGCACGAAATCGTGGAAAAGAATAAAGGGACGGATAAACTCGTCTTGGTGGGTATTCGGCGCAGAGGGGTGCCTTTAGCGGAACGAATTCAAAAATACATTGAGGAGTTTGAAGGGGTAAAGATTCCACTGGGAATTCTGGATATCACTCTTTATCGCGATGACTTAAGTACTATTGACATACATCCGATCGTCCATGAGACGGATATTCCGGTAAGCATTGAGGGGAAAACTGTAGTGCTTATCGATGACGTGCTGTATACAGGGCGAACAGCCCGCGCGGCTTTGGATGCAACAATGGATTTAGGAAGGCCGGAGCGCATTCAATTGGCGGTCCTCGTAGATCGTGGACATCGAGAGTTACCCATTCGTGCAGATTATGTCGGCAAGAATTTGCCCACGTCGCGGCGGGAAATTGTGGCGGTACGTTTGCAGGAAGTTGATGCTGAAGAAGATGTACTTTTATTGGAACGTGAAGTAAATATGAAGTAAATATGAAGTAAATGTGACTTTACCCTTTAAATGCTATCCAGAGAGATAGCCAAGGGGCGAGCAGGATATAGGTTATGCCTATTTTGAATCCTCTCCCTCTTGGGACGAGGATTTTTTATGTTTTAATCAACCTGCCTTATGGGTATGAGCACGTACCCATAAGGGATAATAATGGGTGTCACTAAGTTAGGGAGGGTTAATATGAAATGGCAGCGCAAAGACATTCTGGGGTTAGAGGATATGAGCTTGGATGATATCCGCCATATCCTGCATACGGCAAAAGTGATGAAAGAAATTTTGATGCGCCCGATAAAGAAGTTGCCCACATTAAAAGGCAAATCGGTGGTTAATGTTTTTTATGAGGCAAGTACACGGACTCGAACTTCCTTTGAAATGGCTGCAAAAGTTTTGGGAGCTGATACTACAAGCATTGCAATTGCCCAAAGCAGCGTAAGCAAAGGTGAGAGTTTATATGATACCGCAAAGACAATTCAGGCGATGCGAGCGGATCTGGTGATCCTTCGGCATCCTAGTTCTGGTTCCGCGAAATTCTTAGCAGATATCCTTGATCCTGGGGTTGTTAATGCCGGAGACGGGCAGCATGAGCATCCAACCCAAGCTTTACTGGACATTTTCACGATGGAAGAAGAGCTTGGAGCCCTAGACGGAAAGAACGTTGTCATTGTTGGAGATGTTTTGCATTCTAGGGTTGCTCGGAGCAATGCTTGGGGTCTTCAGAAACTAGGCGTAAATGTCACCTTGGTGGGTCCTCCAACGCTGCTACCGATAGAAATGGAAGGCCTCGGAGTTAAAATGACTCATGATCTCAATGACGCCTTACCTGGGGCGGATGTAGTAATGGCACTTCGCCTTCAACTTGAACGACAGAAAAGTGGCCTATTTCCAAGTCTTCGTGAGTACAACCGGCTCTATGGATTGACTACAGAGCGCTTAAAGAAAACGGGAAAAGAGAGTATTGTGTTACACCCGGGTCCAATGAATCGGGGCGTGGAAATCTCGGATGATGTTGCAGATGGGGCACAAGCTTTAATCGAGCGGCAGGTTACGAATGGTGTGGCCATTCGCATGGCTCTTATTTATTTACTGATAGGAGGGTCTAGCAATGTGGTGGCTTAAAGATGTATGGGTGATTGATCCGAGTCAGAAGCTTTCAGCCCTTCGGGATATTCTCGTTAAAGGGGGGCAAGTATTAGAAATCTCTTCATCGATAACAGAGGAAGAGGTGTTGGCAAAAGCGCAGGGCGAAGCAGTCGATGCGGTTAGCGGTAAGGGAAAGTATGTTTTCCCGGGACTTATTGATGTACACACTCACCTTCGAGAACCAGGACAAGAGGATAAAGAGGATATTCTGAGTGGTTCACGCGCTGCAGTGCGCGGAGGCTTTACGACGATTCTGGCGATGGCTAACACTCAACCGGTGATTGATAATAGGGCCCTGGTTGAATTCGTGCGGATGCAAGGAGACCGTGCAGGCTATGCTCATGTCCATCCGATTGGGACAGTCACCAAAGGAATGCAAGGGGCTGAACTGGTCGAAATGGCCAATATGAAAGAGGGTGGAGCAGTAGCCTTTTCCGATGACGGTAAAAATATTCAAAATGCAGAAGTGATGCGGCTCGCTTTAGAATATGCCAAATTAACCGGGCTCCTGATTATCAGTCATTGCGAGGATAAAGACCTGGCCGGAGAAGGGCAAATGCGCCGCGGGGTGGCATCGGGGCGGATGGGCTTGAAGGGAATTCCAGCTAGTGCGGAAAGTGTGATCGTTGCTCGGGACTTGCTGTTGACTGAGGAAACTGGTGGAAAACTTCATTTGGCCCATATTTCTACAACAGAGAGTGTCGATTTGATTCGGCGGGCCAAACAACGAGGGGTCGATGTTACTGCTGAAGTCAACCCCCATCATTTGATCTTTTGTGATGAAGAGGTGGGTATTACAGAAACTGCTCTTAAAGTTAATCCTCCTTTGGGTTCTCGAACGGATAGAGAATCGCTTATCGAAGGACTTCGTGATGGAACCCTAGATATGATCGCGACCGATCACGCCCCACATACCCAGGCAGAAAAAACCAGGCCCTTTGCAGAGGCCCCTTTTGGGATTGCGAGCTTGGAGACAGCTTTGAGTGCGGTATGGCAGCATTTAGTGGTACCCGGACGAATTTCCTTGGAACGAGTGATTGAGGCTTGGAGCTTCTCTCCAGCCCAGAGATTTGGTTTACAGGGAGGATCTTTAGTCCCTGGGGCTCCGGCGGACATGGTGCTCTTTGATCCTGATTTTTCAGAGGTGATTGATCCGGCGACATTGGCTTCCAAAGCACGAAATACCCCGTTTTTAGGCAAAACTTTACAAGGGCTTCCGGTCATGGTGTGGGTGGAAGGTAAACTAGTCCAAAGAGAGCGTAAAGTGTTATAAACCAGAAGTCGGAGATCAGAGGCCAGAGGTCGGATTCTGGAAGTGAGAATCACAGGAATCGAATACATTAAATAGAGATTATTCATAGCAGTTAAGAGAGGAAGTGTCGAACGTGGCATATCTTGTATTCGAAGATGGGACAACCTTTGAGGGGGAAGCTTTTGGGGATTGGTTGAAGAGCACCCCCACGGTGGCTGAACATGAAGTAGTCTTCAACACCTCTATGAGCGGTTATCAGGAAATGGTCACAGATTTGTCCTATGCCGGGCAAATTCTCGTCCTGACTCAACCGCAAATTGGAAACTACGGGTGGCACCATGAAGAAAATGAAGCGAATAAAACTCGTCTGCAGGGACTTATTGTACGTGAACTTTCCGAGGGAGAGGGAAGCTTACATGCTGAGGGATCCTTGGAGGACTACTGTTCAAGACATAGTGTGCGGGGATTAAAGGGTGTAGATACTCGGGCGTTAACAAGGTATCTGCGTAATTTTGGAACATTGCCCGGCGTGATGGTTGAAACTCGAGATGTTGGAATGGTTTTCTGGGCGGATTACCGAGATAGCAATCAAATAAAGGAAAAAGCTGAACACTGGGTGTATCGGTCAACGGTCAAAGAAGTTTATGAAATACCAGGACCGGGCCCCTTGCTTGCCGTATTAGACTTCGGGGCGAAGCGAAATATTATTCGTCACCTTCAGCAGAGAGGGTTTGGAATCATGGTTTTCCCAGCGAAGTCAACTCCGGAAGATATTTTAAGGCACCATCCCAGTGGATTAGTATTAAGTAATGGTCCAGGGGATCCCGAAGAGTTACCGGAATGTGTGTCATCGGTGCGTAGTCTGTATGACAAGCTACCAGTATTAGGCATCTGCCTTGGGCATCAACTGTTAGCCCTGGCAGCGGGTGGAGAAACCTACAAACTTCTTTACGGGCATAGAGGAGGAAATCATCCGGTCATTGATTCTCGTTCAGGAAAGGCAACAATGACATCACAAAACCACGGTTTTGCTGTGAGGGAAGCTTCTTTAGAGGGTACGGGTTTCGAAGTAACCTTGCGCAATCTCAATGATGGAACCGTTGAAGGAATGGAGCATGAATCTTACCCAATCTTATCTGTTCAATTTCATCCGGAAGGCGCTCCAGGACCTGAGGAAAACGCAGAAATTTTTGATCGATTTAAGGAATTAGTCGAGAGAAGTATAAAAAGAAAGGGGAGAACTTAATCATGCCCAAGAAAGAGTGGAAAAAGGTTCTGGTGATCGGATCAGGCCCCATTATCATTGGGCAGGCTGCTGAGTTTGACTACGCCGGTACGCAGGCCTGTCGAGCACTGCGTGAAGAAGGGGTCGAAGTCATTCTTGTGAATTCCAACCCAGCAACGATTATGACAGACCGGGAAACCGCGGACCGAGTCTATATTGAACCTTTGACAGTTGAATCCGTGGAAAGAATTATTGAGCGGGAGAGGCCGGATGGGTTGATTCCGACTATGGGAGGGCAAACTGGCCTTAACTTGGCCTATCAGCTTGCTAAACGGGGAGTATTGGACCGTTGCGAGGTCACTCTGATGGGAACTTCGCTTAAAAGCATTGATCAAGCAGAAGACCGGGAAAGCTTTCGGGCCTTGATGCAGGAGCTCGGAGAACCAATTCCAGAAAGTAAGATTGTCTCGCGGGTTGAAGAGGCGATTCAGTTCGCAGATATAACCGGATACCCACTGATCGTGCGGCCAGCCTTTACCTTGGGAGGCACCGGGGGAGGAATTGTGCAAAGTTCCGAGGAATTAGAGCAGATTGCAGAAAGTGGCTTGCAAGCCAGTCTCATTGGTCAGATCCTGATTGAGCGAAGTGTGGCCGGCTGGAAGGAAGTTGAGTTTGAAGTCCTACGCGATGGAGTTGGAAACTGCATCACGATTTGCCATATGGAAAACATGGACCCGGTCGGAGTGCATACTGGGGATAGTATTGTCGTTGCGCCTTGTCAAACCTTGACAGATCGGGAGGTTCAGACCTTACGCAGTGCGTCTCGCCGGATCGTGAATGGACTGAAAATTGAAGGCGGATGCAATGTCCAGTTTGCTCTTCACCCTTCCCGTAATGAATATGTAGTAATCGAGGTCAATCCCCGTCTAAGCCGTTCGAGTGCCCTCGCCTCTAAGGCCACCGGATATCCGATTGCCAAGGTTGCCGCCAAAATTGCTCTGGGTTATGCGCTGACCGAAATTAAGAATGCAGTGACAGAAAAGACATCGGCTTGTTTTGAGCCGGCCCTCGACTATGTAGTCGTTAAAATACCACGCTGGCCCTTTGATAAATTCACGGAGGCGGACCGGCGCTTGGGCACTCAGATGAAAGCGACTGGAGAAGTAATGGGTATTGGCCGTAACTTGGAAACCGCCTTACTCAAAGCCATCCGTTCCCTGGATATAAAAGCCTACGGGCTCCGATTACCGGAGCTTGAGGGAGTCTCTGACGCTGAACTGAAAACTGCGTGCCTTGAACCTGATGATCGACAACTTTTCGTCTTTGCGGAAGCCTTGAAGCGTGGTTGGTCAGTGGATCGGTTGGTTGAGGAGACGGGCTGGAATCGTTATTATCTACTCATAGTTAAACGGCTTGTGGAGAATACTGTTTTATTAGAGCAAGCACCGTGGGATAAGCAGACACTGCTCCGCGCCAAACGGCTTGGGTTTGCCGATCGGGAAATTGCGGCCCTTTGGAATAGTACGGAAGATGAGGTTTACCGATTCAGACTTAAGCAGGGTATGCGCCCTGTTTTCAAGATGGTTGATACCTGCGCCGGAGAGTTTGAGGCCACAACACCCTATTTTTATTCTAGCTATGATGTAGAAGATGAAGGGGAAGTTCATAAGCGACCCAAAGTAGTCGTCTTAGGATCCGGCCCGATCCGAATTGGGCAAGGCATTGAATTTGACTATTGTTCCGTGCATGCAGTTCTGGCACTGCGCAAAGCCGGATTTGAAAGTATTATTATTAATAACAATCCTGAGACGGTCTCGACGGACTTTGACACGGCCGACCGCCTTTATTTCGAACCCTTAACCTTGGAGGATGTCTCAGCGATTCTAGACAAAGAACAGCCTGACGGCGTGATTGTTCAGTTCGGAGGACAGACAGCCATTGGCTTAGCTAGCGGTTTAGCAGGCCGTGGATATCCCATTTTAGGTACGACAGTTGAAGACATTGACCGCGCAGAGGAGCGAGGAACTTTTGACCGTGTTCTTCAAGAACTTGGGGCAAAACGGCCACGCGGAGGTGGGGCCACGAGCATGGAACAAGTTCAACGTGTGGCCCAAGAGATCGGATTTCCTTTGGTAGTTCGTCCCTCGTATGTGTTGGGTGGACGGGCCATGGATATTGTCTATGAGGCGAAGGAATTAGAGGCTGTTGTAAGGCGTGCCCTCTCGGCCTCCTCGGACCAGGAGATTTGGATGGATCAATATCTGCTCGGGACAGAGGTAGAGGTTGATGCGATCTCGGACGGAGAAAATGTTTTTATTCCTGGGATCATGGAACATCTGGAACGGGCAGGTGTTCATTCTGGAGATTCTATTGCGGTTTATCCACCTCAAACCTTGGACTTAAGTATGCAAGAACGGATCGTAGCTTTGACGGAATCATTAGCTCGATCTTTGAAAATTAAAGGCCTATTGAACATTCAATATGTGATTTATCATAAAGAACTCTTTGTCTTAGAAGTCAATCCTCGGTCAAGTCGAACCGTTCCCTTTCTGAGTAAGGTTACTGGAGTTCCAATCATAGACTGGGCAACTCAAGTGATCTTAGGGAGAACTTGGGGAGAAATTAAGATTCCGCTCGGTCTCTGGCCTACGGGTGATCGGGTAGCTGTCAAGGCGCCCGTGTTCTCCTTCTCCAAGCTACAAAGGGTCGAACCGTCTTTAGGCCCGGAGATGAAATCTACCGGCGAAGTGATGGGAATCGACCGAACCTACGAAAAAGCCCTCTACAAAGCACTTCTCGGGGCGGGTCTATCCTTCACAACCTATGGTTCTGTGTTCGTGACCTTGGCAGATCGTGATAAAGCGGAAGGGGTAGCACTCGCCCGACGATTCGCTGATATTGGGTTTCGCATCTTAGCGACAGAGGGGACGTCGCGCTATTTAAAGAGCGAGGGACTAAGAGTGGAACAGATCGCTAAGTTGCATGATGGCTCCAATGAAATTATCGACGGGATCCGAAAGCAAAAAATCCAATATGTCGTCAATACGACAACTCATGGCCGAGTACAGGAAAGTGATGGGTTTGCGATCCGAAGAGCGGCAGTGGAGCACGGAATTCCCTGCTTTACAAGCCTGGACACCGCAGCGGCTTTGCTCCAGGTCTTAGAAAGTATTTCACCAGGGCTCTTGCCGCTCTAGCGTGGTTCGTGGTTAGATATTCGTGGTTCGAACGACGAAAGATGACGCGAAGCGAGGCACCACGAATTACTAAGCACGATACTTGAGGCACGAGTCAGGAATTACTAAGCGGTAAGCACGATCCATGAGATACGTTAAAACTAAAAACTGAGGAATAAGATATTTCGAACTGTGTTTTCGGCATCGAGTCCAGTAGAGTTTCTTCATTCGGGATTACGATATCGAACTACGAATATCGAACCACGCACTACGATTAGGAGGGGTGAGATGCTCACGGAAGGACTAGTGGTTGTTCATGAAGGCATGGGAGCGGAGGAGCAAAGGCTTAGGCGCTTGGTGTTAAAAGGACCGATTGCCAAAACTGCGCAGCCTGGACAATTCGTAGCTGTTCAAGTTCAGGATTTATCGATCTCGTCCTTTGATCCCTTGTTGCGGCGGCCGATCAGCTTAGCCGAAATTTCTCCAGATCAAGATGAAATAACCTTGCTCTACCGGATTCAAGGTCGGGGAACTGAAATCTTAGCTAGAGTACGGTGCGGTGAGCGGCTCAGCGTTATGGGCCCCTTGGGCAAGGGATTTTCCTTACCGGAAGTAGGAGAGTTGTGGCTAGTTGCCGGAGGAATTGGCATATTTCCACTTTATGCTCTCGCTCAAAGCGCACTTGCTCAGGGTCTGATTGTTCATTTGTTTTGGGGGGGAGAAAACCAGTCGTTTTTACAAAGCGCGGGACTTCCAGCTTGGCAGGCACTGGGGATTCCGATTCACCTCAGTACCTTGGATGGAACCTTAGGGGATAAGGGTCTTGTGACTGAGCAGGTACTGAGACGATTAGCTCAGCTGTTTGGGCAAACAAAACAGGAGATGCATTTAAGCACTCAGCAGATTACTGTCGCCACTTGTGGTCCGAAAAAGATGATGCAGGCCGTGACGGAATTATGTTATAACTTTAGAGTCCCCGTGCAAGTTTCTCTGGAGGAACGCATGGGTTGTGCTGTAGGGGCCTGTTTAGGATGCGTATGTACCCTCATTGATGAGGAGGGAACTCTAATTCACAAAAAAGTATGTCAGGATGGACCGGTTTTTCAGGGTGAGGAGGTTGTCTGGGATGAGTCCTGTTGATCTTACTACCGTACTCGCGGGAATAACTCTAAGAAATCCAGTCTTGACCTGTTCAGGCACCTATGGGTTTGGGGAAGAGTATGCCGCTTATTGTCCTCTGGAAGCCTTAGGGGGAATAACCCTGAAGGGGATTACCCCCCTGCCGCGGCTAGGAAATTCAGTGCCTCGGTTGGCAGAAACACCAGCAGGGTTACTCAACGCGGTAGGACTAGAGAATCCTGGACTTGTGGAATTTTTACGCTCCTATCTGCCTAAGGTTCGCAAAATGCCAACTGCGGTGATTGCCAATATCTCTGGCTTTTCACTCGAGGATTATGTTCAGATGGCTCGCGCGCTGCAAGTGGACTCTGGGTTAGCCGCGTTGGAAGTTAATATTTCCTGCCCGAATGTCAAACACGGTGGGATGCATTTTGGCACAGACCCTCAGAGTGCTGAAGAGGTGATTGCGGCGGTTAAGGCTGCAACGGATCTCCCAATTATCGCTAAGCTTTCACCCAATGTCACAGATATTGTGGGGATGGCCCGTGCTGTAGAGCGTGGGGGAGCGGATGCCCTATCACTCATTAATACGCTTTTAGGGATGCGTATTGACATAGAACAACAACGGCCCTTGTTAGCTAATACGTTTGGAGGGCTTTCTGGGCCGGCTATTCGACCGGTTGCTGTCCGTATGGTATGGCAAGTAGCTGCAGCGGTTAATTTACCGATTATTGGTATGGGTGGGATTACTACTTGGCAGGATGCAGTGGAATTTCTCTTAGCAGGAGCAACAGCTATTAGTATCGGCACTGGAAATTTCGTCAATCCCCAGGCTCCACTGGAAATTCTCCAGGGAATAAAAGCTTATTGTGAAAAACACGGGAGGACTTCCGTGCGTGATTTAGTAGGCTTGGCGCACAAGGCTTAGTCTATAAAGGAATAACGGTTACGTAGGGGCAATCATGAATTGCCCCCACAAGGAAAAAAGGTTGTCTTAATCCCGAGCAGTTTGAAACGGAGGAAAGTGAATGGATGCAACATTAAATAAGCGGATCATGGTGGCACTAGATGTTCAAGGACGCGAGGAAGCTTTAGTTCTAGCTAAGGCTCTCCAAGGAAGTGGATGTTGGCTTAAAGTGGGAATGGAACTGTATGCCTATACTGGTCCAGCTATGATCCAGGAACTGAAAGAGATGGAGTTTCCTATCTTTCTGGACTTGAAGCTTCATGACATTCCCACCACGGTAGAACGAGCGATTCGCGGTTACGTTCAGTATGGTGTGGACATGATCAATGTTCATTGTAGTGGCGGGTATGAGATGATGGCTAGGGCGGCTGACGCTGTTCGGGAAACTGGGAGTAAGCTGAAAAGTGTTCCTAAAGTAATTGGCGTTACGGTCCTAACAAGTATGTCGGAAAATCAATTTAGACAAGAGATGGGAGTACAACGAAAACTCTCAGAGCATGTGGTAGAACTCGCCAAACTTGCAGAAAAGGCAGGACTAGACGGGGTTGTCGCTTCGGCTAAGGAGGCCCGAGAACTAAGGCAAAACACTGAACCCAGTTTTTTGATTGTTACACCAGGGATTCGTCCGGCCTGGAGTGAAGTGCAGGATCAAGCACGGGTCCTGACCCCTCATGAGGCCTTAGAAGCTGGTAGTTCGTATCTCGTGGTCGGAAGGCCGATTACCCGTGCAGAGGATCCTCGTCAGGCCTTGGAAAGACTTTGGATACTGTAAAAAGGAGAGAAATAATGATAATGGAAAAACAAAAGAACCTGCTCACCCCTGATGAATACCTGGACTTGTTCAGAAAAAGTAAAGCGCTCTTGGACGGACATTTTTTATTAACCTCAGGAAAACATAGTGCTCAGTATATGCAGTGTGCTCAAGTTCTACAATATCCTGACCGAGCTGCCATACTTGCCGAAGGACTTGCCGCGTCGTTTCGCGACAAGGATATTCAAACTGTCATTGGACCCGCGATGGGAGGAATTTTGGTAGCGCATGAAGTCGCCAAGGCTTTAGGGGTGCGAGCACTGTTTACAGAACGGGAAAATGGAATCATGCGTTTGCGCAGAGGGTTTACGCTTTCTCCGGGAGAACGCGTCTTGATCGTTGAGGATGTGATCACGACAGGTGGTTCTGTTCGTGAGGTCTTAGCTGTGGTCCAGGAAATCCAGGCCATCCCGGTGGGTGTCGGTATTCTTGTTGATCGAACGGGGGGGACAGTGGATTTTGGACTACCGATGGCATCTCTCATTCAGATGAACATCCAGGCTTTTGAAGCACAAGAATGCCCGCTTTGTGCGCAAGGGATTCCTGCTATCAAACCGGGGAGCAGGAAAGCTTAAAGGTAAATTGAACATACTATCTGTAAAGGAAACGAGCAAGACGAGGCGAGGATCAGAAAAATGAGCTAAGGCGGCAGGCATAAACTGGCACATTGTTGGATGTAGGAGAGGCAAGGGGCAGACAAAATGTATTTTAATTCCATCAGACAATTTGTTAGGTGTCTAGTAAGCTCAATCATCAAGCATAATATCGTTGTCCTGGCTGCCGTAATTGCCTTTTTCGGACTATCTGCTTTAATTCCGTTAGTTCTTCTGCTAATATATGGCGCCTTAATTTTCATTCCCAATACATCAGTACAGAATTTCTTGTCAGGTATTTTGCAATCCTATGTCCCTACCCTACCAGACGCGAATTTCATCATAGCTCAAAATGTATCAAGGTTGGTCGCCTTGGGTTCGAAGCAAGTCGGTATTGTTGCTGTAATTGGTTTGTTTTGGACCACTATAGGCGGATTTGTTTCATTTCAGCAGATTCTTGATATGATCTGGGAGGTCCCTCATCGGCGGTCATTTATTAAGCAATACCTGGTGGGCTTTGGTATGCTCGGAATGCTATTGTGTTTTACGGTTATTACTTCATTAGCAACAACCGTATCAGTTGAGTTGGTACAAAAAATTTTCATGAAAGGTAACTTAATTTTTTGGCTGGCACTTTTTCATGAAATTTCTCGTCTGTCGTTTCCATTGCTGATGTTTTTGACTTGCCATTTTTGTTATCGTTTCTTACCGTCAGATACGATCAAGCATTCCTATCTCTTGATCGGCGCCTTGGTTTCGACACTTGGAATATACCTTTCCCGAGAAGTGTTTGTTTGGTATTCATTGCACTTGGGGGAGTACGAAATGATCTATGGAAGCCTGACATTTATTATGCTTTTTACTTTCTGGGTTTATGTTGTCTGCATAATTGTGTTGTTTGGTGCAGAGGTGGCAGTGACATTGAACAATGTAAGTAAGCGGAGTGGAAGAATATTGTAGGGCTATTATCATCGATTCGTGACAACGGCAAGCTAAATTTGATATACTGAACTCGTTCAACTATAGTTGAACATCGAGACTTCGGTGACGTAAGTCTCCAGTGGAGACTTATGCCGAAGGCGCTGAACCCCTGAAGAATACTTTCGCGCCGTAGGATGGAGTCTACCTCCTTCGCCGCCAAGTATTCCTATCAGGAAAGGGCGGCTCGGCGAAACCCTCCACCGGAGGCTTTCGTCACCGAAGCAGAGTACGTGGTCCCACTCCCACTTGTAGAAGTGGGAGTCTTACTAAATTTTGTAAATATATGGAAGGGGGTCGACCGTGAAAAAGATAATCTTATTTGTGGTAGACTCCCTTCATCCTGTAGTTTTAGCAAGGCTTCTTTCAGAAGGCAATGTCCCTGCTTTTCGTTTTCTGGTAAAACATGGGACCTACTTCGAGCGTGTTGTCTCTTCGTTCCCAACCATGACCCCGGTTGCCACGAGTTCTATGATCACGGGAACTTGGCCTGATCGGCATAGGATTCCTGGCTTTATCTGGTATAACGAGGAAATCCGAAAAATTGTAGATTACGGAGCGACATGGCAAAGTGTCTTGAAAATAGGGACCGAGAAGGTTCTGCGCAACTTATTAATAAAGCTCAATGGGGAACACCTTAATCCGGAAACGCCGACTTTGTATGAAGAACTAGAAGCCAGGGGATATAGTACGGGGAACATTAATCTTTTTATGCATAGGGCTGCACATTTTTATAAGACAAAAATTCCCTTTCTACTCTCTTTGGCGACTGGTTTTCGTTTTACTCAAGCTGAAGTATGGGGTCCTTCCCACTTGACCTTAGGCCAGCTGCTCCATCCGCCTTTCTCAGGAAGGGCTAATACCTATCCAAAAGGAGTTTTTCACCGATTTGGTTTTAATGACTTTTTTTCTGGGAAAATTTCTGCTCAGCTAATCCGCGAGGGTCAGCAGCCGGATTTCATGGTTGTATATTTTCCGGATAATGATAAGTATTCCCACCAGTACGGCCCTTTGCGCACAGGGCCATCAATTGAACGAGCAGATTCCCAAGTGGCTTCGGTCCTTAATGAGTTTGGTTCTTGGGAGAAAGCCCTCGATCAAAATGTAATTATTGTTACCGGAGACCATTCCCAGTCGACGGTCGGTTTAGGTAACGAATACCTGATTGATTTGGATCATGCTTTAAAGTCAATTAAACGGTTAAAGGCTAGCGAAGAGGCAAATGAGGATAACGACAAGGAGATCGCCATTTGCCCAAATGAACGGATGGCCTTTATTTACTTTCTTCAACGAAAAAAAGAGATCTTACCTGATGTCGTAAGCATTTTAGGCAAAGATCCGCGCAATGCTCAGATTGCCTGGAAAATCTCTGAAAATAGGTATTGTGTCCTTCAAGGCGGAACCGAGAAACAGCTTTTCTTTTCTCGAGTTGGTCCGTATCAAGATGTCTATGGACAAAGCTGGTCTTTTGAAGGAGATTTATCCGTGGTCGATGCCCAGGTGATGGGAGAGCGAAAAATAGAATTCAGGAAGTTCCCAGATGCTTTCAATCGTCTCTTGACAGCTCTTGAGGCACGGAGTGGTAGCCGAGTGGTCGTTTCCGCTGCATCGGGGTATGAATATTTAGCGGCTGGAGGTCCGATTCACCCTGGTGGAGGAAGCCACGGTTCGCTTGAAGAAGAGGATTCGACGGTACCGATGATTGTTGCTGGTATGCCAGTTAGGTTGGATCATCCGAGGATTATTGATTTGTTTCCGATGATTTTGGGGCATTTTGGGAAGAAAATATAGGGAGGAAGTGTCTATGGTAGGATTATTTTAAGGATGCAGTTATGACCAATTGTTGACCAGGGTAGATCAAGAAGGGCGACGCAAGGTAATACTTCCATAGTATTAACGAATGATATAAAGGTGTGGAAAAAACAATATACATTTAGAAAATTATCTAAATGTATATTGTTTTTTTGTTATAGGGGGAGTAAAATAATATTTAGATAAATATCTAAATGAAAGGAGGATTGACATGGGGTTTCATGAATCTTTAAAAGCGATGTCGGATAAGACTCGACGGGAGATTTTAAATATGCTCAAGGACGGTGATATGACTGCGGGAGATATTGCCGCCCGTTTTTCTATGACGCAGGCGACTGTCTCGCACCACCTTTCCGTATTGAAGGACGGGGGCCTTGTAACAGATCGACGAAACGGTAAGTATATCTTCTATGAGCTGAGTACTTCAGTGCTTGAGGAAATTATGGCTTGGTTAATTGAGTTGAAAGGGGTTGATCAAAGTGAAAAATGAAAATTCCATGATGAGATTAATGTGGGGGATTTCTTTGCTTCCGGTGCTGGTTACGGTGTTTGTGTTCGGTAGGCTCCCAGAGCAAATCCCGATGCACTGGAATATCCATGGAGAAATTAATGCATGGTATCCGAAATTTCCAGGGGCTTTTATGATCCCCGGGATTGGTATTGTGATCACCATTATGGCAACGATACTACCGAAAATTGATCCTAAGAAAGAAAACTATGAACGATTCAAACCACAATACTATATCATCAGACTGATTCTAGTCGTGTTTTTTGCGATTCTGCAAATGGTGATTATCTTCATAAGTATGGGAGCAACATTTATAAAAGTTGATACAATAGTGAAATTAATGGTAGGTATCCTTATTATAGTCCTCGGAAATTTAATGCCGAAATTTAAACAGAACTATTTCGTGGGCATTAAGACCCCCTGGACCCTTGCCAATGAGGTTGTCTGGGCAAAGACTCATCGCCACGGTGGATTCGTATGGTTTATTATTGGCTTAATCATGAGTGTTTTGGCTTTCCTGCCTGGCACAGGAAGTGCGGTCGTGTATTTTGCTTTAATACTCATTGCTTCTATGGAGCCTATCTTATATTCTTGGATTCAGTTTAAGAGACAAGGTTGACCTAGCCGTGCCAGATCGTTTAACAGCGGTTTGGCCTTCTTGCTTTTTTAAAATTATTTATTAAACAGTTTCCTGAAGTTTTGCACCCTCTAAACCCTTGTTTGTCTAATTTCCAGGCAGCCTAAAGCTATTATTTCCTTTTGGTTATTAACGTTTAACTGGCTTTTTCAAGGTCTTTTAGCTGGTTATTAAGAAAAGAATTCTCAAATAGCTCTTTCAAATATTCATATTCAACGGAATTCCTAAATTCCAAAATGTCCACTAA
>Ga0209347_1003525_pt1 | contig 18024 bp, 17 predicted proteins | sample AutmiccommuBRH23_FD_187382 | JGI IMG/M metagenome (GOLD analysis project Ga0209347, IMG submission 187382) | Deep subsurface microbial communities from Mt. Terri, Switzerland - Autotrophic microbial communities BRH/23 (SPAdes) (version 2) | ecosystem: Environmental > Aquatic > Deep subsurface >...
TACACATTATCATCTCGTAACCGTCATCCAGCCTGCGCCGAACCGTTATCTCACCCTTATCCGGATCAAGGGCCACCACCTTATCTACATAGGTCAACTGTGGAATATCCATTCTTCCGGCAATTCCCGGTCCCACCTGGGCAGTGTCTCCGTCAATTGCCTGCTTACCGCAGAAAATAATGTCGGCAGGCTCATCCCGAAATATTTTTTTAATTCCCTGGGCCAATATATAACTTGTTGCCAGGGTATCGGACCCGGCAAAAACCCTGTCGCTCAATAGGTATCCTTCATCGGCGCCCAGAGCTATACATTCTTTTATAACCTCAAGCGCACTCCTGGGTCCCATTGAAACAACAGTGACCTTTCCGCCATATTGTTCCCTGATACGGACTGCCTCTTCCACCGCATGGCTGTCATAAGGATTTATAATGGCCGGCGCATTGGAACGGTCCAGGGTGTTGGTTTCAGGGTCAATCCTTACCTCTGTGGTATCGGGCACTTGTTTTACGCATACTACAATATTCATAGACCCACTCCTCCAAATGCATAAGGTAATATATATTCAATAATCACATAAACAATACTCAGCATCATAAAAAGTATATCAATTATAGGCCACCGACGATATAAGATTGTTTTCACATGATTTCCATCAATTACTACAGTGTTTTCATCCTCCTCCAGCCTGGCCTGGCAGAAAAATCATACAAAAATGCTTCAGAAACGAAACAAAATTAAATATTGATCGTCTATAATGTAGGTAATATATGTATAAAGGAGCGGTTGAATGAACCTGAAGTTTCTACGTTATGCTGCACCAATCTGCCTGGGGTTAACCTTATTAACAGTTGGTGGTATCCCGGCTGATGCCGGAGAGAGTCAGTCGTACACAGTAATAAAGGCTGTGCCAATGGAGGTTAATAGAAACGTTAAAGCACCATCTAATAATATGAGTACTGACATTAGCGAGGATCAAGCGTTAAAAATAGTACAGTCGGCGTTTCCTGACCTCGATTGGAAGTCAAAGCCCGAAATATCACTTGAGCCTTCGGGTCCGGATCAAATGTGCTGGAATATTAACCTGTATAGCCAGAATTTTTTTAGCCGGCCGCGAAATTTTGGTTTTCACGCCAGAGTGGATGCCGTCACCGGAGAAATACTGAATATACAAAATGAGATCCCGGAGACCGGGGCAGGCCAAATAATCCCAAGGGAAAAGGCCCGGATAATTGCCGAGGATTTTATAGGTAAAATGCAGCCGGAAAAAATCAGCTACCTTGAACTTGATGATGGACCTGACCCCAGGATGTATTACTCCCCCGAAAGAAAGCTAGATATTACCTATCAGTTTAATTGGTGGCGAAGGGTAAACGGACATAGAATTGCTGACAGTGACGGCATAAGGGTAACGGTGGATGCCCTTTCAGGTAAAATAAGATTATACAGCTATAATTGGCAGAAAGACTTCAAGCTTCCTTTAAATACAAAGGACCTTATACCGGCTAAAGAAATTTGCAGCAGGCTGATCCGCGACACGGGCATGATTTTGTCCTACCATGTGCCCTACGGCGGCTACTCGGGCGCAATACCGAAGGCAAAGCTGGTTTATCGGTTGAACAGCAGTTACCGGATAATGGACGCTCTAACCGGAGAGTATATGGATCATCAGGGTCAACCGGTAGAGCCGGCAGCCTTAAAACAGTTTGGCGAAATTCCCCAAATCAGCGGCGATATGAACCCACCCTCTCCCGGGACTAAAAGGATCAGCCCCTCCACCGCACAGGAAAAGGCAGAAAGATTTTTCCACGCTCTGGGCTACGACGGAAAAGTGGAAAGGAGCGGCGGCGGTTCTGGCAGCGGTCCCCTGGGAAGGCAAGAATTCTGGTCCTATTCATTGAAAAGTAATGAATTCGACAATTTACGCGTCGGGATTGAAGTTTTTTCCGGTCGGGCCGCAAACTTTCATGGAAGAGATCTGGGCCCCGACCAGGCTGTGATTTCGGGGGGTAAAATACTCTCCCAGGATGAGGCGCTGAAGAAAGCCCATGACTTTATAGCAAAAATAGAGCCTGAAATATCACGTTTTCTGGTTGCTGACTATTCCGGGCCCTGGTCAAAGGAGGCGGCAAACCCCGCCTATAGTTTCCACTTTTCCAGAGTTTCAAACGGAATTCCTTTTCCCCAGGACGGAATTCATATCACGATAGGCCAGGACGGGCAAATAATCAACTACAACTGTAATTGGCACAGGGTGGAATTCCCCCCGGCTGAAGCCAGGATATCACCCGCAGACGCAGCCTCCAAATGGCTTGAGTCTTCACCGTTTAAACCGGCATATTTCTCCCCCCGGGACGAAATGGGTCGGGCAGGCGAGACAAGGCTGGTCTACATGACTCAATATAATGGGGTTGAAAGTATTGACGCTTTGACCGGCGAAGTTATTACTGGAGACGGCAGAACGCCAAATAGTGATCCGTTTTTCAGTTATGACTTTTCTGAAAGCTGGGCATCCCGGCAGTTGCAGATACTGGCTCAAAACAAACTGCTACCGCCTCCGGAAAAGTTCAGTGCCTCCTCTCCGGCCAGCAGGCGGGAGAGTATCCTCATCCTGCTGGCTGCTGCCACCCCGCTTTATTACAATGATGACCGCCGTCCGGAGCCTTTCTTCCAGGATATAGAGGAAGACGACCCTGACTTCAAAACCATTCAGACGGCAGTAGAGATAGGTTTTCTGGAAAAAGGAGGTAGTTTCCAACCCGGTGATAACCTTACCAGAAAAACCCTGGCGGAATGGCTGGTTAGAGGGCTGGGCTATAAAGAGGCCGCAGCAATACCCAACAAAATAGAGGTTCCTTTTAAAGATATATCCACCCTTTCAAGGGAGGAACAAAACAATATAGCACTGGCCAACGGGCTGGGGTTGCTGTCGGGCGAAGGGGATAGCTTCAGGCCCGGTGCGGCTGTAACCTGGGAAGAACTATCGGCGGCAGTTATGAAAGCAGCACCCGGGCTAAGAAACCGCCTGGGGATTCGGTAGACCATCATAGGGGCGGTGAACTCAAGACAGGAGCCGACATTCATAAAAACAATTGAAATTATAATGGCGGAGGTTTGATAAAATGATCTGTGATCGCTGTAAACACGACATCCCCGAGGGGGAAGACGTATTTCAACATTACGGTAAAAAACTTTGTGAGGACTGTTATGTAGGGGCGCTACAGCCTCCCAGGTCCTGCGACCCTACGGCGGTGGACAGCGCCAGAGCCACCCGGGAAATGATGGGGCAACAGGGTACCGATGGGCTGACACCGCTGCAGAAGAGGATTTACCAACTGGTCCAGGAGCGGGGAAAAATATTGCGGGAAGAGCTGATGTCCAGTTTCGAGCTTCCCGGCTGGGAAATGGAAAAACAGTTTGCCGTGTTGCGCCACTGCGAGCTGATACGGGCATGCAAGGAAAATGACAAGATATATATTACCACTATGTAAATAACGGCTTTTCCAACAGAATTATTACCCGATCATCTCTTCTTAGATGAATATATTAAAAGGAAGCGGCTTAACATACCGCTTCCTTTCGTTTATCGAAGTTGTGCCCCAATACCTTGTGTTTGCTGGTACTGCTGAATCCCCGCCTGGGCAGGTATCCCCTGGACCTGGGAAACAATATTTTGCAGATTGCTTATAGACTTGGTAACACTTTCCGGGCGGGCCTGAGACACCTGATACCAACCGCGGCTGTTCATCAGTCTGAACCACTCATCCGCCATGGCCGTGTGTTCCTGATTCATTTGGCTGAATGCCTGCTTTAACTGAGGCGTGGAGGCTTCCAACGCCCCCTTTGTATCAAGCGACGCCAGGTATTTTGTGCTGTTAAGGCAATCAATGGCAACGCCAACCGGGCTGATTTGTTGATGATACGGCATTTACCGTCTCTCCTTTCATTACTTTTTTAGCTAACGCCCCACTGGGCCTGGACGTTAGACACACTTTGCAGGCTCTGGGCGTTCTGCACAAAACCGGTCATCATCTGAAAATGGTTCTGAAGTACCTGCTGGTGCCGGGTGACCACGTCCCTCACCTGCGGGTCGGGGCACTGCTGGGCATACATCCTGTACTTTTCCACTAGGCCGATGTGGGCCATGATTCTATCATTCAGTTCCATAAGCTCCCTTTCCGTAAGCAATCATATCACCTCCCGATTATAGAATAAAACCATAGTCATTTTATCCTTAAAAAACAAAATTATACCCTCCGAGGACAATAATTGATTCCGTCCCTGGCATTGGACAGAGTCTTCAGGAAAAACAAAAAAAGCCCTCCCCTAATACCAAGGACAGCCCTTCAATTACCCATTCACAGGATTCTTTATAAACGTGAGGTATGCGTGTGTTGCTCTGAGTAGCAGATTTTAACAGATTATGACTGCTAGTCGCCCGCAAGGCTATCTTTCGGGGTCAGCCCTCCGGCAATGAAACAGAACACCGATTCCATTATTTCTTCCGGAGGAAGTTGACCTTCCCACACCGGCCAGCGCATGGCGGTAAAAAGACCTATGCCCAGGAGGCAATAAGCCAGCGCCTCGGGATTGGCCCGGGCTATCTCCCCTCTGTCCATGGCGGCCTTGAGGTGCCTGGCGTGGGCCATGGCAAAGGAGTTATAGTACCACTGCCATAAGGCAGGCTCCACACACTCGCAGTCCCTGACCAGCTTATTGAGGTTTCTATGCTTCAATGAAAACTGGTAATAGGCTGCCACTCCAGCCTTTTCGGCATCTATCCGGTTTGGTATGGAGGCTATGGTTTGCTGTATAAATGACCGGATTTCGTGATGAAGGTGTTTGATTAGCTCGACAAAAATATCCTTCTTGCTTTTAAAATACAGATAAAATGTGCCCTGACCCACCCCGGCCCGGTTGGTTATATCCACTATGGACGCCTCGTAGTAGTTTTTCTCCCCGAAAACCTCCTCGGCGGCCTGCAGAAGCCTGTTAAAGGTGGCCTCCCCCCGCTTGGTCTTCGGTACGGTAACCCCGGACCCGTCAACCATTTTGAGAAGCTCATCAGGATCTTGTAAGTTCATTATGCTTTTCCTTTCGCCTTTAAGTATCCGGTTTATTTTACCAGAAACGACCTAAGCTTTCAAGCCAGTTTCAGGGTCCGCCACCTGTCTCCCGTATTCCAGCCTGTAGGGCGGCTATTATTATTTGGTCGTTTTGTGCAGAAAATCGAAAGGATAACGTATTTCATCATAGAATACCTTTTAATGCAAACTATTAAGGAGGCAAATTCAAATTGAAGGTATTCTCCCGTTCCAAATTCGTAAGCTGTTACAAGACCTCAGAAAACACCCTGGAAACCAGATCTTCCCTGGTGGACTCCGTTCACGAGATGGAGGTCGTAATTGTCACCGACATGAAAAAAAATGAGATAATTAGCGCCCGCTCAGAGATTATCAGAGCCCCCTATAAAATATGCCGTGAAATCAGCCAATCAGCCGTGAGGCTGGCCGGACTTAAGCTTGATCAAAATATCGGAAAGAATACGCGAAGTATTATGGGGGGGGCCGGTGGCTGCTTCCAGTTGGAGGATCTAAGCCTGGAAGCCGTAAAGGCAATAAAACAGTGTAATAGCGACTTTATGCCCGGAGACCTGTCCGAAATAATAAAAGCATATGACTCACTATTGCGTGGAACCTGTTACAGCCACTGCCGCCCGGTGGAAGAAAAAGCCAAGGAGTACATTTCCCCCAACTTTGTTTCAAAAAATCAATAAAACCCACCGAATTTTCGGTGGATTAATAGATGGTTTTTTGAAAAATATATTAGGGGGGTGATTTTTAAATGGGCAAGGAAATACATGATATTTGTGTTGTGGGAGGAGGCCCGGCTGGGCTTTCCGCGGCTGTGAACGCCTGGGTACGCAGGAAAAAAGTTTTAATACTGGGTGGTCCCTCCGGCCAGTCAAAGGTCAAACGGTCCCCTAAGGTGGACAACTACCTCGGCTTTCCAGGTATTAGCGGAGACGAGCTCTATGAAAAATTTCTAAGGCATGTTGAGAGCTTTAAAATACCTGTGCTTCCAGACAAGGTTCAGAACATATACCCTATGGACAGGCTTTTCTCCCTTCAGGTCAAGGATACCCTTTATGAGTGCAGGTCGGTAATACTGACCACCGGCGTGGCCGCACAAAAGATACTCCAGGGAGAGGAAAATTACGTGGGCAGGGGTGTCAGCTACTGTGCCACCTGTGACGGGCCACTCTATCAGGGCAAAACAGTCACTGTAATTGATTACACCGGTGAGGGGGCCGAAGAGGTCAGATTCCTTGCGGAATTCTGCACAAGAATAAATTATGTGTCCATGACCACTGCGGCGCCGGAATTTAAAAAGAACAATGTAGAGATTATTACCGGGGATCAGCCTGTGGAGATAACCGGAGACGGAATGGTCACAGCGCTGAAAACGCGATCCAGGACCCTTGATACCGACGGTATTTTTATCTTCAGAGAAACCTACCCGCCCGCCGAGCTGGTCCACGGGCTGGAAATCGAAGGCGGGGCCGTCAGGGTAAACCGGAGGATGGAAACCAGCATACCAGGACTTTACGCCGCCGGTGACTGCGCTGGTAAGCCTTATCAGGTGGCCAAGTCGGTGGGAGAGGGACAGTCCGCCGCCCTGAACGCCGTCAGTTATCTGGATTCCCTGGAACATTCAACCCCTTGATTTATACCAGTGCAGGTATATAATTATTAATATAAAAAAACCACAAAGGGGCCGCTTCAGTAATACGGCCCCCTTTGCGGTTTTTTAAGAAGAATAAAACTTACCATTTTATCACCTCCGTGCTATACTATTTAATAATTACGCTAAATAATGATGCGAGGAGAAATGCCTGTTGATATTGACTGACGAAGAAATACGACAAGCAGTAGAGAAAACCCGGGAAATAACTGCAGGATATGATACCTCCAGGGGTTCCCTGATACCTGTTCTGCAGAAAATACAGGACCATCTGGGTTATGTCCCGGCCCCGGCCATGAAGGAAACAGCCCACCACTTTGGCCTAGCGGCGGTGGAGGTTTACGGTATTGTAACTTTTTACAACCAATTCCGCCTTACCCCTCCCGGTAAGCACAGGATCAAGGTATGCATGGGAACTGCCTGCCACATGAAGGGTGGTAATATTATAATGGAATCCTGGGAGCGGGTGCTGAAGATCAAGGTGGGCGAGACCACCCCCGACCGGGAGTTCAGCCTGGAAAGAGTGGCCTGTGTGGGCTGCTGCACAATGGCCCCGGTGCTGGTGAAGGACGAGACGGTAGTAGGAAAAATGACGCCCACAAAGGTTGACGGGATGCTTTTTTCCCACCAGTTAGCCAATAAGAAAGAAGGCATGCCACAGTGAGCGAAAAAATTAACGCCTACCAGTCCCTTGATAAATTAAAGTCCGGGGTTGTGGAAAACTGGGAAGCACTTAAGCAAAAACCCCTTATCATGGTGGGATCGGCCACCTGTGGACGGGCGGCCGGAGCCGTGGAGGTGGCGGATTCTTTCAGAAAAGAAATAAACCGCCTGCAGCTGGACGCCTCGGTGATAGAGGTGGGCTGCATGGGACACTGCTATGCCGAGCCCATGGCGGTAATCTGCAACCCCGGCTTCCCGGGTATATGCTATGGCTATCTTGATGAGGGGGTGGCCTCACGCCTGGTCCAGGACTTCCTGGTGGAGGGCGATCCCTGTGTGGAATTTGCGCTGGCCGCCACCGAGACCAATGACTATATTCCCACCTTCGAGGATTTTCCCAGGGGCACGGTGGAGAAAAAGCATGTTATGGAACACTGCGGGTTCATTGACCCCGAGAATATTGACCATTATCTGGCTGTGGACGGTTACCGGGGACTGGCGGCCGCTCTTTCTTCGAGCCCGGATCAGGTTATTGAAGAAGTAAAAGCCTCGGGGCTCCGGGGCAGGGGCGGGGCTGGCTTCCCCACATGGAAAAAGTGGGATCCCTGCAGCAAGGCCGCCGAGAAGACAAGATACGTCATCTGTAACGGCGATGAGGGTGACCCCGGTGCATTCATGGACCGCACTTTGCTGGAATCCAACCCCCACCTGGTGGTGGAGGGGCTGGCCATAGCTGCTTACGCCGTGGGGGCATCCAGGGCCTATTTTTATATCCGGGCTGAATACCCCCTGGCGGTTGAAAGGGTTGCAAAAGCATTGGATCAGGCGGCCAAATACGGCCTACTGGGCAAATCGGTGCTGGGTACCGATTTCAGCCTTGAGATAGAAATTTTCCAGGGATCAGGCGCCTTTGTCTGCGGAGAGGAAACTGCCTTGATTGCTTCCATGGAAGGCCGGCCGGGACTGCCCCGCCACCGCCCCCCGTTCCCTTCGGAGTCAGGGCTGAACGGTAATCCCACCGTGATAGACAACGTTAAAACACTTTCCCTTGTTCCTTTTATAATACAAAATGGTTCCAGCTGGTTTAAAAGTATGGGCACCCCCGGTAGCCCGGGCACGGCAATCTTTGCCCTGGCCGGCAAGGTGGTCAACACCGGCCTGGCCGAGGTGCCCGTAGGAACGACCCTGAACCAGCTTGTTTACGATGTGGGCAGCGGAATCGCCGGAAACAAACAATTCAAAGCGGTACAAATCGGGGGGCCCTCGGGGGGCTGCCTGCCTGGCGAGGTTCTGGACACCCCCATCGACTACGACACCCTCACTAGGGCCGGGGCCATGATGGGGTCCGGGGGCATGGTGGTTCTGGACGAAAATGACTGCATGGTGGAAATTGCCCGCTTCTTCCTGGACTTCACCCAGAAGGAATCCTGCGGGAAATGCACATTCTGCCGGCTTGGCACCAAGCACATGCTGAGCATACTGGAGAGAATCACCAAGGGTCAGGGCAAGCCTGAAGATATAGAGCTTTTACTGGAGCTGGCCGAGGATATAAAGGCCGGATCCCTCTGCGGGCTGGGAAAAACCGCCCCGAACCCGGTAATCAGCACCATCAGATATTTCCGCCACGAATACGAGGCCCATATAAATGAAAAACGTTGCCCCTCCCTGATGTGCAAGGACCTCATAGCCTATTACATCCTGCCCCAAAAGTGCGAGCGATCCTGCGACGCCTGCGTGGGTAGCTGCCCGGTGGAGGCCATCTACAGCAATGAGAACAGGATTAAGGTAATTAACCAGGAAAAGTGCGTCAAATGCGATAGCTGCATGGTGGCCTGCCCGCCTCAGTACAAGGCGGTTGTTAAGGTTTCACCCCCAGATGAAGTGACCCGGAAAGAGAAGGTGGGACAATGAGTGAGAAAATCAAAATAACCATCGACGGAAAAACAATAGAAACCACGCCGGGCCACAAGATACTCTGGGCGGCCCTGGACAGCGGCATATATATCCCACACCTTTGCTCGGCCCGGGACAATCACTCACCCTCGGCCTCCTGCCGGCTCTGTTTCGTGGAAATAGAGGGTTATGCCCGGCCGATTCCATCCTGCACCGAGGGAGCCTCTGCCGGTATGGTTATCAGCACCCGCAGCCAAAGGATTGACCGGCTGGTCAGGACCGGCTTTGAAATGATCCTGTCAAACCACCAAATAAACTGTAAAGTCTGCCCCAGGAACCGCAGCTGCTCTCTGCAGCAGTTGGCCAAAGAGAGAGGGCTGAAGCTCAAATCAACCAGGCTGGAAAGATTGGACCGCCAGCTGCCCATTGACGACAGCGCCGAAAAAGTTACCCATGACCCCAACAAGTGTGTTCTGTGTGGGTTGTGCGTGAAGGCCTGCAGAGAAAAGGGTGCCGGAATACTGGGCTTTTCCCACCGTGGGTTTGAACGGGTGCTAACCACTTTCCTGGGCGCCCCCCTGGGTGAAAGCGGCTGCGACGGTTGCGCCGCCTGCGCGTCAGCCTGCCCAGTGGGATCGATGACAGTTAAAGCAGCAGGCTGTAAATTGTAAGTTTTAAGTTTTAAGTTTTAAGTTGTAGGTTGTAGGGTGTAGGTTGTAAGTGGTAGGTGGTAGGTTATAGGTTCAGGTTCTAAATAAAAAGCCATCTTATAACTTATAACCTATTACCTATTACCCATAACCCTCAGCCCTGAGTGGGGCCGTTTTTTATTGCATATAAAGCCATCATTTATTCTCTCTAATATTCTGAGCCAGCCCCTGGCAGGCCGACAATTATTTCATCACTTCATCCAGCTGCAGACCAACAGTTCTCCCACCGGGCCACGTCTGTCTCCCTTTGAGTTGATCGACCTGTTGGCGGTAAGGGAAACCATTCCCGTCCTGTATCCCTCAAACAATTCCCTGATATATGGAGTGTCGCTGTTGCTCAGCATTACGTTGCAGCCCCTGCGGGCCAGTTTATCAAATACAATGGCAAGTCTTTCTTGCTCAGCGGCACCGAAGGGCTGATTGGTGAAATCTGTAAAATTAGCCGTCTGACTCACAGGGAAATAAGGAGGGTCAAAATACACAAAATCCCCTGACCGGGCATTTTCAAGAACCACCTCAAAATCTGCCCTGACCAGCAAGGCCTTTCGCAAAGCCCTGTTTGCCGCCAGAAGAGTATCCACGTCAGCAATTTTCGGGCTTTTATAATTTCCGAAGGGAACATTGAATATACCCTTCCTGTTTACACGGTAAAGCCCGTTAAAACAAGTCTTGTTAAGGAAGATAAACCTTGAGGCCCGCTGCACATCACTGAGGTCCTTTACTTTCATTTCCCTTACCAGATAATAATACTCACTGTTGTTCCAGTGCCGGGAGAGATCCTCTATCAAAAGGTCCACCTTGGTCTGAATCATCCGGTACATGTTTATCAGCTCATCATTGGAGTCAGACAGAACCGCCACCGGTGGTGACAGGTGAAAGTAAACGGCCGCTCCGCCAAGAAAGGGCTCATGATACCTTCCAAATGTGGAGGGAAAATACTGCCGGTATTGCTCCAGCATCTGCCGCTTTCCTCCCGCCCACTTGATTACCGGCTGCGGCCTGGCGGCCGACCTCACACCCTTCGTCCTGGTCAGCATAAAAAAACCTCCTTAATTATAAGGGGTAGCCGCCCCTGGTAGCATCAGGCCCTTACGTGAAAAGGGTTGAGACCTATTCTTTAAAAAACATGCACCTTTTTCAAAACCTTCTTATTGCCGGCCACATTTAAAAACCAGCGTATTCCAGCCTTCAGCAGCTCTACATCGTCCTCCATTTTTCCTGCAAGGCCCGGCAGGCCCCCGCCTTCTCTGATGAGATAATTTTTCTTCAGAGCAAATTCCCGGAATCGGTCAACATCAAAGCAAACCAGTTTAAAAAGCCCGGCTATCCTTTTGTCAAGAGACTCCTCCCCGGTAAAATTAACGAGGAAGGGAATCTCCTTAAAAACTGCCTCTACGGTATTGTAGGAATCCATATCCTGGCTGTCCATCCACTGACGTACCGTCCATTCTTTGTCACAATTCAGCCCCAGGCACTTCTGCCTGTCAAAGGCCAATTTAAAGGTATTGGGACCGGCAATATCCACCGGCGCCATCCGGCAGGACCATGGGCGGTCCTGATAAACGGAACAGCCCCTGGAGGTCACAAAGGGACACTGCAGGTTTTCTTCATTCATTTTCAGGTATATAAAAGGAAACTTTATACCGGGCACCTCCAGCGTCTCGGTATATTCCCTGAGAAATGAGGTGGAAGAAATAGCCAGCTTATTTTTAAGGCGTATAACATCATTTGGAGTAAGAAAAATGTTAATATCCCTGCAGCATTGTCCGAAGCAGGCCAGCCCCTCATGACAATCAAACCTGAAGCCGTCGTCAGCGCCGAAGAATTCAGGCACCATCCCGGGGCTATTATTTTCTAAGGACATTTACTTTCTCCTTCTTCACCTCATAGTGTATTAATAGTTTCTACCCCTTCAGCAGTATATCCTTAACCCTATCCATAACGCTTACATCTTCCACATCTTCTTCGGTGTCCCTCACCATGGGTCCAAAACCAAAACCTGCAGCCATCTCGGTAAGAAGCACCTTCAAAGCCTTTATGCGCCTTCTGTAAAACTCCTGATGATCCACATCTTCCTCCGGAACTCCCATTTTGGATCTTAAAACCTCCGGCCCGTAAAGAAAGGGCATAATCATCTGGGCGGTCCGCCTGTTCATCCAACGGCGGCACTGCAGCACCTCGATTACGTAGTTTATAAGCTCAAAATAGAGATCCGACCTTTCATAGTATTCCAGGGAATCGGCATCATCCAGCCACTGGCGGAGCGTCCAGGTTTTGGCGCCGCTTTGCCCGAAACAGAAGGCCTGTTTTTCGGCCATGAAGTATTTTTCCTCTTTAACCCCCTCCGGTAAAAAGCGCACTGCCCGGCCAACCGGATAAGTACGACAATTCCTTGAGCGGACTGGATAAACGGTACACCTGCCATCCTCCATCAGGAAAGCGCAGGGCCCTCTTTCAGCCTCGAAAAGCTTGACTAGGGCCAGCCCGTATGAGGGTCATCCTCCAGTTCGCAATACTGGCCCAGAAATTCCTTCCCCCCCATTCCCAGATGTCTGGCCATGGCCTCAACATCCCAGGGGTCCAGCATTATTTTAATGGTGTTGCAGCACCTGCCCATGCAGCGGGAGTCGCACTCGAAGTTGAAGGTGTCCTCCATGTTAATTTCCGCCGATTTGCCTGTCTCAAGATTATTAACCATATCACGGTGCAATTTCAGGGTCATTTTTTACCCTCCCTGTATATATGAATTTATTGTCCTGACCACAGTGCCGTACTACCTGCACTTGCATAATAAAAAACCTTTTATACTTCGATGAAAACCGGCACTTAACCTCTTACCGGCCTAAAAAATTCTTGTTATATAGCAATATATGCTTGGCTACAAAAAACCACGGATGATCTCCGTGGTCACTTTTCATTATATTACCCAAAGTCTGCTCCCTACTATTTTATATTGACCGGGCATCCCCCAACCCCTTATATCAAGCTATTAATCCCAGTTCTTGTAATCCAGGTAATCATATTTAGGCAGATAGCGTGTGGGCAGGGCCAGGGCGTCTTTCCTGAAGGGCGGGGCCAGTTGGGTTCCGTCCACCACAAACTCCAGCACGGTGGGCCTGCGGTTTTTAATGGCAGCCTCCACCGCCGGCCTGATGTTATCGGGGCTATCTATCCTCAAAGCGTCGGCCCCCATGGACCTGGCCACTGGAACAAAGCTCTCGGGATTGGGGATATCCACACCTATGAAGCGGTTGTTGTAAAAGTCAACCTGATTTTTCTTTTCGGCGCACCAGGCCATGTTGCGAAATACACAGGCCACCACTGGAAGATTATGCTCGACGGCTGTGCTGACCTCATGCAGACTCATCCCCCAGGCGCCGTCGCCGACTATCGCAAAAACCGGAGCCTCAGGGCGGCCCAGTTGAGCGCCCAGGGCCGCGGGATAGGCAAAGCCGGTGTTGCCAAAGGTCAGGGCGGCAATATGTCTGCCCTCTCCTGTAAATTTAAGATAACTGTTGGCGATGGAGGCAACATTTCCTATATCGGTGGATACAATGGCGTTTTTGGGAAGCGACCTGGTAATCTCCAAAAGAGCCCTGCGGGGATTGACGGGGTTGCCTTCAACCATGGCGGTACTTACTGTTTCATCTTCCCACTCTTTTTGAAGAGCAGCTATTTTGACCATGCGGTCCTCGTCGACCTTGGGCTCTGCTTTGAGCGTCAAGCGCCTTAATATTTCATTGCTGGCCTCCAGGGCGTCACCTATTATACCCACTTCAATGGGGTGAGTGCGGGCAATATTTCTGGGGTTTATATCAATCTGGATAATTTTGGCATTCCCAGGGAAATAATTAATATCATACTGGGGCAGGGTGCCGAACACCGACAGCCTTGTCCCGATGGCCAGTATTACATCGGCCTCGGCCAGTGTGCGCATGGCGGCCTTGGAACCCATGTAGCCTATGGGGCCAACCCAGAGGCGATGTTCACAGTCGAAGGCGTCATTGTGCAGGTAAGTGACCGCCACCGGGGCCGTCAGAAGCTCGGCGATTTTGGCCACCACAGGAATGGCGCCGGTATCCACCACCCCCCTGCCTGAAATAATCACCGGATTTTTGGCCGATGCCAGAATTTCAGCCGCCTTATCCAGTGCGTCCAGTGACCCGCAGCCCCTCTGATCCACACGGTACTGGCTTGGCTGAAGAATACGATCTTCACACTGGCCGTAAAAATAGTCCCGGGGTATATCATAAAGAACGGCGCCTCGCTCGGCGTAGGCTATACGGAAGGCGGTTCTAAGGCAGTCGGCGGCCCTTTGGGGGTGAGGAACCCTTATGGTGGCCTTTGTTATTGCCTTGAAAACTGACAATTGGTCACACTCCTGGAAACCATCCCAGCCAATGGTGGGAGTTCCAGCCGAAGGAGAGATAACCACCAGGGGGGTATGGGCCATATTGGCCGCCGCCACCGATGTCACCATATTAGTAATGCCAGGGCCGTTTTGTCCTGTACATACACCGCACCTGCCGGTCACCCTGGTATAGGCGTCCTCCATATGGGCAGCGCTCTGCTCGTGGCGCACGGGTAGAAACTTTATTCCCGCCGCCGGGAACAGGTCCAGCATATCCATAAATGCTGATCCCACTATTCCGGTAACATGATCTACTTTTTCCGCCAGTAAAGTCTCAACAATCGCCTCACTGGGCGTCATTTTTTGCTTGGCCATTTTGCAGACCTCCTATTTCAATCTTCATAGCAACAGGGTCTCTTGAATAATTATTTAATGGCTTCTTCCAATGCCTTTCGCATGGAATCCACTATCCTGTCAATTTCATCCCTGGTGATAATGAGAGGCGGCGCCATGGTGATAACATTATTCTGATCGGGAATACTTCTGGTCATTTTCCCTACCAGAACACCCTGCCGGGCTACCAGGGAAACAACCTTTGCCACAAAATGCTCACTGGCCGGGACCCTGTTATTTTTATCCTCAACCAGCTCGACACCTGCAAACAGTCCTTTGCCCCGGACATCACCCACCGCCGGGAAGCCCTTCAGCTCTTTCAATCTTTCAAGCAAATAGCCGCCCATTTTTTCGCTATTCTCGCAAAGTTTCTGATCTTCTATGATCCTGATGTTCTCCAGGGCGGCCGCGGCAGCCCCGGCACTGCCTCCGTAGGTGCTGATATCTCTGAAATAACTCATCTTGTCACCCGGGTCATTTAGAAATACCTCAAATATTTTCTGTGTGGTTATTGTAGCCGACAGGGGCATGTAGGAGCTGGCAATGCCCTTGGCGGCGGTTATCATATCCGGACTCACGTTCCAGTGCTGGTGGCCGAACATCTTCCCTGTCCGCCCGAATCCACAAACCACCTCGTCCATAACAAGCAGAATCTCATATTTTTGGCAAATTTGCTGTATCACTTCGAAATACTCATCCACCGGCACAATAATTCCCCCACCGGCGGTAATGGGCTCTAGAATCACGGCCGCCACGGTATCCGGTCCTTGAGACAGAATCAAATTTTCCAGTGCCCGGGCGCAGGCTATGTCACAGCCGGGATACGTTTTTCCAAAGCTGCAGCGGTAGCAATAAACCGGTGGAATTCCCATAAATCCCGGAACTAAGGGTTCATATCCCATTTTTCTTTCAGATTGGCCGGTGGCGCTTAACGCCGCCAGTGTGGTACCGTGGTAGTCCCGGTCCCGGTAAATTATTTTATATCTGTCCTTGCCGGGGTATTTCAGTCTATTGTATTGCCTGGAGATTTTAAAAGCCTTTTCATTGGCCTCGGAACCGCTGTTTGAGAGAAAAACCCTCTGCAGGTAAGGAAGCAGCGTGATAAGCTTCTGCGCCAATAAAACAGAGGGCGGGTTACCGGCAGAACCTGCATAGTAAGGCATACGTTTTAGCTGTTCATAGACTGCCTCGGCTATGGAATCCTGTCCGTACCCGACATTGATGCACCAAACCCCTCCAGAAACACCGTCCAGATACTCCCGGCCGTGAACATCCTTTACCATGCAGCCTTTTCCCTCAACCATGATCACCGGCTCCTGCAGCTCGAACAACTTATGCTGCATCATGTGGTGCCACATATACTCCCGGTCCAGCCTGACCAGTTCTTCCGGATTCACGGCGCTTCCCGGCATTATCATGACCCCTTCCTGTGTATTATTTTTTCGGCCACCTGCCTGGTTTCTTCAGCGATGGCTCTTTCCTCGTCAGTGGGGATTACCAGCACCCTCACGGCTGAATCCGGAGAGGATATCTCCAGCTCCTTCCCTTTGACAGAGTTTCTTTCTTCGTCCAGTGAGACTCCCAGATAATTAAGACGGCTACATATCCTCTGGCGAATGTCCGGAGAGTTTTCTCCCACGCCGGCGGTAAATACCAGCACATCCAGACCGCCAATGGTGGATACAAGCGACCCAACACCCCTTGAAGCGCTGTAGGAGAACATATCCAGGGCCAGTCTCGACCCCTGGTGCCCGGCCAGGGCTGCCCCTTCCAAATCCCGAAAATCAGCTGATACTCCGCTTACACCCAATACCCCACTCTTCCTGTTCAATATATTCATGGCCTCTGCCAGGCTTACACCCTCTTTCTCCATTAAAAATGGTATAATGGCTGGATCGATGTCACCGCAACGCGTACCCATTATTAAACCCGCCAGAGGGGTAAAGCCCATGGTGGTATCAAGGGACCTGCCCCCGCCAATGGCGCACAAACTGGCCCCGTTGCCCAGGTGGCAGGTTATTATTCTCAGGCTTTCAAGCATAACATTAAGCATTGAGGCGGACCTGGCTGCCACATAACTGTGGGAAATGCCGTGAAAGCCGTATTTTCTTATACTGTGATCATGATACATATTATGAGGCAGGGCGTACATAAAGGCATAATCGGGAATTGTCTGGTGGTAGGCGGTATCCAGCACCGCAACCTGTACAGCGGCAGGCATCAACTTGCGGCAAGCATTTATTCCTGACAGGTTTGGCGGGTTATGAAGGGGCGCCAGCGGGCTGCATTTCTCCAACAGCTTCAATACCTCGTTATCAACTGCAACGGACTCCCGGAAATAGCAGCCGCCGTGAACCACCCGGTGGCCAACGGCATGTATTTCACTGACATGATTTATCACACCCCGCTCACCGGTAAGAAGCCGTAGAATTTTCTCCACCGCCTGATCATGTGTGGTCAGAACTTCCCGGCAAACATGCTCCTTTCGTCCGGCAGCAGCGTGCGCAAGGCTGGAGTCTGAGGAGCCGATACGATCTGCCAGCCCCCCGGCCAGCAGCAAATTGTCCTTCATATTAAAGAACTTATACTTTACAGTGGAACTGCCACAGTTCAGCACCAGTATCCTCAAAATAATTTCTCTCCCCAATAATCATATCAGGTTCAAACATCATGTGGTTGGGTCGTCCGTACCAGATTTCTTATAGTAGTTAGTATAATTTATCCTTGTTATTTAGTCAACTACAGTTTGTTCAGCCTTCAGCTGTAAATCATAGCCATTTTGTCACCCACGCACAGGTAATTCCGATAATAAAACTGGACAAAACATAAATGCCAGCAGTGGCTTTTTTCCCTTTTTCCAGCAATTCCAGAGTTTCATACTCAAAAGTGGAAAAGGTTGTAAAGGACCCTAAGAAACCAATTCCTATTCCTAGATTTACCTCTTGACGCAAGGATGCAAAAAGTAAAGGGTGAAACACCACCAATCCCAGCACAAAACTTCCCAGTGTATTTATAACCAGCGTACCCAGAGGAAAACTGCCTTTCCAGTTATTATTGATGTATTTGCCCAATAGATACCGGGCTGACGCTCCCAGGAACCCCCCGGCGCCTACTAAAATTATGCTGTTCAACTGTTGCCCTCCCCGGCTCTGATTCTTTCATCAATTGATGACGAAACGGCTATGCCTATATGTCTGCCTGCAAAAGCCAGCAAAAGTCCGGCGAAAGAGCTTACACCAATGTAACCTAAGAGTAACATGGGTGCCTTGTAGG
>Ga0209347_1003527_pt1 | contig 17995 bp, 12 predicted proteins | sample AutmiccommuBRH23_FD_187382 | JGI IMG/M metagenome (GOLD analysis project Ga0209347, IMG submission 187382) | Deep subsurface microbial communities from Mt. Terri, Switzerland - Autotrophic microbial communities BRH/23 (SPAdes) (version 2) | ecosystem: Environmental > Aquatic > Deep subsurface >...
TCATGTGCCCGTTTCGCCGAAGAGGTGAGTATCAGATCGGGCACACCTGTTTTTTTGAGAATATATTCACCCATGGCGGCTGCATTTCTGCGGCCACGGTCGGTAAGGATGCGATCGTAATCGTCCTTGGCCATGGTATCTTGTTCGGCTTTCCCGTGACGAAGAATAATCAGTTGCTTCATATCTCTGTAAATAGAGCACAAAATTACAGATAATTTTTGATATTCATCGTTGTTCCGGGATCCCAACAAAAGAAAAACGGGGAAAACATCCGGTTCATGACGGGTAATGATCTCTATTACGCATGCTCCCGGCAACGAAAGAATAGAGAGATTATCGCCGTTTATCAAACCTTTATGCCTATTTTTGTGTTCTAACACAAACATCCTGACTATGACTAAAAAGATCGGTAAGACAATCGGCCTGGTAGCTGCGGCTATCATCCTGTTGTTGATTGCCGGAGCTGTGTATCGTACATTCTTCACACCTGCCTATGCAGGAAACGGGAATGTGACGGGGGTGCTGTTATTCGGTTTGCTCACCGGTGGTACGATCGCCTTTCTGATTCTCCGGCTACGGAATATCCGAAAAACGCACGCTTCAATCCAGACCAATTCCCACACAGTGGTGGAAAGCATGAAGAAGGTATTCAAGATCGTGGTGGCCGAGGGGCAGCTGAATGAGATATTCAACTACGAGAACACCAAAAAACTGCTCCATTTCATTCCATCCACCAAAAAAGCGCTGGTGATTGTCCGTGCGAAGGTGCTGATTGGCTACGATGTGAATAAATGCCGCTGGGAGATTGATGAGGAGCACAGGGAGATTCGCCTGATGGCATTTCCCAAACCGGAACTACTCTCTATAGATACTGATTTCAACTATTACTATTTCGAGGATGACCTGTTCAATTTCATTGGACGGAAAGACCTGCAGCAAATTCAGGAGCTCGCAAAGGAACAGGTGAAAAAAGCGGCCCTCCAAAGCGGGCTGATGAAGATTGCTGCTGACCAGATGAAGCTGCTGCTCCGGGAAGTAGTAGCCGTGAACAACTGGAGGATAGGCAACAGTGAACTGATCGACGACTATGCTTATCTTCCGGAGCCGGAAGTCAGCGAAGCAGCCGATGGGGAAGCATCCCTGTTGAAAAAGAGCAACATGCTGGATAAAGCGCTTAATCTGTTGAAAATGTAATGACCTTATAGCGGAGCAGGGTAAAATCACGCCATGATTTTACCCTGCCTTTATCTACAGCCGTCACACGTTCAACGCAGACAAGCTCAGTCCCAGCTCAGAATCACTTTGCCGCACTGTCCGCTTTCCATCACATCGAATCCCTTCTGGAAATCATCGATGCCGTAGCGATGTGTAATGATGGGGGTGAGATCAATGCCAGAGATGATCATTTGCTCCATCTGATACCAGGTCTCCCACATCTCGCGGCCGTAGATACCTTTCAGGGTGAGTGCCTTGAAGATGATCTCGTTCCAGTCGACAGTGGTATTATTGGGCAGAATACCCAGCAACGATATCTTCGATCCGTTGTACATATTGTCGATCATCTCGCGGAAGCCGGCGGGTGATCCGGACATCTCCAGCCCCACATCGAAGCCGCGCATACCCAGATCTTTCACTGCCTGTGCAATGCTCTCTCCTTTTGCAGGGTTGACGGTGACGGTCGCTCCCATCTTACGGGCAATATCCAGGCGGTATTCACTTAAATCGCTCACCACGATGTAACGTGCTCCCGCAAAACGACAGATAGCGGTGGCCATACTGCCTATCAGTCCGGCACCGGTGATCAGCACATCTTCCGCGATCAGCGGGAAGGAGAGGGCCGTATGTGTGGCGTTGCCAAACGGATCCATAATGGAGGCTATCTCATCGGGGATGCGCGGGTCGAGTTTTACCACGTTCGATGCCGGCAGGGAGAGGTACTCGGCAAAAGAGCCGTCACGGTTGACACCCACGCCGATGGTGTTCTCACACACGTGCAGCTTGCCACGCCGGCAGTTACGGCAATGGCCGCAGGCGATATGTCCTTCACCCGTCACACGGTCGCCCACCTTCAGGTTCTCCACGCCGCTGCCCATATCCACAATCTCGCCCACATACTCATGACCGATGGTCATGGGTGTTTTGATGGTTTTCTGTGACCAGTCGTCCCATTTATAGATATGCAGATCGGTACCACAGATGGCTGTTTTTTTTATCCTGATGAGAACATCGTTCACACCGATGGAGGGAACAGGCACCTCCTCCATCCAGATGCCCTTCTCGGGGCGTAATTTCACTAATGCTTTCATATTTTTTTAGCTTTCAGTGGTCAGCGGTCTGCAATCAGCTTTTTAGCTGAATGATTCACCGGCCTGCGGGTCGATTTTATTAGCTTTAAGCGGTCTGCTCTCAGCTTTCAGCGTCTGGTGCTGTAAGAGTCGGCAGACAGCGGGTTGATATTTTTTAGCTTGCAGCAGTTATTCAATGATCTCCAGTTTTTTCCCTACCTTGATAAATGCGGCAATGGCCTTGTCGAGATGTTCCCGTTCATGGCCGGCGGAGAGTTGTACGCGGATACGCGCCTGTTCTTTCGGTACGACGGGATAGTAGAAACCGGTCACATAGATACCCTCCTCCAGCAGCATGGCCGCGAACTGCTGCGAGAGCTTCGCATCGTACAGCATCACGGCACAAATAGCCGATTGTGTGGGCTTGATGTCGAATTGTGCATCCTTCATCCTTGCCACGAAGTAGTCCACGTTTGCGTGCAGCTTGTCCTGCAGCTGATTGGACTCCTGCAGCAGCTGAAACGCCTCTACACCCGCTGCCGCCACCATGGGGGGGATGGAGTTGGAGAAGAGGTAGGGACGCGACCGCTGACGAAGCATGTCGATGATCTCCCTGCGCCCGGTGGTGAAGCCGCCGATGGCACCGCCAAAAGCTTTACCCAGCGTACCGGTGATCACATCCACCATACCCATCACATCATACAGTTCTGTCACACCCTTTCCGGTGTGACCCACCACGCCGGCAGAATGGCTCTCGTCCACCATCACCAGTGCGTCATATCTGTCAGCCAGAGCCATGATCCTGTCGAGGGGTGCCACGTTACCGTCCATCGAGAAGACTCCATCGGTGACAATGATACGGAAACGTTGTGCCTGCGCCTCCTTCAGCCTCTCCTCCAGGTCGGCCATATCGGCGTTGGCATACCGGTATCGTTTCGCCTTGCAGAGACGTACGCCATCGATGATGGAGGCATGGTTCAACGCATCGGAGATGATGGCATCCTCTTCCGTGAAAAGCGGTTCGAAGAGGCCGCCGTTGGCATCGAAACAGGCTGCGTAGAGGATGGTGTCTTCAGTCTGGAAAAAATCACTGATGGTCTTCTCCAGCAGCTTGTGGTAATCCTGCGTGCCACAGATAAACCGTACCGACGACATGCCGTAGCCCCGTTCACCGAGTGCCTTGCCGGCAGCCCCGATCAGCCGCGGATGATCGGATAATCCGAGATAGTTATTGGCACAGAAATTAAGTACTTTCTGTCCCGATTGCACCATGATCTCCGCACGTTGCGGCGTGACAATAATCCTTTCGTTCTTGTAGAGACCTGCCTCCTGAATGGCGTTCAACTCGGCCTGCAGGTGTTGTTTCATTTTTCCGTACATTGTTTCTCTTTTTTATCAGTTATTAGCTCTCAGCGGTCAGCTTTCAGCTTTTTAGCCGGGTTTAGTTTATTTTCAGCGGTCAGTTACTCATTCTTATTTCTTATTTCTATTCTTCCTCTATCCCGTCGAGCAGAGAGGGGGGAAGTGTTTTCTTCACTTTCACGCCCAGTTCACGCAGCTTCTCTGCCTGTCCGATGAGGTTTCCCCTACCCGATTTCAGTTGCCCGTAAGCATTCTCGTAACTTTTCTTCGCTCTGTCGATATATACTTCGATATCGGTGAGTGAACCTACGAAATTGACCAGTTTGTCGTAGAGTGCCGCTCCCCTTTCCGCGATGTCCAGCGCGTTGCGGTTTTGGTACTCCCGCTTCCAGAGATCCACGATCAGCTTCAGGGCCGTAATGAGATTGGTGGGGCTGATCAGCAGGATTTTTTTCTCATAGGCATATTGCCACAGGTTTTCCTCATACTGTAACGCCAGCAGGTATGCAGGCTCGTTGGGGATGAACATCATCACGAAATCGAGCGTAACCGCATAATTCTGGTAACTTTTATGGCTCAGCTCATCGATATGCTTGCGTACGGAACGCAGATGATCGCCGATGTGTTTTTTCTGCTCCGCCGTGTCATCCGTACCCATGTATCGTGTGTAAGCCGTGAGAGATACCTTGGAGTCGATGATCACCCTGCGGTCGTCGGGATAGGCGATGATCACATCCGGTTGCATCCTTGAACCGTCCTGTCCGGTATGATAATGACCGTCGGAGTCTTTCAGGTACTCCTGCACGAAATATTCGCGCCCTTTTACCAACCCCGAGCGTTCGAGAATGTTCTCCAGGATCATCTGCCCCCAGTCACCCTGCATTTTGGCGTTGCCTTTCAGGGCATTGGTCAGGTTGGTGGCTTCCGTGCTGAGCCTGTCATTGAGCTCACGCAGGTTCTTCACCTCCTGTCCCAGCGAAAAACGCTCCTTGGCCTCGGTCACGTACACCTCTTCCACTTTCTTCCGAAACGACTCGATATGCTCACCCAGCGGCTTCAGAATACCGTTCAGGTTATCCCTGTTCAGACTGGTGAATTTTTCGGTTTTCTCATCCAGTATCTTTGAGGCGATATGTTCAAATTCCAGATTAAATTGCTGGCGTAATGCACCCATCTCCTGCTTCTGGTTCTCCAGTTTCTCCTGCAATGACCTGTTCTCAGCGGTGGATGAGGCCAGCAAACTGTTGACGGCATTGAACTCATCGGTCCTGGCCCTGAGCTCTTCCCGGTAAGCAGCGATCTCTTCCATCCGGCTTCGGTTGGTTTCTCCGGCCCCCTGCAGACCGGCGCTGAGTTCGGCGATCTTCCCTTTCAGTAGCGTCAGCTCGTCGTTCAGGGCATTGTTCCTTTCGGAAACAACCTCAAAATCGTTTTTCGAAACCGTTCCTGATCTTGTCAGTAGCGTGGCGATAATCCACGCGGCCGCACCGCCCACCACAAAACCTGTCAGAAGATACAACAGTTCCATCTATTCTCCGTCATCCATGTCCCCATCATCTCCCGTGAGGAGAAGGCGGGCGACCGTTATTTTAAATTCCGCAGTACATGCCCCATCTTCTTCTTTTTCGTCTCCATATAAAAATGGTTGTATTGATTGGGGACGATCTCCAGCGGGACATTCTCCACCACCTCGAGGCCATAGGACTCCAGGCCGATTCGTTTCTTGGGGTTGTTGGTCATCAGTCTCATTTTTCGGACATCGAGGCTGCGCAGGATCTGTGCGCCCACACCATAATCTCTTTCATCCGCCTGGTAGCCGAGATGCAGGTTCGCATCCACCGTGTCGAGACCCTGCTCCTGCAGCTTGTAAGCAGCCGCCTTGGCCATCAGGCCGATGCCTCGTCCCTCCTGGTTGAGGTAGACCAGCACCCCTCTGCCCTCTTTCTCTATGAGCTGCAGAGCCCGGTGGAGCTGTTCACCGCATTCACAACGCATAGATCCGAATATATCACCGGTCACACACGATGAGTGCACCCGTACCAGAATGGATTCACTGTCGTGCCATTCACCCTTGATCAGCGCCACATGCTCCTGGCCGGTCGCTTTCTGCAGGAAGGGGATCATCGTAAAATCGCCATATTCCGTGGGCAGATGAACGGCCTCGCCTCTCTCGATCAGTGATTCGGTTTGCAATCGGTATTTGATCAGATCGGCCACCGACACAATCTTCAGGTTGAACCGCTGTGCCATCTCCATCAATTTAGGAAGACGGGCCATGGAGCCATCCTCATTTTTGATCTCTGCCAGTGCACCTGCCGGATACAACCCTGCCAATCGGGCAAAATCGATGGTTGCCTCGGTATGTCCTGCCCTGCGCAACACGCCTTTCGATTGTGCACGGAGCGGGAAGATATGACCGGGGCGGCCAAAATCCTCCGGTGCCGTTTCGGCACGGGTGAGCGCCAGGATCGTCTGTGCCCTGTCGTAGGCCGAGATACCGGTTGTACACCCGTGTGTCAGCAGATCGATGGATACCGTGAAAGGTGTGGAATGGATGGAGGTGTTGTGTGTCACCATCATCGGCAGCTCCAGTTCTTCGGCGCGTTCCTTCGTTATCGGCGCACAGATAAGGCCGCGGGCATGCGTTTCCAGAAAGTTTATTTTCTCCGGCGTGATGCATTCTGCGGCAATGATCAGGTCGCCTTCATTCTCTCTGTCCTCGTCGTCGACCACGATGATGAAATTGCCTTTTTTGATCTCCTCCAAGGCTTCTTCAATCGTATCTAAAGTAATTTTTTCCTGCATATGGATGGTTTTGTTTTATGCTGTTGTCTTTAGCTTCCGGTTATGGGAGCTGTTTATGTTATCAATCAGTTCCCTGTTCAGCTGCTGGATACGTTTCAGGTCCTTCCTGATCCGTATTTCAAAGGGAATAGAGAGGAATCTTAATATGAATCCGACCGGGAAAAGGTACATGCTTACCTTAGCCAGAATGGAACCGGCTTTAAACGGGCGTACATTATTGATGAGTACGGGATACGCTTCGGCCTTGGCCAGCTCTTCCAGGTTCCGGGAGTTGGATAGCTGATTGAGCGTGATCTCCATCGCGCTTTTGATGGAGTGCAGCTCCCTGTCGTATTCCCTGTCGGTCCAGAATTTCGGGTATGACAAGCGGTCATATTTTGCCAGAAACTGATCGACCTCTTCCGATAAATCGGATAAGGAGCTTGTAATCAGCCCGTAGTCCGGCTTGTCGATAATGATGCTTTTCACCGGATACTTCCTTTTCTCCCGAAGGAAGAACAACCTTCTGAAGAAGACCACATAGGTGTCCGCATTCATGATGACAGAGTCATTCATCGCCTTATAGGTAAGGAAAACACCCACAGGCATCAGGATGAACGAGCTGAACCACATCCCGAACCAGTGAGCCCATACGCCATCACGTGTCATCTTATATCCGATATTCTCCACGATATAATAGATGATGAACAGGACAACTGATATGACAATAGGCATACCCAGCCCCCCCTTTCTGACGATAGAACCCAGCGGAGCTCCGATAAAAAAGAAGATGAGACAGGTGAAAGGTATGGTGAATTTACGGTGCCATTCCACCCAATGCCGGTTGATGGTTTTTTGGGTGGTTGTTTTATTCAGTGAACGGAAGAGAAACTCATTACTGTTGTTTTCGGCTTTCATAAAGGCCGATTGCAGGATGGTGGACTGCATCTCCAACTCTTTGGACTGTAGCAGTGTGTCGGGACTGGGAACTACTGTGGCAGCATGCTGTGCGGCCATGATCAGCGAATCTTTCCTGTCGATGGGATAGCTGTTGCGGAAGGAGAGATGGGAATAGTTCTTCATCATCTTTCTGTCCACCCTGTTCACACTGTCCATGATCACGGCCATTGAATCGATGGATGTGCTCAGCTCCGACAGATTCTTGGAGACATAGTTACTCGTGGAACTCCCCTGGATGACCTCTTCGCCCATACGGTTAAAATTGGCATCGTAGGATATCATCATGGTCTTCACATCGAAATTTTCCCTCGCGTAGGGTACGAATTCGCCTGAAGCGTTCCTGGTGGTGCCCTGTGTGAAGTTCTGAAACTGCTGGCCGCTGTACATGGTGAAGATCAGCATCGTCTTGTCTTCCGTCATACTCATTTTAGCCGAGTCACAGACGATCACCGCCATATTATTGAACCCGCTTGCCACATCGTAAATCATCACATCATAGAGCATGCCTGTTTTCTGGTCCTTGCTTTCCACATAGAGGTTGTAGCCGTCGATCTCCTTGTAAAAGATACCTTCAGGCACATCCAGTTCCGGTGATGCCTGACGTATGGAGATAAGGAGTGAATAGAATTTGGTCTGTATCTTGGGTATGGCATTGTTCTGGAAGAAGAAGGCACCCACGCTGATGAAGAAAAGAAGGATGGTGAGCGGTTTCATAATGGTGAGCAAAGGGATGCCGGCCGACTTGATGGCCAGCAGCTCCAGGTTCTCCCCCATGTTCCCGAAAACCATCAGCGATGCCAGCAGGATAGCCAGCGGCAGTGCCATGGGGATGAGGTTCAGGGCTGCATAGAAGAACATCTCGCCGATCACCCCCAGCCCCAGCCCCTTGCCGACCATATCCTCCACGTATTTCCACAGAAACTGCATCAGCACCAGAAAGAGGCAGATGGCAAAGGTCATCAGAAAAAGCGGGATAAAGGTCTTTAAAATATAGCCGTATAATCGCTTTATGTGGAAAAATCTACTCATCAGGATAGAACAAATAGAGACCTGTTTAATTTGATGACAAAGATAATAAAATCAAACGGAGTTTTGTGGTTTCAAAATGTAAAGATGATTAAAGAGAGAAGCCGATTCAGCGTGGCCGGGGCTACACGCCCAACCTCCTTTTCATCTCTTCAACCTGTGATTCCCACAGGGCAATGGAATCACCCTTCTCATCAGGCTCGGCAAAATCGGTTATCTCCAGTGTCATGTCACCCGACAGATCGAGTTTGTGCAACATGAATTCGAAATAGGAACTCTCCTCTTCTTCGTCGATCCATCGGTAACGAATGCTTGACTGTGGTTTCTGGTTTACGATGACAGCCTTATTGCTGGTTTTTCCCCAGGTGAATGTATAAACGGTTTCTGCCTCATTCATCGACACATCGTCTGCAAACCATTCCGAAAGGCCGTCAATCTGGCTGATCATACGCCACAAACTGCTCAGGGTTGCGTTTCCCATAAGGAACTCGATATGGAATTTTTCTTTAGACATTTGTTATTTGAAAAGTGGCCACAATATACAACTTTTTTTGAAATCATCCGCTAAAACATCAGATTTATTGTATAGGGGAGTAACCGGCTGAGTATCGCACCATTCAGGAGACAACGCAAAAGAGGCTGCCTCTGATTTCAGGACAGCCTCTTTACATTTTTTAAATCATGTGTTACTGTACGGGGATATACTCCACAAATGCCTCGATAGCTTCATAAGATGCCAGGCCCAATTTCCAGTACATATCGGCCGTGGCCCTGTTTCGTTCTTCCGAGCGCTGCCAGAATAACCTTTCGTCATCACCGAGGAAAGGAGCACTCTCCATCTGCGACTGATGTTTGAGAATCGCGTTTCTCTTCTGGCGGAGCTCTTCTGGCGAGAGAGGCACAGCCATTTCAATATGATCTATCTCCCACTCCATCCAGGCACCACGGTACATCCAGATACGGCAATCGCGGAACCAGTCGTCCTCTTTCACCATATCTACGGCTCCCAGGATGGCATCGAGACACACCTTGTGTGTGCCGTGCGGGTCGGCCAGGTCGCCTGCCACATAGATCTGATGGGGTTTGATGGTCTCAATAAAGTCTTTTACAATGGTTACATCTTTTTCGGAGATGGGGCTCTTTTTGATTTTACCCGTTTCATAAAAGGGAAGATCAAGGAAATGCACATTTTCTTCGGCAAGACCAACATATCTGTCTGCAGAGCGTGCCTCTTCACGGCGTATGCGTCCCTTGATGAAAAGAATGTCGGGTGTATCGATGTCTTCTTTTGTTTTTTCGTGCATCAGATAATGCCGTATCATCTCGTATTTCTCGAGCAGATCTTTGTTTTCGGGGACGAACTTCTTGCGCATGCTGTTCAGCACAGATATATAGCGAATGACCTCTTCATCACCCACCGCAATGTTTCCCGATGTCTGATAGGCCACATGTACTTCATGGCCCTGATTCACCAGTCGCTGGAATGTCCCACCCATCGAGATCACATCATCATCGGGGTGAGGACTGAATATAATCACCTTTTTGGGATACGGTTTGGCTCTTTCGGGTCGATGGGTGTCATCCGCATCCGGCTTGCCTCCGGGCCAGCCGGTGATGGTGTGCTGCAGGTCATTGAATATCTTAATATTGACATTGTATGCGGATCCGTAGAGGGTGATCAGCTCACTCAGCCCGTTATCGTTATAATCTTTGTTGGTCAGCTTCAGGATGGGCTTGTCCACCACACCGCAGAGCCACACAATGGCTCTGCGAATCAGTTTGCTGGTCCATTCACAATTGGTGACAAGCCAGGGGCGGCTTATGCGTGTGAGTTCCGATGCTGCAGCCAGGTCCACGAAAACCTTTGCCTCAGGATGCGTTTGCAGAATGGAACCGGGAACCATGTCGGTAACCGGACCTTCCACAATATCCCTTACACTTTCGGCCTTCTGTTCACTCCATGCCACCAGTGCAATCTTTTTGGATCCCATCATATCGGACAGGCCCATGGTGATCGCGCTCACCGGCACCTTGTCGAGTGATCCGAAGTTACGGGCAATATCTTTTCTGGAATCACCGTCGAGCATGACAAGACGTGTTTGCGAATGGAGGCTGCTCCCCGGCATGTTGAATCCCACATTCCCTTTACTGCCCAGGCCAAGTAGGAGATAGTCGAGTCCCCCTTTTTGGGTGAGACTCTTTTCAAACTCCTCGCAGTTCTCGGCAATCAGATCCTTTTCAATGGTTGCATCCGGAGAAAAGATGTTATCAGGGTTGATATCTATCTGATTTAAAAACAGTTCTTTCAGCATCTGTAGATTGCTGAAAGAGAAGTCCATCACCGGATAGAACTCGTAAGTGTTAAAAACAATCAGATTACTGAAACTTACCTTCTCTTCCCGGTGAAGCCTCACCAGCTCCTCATACACCGGAATGGGGGATGCTCCTCCGCTTATCCCCAGCACAAAGGGTTCTCCTTTTAGTTGCTTTAGCTTCATTTCATGCTCGATATCCTTCGCGATCTTTTTAGCAGCTTTTTGGGCTTCCTGATAGATGGCTACCGGCAGCTTTTCGTAGCGTGAAAGATTATACTCCTCGAAATCGTTTACCGGCCTGTAATACTTCTTGGGAACCCGTTCGAGCGTAATGTGTGAACTCAGATCTAATCTCATAATTCTTGCTGATTTAAAAAAACGATATGTATTCCTACTATAACACCTTACGAGGTGACATGTTTATTCTTGATAGTGCGTGTAAGACGGGCGTACAGGAACAGTGCAATGGCCGAGACAGCGCCTACACCTACAAACACATACCAGATGTAATGTGCATGCTGTGTGGCCACAGCGTAACCTGCCGTATCCAGTACACCTGCCTCATCCATGAAGAGCCGCGGATCAGGGCAATACTTGTCCAGCAGGAATCCCGATAAACCGAAGGCAAACAGAAAGGAGAAAAAAGAATGGAGGTGGCTGAATCCCAGGTATAAGCCTTCTTCCCCTTTCGGAGCCTGCAGTGAGAAGAACTCAAGGTAACGGGGAGAGATAAAACACTCGGCAATCGCCTGGAAAGCGATGCCCACAACCATCATAAATGCCACGGGATGCAATCCCAGTATGTAATCCTCTCCCACCTGGCTCCCCAGAGACATGACCAGTGCCGACAGGGGGATAATAATCATCCCTATCATCATGGAGGTGATAGCACTTCGTTTCTTCATCAGTGAGGTGATAAAGTTAACCAGTACAAACACAACAAGTGGATTGACGTTGGCATACCATCCTGGTGAAGCACTCTCACCGATCATACGTATCACATACTTGGGCATGGTGGCATACATCTGGCTCTGGATCATCCAGAAGCCGCTCACGATGATGATCAGCAGCATCAGCCGCCCGTTAAGCAGCACCTTACCCATGGCACGGCCGATCTCCAGGAAGCTTTTTCCTTTTCCTTCTGTTTTGACCGATTTATAAAAGAAATAAACGGCAATAAGTGCCAGTAGCGTCATCGCAGCCGAAAAATAGTTCAGATAAACCAGCCCCTGATCACCCATGCTCCTGCGCAGCGGGTCCACAACCGTCTTTCCGGTGAAAGCACCGATGTTCACCATCATATAAAACAGGGAATAACCGCGAGCCCTGTTCTCGGGTGTTGTCTCACGGGCGACCGTCCCTGAGATCACCGACTTGATGAAAGCACCCCCTATCACCACAAGGACCAGCGGAGCTATAATAGTCCAGCGGAGGTAGCTTTCCTGTAACCCTGCATAGGTGGTGGTCATCTCGTAATCAACCAGCCCCGCGCTCTCCAGCATCGTGGGCAGGATACCCAACCCGGCATAGCCTGCTGTCAGTAAGGTGAAAGCAATAATGATCGCCGTGCGGAATCCGATCTTGTCGGCATAGGCACCGGCAAACAACGGCAGCAGGTAAAGCATCGCAGAGAATAACCCGGCAATCACTCCCGCTTCAATATCGGAGAATCCCCATACATTTGACAGGTAAAGAGTGATTACGATAAAAACGGCATAATAGGCGAGCCGCTCAAGCAGTTCGACAAAATTAGCTACCCAGAAAGGCTTAGAGAATTGAACCATCTGTATGGAATTAATTGGAAATTATTTTCTCAAATTTTATTATTTCGGACAAAGATAAAAAATAATTTTATTATTTACCGGTATCCGACGTAATTTAGTGACACTACGGGATGATATTATTCCAGATCAACTACCGTGATACCTGCACCACCAAACTGTACATGCTCATCCTGATAACGGGCAACACCGTTCACGGTAGCCAGATATTGCCGGATGATCTGACGCAGGGCACCCGTACCGGTACCATGCAGTATGCGTACACGGGCAATGCCCAACTGTATGGCATCATCCATAAAATACAGCACAGCCTGCAATGCTTCGTCACCGCGCATCCCGCGCACATCGATATCCTGCCTGAAGTTCAGCTTGCGCTCGTGCATCAGGTCACGGGTATTGGACGCCTTTTGTTCCTTTTTGACCTGATTCCTGCTCACCCGTTCCAGCTGGTCCAGGGGAACGGTCGATTTGATCATTCCGAAAGCAACGGTCGCCTTTTTACCCGAAATCTCCAGGATCTCCCCCACGGTGATCTGTCCTTTCATGCGGACAGCATCACCCGGGGCAGGGTTCTCTTCCGGATTCTTCATCGGATGGGATGCAGCAGCCGGCTTGTTCCTTTTCATTTTATTTGGTACCGTTGTCCCTTCAGCTGTTGTACCGGCTGTTCCTATTTTCTCCCTGAACTGATGCAGCGATTGCCGGGCCAGTTTGGTTGCCTCTTTATCGGCTTTTGCCTCCCTGATCTCACGGATGGTGTTCTCGATGCGGGCGTTGCTTTCGGACAGCAGCTGCTCTGCCGACTTGCGGGCCTCAGTCAGAATCTCCTTCTTCTGTTTGTTGATCACTTCCAGGTCTGCCTCGTACTTCGCCGTCACCTCTTCGAGGTGCTTATGTTCACGGCGTATCTCATCTCTTTTTCGTTCCCAGTATCTGCGGTCGCGGGAGATATCCTGCAGGTACTTGTCCATGTTGATGTACTCGCTGCCCACAATCTCCGAGGCGTGAGCGATGACTTCCTCCGGCAGTCCTATCTTGCGGGCTATCTCCACGGCAAACGAGCTACCGGGATTGCCGATGGAGAGCCTGAACAGCGGCTGCATCTCGTGGCGGTCGTAGAGCATGGCGCCGTTCACCACTCCCTCATGCTCGTTGGCGAAGTGTTTAAGGTTCTGGTAGTGCGTGGTGATCACCCCGAACGACTGCTGCCGGTTGAACCGCTCGAGCAGTGCCTCGGCAATGGCAGCGCCTATCTGGGGCTCCGTACCGCTGCCGAACTCATCGATGAGCAGCAGCGACTTGCCATTGCAGTTTCGTTCAAAAAATTTCATGTTCAGCAGGTGCGAGCTGTAGGTGGAGAGGTCGTTCTCGATGGACTGTTCATCACCTATATCGATAAAGATATCGTTGAACATTCCCACCCTGGAGTTTTCTTTCAGTGGGATCAGCAATCCACATTGCACCATGTATTGCAGCAGGCCGACGGTCTTCAGGCAGACCGATTTGCCTCCCGCGTTGGGTCCCGATATCACCAGTATCCTGTTCCTTCCCTCCAGCGTGATATCGAGTGGTACTATTTTCCTGTTCTGTTTTTTTAAGGAGAGATAAAGCAGGGGGTGCACCGCCTCTACCCAGTCCATCTGCTGCACGTTCTCCAGCGAAGGCCTGATCGCTCCTATCTGCAGGGAAAAGGCTGCTTTTGCCCGGGCAAAATCGATCTCCGCAAGGAACGCGTACGACTCCAGCAGGTCGGGCAGGTATGGACGGAGGTAGCTGGTGAAATCGGTCAGTATCCGGATGATCTCCCGTCGTTCCTCGCCTTCCAGCTCCCGAATGCGGTTGTTGGCCTCTACCACCTCAGAGGGTTCAATATAGACGGTCTTTCCCGATGCCGACTCATCGTGTACGATCCCTCTTATCTTCCGTTTGAAGGAGGGGTTCACCGGTATCACCAGCCTTCCATCGCGCATGCTCGGAGAAACATCCTTATCCACGAAACCATCAGCCTGTGCCTTACGCAGGATTGCATGCAGGCTTTTCGAAATACCGTTGGTTGTGGAAGTGAGCTCACGCCGGATATCGGACAACCGCGTGGAGGCATTGTCTTTGATCTGGCCGAAACCATCGAGTATCGTGTCTGTCTTCCTGGTGATCTCAGGATAGGTAGTCACGTTTCCGGTTAGTGCCAGCAGGTAGGGATATTTGGGACCTTTCTCCTCGTCGCGTTGCAGAAAGGAGACGATACCGTTGATGGTCTGCAGCGAGCGGCGCAGTTCGAAGAGAGCGCTCAGGTCTATCCACGACCCCTCTACACGGATATGCCTCAGCACCGGACGCATATCGTAGAAATGATCGGCCGGAAACGAGTCCTCCTCCTGAAAGATGTGAACGAACTCCTCTGTCCGGAAAAGATGAGTCTCAATCTCATGGTGAGAGACAGAAAAATGCATCTCATCGACCTTCTCTCTTCCCAGCGTACTCAGACACCGGTCGGCAACCAGCTGGCGAACACGGGTAAATTCTATTTTTTGCTCGAAATTTTCGGGATAGATCACGTTGTTGTAATTGAAAATCGTGTGATACACACTATTTAGATTGCAAAATTACAATTTTAAACCGAAAAGCGCTATTTTATCCATTCTAACAACAAAATAATTATCGGCGAAGCTCACACCGGAAGGACTACATCCCTCCTTTTTCAACTGCTTCGACCGTAAAGAAAAGGCAATTCGCACGGTTATCAGATCATCGGCTAAACAACGCGCTCCCCTGTGTTTTCCAGGGTAATTACGGTGGTAAGCAATGGTAAGCGTTTTTCGCGCTGATGGCACTGGCGTGATTTTTTCGGTTTTACGCCAATTTTTCGTTTATGATGTTGCAGAATTCAAAAAGATGTTCTACTTTTGCACCTCGATTTTGGGAGTGAAACCCATCTTCATATGTTGGCGAGATAGCTCAGTTGGTTAGAGCGCGCGATTCATAATCGCGAGGTCGGGGGATCATGCCCCCCTCTCGCTACAACTTATCAATCAAACACTTATCGATGTTTTTCGGTGAGTGTTTTTTATTTTCCAAACATACGGCAGTCACACGAAACAAGCTCTGGTAAACAACTGGAATTTTTCAATTTTCGTAGTATTGCCCAAAAAGTGCTTTACAAGAACATTGCATCTCTTTTTTTTGTTATTATGCTTGTGAATCCAGTATGATTATCCTTCACTCTCAAGCAAATGAAATATCTGACCCCCATTCTTTTTCTGCTGATCGTATTAACCCTCACGGCAGCAGCGGTTTTCTACCTGTCGAAGCGGTTTGCATTCTTTTTTCCCGTCCTGACGATGAAGAGCTGGATATGGATCTTTGCTGCAGGACTGGTGTTCTCACTCATCGGGTCGATCGGTTTTCCGGTACTGTCGAATCCGTTCGTGAAAGTCTGGTCTGCTGCCGGCTCCGTCCTGCTGGGAGCGTTTATCCTGCTGCTGCTGTCACTCTCCGTAACCGACCTGCTGCAGCTGGCGTTCAGGCTAGCACCTCCCCTGCGCGGCATCATCACGCTGGGGCTGACTCTGGTCATCACGGCCTATGGCGTATGGAACGCCTTTCATATCCGGGTGAAAGAGGTGACCATTCCCATCAGTGGACTCACCAAGGAGATACGGGCGGTGCACCTCACCGATATACATCTGGGAAACTCCCGGGGAAAGAAGCAGCTGGAGGAGATCGTCCGGATCACGAAGGAGCTGAACCCGGAGATTATCTTTCATACGGGTGATCTGTTTGACAGCAAGACACACTTCAACGGGAATGAAGATGTGCTGGATGCTTTTCAAACGATCGCGCGCGGGCATGGATGAACCACTAACCGAACTCATTTCATGCTTAAAAAATGTTTCTTATTGACTAAAATCATTTATCTTTGCAGGCAAAATTTGATTTTAACAGTTAATGGAGAACAACAAACAACTTAGCCCTACCTTAAAAACCGTCGTGGGGGTTCAATTTCTTTTTGTGGCTTTTGGCGCCACAGTACTGGTACCGTTATTAGTAGGACTCGATCCTTCCACAGCACTGTTTACCGCAGGCATAGGGACACTGATCTTTCATCTGGTTACGAAAGGCATTGTCCCCATTTTTTTGGGTAGCAGCTTCGCCTTTATCGCCCCCATCGTCAAAGCCACAGAACTGTACGGCATGGCCGGCACGCTGTCGGGACTGGTAGCCGTGGGATTGGTCTATTTCCTGATGAGTGCCCTGGTAAAATGGCAGGGAATCAACCTCATCAAACGTCTTTTTCCGCCCGTTGTCATTGGCCCGGTGATCATGCTGATCGGATTATCGCTGGCCGGCACCGGGGTGAATATGGCTAAGGAAGACTGGCTGCTGGCAATTATCGCGCTGGTTACGGCCATCATCGTGAGCATGTTTGCCAAAGGGCTGCTCAGGTTGATTCCGATATTTGCAGGAATTATTGTAGGCTACATCGCTGCAACGTTACTCGGTAAAGTCGATTTCTCGGGTGTGGCTGCAGCACCCTGGCTGGGTCTGCCTCAGTTTGTAAAGCCTGAATTCTCATGGGGAGCGATCTTATTTATGATTCCGGTGGCTATCGCTCCGGTGATTGAGCACGTGGGCGATGTCTATGCCGTGAGCCAGGTCGCCGGAAAGGATTTTGTGAAAAAACCGGGCCTGCACCGCACCATGCTAGGCGATGGTATTGCCTGCTGCATCGCCGGTTTGATCGGAGGTCCGCCAGTAACCACCTATTCGGAGGTGACCGGTGCGATGGTGCTTACCAAGGTCACCGACCCGGTAGTGATCCGTATTGCTGCGATCACTGGCATTGTTTTTTCGTTGGTAGGTAAAGTAAGTGCGATCCTCAAATCCATTCCCGGTGCGGTTCTCGGGGGCATCATGCTGTTGCTTTTTGGTATGATAGCCGCTACAGGAGTGAATAATATGGTGCTGAACAGAACCGACATGGGTAATACACGCAACCTGATCATCGTATCACTCATCCTGACAACAGGTATCGGGGGAGCTGTCCTCCAGGTAGGGAATATCAGTATGACGGGTATAGGTCTGTCGGCATCGATCGGAGTGGTCCTCAATCTGATTCTGCCCGTAACAAAGGAAAATAATCCTGCTGCCGGAACAGAGGTTAAGGAAGATAAGTAAGAGGTGGCTCGAGCCCGCTGAGGAATAATATAAGCAGTTGAGGGAGACTATACACAAATGGTCCTCCTCTTTTTCTTGTAAATACCCGAAATTTGATCTTCAAAAAACATCTTACGCTGATTTATATATTTTTGATTACTTTTGCATGGTAAAAATGAATCAATGAAAGAAAACAAGCGTCACTTATTATATTATGCGATGAATGCCGGTATTTTTATGGGCCTTTTTTGGGTTTTTAAATATCTGTTTGTGATGGTAGGCACAGAGATACCGGCACTCAATTTCATTGGCACGATACTTACTTTGG
>Ga0209347_1003528_pt1 | contig 17984 bp, 17 predicted proteins | sample AutmiccommuBRH23_FD_187382 | JGI IMG/M metagenome (GOLD analysis project Ga0209347, IMG submission 187382) | Deep subsurface microbial communities from Mt. Terri, Switzerland - Autotrophic microbial communities BRH/23 (SPAdes) (version 2) | ecosystem: Environmental > Aquatic > Deep subsurface >...
CTGCTCAAATAAAGCCACTATCTCTTTTTTAAATTCCTCTGAATAGCGCCGTTGTTTAAGTAATTGTTTTAAATTTGTTTTCATATAAATTGACTTTTATGGTCAACCTATATCAGGGAGGTACACTTTTCTTCGGTCTTCGGTCTTCTGACTTCTGACATCTGACTCCCAATTTAACTTTTTTTTCCCGTATCTTCGCATCTTACAAAATTCATTGCATTTAAATCCTTTATGAAAGCTTTATCATACTTAAACAAATACTTTTTAAAATATAAATACCGACTTTTATTAGGCATCATTATTACCATTACGTCTAAAATATTGGCATTGGAAGTTCCCAGGCTTATTAGGGAATCCGTGAATGTTGCCGAAGATTACAGAAACGGCATTGTGACCGATTTGGACGTGGTGAAATCGGAATTGCTTTATAACATCCTTTTAATTGTTGCGGCTGCGCTGCTTTCAGGCTTTTTCACTTTTTTAATGCGCCAAACCATTATTGTGATGTCGCGGTTGATTGAATTCGACTTAAAAAATGAAATTTACCGCCAATACCAACAGTTATCCTTAAATTTTTACAAAAAAAACAGAACAGGCGATTTAATGAATCGCATTACAGAAGATGTGAGCAAAGTACGTATGTACGCCGGACCGGCCATTATGTACAGCATCAACATGCTGGTGTTGTTTTCTGTGGCTATTATAAAAATGTATCAGATAGATGTCACTTTAACCAACTACACGCTGTTGCCATTGCCTATTTTATCGGTATTGATTTATTATTTAAGCAATATTATTAACCAACGAAGCACTGTTGTGCAGCAATATTTATCGAAATTAACCTCAAGCGCCCAAGAAACTTTTTCGGGAATCAGCATCTTAAAATCGTATGGCATTGAAGAAAAAGCGATGGCTGAATTTGAACACTTGTCCGATAAAGCAAAAGAAAAAAACATCAGTTTGTTTAAAGTGCAGGCCTTGTTTTTTCCATCTATGATTTTGTTGATTGGTTTAAGCAATATTCTGGTTATTTACGTTGGCGGATTGCGCTATATTGAAGGCACCATTTCTTTGGGCGTTATAGCCGAATTTATAATGTATATCAATATGCTTACTTGGCCAGTTGCCGTTGTGGGCTGGGTAACTTCCATTGTTCAGGAGGCTGAAGCATCGCAAATACGCATCAACGAGTTTTTAAAACAAGAACCCGAAATTACAAACAATACAAATAAACCCTCAAAAATTGAAGGTGAAATCGAATTTAATAATGTGTCATTTACCTATGACGACACCAATATTGAAGCGCTGCAACACATCAATTTCAAACTTGAAAAAGGGAAAACACTTGGTGTTTTAGGAAATACCGGATCAGGAAAAACAACGCTTATCAGCTTAATTGCCCGTTTGTATGATGTTAAATCGGGGGAGATTTTAATCGACCAAAAACCTATTGAACAACTCAATTTAGACAATCTGCGACAAAGTATCGGTTTTGTTCCGCAAGAAGCGTTTTTGTTTTCCGACACCATAAAAAACAACATTAAATTTGGCGATGAAGCTGCTTCCGACGAAAAAATTGAGCAAGCCGCCAAAGATGCCTACATCCACCACAATATCATCGAGTTTAACGAAGGTTACAACACCTTTGTTGGCGAAAGAGGCGTTACCTTGTCGGGCGGACAAAAACAGCGGGTTTCCATTGCCCGTGCACTTATTAAAGAACCTGAAATTTTAATTTTTGACGATTGCTTATCCGCAGTGGACACAGAAACCGAAGAAATCATTTTAAACAATTTATTTAAAATAAGCCAAAATAAAACCACTATTATTGTAAGCCACAGAATTTCATCAGTAAAAAATGCCAATAGCATTTTGGTATTGGAAAAAGGAAAAATAATTCAGCAAGGTTCACATAATGAGTTGATTAAAATTGACGGTTATTATAAAGAGCTTTATGAACAGCAACTTTTGGAAAAAGAAATTTGAAAATAGTGCAAAAAGTCAAATTATTTTATAGATTTGTGTCAAAATCTAATAAAAAGATTAATTAAATAGAGAGTTATATATGAATGACAATGAACATTTAGAACAAGAAGAGATATTCTCTCAAGTTCTTAGAGCAGGAAGAAGAACTTACTTTTTTGATGTAAGGGCAACAAAAGCAGAGGATTATTACTTAACTATTACCGAAAGTAAAAAATTCACACACGACGATGGATCTTTCCATTACAAAAAGCATAAAATTTATTTATACAAAGAAGATTTTGTAGAGTTTAATGATATGTTAAAAGAAGCAACAAATTATATTTTAAATGAAAAAGGTGAAGAAGTAATTTCTGAACGTCACCAAAAAGATTTTAAAAGACCATCAGACGGCACTGAAGAAACTGAAGAAACTGTTTCCGGATCAGAAAGTTTTACCGACGTAAATTTTGAAGATATTTAATCAATTAACTTCAACCAAATAAAAAAACACTTCCATTGAAGTGTTTTTTTATGCCTTAAAAGTTTGAGAGCCTGCAATCTGCCGGCGCGAGGGTCTCGCTCGTACTTTTATTAACTTGTTCGCACAGTAATGAGATTGAAGCTCGCACTAGCCATTTTTATGGCCAAAAAAAAGCTGATGAATTGATCATCAGCTTTTTTTAAATATATATTTTTTGAAAATTTATGCCAATACTTTTTGCACTTTATCTGCAGCTTCCTGAAATTCAGTAGCCGAAATTAAATCCAATCCGCTATTGTCTAAAAGCTCTTGCGCTTCTTTGGCGTTGGTGCCTTGTAAACGCACAATAATTGGAACATTAATGGCATCGCCCATATTTTTATAAGCATCAATAACGCCTTGCGCCACACGGTCGCAACGCACAATTCCGCCAAAAATATTGACCAATATCGCTTTAACGTTTTTGTCTTTTAAGATAATTCTGAATGCTGTTTCAACACGTTTTGCATCTGCCGTACCGCCAACATCCAAAAAGTTTGCAGGTTCTCCGCCCGATTGTTTGATTAAATCCATCGTGCTCATCGCCAATCCTGCTCCGTTTACCATACAACCCACATTTCCGTCTAAATCAACATAATTCAATCCTGCAGCGTTGGCTTCAACCTCAATCGGACTTTCTTCACGAAAATCTCTAAGTACCGCTAAATCTTGATGGCGAAATAAAGCGTTATCATCCAAAACAACTTTTGAGTCTACTGCTAAAATTTTATCATCCGACGTTTTTAACACTGGGTTTATTTCAAATAAAGTAGCATCCGACTGAACAAAAGCATTATATAAAGAAGTCACAAACTTGATCATTTCTTTCAGCGCATTTCCAGACAATCCTAAATTAAATGCAATTTTACGCGCCTGAAAAGCTTGCAATCCCAATAAAGGATCCATTTCTTCGGTAAAAATTAAATGAGGTGTTTTTTCGGCAACAGTTTCAATATCCATTCCGCCTTCAGTAGAATACATAATCATATTTTTTCCGGTGGCCCTGTTTAACAATACCGACATATAATATTCCTCAGGTTCACTCGCTCCCGGATAATAAACGTCTTCAGCAACCAAAACCTGATGAACTTTTTTTCCTTGAGGCGGTGTTTGAGGTGTGATCAACATCATTCCGATAATACTTTCAGAAATTGATTCGACATCCTTTAAACTTTTCGCCAATTTCACGCCACCGCCTTTTCCTCGTCCGCCTGCATGAATTTGTGCTTTCACAACCCACCAGCCAGTGCCGGTTTCCACAGCAAGTTGTTTTGCCGCGTCTACCGCTTTTAAATGATTATCGGCAACAATGCCGCGTTGTATTCTTACGCCAAAACTACTTAGTAATTCTTTTCCTTGATATTCGTGTAAATTCATTAGAGATAATGGTTTTTGTAAATATCAACAAATGTAGTAATCCTAACTTAAAATTAATAGGTATTTAAAAAAAGTTTTACATTGTGTAACAATGTGTATTTTTGTACGTCTATATAGTAACATTTATTTAAAATGATTTGATATGTATCTTAAATGTTTTAGCCAAAAATTGACCTCGTTTATTAAATTATAATGAAGAAACACCTGTTGATCATCAGTTTATTTATTTTCTCACTCTCCTATTCCCAAGTAAAAATTAAATCGGTTAATGCTTTAAGAATTAACAATTCACCTTCAATTGATGGTGTTTTAGACGAAGATTTTTGGAAAGATGCCGAACCTGCACAAAATTTTCAAATGTTTAAACCTGGAGATGGCGGTGATGAAAGGGAAAATATGAAAACCATTGTAAAAATTGCTTATGATGATGAAGCCATTTATTTTGGGGCAACCATGTATGACGTTAACACAAAAGCAATTCCTTTGCAATTTGGAGGCAGAGACGAGTTTGGGCAAGTCGATTTTTTCCTGATTAGCATCAACCCTAATAACGATGGCCAAAATGATACAGAATTTGTGGTGATGAGCACCGGTGCCCAAGGTGATGCCAAAATTTCTTCTATGGGCGAAGATTTTAGCTGGAACGCCGTTTGGGAAAGCGACGTTAAAATTAATGGAGACAGTTGGGTGGCAGAAATCAAAATTCCTTATTCGGCCTTGCGGTTCAGCAATTCAGCTGACCAAACCTGGGGCGTTAATTTTCACAGAAGAATAAACAGGCTTAATGAGCAATACTCTTGGAATTATATCGATAAAAAAGTGGGGTTATTCACGCAATATTCAGGAATAATCACTGGCATAAAAGACATTAAACCTCCTACCCGACTCAGTTTTTCTCCCTACGCTTTTGCCGCCGTTAATTCATATAATGGCAATTCAGAAACAGATTACGCGGTTGGAATGGATTTAAAATATGGCATCAACGAAAGTTTTACCTTGGATGCAACCCTTATTCCCGATTTTGGGCAAACCGCTTTTGACGACCAGGTTTTAAATTTAGGTCCGTTTGAACAGCAATATTCAGAAAAACGTTCCTTTTTTACCGAAGGCACAGAACTTTTCAACAAAGGAGGATTGTTTTATTCCAGAAGAATTGGAAATACGCCTGTAGGTTATGGAAAGGTGCAATCCAATTTAAATGAAAATGAGGAAATCACCAACAATCCCACTAAAGTCAATATGATCAATGCCTTAAAAATTTCAGGCAGGACAAAAAAAGGATTGGGCATCGGTTTTTTCAATGCCATCACCGAAAAAACTTCTGCAGAAATTAAAAATTCCATCACGCAGGAAACGCGAGAAATTGTGACGGAACCGCTTGCCAATTATAATGTGATGGTGCTGGACCAACAATTCAACAAAAACTCCTCCGTAAGTTTTGTAAATACCAATGTTACCCGAAACGGCAGTTTTAGGGATGCCAATGTTTCTGCATTTCTTTTTAGTGTAGCCGACAAAAAAAATAGGTTTAAAACTTCGGGAGACATTAAAATTAGCAACATTCTGGAAAATGGCGAAAACAAATCGGGTTATTCCGGTTATTTGGAAGCTGGCAAAATATTTGGCAATTATCAATATGAAATTGGCCACAAAAGAAGCGATAAAAAATACGACATTAAAGATTTAGGCTATCAGAGTAAAAATAATTACGCCGATTATTGGACACAAATGTCCTATAGAATATTTGAGCCCACAAAAACTTTTGACGATTATAAATTTACATTTACAGGTGTTCTCAATTATCAAAACAATTCCAATGATTACGCAGGAAATTATTTTGAATTGGATTTTTTCTTTTTCACTAAGAGCAGATTTGCCTTTGGAGGAGAATTGGCAACAAATTTAGGCGACCAATACGATTTTTATGCGCCTCGCGTTAACGGACGGTTTTTTAAACAAAAATCTGTTTATATCTTAAACGGCTGGATTTCTTCAGATTACAGAAAAAAATTCGCAGTTGACGTCAGAAGCACTTATGCCAAAAGATATACGCTCAATAATGAATTTGCAGAACTGTCCTTTTCTCCGCGCTATCGCTTTTCCGACAAATTTTCTACTGTTTATAAATTGAATTTCTCCAAACTTATTAATGATAAAGGATGGGTCACCAATTTGGATAACGGAAGCATTATTTTTGGAGACAGGGATGTTAAAACGGTGACAAATACTTTAACGGGCAATTTAAGTTTCAACATAAAATCAAATTTGGCGCTGTCATTCAGGCATTATTGGTCTCCGGTACAATACGATCCCAATTTTTTTGAGTTGAACAACGAGGGCACTTTAAATGCCAGTACCTATCAAGGGAACCATGATATTAATTACAATATCTGGAATTTGGATTTAAGCTACTCCTGGGAATTTGCCCCCGGAAGCCAGTTGGTGGTTTTATACAGAAACTCCATTTTTAATGAGGATCAATTGGCGCATTTAAATTTCAAGAAGAACTTAGACAATCTTTTTACAGAACCTGTAAACAACAATTTTTCTGTTAAATTTATCTATTATCTGGATTATAACAATGTTAAAACCTGGCTTTAACCTTGTTTAATAAGTTATATGTTAAAAGTTATTTGTTATAGGTATTGATTTCATTAAAAATTCAACGATCACAAGATTTTAACCTTGAGTGGAGTCGAAAGGAAAGGAATAAACAATTTTAAAACAAAAATGCTTACTTTTACCGCATGATAGAAGCTAAAAATATTCATAAATTTTACGGGGATTTAGAGGTTTTAAAAGGCGTGGATTTGTCCATTAAAAAAGGAGAAATTGTGGCGATTGTTGGTCCGTCAGGAGCCGGTAAAACAACGTTGCTGCAAATTCTTGGCACGTTGGATTATCCAAGTAAAGGCAAGGATTCCAAGCTTGCCATCAGCACCAAAAACATCCTCGAATTAAAAGACAACGAACTTTCTAAGTTCAGAAATCAGCATATCGGTTTTATTTTTCAGTTTCATCAATTGCTTCCCGAATTTACGGCGCTTGAAAATGTGTGTATTCCTGCTTTTATAGGAAATACTTCTAAAAAAGATGCGGAAAACAAAGCCAAGGAATTGCTTAATTTTTTGGGACTTTCGAGCAGAATGCACCACAAACCAAACGAATTGTCGGGCGGTGAGCAACAACGTGTTGCAGTTGCCAGGGCATTAATCAACAATCCCGATGTTATTTTTGCCGATGAGCCCAGCGGCAATTTAGATTCCTCTTCTGCCAAAAATTTACACGAACTGTTTTTCACCTTGCGCGATACATTCAACCAGACTTTTGTGATTGTAACACACAATAAGGAATTGGCTGAGATGGCCGACCGGAAACTGGAAATGATTGATGGCAAAATAAGCAACAGACCTTTATAAAATGACAGGAATTATTAGCGCCATGCAGGAAGAAATTCAGGCGCTGCTCCACGAACTTCAGCAAGTAACAACCACCGAAAAAGGAATGCGGACCTATTACACAGGCACTTTATTTAGCAAAAAAGTTGTGCTTGTTTTTTCCCGCTGGGGAAAAGTCGCTTCCGCGGCAACCACCACACAATTAATCAATGATTTTGAGGTGAAAGAAATCATTTTTACGGGCGTGGCCGGCGCCATTCATCAAGATTTAAATATTGGCGATATTGTAATTGGCAAAAATTTGTACCAGCACGATTTAAATGCGTTTCCGTTTTACGAAAAATTTGAAATTCCCATTTTAAGAAAAAAGTTTCTGGAAACAAATGATACGGTAAAATTACTGGAAGCCACAAATGTGTTTTTAGCCACTTACCAGCAATATATTGCACTGGAAGATTCTCAGCTTTTTGACATCCAAACCCCAAAAGTGGTTCATGGCGATATTGCCAGCGGCGATCAGTTTATTTCAAGCCTCAAAAAAATTAAAAAACTGAACAAAAAGCTTCCAACAGCCATTTGTGTTGAAATGGAAGGCGCTGCGGTGGCGCAAGTTTGTTTTGAATATGAAGTGCCGTTTTCCATCATTCGCGTAATTTCCGACAAGGCAAACGACAATGCGACCATAGATTTTCCGAAATTTGCCAATGCTATTGCAAGCAAATACGCCTTGGGTATTTTAAAAAACTATTTTTCTTAGGTAACTCCTATTTTTATATCTTTGAGAAACCATTTTGAACAATGCAATTTAAGCATCCGGAAATTCTATACGCACTTCTGCTTCTTATCATCCCGATAATTGTTCATTTATTTCAGCTGCAACGCTTCGTTAAAGTCTCTTTTACCAATGTTGCTTTCTTAAAAAATATTGAAAGGCAAACCAGAAAAAGTTCACAAATTAAAAAATGGCTCGTTTTAATAAGCCGATTATTCATTTTTACCTGTCTTATTTTTGCTTTTTCCCAGCCTTATTTTTCAGAATCTGCCATCCGGCAAAATGTGAATGTCACCATTTATTTAGACAATTCTTACAGCATGCAGGGAAAGGGTGAAAAAGGGGAATTGTTAAAAAGCGCCGCCCAAAAAATCATTGAAAACAACAACCTTCAAAACAGTGCTTTTACACTGATCACCAATGAGGATAATTTAAAGGATTTAGACGTCAATACCTTAAAAAATGAATTAATCAGCCTTGATTATTCTCCAAATAAACTAGATTTGAATACCGTTTTACTGAAAGCAAAGAGCAATTATTTACCTAAAACCAATACCTTAGATAAAGTTATTTTAATATCTGATTTTCAAAATATTAACTTTCAAAATAAAATTGATTTTACAATTGTAAACGCTGCTGTTTCTTTGCTGCAGCTCTCTCCAAAAGAATCTCAAAATATTTATTTGGACAGTGTGTCTGCCGAACAAAAATCTTTAACAGAATTAACCTTGAATGTATTGGTGAAAAGCAGCAAAATTATCAGTGAAACGATTCCTGTTTCCCTATTCCAGGAAGAAACCTTAATGGGAAAAACAACGGCCAAATTCTCAAATTCCAATCGGCAAACGGTTCAATTTACCATTCCTAATTCCACTCAATTTAATGGAAAAATCTCTTTATTTGATGACGGTTTGGAATTCGACAACGACTTTTATTTTTCGATTTCCGCTCCCGAAAAAACCAACGTGTTAAGCATCGGGAATCCGGCCGAATTTTTATCAAAAATTTATACTGAACAAGAATTTAATTTTACGGCTTCCCCGCTTTCTAACTTAAATTACAACAATATTCAAAATCAGGATTTAATTATTTTGAATGAATTGGTCGATATTCCAGCAGAATTGCAACGCAGTTTAAGCGAGTTTATGGAAAACGGCGGAAATTTGGCGGTGATTCCTTCACAAAATGCGAATATAGATTCCTATAACCGACTTTTAAACGCATTTCAGGCTGGAAAAATAAGCGCTAAAATCGAAAAGGAACATTTAATTACTTCCATAAATTACGGACATCCTTTAATTGATGACGTTTTTGAAAAGAAAGTGACCAATTTTCAATACCCGAAAACATCTTTACATTATCAAAACAATTCAAGAAACAGTTCCGACATTCTAAAATTCGACAATAACAGTCCGTTTATCTCTTCCGTAAAAAACAAAAACGGGACTTTTTATTGGGTTTCATCGCCTTTAAACAAAGGAATTTCCGATTTTACACAATCGCCGTTGGTGGTGCCCATTTTTTATAATTTTTCCAAAACAAGCTTAAAAACAACCCAACTTTATTACACCATTGCGCCTGAAAACAATATTGAAATCAAAGCTTCCATCGGAAAAGATGAGGTGCTAAAGGTTTCAAACGAAACCAATGCGTTTATTCCGCTTCAAAAAGTTTCCCCAAATAAAGTAGATCTTACCTTGACGGATGTGACGCTGCAAAGCGGATTTTACAATGTTTCCAGCAATGATGAAGTCCTGAAAACCATCGCATTAAACTACAACAGAGAAGAAAGTGACGCCAATTATGCCGATTTAAAATCATTGGTAAATAAAGCTGAAAACGCCATTGTTTACACATCAATTGATGATCTTTTTAGAGAAATTGGCAATCAACATAAAATCAATTGGCTTTTTAAATGGTTTTTAGCATTTTCTGTGCTATTTTTGTTCATTGAAATGCTGTTATTAAAATATTTCAAAATATGAATTTACTGCTAAAGTCTGCTACCATTATCGACCATTCAAGTCCGTTTCACCTTCAAATTAAAGACATCCTTATTGAAAACGGCACCATCACAAAAATTGGCAACAACCTCAAAAATCCCAAAAATTATAAAGAAATTACTTTTGACAACCTTCATATTTCACAGGGCTGGTTCGATTCGAGCGTTTGCTTTGGAGAACCAGGGTTTGAGGATCGGGAGACGATTGAAAACGGATTAAAAACAGCTTCCAAAAGCGGATTTACCGCAGTAGCCGTAAATCCGAATACTTATCCTTCTACAGACAATAAATCGGCCGTTCAGTTCTTAAAAAATAAAGCCGCCAATGTTGCCACTGCCCTTTTTCCGATAGGAAATCTTACAAAAAGCGGTAAAAGTGAAGACATTGCGGAATTGTATGATATGCAAAATGCTGGCGCCGTTGCTTTTGGAGACTATAACAAAGCCGTTTCAAATGCCAATTTGTTGAAAATCGGTTTGCAATACGCACAAAATTTTGATGCGCTTATTATGAGTTTTCCGCAGAACGATTCCATTGCCGGAATTGGCTTGGTGAATGAAGAAATCAACAGCACAAAACTTGGTTTAAAAGGAATCCCGGCTTTGTCGGAAGAATTGCAAATTGTCCGCGATTTGTTTCTGTTGGAATATACCGGCGGAAAATTGCACATTCCTACAATTTCAACGGCAAAATCAGTAGAACTTATCAAAGAAGCCAAAAAGAAAAAATTAAACGTCACCTGCAGCGTTGCCGCACATCACTTGGTTTTGACCGATGATGAATTGAAAAGTTTTAATACAAACACCAAGGTTTTGCCTCCATTACGCACTTCAAAAGACGTTAAAGCATTGATAAAAGGCATCAAAGAAGGCGTGATTGATATGGTGACCAGCGATCACAATCCAATGGATGTTGAACATAAGAAAGTGGAATACAGCAATGCAAAATTTGGGACTATCGGACTGGAAAGTTTGTTTGGTGCGTTAAATAAAGCTATCGGACTGGAGACCTTAATAGGTTGTTTGACCACAAAACCACGAGAACGGTTTAACGTGCCCACTTATTCCGTTGCTGAAGGCCAAGAGGCCAACATCACCCTGTTCAATCCCGATTTTGAATATACTTTTACAGAAAAAGACATCTTATCGACCTCCAAAAATGCCATTTTCCTGAATAAAAATTTAAACGGAAAAGTGTATGGCATTATTTCGAATAATAAATTAGTGGCCCCCTAGCCCCCGAAGGGGGACAGAGCGTAAAAAAAACAGCTGGTAGATGTTTTTAGCGATTGGGCCAGCCGGCGCAAGGGCATTGAAAAGTTCAAAGCTGAAAGCTCTAAGTTGAATTTTAAAAAAGATTAAAGTTATTTGCCTTTTCTTCATAAAGATTTAGGGTTGGAAAATATTAAGTTATCAGTTTAATGCATCATTTAAAATTTAACATTCATAAATCATAAATCAAATATTAACGGTCATTAATAATTAATAAATAGATTATGGAAAATCAAACTGTTCAGGAAGGAAAAACAATGGCTATTATCAGCTATATTACATGGATCGGCACTTTAATTGCCTTTGTGATGAACAATGATAAGCACAATTCATTCGCCGCTTTTCATATTCGCCAAATGGTTGGCTTGTCCCTTTTTTCAGTAGGTGTTTCTTTTATTGGAAAATATGCTTGGTTTGTCGCCGGAATTTTAGGCTTCGGCTTGTTTGTGCTGTGGATTATTGGTTTGATTGGCGCCATTCAAGGAGAAGAAAAAAAAGTGCCATTTGTTGGAGATTTATTTCAAGATTGGTTTAAAGGAATTGGATAACCTATTTTTTAAGGTTACTTTTGAAGTCGCGTCCAAAAACGCGACTTTTATATTTATATTATGGAAAAATTATCATTGAATTATATTGTCAGAGAGCCAAAAATAAGATCCGAAAATACGTCATTGCTCATTTTATTGCACGGTTATGGCAGCAATGAAGAAGATTTATTTTCATTTGCGAGCGAATTGCCCGACGACTTGATTATTGTGAGCGCAAGAGCGCCGCAAACATTGGGATTTGGCAGCTACTCCTGGTATACTATTCATTTCAACAGTCCGCAAGGAAAATTTTCCGATATGCCTGAAGCCATTAAAGCAAGAGAAACCATCGCCGTTTTTATTGATGAAGTGCAACAAAAATATGGCATTTTACCAGAAAAAACATTCCTGCTTGGATTCAGTCAGGGGACCATTTTAAGTTATGCCGTGGCTTTCAATTATCCCGAAAAAGTACAGAAAATCATTGCGTTGAGCGGTTATGTAAACAGAGAATTATTGCCGGATGATTTAAATTCAAAAGACTATTCCGCCTTGGATTATTATATTTCCCACGGAAGTGTAGATCAGGTGATTCCTGTTGAATGGGCCAATAAAGCACCCGAGTTTTTAGACCGGTTAAATATAAAATACAGTTATAAGGAATTTCCGGTTGGACACGGAGTTTCTCCAAAGAATTTTTACGAATTCAGCAAATGGATTGAAGAAAGGATGTGATTTTGAGTTGTTGGTCTTTTTTCAATAAGCTGTATTTTTTTGAAACTTTTTAATTTAATACGATCTCTAACCCATTATAAAATGGGATTTTAATTTGAAAAAAGTAAACTGCTTAAAAAAAAATTTTAATATTTAATATTTTACTTTTAATATTTAACTTTTAATATTTAATATTTTACTTTTAATATTTAACTTTTAACATTTAATATTTTAATCCTTAAATTGGCAAACACTTAAAATTTAGCATTATGGAAATATTGGGTATTGATGTTGGAGGCACCGGAATAAAAGCTGCTATTGTCACTGTTGAAACTGGCGCACTTTCTGCCGAGAAAAAAAGAATTCCTACACCAAGGCCTGCAACGCCCGAGGCAATCGCTAAAGTTATTCAAAAAATTGTGAAGCATTTCAACTGGAAAGGTCCGGTTGGCTGCGGATTTCCAACACCTTTAAAACACGGAAAATGTATGTCGGGCGGAAATTTGCACGAAGACTGGAAAAACGTGCACGTTGCCGAACTTTTTAAAAATGCCACAGGAAATGAATTTACTGTCGTCAATGATGCCGATGCGGCAGGAATTGCCGAAATATACTTTGGCGCAGGAAAAAATAAAAAAGGCGTTGTCATCATGATTACCCTAGGAACAGGTATTGGTTCGGCCGTATTTTTAGACGGGAAGTTATTGCAAAATACCGAATTTGGCCATTTACTTAATAGGCACGGCGAAAGTTTTGAAAGCTATGCAGCCGATTCGGCAAGAAAACGGGAAAAATTAAGTCAGAAAAAATGGGGAAAAAGACTTCATAAATATTTTGACCATTTAAATTTCATCATGTCACCCGACTTAATCATTATTGGTGGAGGCGCCAGCAAAAGGGTTCATAAGTTTATCCACAAAATTGAAATTGACACACCCATTGCTCCTGCGGAAGCAGAAAATGAGGCGGGAATTATTGGAGCAGCCATGGCTGCCAAAGCCGGAATTTCATAAAGTGTCTAAATTCATTTTATTGAAATTATGATACAAATTATTGACATTTTCATATTGCATCATTCATGACAGTTTTCTACGCATTGGACATATTGGGCACTATTGCATTTGCCATTTCCGGAGCGCTGATGGCCATGAATAAAAAAATGGATCCATTTGGCGTTTTTATCATCGGTTTTGTAACAGCAGTAGGCGGCGGCACATTGCGAGATGTTTTAATAGGCAAACAACCTGTTATTTGGATGAATGACATTACGTATATTTTCTTAATTGGTTTTGCAGTTATTATCGCTATTATTTTTCGAAAAAAATTAAAACACCTGCAAAAATCTTTATTTTTATTTGACACCATTGGTTTGGGCATATTTACCATAACCGGAACAGAAATAGGCATTAACGCCAATTTTCATCCCATTATTTCAATCGCATTGGGCACTATGACCGCTTGTTTTGGCGGCGTTATTCGGGATATTTTATGCAATGAAGTTCCAGTTCTTTTCAGAAAAGAAATTTATGCCACTGCCTGTATTTTTGGGTCAATCGCCTTTATCATTTTATATCATTTTAATATTGAACAAACCATTGTCTATATTTCAACTTCATTAATTGTCATTGCCATAAGACTGGTTGCAGTGAAATATCATTTGTCTTTACCAACAATTTATTCGAAAAATTAATGGATTTCAATGACTTCAAAAATAGTGTTTCAAAGCTGGCAGAAATACCTCTTGGCGGATTGGAGGCGCAGTTTGAATTGGCACCAAAATTCAGGCAAAAATATACCCAGGAGTTTCTCACTGCCCAAAATGCAAAAAAAGCGGCTGTATTGGCGCTGTTTTATCCGAATGACCAAAGAAAAACTTGCTTTTTGCTGACCTTACGTGCAGACTATAACGGAACACACGCCTCACAAATAAGTTTTCCAGGCGGAAAATTCGAAAGTTCTGATAAATCGCTGCAAAATACCGCCTTAAGAGAAGCTCAGGAAGAAGTCGGTATTTGTAAGGATGATGTATCTATTTTTAAGCAAATGACAGATGTTTTTATTCCACCGAGCAATTTTATGGTCACCCCGTTTTTAGGATTGCTTGACTATAAGCCAACCTTAACTAAAAATGAGGAAGTGGCAGAAAATATTGAGGTTTTGCTGGAAGATTTGTTTCATGATGGCGCTTGTTCAACCGCAGTAGTGACCACATCGTATGCTAAAAACATTCCAGTTCCCTGTTTTAATCTGAGTAATTTTATGGTATGGGGCGCAACTGCCATGATGTTAAATGAAATCAAATTATTATTAAAAGAAATTTAATTTATTTTTTATTAAATTTGCTTTTTCATTCAAAACCAAACCACCTAAATGCCAATTTTTAAAAGAAATCCTTTTGGCCATATCTTATTTTTAAAAAGATGGCTCGTAAGAATTATTGGAGTTGTTTCTCACGGAAGGTTTCGACGTTTCAACCAGCTAAAAATTGAAGGCTCAGAAATCATCAGAGATCTTCCACCAAACAATGTATTGTTTGTTTCCAACCACCAAACCTATTTTGCCGACGTTGCAGCCATGTACCACGTTTTTAATGCTTCGTTAAAAGGAAGGGTTGATTCTTTAGAAAACATAGGCTATATATGGAATCCAAAATTAAATATCTATTATGTTGCTGCCGCTGAGACCATGAAATCGGGTCTTTTGCCAAAAATATTTGCTTATGTAGGCTCTGTTTCCATAGACAGAACATGGAGAAGTGCCGGAGAAAATGTGAACCGACAGGTAAAAATGTCGGACATCAGCAATATCAAAAAAGCCTTGGATGACGGATGGGTCATCACTTTTCCGCAGGGAACCACCAAACCTTTTAAACCCATCAGACGCGGCACAGCCCACATTATAAAAACCTGCAAACCCATTGTAATTCCTATTGTTATCGACGGTTTCAGAAGAGCATATGATAAAAAGGGCTTGCTCATCAAAAAACGGAATGTATTGCAGTCTATGGTGATTAAAAAGCCTATTGAAATAGATTATGAAAATGACACTGTTGATGAAATTGTAAAAAAACTGGAATTTGGCATTGAACAACATCCTTCGTTTTTAAAAGTTATTTCGGTAGCAGAATATAAAAAACAGGAAGAAGAATTAGACAAACAACGCTCGTTTTGGGAGATGTATTAATAAAAAAAGCAGTTTTCACAATAGTGGAAACTGCTTTTTAAATTGAAAGTGATTTAAGTCTATTTTGTGTGTTTTACAACCAAATATAAACTTTTAATATTTAATATTTAACTTTTAATATTTAATATTTAATATTTAACTTTTAACTTTTAATATTTAATATTAGTTCAGCCAAGCATTCAGCATCCATATTGTTTTTTCCTGTTCAGCAATAAAATCGCTCATCATGGCATTGGTTCCTTCATCATTGGCTTCGGCAGATTCATTAAGAATTTCGCGCTCCAACAATAAAAGTTCTGTTAAAGAATTTACCACCAATTGAACGCCGTCTGCACCCGTAGTGATATTTTTACCCACCGCAACTTTAGATAATTTAGAATATTCCTCAAAAGTATGCAAAGGTGTTCCGCCTAGAGTTAAAATACGCTCGGCTATCAAATCTATTTTAATTTGGGAATCGGTATAAAATTCTTCGTATTTAACGTGCAATTCAAAAAAAGATTTTCCTTTTATATTCCAGTGCAAACCTCTTAAACTTTGATAATATACCTGAAAATTTGCCAATAAAGCGTTTAAGCTGATGGTTAAATTTTTAGCTTTTTCTTTGTCTAATCCAATACTTGTTGTGTTCATATTCATTATTTTTAAATTTATTTTATACTGTAAATTTCGACAAAAATAAAGCGCCATAAACATAATCTTTATTGATAGTTTTAATATCTTTATCACAAATATTGATAGTTATGACAATTACCCAATTAAAGTATGTTTTGGCAGTGGCTGAATACAAAAACTTCACAATAGCGTCAACACATTGTTTTGTTACCCAACCTACTTTGAGCATGCAAATTCAGAAACTTGAAGAGGAATTTGACACCCAAATTTTCAACAGAAACAAAAAACCCATCCAACTTACCGAGGTTGGCAAAAAAATTATTGAGCAGGCAAAAATTATTGTTGATGAAAGCAACCGCATAAACGATATTATAGACCAGCAAAAAGGATTTATAGGAGGTGACTTCAGGCTGGGAATCATTCCTACCGTGATGCCAACATTACTTCCGATGTTTTTAAAGACTTTTATTAAAAAATATCCGAAGGTAAACCTCATTATTGAAGAAATTACCACGGAAGAGCTGGTAAAAAAATTGGCCGACGGACATATTGATGTGGCCATTGCTGCCACACCACTGGAAAATGACCAAATTATGGAACGCGTTTTATATTATGAGCCTTTTGTTGGATTTGTGCCTGCCGAACATCGACTGTTTAAAAACAAGACCATTGCAGTGGAAGAATTACAGATAGAAGATATTTTGTTGCTGGAAGACGGCCATTGTTTTAAAGAAAATATTATCAATTTATGCAGTGCCATTGGCTATAAAAATCAGCATTTTCAGATTCAGAGCGGAAGTTTTGATACCTTAATTAAATTGGCCAAAGAAGATTTGGGCATGACCTTGTTGCCTTATTTACAAACATTGGACTTGGCCGACAAAGACACAAAATACCTACGACAATTTAATGCGCCGGTTCCGGCCAGGGAAATAAGTATAATTTACCACAAGTCCCAATTAAAAATACAGTTGATTGAAACGCTAAAAAGCGTGATAGACAGTGTGATAAGAGGCGTAATCGCCTTTAACGACGTTCAAATCATTAGTCCGTTACAACAAAAAAAAGGAGCCTAAAAGCTCCTTTTATTATTTTCCACTAAGACCAAACACAATTGAAGTTCCGGTTTATTAAGCGTGAACTCCTTTAGCCAATAGTACAATTCTTTTATTTCATAGGGTAATAATCTGTTTACTGCTTTTTCCAATTCTTTTTTAAATAACTCTTTATTAAAGCTGACTTTTTCGAGTATGGTTTTGGTGTACTCAAACATTGCTCTTGCCATAAGTTAATAGGTTTTTAGTTGGTAATTAAAGAACGTTGTATTCCGTTAATTATTGTGTGAATTTACGTAAAAAATTTCATTGTTAACAAAAAACACCCTTGAAAAATGTTAAATAAAAATTAAAGTTTATTAACTTTTTCAATTAAATCGTGGGCTGTTTTTTCCAATTCTAAATTAATAGCCTTAAAATAAGCTTTTTTGTCTTCAATTTTTTTAACATTCACTTTCTCAATTAAAACATCAAATGATTCAATTGCTTCATCTATAATTGCTTCTGTCCCTGCTGAACCGGCTTTAGGATTGTACAATTCCCATGTATAACACGCTTCAATAATATCTCCCAGAACGTAATTA
>Ga0209347_1003529_pt1 | contig 17983 bp, 12 predicted proteins | sample AutmiccommuBRH23_FD_187382 | JGI IMG/M metagenome (GOLD analysis project Ga0209347, IMG submission 187382) | Deep subsurface microbial communities from Mt. Terri, Switzerland - Autotrophic microbial communities BRH/23 (SPAdes) (version 2) | ecosystem: Environmental > Aquatic > Deep subsurface >...
CGCCGCGGCTGGCGGCAGCCGCACGCAAACCAGCGGTCTTCGCAAGGCGTTGAGCAATGTTCGAGTCCGCGCGACTCACTGACGCCCACACGCTGGAAGGATTCGACTGCGGTAAGGATTCGCTGAATACCTGGCTCATCGCCCATGCCCGTCGCGCGGACAGCAGCGGGGTCGCGCACGTCTACGTGTGGACCCCGCTCGGCGAACAGAAAGTCAGCGCCTATTTCGCCATCTGCCCCACCGAAGTAGTGCGCAACGACGACGGCGTCTCGGGATCCATGGCCGGCGGCTATTCCCGCATACCCGGATACTTGATTGCCCGGCTGGCGATCGACACGTCGCTGAGGGGTCAGGGATATGGCGAGCAGCTGCTCCTCGACGCACTGGGCAAAGCCGTCGCCGCATGGGAAATCGGCGGCGGCCGGCTCATCGTCGTTGATGCCATGGACGACGAGGCACAATCCTTCTATCAGCATTACCACTTCATTCCCGTCAGGAACCGCGAGCGTCGTCTGGTTATGAAGGTGTCCACAGCGGCGAAAGCGCTCGGGGAGCGCTGGCGGGTGTAAGACTTCCGCCGAAGAATGTGCTGCACAAAGGAGTTGACCGTTAGCGGGGTCGAGAGTTTTCCTGGCGAGCTGGATATGCTGCGTGCCGACAACACGCGTTTGCGTCGTCTCCTTGAGCTGAGTGAGGAACAGGCACGCGCTCCCGCCAGTGACCAGGCGACACTGACGGGAGCGCCGGCCTCACCGGTGACGATGAAATCCCGCTCTGCAGACAAGGTCCGGTTCTTCTTCGACCTGTTCCGTTGTCGCACCGATATTTACGCGGTGCGCTGGGAGAACCGGCGAGATGGCCGCTCGGGTTGGATGCCAGCGATCGAGGGCTATTGGCGCAAGGGGATGAATCGGGCCGATGCCCCCTACCTCCCGATGTCCCCGGAGGTCATTGATGCCCATCTGCGAGGCGAGGCACACATCGGCCTGTACCCACTCAGCGACGACGACACCTGCTGGTGGGTGGCGGCCGATTTCGACAAAGAAGCCGCGATGCTCGACGCGCTCGCGTACATGAAAGCCGCCCGCTCATATGAAATTCCAGCTGCACTGGAGGTATCCCAATCCGGGCGAGGCGCTCACGTGTGGATCTTCTTCGCTCATGCGATCTCGGCATCGGTTGCCCGCAGCGTCGCCACGAGTCTGCTTAGTGAGGCATTTCGACTGCGCGGGAGTATGCATCTGAGTAGCTATGACCGATTGTTCCCATCCCAGGACGTGCACACCGGGCGTGGGGTGGGCAATCTGATCGCCGCACCGATGAACGGCAAGCGGCGGCAGCATGGCACCACCGTCTTCCTCGATCCCGCCACCCTGGAGCCATACGAGGATCAGTGGGCCTACCTGTCAAGCATCGCTCGATTGTCCACCAAAGACGTGACCGCGTTGGCACGCCAACTCCCCGACCCACAAGTCGGACACACCGTCCGACGTCTGCAACTACCGACGTCGTCGCGAATCATCCCGCGGCCGGCGGCAATCGTGCGCGCAGAGTTCACATCGCGACTCACCTTGACCGCCAACGATCTTGGCCCAGCAATGATCTCGGCCGTCAAACATGCCGCATCGATACGCAACCCAGAATTCGATGCGCGCCAACGTGCCCGCCGCAGCACCTGGGACACGCCACGGTTCCTCCACAGCTACGACGAAACGGCCGACGGTGATCTCGTTCTGCCCCGCGGCCTCCATACTCTGCTGACCGAACTCGTCGAATCGGCCGACAGCACGCTTCACGTCGACGACAAACGCATCCTCGGTCAACCCCACGAGTTCACCTGCAGCACGCCGTTGCGCACGGTCCAGACCACCGCATTGCACCAACTCCTCGAACAGGACACCGGCGTCCTCATCGCTCCTCCGGGCACGGGAAAGACTGTCATCGCCTGTGCAGCAATCGAATCGCGAGCTATCGCCACCCTGGTCCTGGTCGATCGCAAAGCGCTGGCCGATCAATGGCGCGACCGGCTCAGCAGCCACCTCGGTTTCAAGTGCGGTCAAATCGGCGGTGGGCGTTCGAAAACCACGGGAGTCCTCGATATCGCGCTGCTACCAACGCTTGCCCGCCGCGACAACATCGAAGACATCACCGCCAACTACGGATTCGTCATCGTGGACGAATGCCACCACGTCGCGGCCAGCGCATTCTTCGGCGTCCTGGGCCGCATCGCCGCGCGGTACTGGCTCGGCCTGACAGCCACCCCAGAACGCCGCGACGGGCTCGAAGACCTGATCTATCACCAACTCGGATCCCACCACGTTGCCATCGAGGCGCCCAGCACCGGACAACTCCCGGTCGACGGTTCCGACCTACTGACGCCCTACCCGGTTCTGCACCTGCACCCGACCGAATTCCAGTACCGCGGCGACGCCGACCCCGCCGCACCCGGTGGAATGGCCGAAATCTACCGAGCCCTCGTCGCCGATCAACTACGGCTCGACCAGATCGTCGACGACGTCCTCAGCGCCTCCCAATCCGGGGCCAACATCCTGGTGCTCACTACCTGGGTCGAACACCTTAACGCCATCGCTGACCGGCTGCGAGCCGCAGGAAAGTCCGTCACCGTCCTCCGCGGCGGCATGAAAGCAGGTGAACGCCGCCAGATCGCCGAGCAACTTGCCAAGCACACGCCTGAGTCGGATCCGCTCCTTATCATCGGCACCAGTTCGTTCATCGGGGAAGGCTTCGACTGCCCCGCTCTCGACACACTGTTCCTCGCTGCGCCGATCACATTCAAGAACCGACTCGTGCAATACGTCGGTCGCGTGACCCGTCCCTATCCCTCCAAGAACACGGCCACCGTGCACGACTACCATGACGAACACACCCCCGTCATCGCCTCATCGCTGAAGAAACGCGCACCCGGCTACCTGAAGATGGGCTTCCCCGACCCGCGCAAAATGAGCCGACAGAACTGAATGCAGCAGACCGCAGCAGTTGACGAGCGGACACGTGCGCTACGACATGCCCGAAGGCGGAGGTCTGTGGTCCCAACCGGCTCAAACCTAAACCGATATAGAGGTACCTTTGGGTCATTACTGCAGGTCAAAGCCTGCTTTTCTACGTCGGGCTGACAGGATTTGAACCTGCGACCACTTGACCCCCAGAAAGTAGCGGTACAGCGTTTTCCCAGTTCGTTGACGGTTCTGTGGTTGATGCGCGACGCGTGACGTTCATGGACGTGCGGGTCGCTCGGCATCGCGCATAACGTGTGGTCCCGCGGTGGTCCCAACCGGAGGGCCCGCGGCCAATCACCACCGACATCAACCGGACGTCTTTCCAGAGAAAGTCGCACCAACGATCAGCTTCCACATCGTATCGACCACCCGCCCACTCCGTAGCCGGATGTAGTTGAAGCGACTACAATCATGATGTGGGTGACCCACTCCTGGATCCAGAACAACTTGATGACTACGACCCGTTTGAGATCGACACCCAGGCTGCACATTTGTTCAAACACCCCCACCTCGGCATCGATGACCTATTCGACGTGTGGGTGTCCGACCCACTGTTCTATCCGGCCAACCCACCTGCGCATTGGCTGATGTGCGCAGAAGTCGCAGCCAATGTTCTCGTCGTACCCATAGCGCCTTCCCGAGCCGGAGATCCCCGCAAGTGCAGACCCATCGGGTGCTACGTCGCCTCCCAACATCTTGCCGACCAGTACAGGAAAGACCGATGACAAACACTGAAATGACCCCCGATCAGGAATACGAGTTCTACGCACGCCCCGAAAACCAGGAACCACAGGGGCCGCCGATCCGCCGACGCATGTCCGTTCCCGTACCCGTGCGTCTTCCGCCCGAGCTGCTGGAGCGTGTCCGCAAAGCCGCCGAGGATGACGACCGCTCCATATCGGCGTGGATCCGCCGGGCAGTGGAACACGAACTAGCGAACTGAGTTCAGCCCGCAGCAGTCCATCCTCGTCCCCACGATCGACGCGGGCGGGGTCGTTCCCCTGGCTTCTGCGGAAACCGTGCTTGCAGCCGATATTCGCCGACGGGGCCCAGATCCCACTTGACGATCGGACAAGTGCGCTATCGCGAGCCCGAAAGCCGAGATGTGTGGTCCCAGCCAGCTCAAAGCTAAACCACAGTAGAGGTACTCGTCGATCATTACCGCAGGTCAAAGCCTACTTCTCTTGGTCGGGCTGACAGGATTTGAACCTGCGACCACTTGACCCCCAGGAAGTAGCGGTAGACCGTTTGCCCCAGGTCGCCGGTGATTCTCGCGCCGGCAGCGAGATGCGTGACGTTCATGGACGCGCAGGTCGTTCAGCATCGCGCATAGCGTGTGGTCCCACGCTGGTCCCAGGGCATGGAGACCAGGGCGCCACGGCTTGCAGAAGGCCGGCTAGTAGTCGTTTGGCCAGTACGATGACGCGTATGTGCCAGCCCCACGCCGCAAGCGATGTCCTGCTCTTGGCGATGGACTCCACACAGCTCAGCCCCCACGGCGGGCAACTGCCCCGGAACCCGTGGGTTGTACGGCTCCTGGTCGAGCAGTTGATCGCCGAGCTGCCGGATGGTCAGATTCGCGAGACCATTCTTGCACTGCGAGATCCACAGAGAGGCGTGACCAATCGCCGTCTGGCACCCGTGCTGGACCAGCTGGCCGCCTCGGCGTTCATCGAGCCGTGCGGTTCCTTCGATAACGCGATGTGGATGATTGCTCACCGTGGACGCACCGCTGCCGACGCGCTCTGGTGTGAAATCGCTCCTGCTGAAGCAGAATCTGTGAGGTCGGCAGCTCAACGCGCGACGGCGATCTTGGTCGCTTGGTCAAAGACCTCGCGCCCCTGAGTGGAGTTGAGCTTGGGGACCGTCCGAGGATCCACCTTCGTCGCACGGCGCCATCCCGTTCCGCTGTCCACCTGTGTCGTCAGCTTGATACCGCCGCCAGTTTCTCGGATGCCGGTGATACGGATCAAGCGACCGGGTATGAATGCGAACGATGCTTGCCAGGACAGCTCATCAGTCTCCAGCCAGTCGATGCAGATCACCTTGGCCAGCCTGTTGGACATCTCACGTGCGGATCGGAACCGCGATTTCGGATCCTTTTGCAGAGCTTTGGTCAGGAATCGGCGCATCGAGTCCGACGCCCACACCGGCGGTTGACGGTCCGCGTTCACCGTCGGATGTTTGCCCTGTATTAGACATTCGACGATGTCGGCGATCTGATAGTTGGCGTAGTCGAACGGCCCGTTCAGCAGCTCCAGCAGAATGAGACCAACGGGGTACAGGTCGGCCGCTCGTGATAATGGTGCACCGCATTCGAACTCCGGCGGCGAATAAAGGGTGGGATTGTTGAGGGCCGGGACTGCCCCTGAAGCGTCGAACAGGCCGGCGAGTCCAAGGTCGCAAATTTTAGCGACGGATGGGTCCGAGTCGTCGGTGAGTAGGACGTTTCCGCTCTTCATGTCGCGGTGTGCGATCTCATGCACGTCGTGCAGAGTTGCCAATCCGCGCAGGATCGCCTGGACGATCTGAACGGCGCGCGTGCAAGTGAATTGCTCTCCCCTCAGCAACGCATCTGTGATGCTTCCGCGGGGGAAGTACGGCGTGATCAGCTCAATCACCCGCATGGGTGGCGGGTAGAGCTTCTTGTCCTCAATCACACCCGCTGCGACGACCCCGACTACGTTGGGGTGATCGATCATCTGGAGGGTCGCCGGTTCGGGTAGCACGTCATCAACGCATGCCGTGTCGTAGCGCTTGCCGACGCGGTGACAGGCGAGCTGATCGTCCCACCAGAGCCTGACTTCGTTGAGCCCGCCGGGAATGCTTCTGAGGCACTCGTAGTCAAGGCGCAAGAGCGTCACGTCGCCGGTCACCGTCACGCACCTTCGCAAGGCGATATGGACATTGCGTAGGCAGCGGCGGCGTACGCGTGTGCTAGACCTGTCGTCCAGTACGTCGGGTTCTGGTCGAAGCCGAACCGTTCGCATTCGATTGTGTCGAGCTCAGTCGCCTTGAGGTCGAGATGTTTGCCTATGACCGACGTCTTCTCCGTCGAGAAATCCAGTTGCAGTTCGTGCGCGGCGAACATCAGTGCCGCCACCGCGAAGACGCGGTTATAGGCGTCGCTGTAACTCCAGGAGTTCGTTTTGCGTGTTTGTACGAGCACCACTCGCGTGACTTTCGCCGCGCGCAGTTCTGCCGCGATCCGGTCCTTGAGATCGACCAGTTGCGAGGCCTCGGGGAGTCCGGTGTTCGGTTCCAGCCGCACGCCTTGGCACACGGGTGAGGCTAGGATGCCTTCGCGCTCCGGCGATTCGAGGAAGGCGAGATTGAGCTGCCGGCCCTTCACATGCGCACCCGCCGTCCGATTCACCCGGTGATCTTCCCAGATCGCCTGCACAGCGATGGGGAGACACGACGGAGCACGACGCGTCGACACCGAGCGTCCAGCTCGCGACCCCACTAGACAGCGCTCGCCCCATACGTGTCGGCGAAGTGCAGCACCCGCGGTGCGAGAGGTGTTTGGGACGGAGCCAACTGACGGCGGGTGAAGCCAGGACCGGTTTGCAGCAAGTACATACCGCGCCTTCCCTGGAATCGGCCGATCAGCTCGCGGACGGTTGCGGCGTCCTCGGCAACGTTCGGATACATGACGTTGTCCAGTTTTTCCTGAAGCGGACCCATGAGGGGCTGAATCGCCTTGATCATGTCCAGGACGCTGGGATCGGAATCCAACTCCTCGAGCTCGCGACGCTTGAGCCAGGGTTTGTTCCGGTTGTCGTTGATGAACTCCAGCATGAAAGCCCGGTCCATGTTGATCTTGACCTCAGGATTGTCACAGACACTCGCGTTGAAGCTCCACTTGAACGCGTCAATGTCACCGTGCTGCAACGCATCACGCAAAGCCTCCAGCCACCGGTACTCGAAAGACATCTTCTTGAGATCGTCGAAGAGTGTTTTGACCTCCTCCACCTGCGAGCGGTCGAGGCTGAGGGTTCGTCGGGCGCTACGGATCGTCTGATACTCATGGATCTGTAGCGCGGCGGTGAAAGAGATAAGCGCTGAGCGGATTCTGCGCCGCCGTTCGTCCATGGCGTCCTGGTCGGATAGTGTTACGCGTTGGCTCTGGAGCTCACCAAGAACGCCGACCAGAACGTCGCACAATCGGTCGCTTTCGTCGGAGATGTGTTGCAGCAGCTCGCTGTCAATCATCCGCCGAAGCCGTTCGTACGCATCGCGATAGCGTGTGTTTTCTTCATTGGTGAACGAACACAGTCGCTCGAAGATGGGTGCGTCGGATCGGCTTGGGTCGCGATGCAACAGAATCGCTCCGTATGGATCGGCTGCCGCTTCTGTATCCTCGGCGTCCATCTCGGCCGTCCGCCTTCCAAGTACGTCCAGGGACTCCTTGAGATCAGCGGCAACGGCGGCAAACCGCTGCTGGATCTCATCCGACGATGGCAGGCCCCCGGTCAGCCAGCCCTTCCGCTCCGACAGGACATCGCGCAAAGCATCGTCCATAAGCCGCTGAGCGGAATCCCTCGTGTAACGATCCCGGACGTCTGGTGTGTCTGCCCAGTCCATAATCATGGTTGTCGATGTTTTCGCCAGCGCATTGAGCGCCTCGAAAATGACTAGAGCAGAAGGGTTTACGCCGGTAACGCTCGACAGCGTGAGGTGCTGCCATGCCTCCAGGGCGTTGTCGGCGAAATCTGCCGCACTCTCGCCCTCGATGTCGTCCAGTGAAGAGGCGAACGCCTCCAATCGGTCGATCCACTTCCCCACGTTCTCTACTTCGCCGTGCTCGTCGTCCGCCACTTCGGTGCCTTTCTTCGGCTGTCACATCAGGTGTAACGCACCACACCGACAATCAGGTTTTCGTCGCCCTATCTATCCGGTGGACGAATCTGTGCACGGCCCCGGCCGCCTCCTCTGCCGTCGCAGCAAGTTCAAGGTGATCCAGCCCTTCCAACGCTCCCGAGTAGATCGGCGGCCAGTGCGGCAGTGCGGTCACATTCGGCGGCCATGGATGCTGAGCGCGCGCTTCGAATACCGCGATGCACGCGCTGCGCGTTGGCGAGAGATCGGTGTCGGGCAGCAGCCCTTCCAGAAGCTGCAAGTCCACCAAATCGTGAGCGCGATCGTTGACCCTGGGCGCTTCAAACACCGCGGTGACCGCATGGAGCTTCTGCGCGACCTGCCACGGAATGGTCATGCACGGCACGGATACCGCCACGGGGACCCCGACAAGGCCCAGGGCATCCGAAGTGAGAGTGTCGAACTGGTCGGCATTGCCGGCTTCGACGGTGGAGACCTCGATCGGAACAGATGCGAAAGGCTTGCCGCGGTAGTTCAGCTTGGCGGTGAATCGTCGCGGCTTCACGGGCATGCCGGGAACATCGATCTCCTCGGGGACGGTGAAGATCGCGGTGAACCCCTCCCACCCCGTCTCGCCCGCCTCGGCCAGCTGCTCATGGACTTCTTCGATATCGCGACGTGCGACAGTGTCGAAGTCTTTGGACGTTCGCGAATCAGGGATCCCCCGACGCAGTTCGAGCGACGATCCGCCTTTGACCAATAGCAGCGGAGCGCCGTTGTCGTCGGTGAGCATGGCTGCGAACTGGGCGACGACGATCATCGCGACGTGGCGCTGCAATCGGCCGAAGACGACACCTTGCCGTTGCGCTGCTTGCGTGAGCCGATCTCGCAATGAACGCAGGTTCGTCGGCGGCGACGAATAGGGCTGGTTCATGCCGACGCCCGCTTCGCGCGAGCCCGGCCACGGGCGGGTGCATCGAGGGCGGCGCGCAGCTCAGCCGCCGGCCCGCGGCGCAGGGTGCCCTCAGCTTCGGCCCGCTCGATCGCCGTCCGAAGTTGATAGGGATCGGTGCCCGTGTCCAGGCAGTCTTTGATGGTGCGCGCAACCGTCGTGACAGGTATGCCGTCGACCGACGTGATGTCGGTTGCCTGAAGGTCGCGGCGGTGGAGCCGGTACAACTCACCCCCGGCCGCGCGGGGATGGTTGTCGCGCGGGACGGTGAGATGGATGCGCGACGGGTTGACGTCGGCAAGATCGTGAAGCGCCAAGGCCGACTCATGCGAAACAACACCACGCCCCAAAGCCCACGACACTGCGGCTGCGAGATCGTCGTGCTCACCGCGCGGCAGCACCGGCACCCGGTACACACCACGACCGGCACGCTCAAGACGTCCGCGGGCCGTCAGAAGACGAAGCTGCACGGGGTCCACACCGATATCCCGCGCGTCCCGAGTCGTGACGTAGCCATGTTGCTCGGCGGCAAGTTCAACAAGCTGGTCCCAGATCACCATGTGCGTAATCGTATCAAATAGATACGTTTCTGCACACAATACCGACAGCGGACGGTACTCGCACCCCGTATGGCTGGCCAAGAAATGATGCCCCGTCGCAACTGGCCACCCTCCAGCGTGACAATCCCCCGCACTGTCGGTCCCGCAAAGTAAGGTCAGCTTCGTTTGGTGCTTGACATCGAGGAAGGGGGGCGCCGCATGGACGCGTTCGGTGTCCTGAACGAGGTCTTGGGCGACTACGAGAACTTCGTCAAGGGCTTCCTGGAGATCAAGGACGACCAGATCCGCGGCAAGGTCGAAAAGGAGATCGCCGACGGCCTGCTGTGGCCGGAGCCGTGGCTCGGGCTGAATCCGGCGTTCGAGTCCGGCGGCACCGTCAGCGAACTCGTCGAACGCGACGTCCTGGCTCCCGAGGCGACCCAGATCTTCCGAGACCCGACCGGCAAAGAGATCACCTTCCACCGCCATCAGACCGACGCCTTCGAAATCGCCAACCGCCGTGAGTCCTACGTACTCACCACCGGTACCGGCTCGGGCAAGTCGATGGCGTACATCGTGCCGATCGTCGACCGGGTGCTGCGCGAGGGCTCCGGCAAGGGCGTGCGGGCCATCATCGTCTATCCGATGAATGCGTTGGCCAACAGCCAGCTCAACGAGCTGGAGAAGTTCCTCGGGAAGACGAACCCCAAGGTCAGCTTCGCGCGGTACACGGGCCAGGAGAACAGGGATGAGCGCGAGAAGACCCTCGCCTCTCCCCCGGACATCCTGCTGACCAACTACGTCATGTTGGAACTGATGCTCACCCGCCCGAAGGAGCGCACGAACCTCATCAGCAGCGCAGCGAACCTGTCATTTCTGGTTCTCGACGAGCTGCACACCTACCGCGGCCGACAGGGCGCCGATGTGGCGATGCTGGTCCGCCGGTTGCGCGGCGCCGTCACCTCGAATGACGTCCAGTGCGTCGGTACCAGTGCGACGCTCGCCGGCCCGGGCACCAAGGCCGAGCAACGTCAGCAGGTCGCCGAATTGGCGACGAGGATCTTCGGCGTCGCGATCCCCGCAGCTAACATCGTCGGCGAAACCCTGCGGCGCGCGACCTCCGGGGAGGCAGATCCGCCGGCACTGACGGCCCGGCTGACCAAGGAAACCCCGACGACGTGGGAAGAACTCAAGGCCGACCCGCTGGCTGTCTGGACCGAGCATCATTTCGGCCTACACACCGACGACGAGGGCAAGCTGGCCCGACGCCCGCCCTCCAAGCTCAGCGATGCCGCCACGAAGTTGCATGACGAGACCGGCGTGGACGAGGCGGTCTGCCGGGAGAAGCTGCAGGAGTTACTGCTTGCCGGCTCTCGGGCCCGCGATCCGCAAGGCCGTTCACTGTTCGCCTTCAAGCTCCATCAGTTCATCGGCAAGGGCGACACCGTCTACACCACCCTGGAACCCCCGGCGAAGCGTTTCCTCACCACCCAATATCAGCGCAGCGCACCCAACAGGCCCCCGGGCCAACCGCTGTTCCCGTTGGCGTTCTGCCGCGAGTGCGGCCAGGACTTTCTCGTCGTGAACCTGGAGCGCGGCGGTGAGAGCTTCAGCCCCCGCATCCCGAACTCCGATCTTGTCGAACATCCCGACGCCGACGGTCTGTTGCTCCTGACAGAGCAACCATGGCCCGACCCGCAGGACCCCGCGTTGCTCGACCTGGTCCCTGAAGACTGGGTGGTGTCCAGCGGGGCTGGTCAGGTTCTCGACAAGGCTCGAATCCCGAAGCTACCCAACTCATTATGTGTCGACCAGTTTGGAACCATCACCGACGACGGTATGCCGGTGGCGTTCTTCGAGCGGCTCGAATTCTGCCCGTCGTGCAAGACGAGCTACGAGAGTACCCGTCAGTCCCAGTTCTCCCGGGTCGCCAGCCTGGGCACCGAAGGTCGTGCGAGTGCGGTGACGGTGCTCTCGCAGTCGATCGTCAGAGCCCTCCGAGGCGAGTCCGAACTCGACGACGACGCACGAAAGTTCCTGGCGTTCAGCGACAACCGTCAAGACGCGAGCCTGCAGGCCGGTCATTTCAACGACTTCGTGTTGGTCGGGCTGATCCGTTCAGCTCTGTACCGCGCTGCCAGCGTTTACCAGGAACAGAACCCCGGAAAACCGCTCACCGACGAGAACCTCGGACCCGAAGTGGTGAAGGCTCTCGGCGGCACGAGCCTCAAGTTCTTCGCGCGCGACGAAGAGACCGCCGACGAGCACATCCCACGCAAGAAGATCGCCCGCGCGCTGCGCGATGTCGTCACCTATCGCTTGTGGGCCGACCTCAAACGCGGCTGGCGTATCACCATGCCCAACCTGGAACAGACCGGACAGCTGCGTCTGGCCTACGAGGGAGTGGACGAACTCGCCGGCAACGACGACAAATGGGCAAGTTGCGGTGAGCCGCTCGCGAGCGCCAGCGCCGAGACGCGGCGGGACGTGATGCACGTTCTTCTCGACGAACTTCGCCGAAACCTCTGCATCGACAGCGAGTTCCTCACCGACGAAAAGTTCGATGCCGTCCGACGGGCCAGCAAGGAGTGGCTGAAAGACCCATGGGCCATCTCCGATGACGCCGGCACGTATAGCGGCCTGGCCTACCCAGGTGGGCGACCGAAGGGGACGACCGGGATCGGCGCCGATCTCTACCTGTCGGGGCTGGGTGCGTACGGGCGCTGGTTGCGACGCCCCACTCGCTTTCCCGGCTTCCAGCATGCGCTCAAGACGGCCGACGCCCAGGTGATCATCGAGAACCTGATGGGCGTCATGGCCAGCGCCGGGATCTTGGTGCGTATTCCGGTCCCCAAGCGGCCCACGGGTTACCAGCTGCGTGCCGACCTCATCGCCTGGCATCCCGACACCGGCGAACATCGCGCGCCCGACCCCATCCGCAGCAATCAGACCGAGGGCAGGGTCAACCCGTACTTCCGCGCGCTCTACGCCGAGACGGCCAAGGCGCTCGTCGGCTTGGAGGCCCGCGAACACACCGCTCAGGTCGAGCCGTCCAAACGCCAGAAGCGGGAAGAAGAGTTCAGCGAGGCCCGGCTTCCGGTGCTGTACTGCTCGCCGACGATGGAACTCGGCGTCGACATCAAGAGTCTCAATGTCGTCGGCATGCGCAATGTCCCGCCCACCCCGGCCAACTATGCGCAGCGTTCGGGACGTGCCGGCCGGTCGGGTCAACCGGCGATCGCCCTGACGTACTGCGCTACCGGCAATGCGCACGACGCCTATTACTTTCGGCGCAGTCAGGACATGGTCGCCGGAGCGGTGGCTCCGCCGCGGTTGGAACTGGGCAACCAGGATCTGGTGCGCGCACACGCCCACTCGATCTGGCTGGTGAAATGCGGCCTGGACCTCAAGGCCAGCATGGTCGACCTGTTGGAGATCGACCAGCCCGGCCAGCCGCTGCGCACCGAGGTACTCACGACGATCAACTCCCCGTCGAGTCGCAGCGCCGCCATCGCCGCCATCACTGACGTCTTGACGTCGACCCCCGAGGTCACCTCGGCCCCGTGGTGGACGCAGACCTGGATCGCCGACACCGTCGATCAGGCGCCGACTCGGTTCGACCACGCCGCGGACCGGTGGCGTGGGCTCTACAACGAGGCGCAGACCGAGTTGGACCAGGCCAACGCGACCCTGAAAACCATTGGCGCGTCCGAAAGCTCGAAGCAACGTGCCCGTGGCCGCATTTCGGAGGCACGTGCCGCCCTCGACCTTCTCAAGGGTCAGGTCGACGACGTTCTGCAGGGTGATTTCTACACCTACCGCTACTTCGCGTCGGAAGGCTTCCTGCCCGGTTATTCCTTCCCGCGGCTGCCGTTGTCGGCGTTCATCCCGGCCGAACGGCGCACCCGCAGCGGCGGTGAAGGGGATTTCATCCAGCGGCCCCGGTTCATGGCGATCAGCGAGTTCGGTCCCGGCGCGTTCATCTACCACGAGGGGGCGCGGTACGAGGTCAACCGGGTCAGCCTGCCCGCCCGTGACGACGGCACCGGCGTCAACATCACCGAGATCAAGCGCTGCAGCGCCTGCGGGTATCTCCATGAGTCCACCGAGCCCGATCTCTGCCAGCATTGCGGTGCGCCGTTCGCACCGGATGCCACGATGGCGAACCTGATGCGGCTGCTGTCGGTCAAGACTCGTCGCCGTGACCGGATCAGCGCCGACGAGGAGGAACGCCAGCGCGCCGGGCACGAGATCGTCACCACCATTCGCTTTGTGCCGCATGGAGTTCGGGCCGGGCAACTCACCAGCACGATCACCGAAGGCGGGCACGAACTCGGCACGATGACCTACGGCGACACCGCGCTGATCCGCCGGATGAACGTCGGTCTGCGCCGCCGCAAGGACAAGGATGTCCGCGGGTACGTGCTGGACACCGTGGAGGGGCGCTGGTGCAAAGAGGCAGACCTGGCCAAGAACGTGCACGGTGAGGCCCCGCGGTATCAGCGAGTGATCCCCCACGTCGAGGACCACCGCAACGCGCTGCTGCTGCATCTGGACCCATCGATCGGCACAGATCAGCGGATGGCAGCGATGTATGCGCTCAAGCGTGGCATCGAGGCCGTCTATCAATTGGAAGGCTCCGAGCTGGCCGTAGAGGCACTTCCCAGCAACGCCGGTGACCACGCCTGGTCGCGCTTGTTGTTCTTCGAAGCCGCCGAAGGCGGTGCCGGTGTGTTGCGGCGCCTTGCCACCGAGAACGGCCAGCTCACCCAGGTGGCACGAAAAGCACTGGAGATTCTGCACTTCGACCCCGCCAGCGGTGAAGACCTCCATCACGCACCGCATGCGGTCGAAGACTGTGCGCAGGCCTGCTATGACTGCTTGCTGTCCTACAGCAATCAGTGGGACCACCAGCACCTGGACCGCCACCGCGTCGTCGACCTCCTTCGCCGGCTTACCGCATCCTGCGTGGCCGTCGGAGCCGGCGGTGAGGACCGAGCGGCGCAACTCGAACGCCTGACCAAGGCCTGCGACAGCGAGCTGGAAAAGCAGTTCCTCGTCCTGCTCGAACAGCACGGCTACCGGCTTCCCGACGACGCCCAACAGATCGTCGACGGTTACTACGTTCGGCCCGATTTCGCCTATCACACCGACGGAATGGACGTTGCGATCTTCATCGACGGCCCCGTCCATGACACGGCACATCAGAGTCAGAAGGACGAGCAGGCCCGCATGAAGCTCGAAGACGAGGCGGGGTGGCTGGTGCTGCGCTTCAACCATCACGACGCAGACACCAATTGGCTCAACACTATTGCCGAATACAGCGGAGTATTCGGCGAAGCGAAAGCGAACGCATGACGACGGTCGACTACCCCGCCGGAAGTCTGGTCAACGCCCGCGGCCGGGACTGGCTGGTTCTCCCCGGCTCCCCCGAGGGCACGCTGCTGGTCCGCCCCCTCGGGGGTCACGAGCACGAAACCACCGTGCTGCTGCCCGAGATCGACGACTTCGCGGCAGCCACCTTCGAACCGCCCACCGTCGACGACCGCGGCGACGCGAGTCGAGCCCGCCTGCTTCGCGACGCGCTCAGGTTGTCGTTCCGCGCCAGCGGCGGCCCGTTCCGTTCATTCGCACGCCTGTCCGTGGCGCCCCGTAACTACCAGCTGGTTCCCTTGATGATGGCGGCCAACCAGGATGTCACCCGGCTGCTGATCGCCGACGAGCTTATGCGAAATTTTTGCGTCTCACGAGACACTGTTTGCGCCCGGAAGCGGGCACGCGGAACATTAACGCACAGCGAAGGGTTCACTCGGTCGCGGCCAGGTAGTGCGCTCGGGCATCCTGCAATTCCTTCCAATGCTCCTCCAATCCGGTCAGGCTCGGACCGACTCCGAGAGTCGGCAGTGGTTGTGAATGAGCTGCGATAAATCTGCAAGCAGCCTCAAACACTCGCGTCACTACTTCCGACGTGGCAGGAAGCGCCCCTGCTTTGATCTCACTTAGTGTGGTCATGCGAATATTCGGTTGGTAACGCTGTGAGACGCCCTTCAATAGTTCTGTCTCAGTGAACACTTCGCACCAAGACCTTATCCAGCTGTAGCCGTCCCGGACCAACGCGGCGCGAGCTTCACCGTCTACAGCTCGTGCGGCGTCGATGGTCTTGTTGATGTTCGCCTTGAGGCTGTTGAGCGAATCCCAACGCGGGCCGGATGCTCGCGTCACCTTGCCTTTCCCATCTTCATCGGTGACTTGGTAGTAGATGCATCGCTTCGACGTTTCAAAGAGCGCGAGGAGAGTGATCGCAAAGAAAATGTCGTGAGTGAAGACGATGACCTGGTTGCGTTCCGCGAGGCCTGCAACTCGGCGGGCAACCTCATCGATGCGGCGATGGTCAAGACTGGAGACGGGATCGTCGAAGATGATCGGAGCTGTGATGCCAGCCAACCGGGCTTCAGCGAGAAAGTCCGCAAGGGCGAGGACCTTCTGTTCCCCCTCAGACAAGATCTTTGATGGCCTATGCCTGCCGGCGAGGGTCTTTCGGCGGTGGGCGCGGCCTTGTCGGCCAACGAATTCGACCTTGAGCCCGGGAGCGCGGAGTGCATCGCACTCTTCGGCGAAGAGTTTGTCGAAGTTCTGATTGATGAGTTGGTCACTCGCAGCCTTGGCGAGTTCCGTCACCGACCGTCCCAGAGCGGAGAACTTGGCTGCCAAGACCCGTAACTTGTCCGACTCCTTTGCCCGTGCTACCTGCGCCTCGATGGTCATCCACGATTTCGCCAATTCTGCAGCGGCAGTTAGCTCCGCCAGCTCACGCTTCTTCAATCGAAGGGCATCGGCGCGATTTGCCTCTTGGGCTTTGAGGTCTGCGATCTCGGCCTGCAGGGCACCTCGTGCTTCCAACACCTCAGCGGACAGAGTCGGCATGGTGGCCAGGAGCGAGGGATCTATCGTCTCTCCTGCTCGAATCGCTTCCACGACAGCAGTAAACGCACCTCTGATGTTAGAGACTGCCGCGCAGAAGGATGGCCTGTCGGACCGGTGTTCGTATTCACCTGAAAATATGTCGATGTCGGTGAGCTGAATCGCCAGGATTGGAGCAGTGGTGCTGTCGATGCTTTGACGCACTGTAGCGATGTCGGAGCTGATCCTGTCCGTGAGGTACTCGGAATACTTCTCGACGAGGGCTCTTGCTGGATCAGCCAAAGGCTGCCGACAGTAGAGGCATCGCTCCGCGTCGTGAACGTTGAGTGATTCCAGATGCGCCTTATACCGATCGCCACTCGATACGAAGGCTTCCCATGTCTCCTCCGGGTCTGCTGGGAGATCGGCGGCTGAGAACAGTTCTGCTCGGAATGTGCGATAGTCGGCCTGGAGCTCAATGAGGCGATGGACATTCTCGTTCAGCCTTTGGGTGTTCAACGACCCGAGCGTGGCGGCAGCAGAGACCGCCTGTCCTAGCACTCGCTCGTTCCGCTGTCGCTCGGCGATATGAACAGCGATGGTGTCAGCTTCGAGCGCCGCAACCGCACGGCGCAAGATGTCGATCCGTTCGTCTGCGTCTGACGCCCGGTCGGCTCGCGCGTTCAGGTCGGCCAGGTCTGTGGAGGCGCCGAGCGTCTCTACAAGCGGATAGATACTCGACTCTCGCGGAAAGCGACTTAGGAGTGCAGTCGACCCGGATGAGAGGACACCGATGGATTGGTCGATGGTTTCGTGCACGCTTTTGATCGCTGCGTTCACGTGGTTAAACAGAGCGAGAACAGTTGGGACATAGGAGTATTCCAAGTCATCATCGACGTGAAAGTTAACTGCTGGACTATCAAAGATGGACATCCGCGTGAAGGGCGCTTGCGCCTGAGCTCCAGCCCACGCGAACTCCTTTGCTTCAGCTCCAACTAGGTATTCGACCTTCGCGGAGAGTGCCACATCTTCATTTGCAGTTATGTCGCCGAGAATTGCGTCTGCAGTACGACTTCCTGCGAGCGCCTTGAAGATTCGGGCGTAGCCCGTCTTGCCGGTGCCGTTTTCCCCGAACAGAATGGTCATTCCAGCGTGCGGTTCGATTACCGAACCGGTGACAATTGCGTTAACGCCGGTGACTCCAGAGAGTTTGGTGATGACGAGTGGGAGTTCGGCGTCTTCCTCCACTGCCTCGACGGCAAGGTCCGGTTCCACCGCGAGGGAACGCTCGTCGAGCCCCTTCTCCTGTCGGAGGAGTGCGTATGCCACGTCAATGTCGCCTGCTGAAAGAGCCCGCCCGCTACCGAGCACCTGGCGGACGATTAGGCGTACCCACTCGTCCTGCTCATTTGCCCACTCGGCCAGCGTCTCTCGGGGGTCAGGAGGGCTGGGATTCTCCTGGCCGGCCCCCTGAGATGCCTCCTGTTGCCTGTCCACTCAGACCGTCACCAGCTGCATGAGTTCGGTGTAGTCGGTAACCACGTCGTACTTGACGTCTTCACCGTTCTTCTCGTTGAGTGATTTGAAGAACTTGCGTGCGCATTCGATCTTGGCCTCCTCAGCTCCTTTACTAAGGAGTTCGTAAGTAAGTTGAGTCAGGCCGTGATGTAGGCCAGATTCGGGTCGCGGAAAAATCCCTGGACCAGTTGTGGGATTCTCTGCAGTCGGCGTAACGCGTTGGCGGCCTTGTTCTT
>Ga0209347_1003530_pt1 | contig 17969 bp, 18 predicted proteins | sample AutmiccommuBRH23_FD_187382 | JGI IMG/M metagenome (GOLD analysis project Ga0209347, IMG submission 187382) | Deep subsurface microbial communities from Mt. Terri, Switzerland - Autotrophic microbial communities BRH/23 (SPAdes) (version 2) | ecosystem: Environmental > Aquatic > Deep subsurface >...
TGTACCTTTTGGGATCAGCGGCTTCGGCGATACTCTCCACAGGAGACTATCGTCACCGAAGACTCGATGTTCAACTTTAGTTGAACGAGTTCACTTGATTAGACATTCGTTAATATATGGACCTCTATGTTTTAGACTATTTTTTAATTAATTTGTACTTACTGACCCGATTGGATTATCACTAGTCAATTAAAGTAGTTTAAGTGAATAAGATAAAGGAGAATAAAATATGCAAATGTCGGATTGTATCTTTTGTCAAATCGCTATCGGTAAAATCCCTAGTGAGATTGTCTATGAAGACGATGAACTAATTGTGTTTAAAGATATTCAGCCGTTATCTCCTGTGCACTTGATCATTATTCCAAAAATCCATTTGCGCAGTCTCAATGATGTTAATCCTGATAATGAAGGATTAATAGGACATCTTTTCGGAGTCATCCGTCGGTTAGCAGAGGAGTTTGGAGTAGCAGAGTCTGGTTATAGAGTGGTCACCAATACTGGAACAGATGGGGGACAAGTCGTGGGGCACCTTCATTTTCATTTGTTGGGAGGGCAGGCGCTAAACGCTAGGATTGGATGATGGCTGATGATTGTTAAGGCATTGACCTAGTTACATCTGGTCGTGACCGCTAAAGTGAACTTGACGCAACCTGCTTCATCCAGTATAATAATAAAGTATCTTTGTGATGATCCAGTGGAGGGAGGGATAGACAATGAGTGAAGTCAAAGTTGGTAAAAATGAATCCCTTGATGCCGCACTCCGCCGGTTCAAGCGTTCTTGTCAAAAGGCAGGTGTTAGTGCAGAAGCTCGTAAGCATGAGTCATATGAGAAACCAAGTGTGAAGAGAAAGAAAAAATCTGAAGCTGCACGTAAACGCAAGTTCAAGTAAGGAGTGTCTCAAATTGACCCTGAAAGATCGCTTGGTTGAGGATATGAAGGTTGCCATGAAGGCCAAAGAGGAGGGGAAGGTAAGACTTTCCGTCATCCGAATGGCTAGGGCTGCCATAAAAAATGCTGAGATTGACAAGAAGATTGAATTTAACGATGAGCAAGTCATCGAAGTTTTAGCACGCGAAATGAAGCTTCGTCGGGATGCGCTTGAAGTATTTGAGCAAGTGGATCGCCCTGATAAGGTTAAGGTTCTGGAAGAGGAAATGACAGTTTTAATGGATTACCTTCCTCAACAGCTTTCCGAAGGGGATATTCGCCAACTCGTTCAAGAGACCGTTACCACAGTAAAGGCGCAAAGCCTTAAAGACCTCGGGAAAGTCATGGGGGCATTAACCCCTAAGACGAAAGGCCGTGCTGATGGCAAACTTGTCAATCAGATTGTACGGGAAATTCTTGGGGCCATAGCTAATTAGCATTCGTAAAAGAGGCCCAGTTACAGTGTTATTGTAACTGGGCCTTTTCACATGCCTTCCCACGATCTTTTCCGTAAATAATTTGATATAAGGCTTGGACTATAATTGCTTTTCCCTTCATAAATATTCAATAGAAGGGAGGGCTTTTTTTGTTCAAGAAAATACAGACAAGCGTCGGAGAAGTTTTGGATTTTCCACCGGAAGTTGTTGGAGAAGGTCCTAAAATTACGATAACTGGACGACTAATAGTAGTCGAAAATTATCACAGCATCGTTAATTTTTCAGAGGGAGAAATACGGGTGGAAACTGCGGATGGGGATATCTTTTTTAGAGGAAAGGGGTTAATGCTTAAAGTAATCTTAGCCACAGAACTGCAGATCGAAGGGGAGCTGTCTTCCTTATCGTTTGGGGGAGGGGAGATAAAGTAATGTTTGAGTGGTTGCGAAGGTTTTGGTATGGGCGAATTCTTTTCCTCGCACGAGGAGAGCAGTTAGCGCGCTTTGTTAATTTAGTCTCAAAAGGCGGTGTCATCCTTTATCATACTCAAAAATCCGAGCGAGGGATGCGTGCCCAGATTAAGCTTGCAGATTTTCGGCGGTTGCGTAGGGCTGCACGCCTTACACATACAAGGGTGCATATTGTGGCTAAATATGGCTGGCCTTTTATTGCAGCACGTTGGTGGCGTAGAAAGGGACTATTGATAGGAATTGTTATTATTGCTTCGGTGCTAACTCTTCTGTCTCAACTTGTACTTTCAATTTCTGTGTCGGGAAATAAGAACCTTATGTCTCCTGATGTCTTAGAACGGGCTGAAAAGCTCGGTCTTAAAACCTGGGTTTATTCCAAAGAATTAGATTTAAACGGGATTGCTAAAGCACTTCAAGAACAACTGCCGGATGCAGCTTGGATAGGCATAGAACGTCAGGGAACAAACATACAAATCAGAGTTTCAGAGAAAATACGTCCGTCTATTCCCAATGAGGCGGGTAGCCTTGTCGCTAGTCGTGCAGGAATAGTTAAGGAAATTATGGTGATTGAAGGAACACCGCTGGTTCATGAGGGGGAAACCGTTCGGGCAGGGCAAGTCTTAATAAAGAGTCTTGAAGGCAATAATCTGAGCAGTTTAAAAGCTACCCCTCCTGTTTCTGTGGCCAGAGGGTTTGTTCGGGCGCGAGTGTGGTATAGTGCTGAAGCACAAACTCCCTTAATAGAGGATAGAGTGGAGGAAAGTGGGAGGGTTGCCATGGGAAGGGGTATAAAAATTGGTTCCCGCGTTATAATGCTAACAACACAGAATTCTCCCTTTGAGCAGTCCCGTAAAGAAGTGATCAGTCAATCTCTAAAACTCTGGAGGAATTGGCGTTTTCCTGTCGAAGGTATAAGAGTGAATCATATAGAACTCCTTAATGTGCACATGGAACGTTCTGTTGCTGAAGCTCGTCAACTAGCTGAACAAGCGGCCCGGGTTGAAGTTCGGAAGAAAATCACGCAGGGAGTTCCAATCGTGGAAGAAACAGTGAAGGTTCTTGTCAACAATTCTGGGTCGGAACGGGTCAGAGTCGAGGTAGAAACCTATGAGGATTTGGCGGTATATGCCAATCCATAAGAGAGTATCGATATTATTCAGCCCTAAGGAGCATGTGAACTTTAGGGAGGGTACTGGGAAGTAAGGATGATGGTATTGAAGATCAAAATGCTAAAAACGATCTGGGATGAGCTATCTAGCCGTCTTGATTGGCTTAAACATCACACCACTTGGCTACGGGCCATTGTTGGGGTGATGTATTTTCTGGTGCTTACGGTTTTGTTATCCTCCAACATTTTTGTGTCCACACTACATTTGGAAGTAGGAGAGCCGAGTCCTCAGCTCATTACTGCGCCGTGGACTAAGGATATTATGGATCAAGCAAAGTATACTCAAGACAAGGAGGATGCAGCCAAAGCTGTTCAACCAGTGTTTAAGCCAGATGAGGAGTATTTGACCTTGTTGACCAAAGAGTTAGGAAATGCGTTTATCTCTCTGCGTGAGGCTTCAGCCACAGAGGATAATGACATTAGTGAACTTAGGAAAATTGAGCTCTTTGCGAGTTTGCCAGAGAGTTTATTAACCTCTCTTGTTGAGACTGTACCTGATGAATTGAATGAGGCTGAAAAAGTCGGTAGAAACATTATCTTAAGTAGAGCGCGTAGTTTGGATACAGGTGCTCGAACAAGCGAGGAGTTGGCGTCGTTTCGTGATCGGACTAAAACAGATCTGGACCAGTCAGAGTTAAATGAAGATGCAAAAGTAATTTTTAAGGTTTTCGTAGATCAAGAGGTGACGCAACCAACCTTGATCGTAGACGAATCAACCACGGAAGCATTGCGAACGGCTGCAAGAGCTTTAATAAAACAGGAAATACTACATTACAAGGCTAATCAAAAAATCGTAGGGATGGGTGATATTGTTGATCAGACGATTTACCATGTATTGGTTGATTATGGATTAATTAATAGCCATAATACATGGAAGGCAGCAGCCGGAATTGCCTTACTTGTGCTTATTGGAATGGGCTCTATTCTAGCATATTTATTTCAGTATAAACGGGATATATTCCGCTCAACCAATCGTCTTGTCTTGATTGGACTCATTATGAGTTTGGTTTTGGCTATTGGACGTGGCGTGATCGCTATAAATTTGGGGGCTGACTTTAATACTTTGTCAGGTATGCTTATTCCGATAGCTTGGGCGACCATGACAGTTGCGATTTTAGTTGGCGTAGATATTGCCATTATGGTTTCCGTGGTCTTAGCTCTCTTTGTTGCTGTCTTAGTGGACCCCGCTCTTTCAACCTCATTCGGACTGCATGCAGGCGTGGTGGCTCTCTTTGGTGGGATCATCGGGGTGTATAGTGTGTCTAGTTTAAGCCAACGTTCCGATTTGGCGCGTGCCGGGATATTTGTATCGGGCGTTAATGTTTTGGTGATTAGTGGGATTGCCTTAACCTCAGATATGCGCTTAATGGTGTGGGTGGTTGGCCTGATCTTAGGGATTATCAATGGTTTAGCATCTTCGTTTTTAACGGTGGGAGCTTTGCATTGGTTTGAGTCAGGATTTCATATTACATCGTCTGTTCGACTTTTGGAATTATCCGACCCCAATCGACCGTTACTGAAACGCTTATTGATGGAGGCACCCGGGACTTACCATCATAGCATTCTAGTGGGCAATCTGGCCGAAGCCGCTGCAGAAGCTGTTCGGGCGGATGCCACGTTGGTAAGAGTTGGAGCTATGTATCACGACATAGGAAAGTTAAAACGTCCGTACTTTTTTATTGAAAATCAATTTACCCAGGATAACCCTCATGATAAGATTGCCCCGACCTTAAGCTCGTTGATTATTACCTCTCATGTCAAGGATGGGTTGGAAATGGCAAAAGACAATAAACTTCCGTTACAAATCCAAGATATCATTGCTCAGCATCATGGGGACAGCCTTGTAAGCTTCTTTTATCATAAGGCCCTTGAAGAATATGAAAATGTCCCAGAGGAAACCTTCCATTATGAAGGCCCAAAACCCCAAACTAAAGAGGCAGCCTTGGTCGCTTTGGCCGACAATGTAGAGGCGGCAGTACGATCTATGAAACAACCAACCTCAGGGCGCGTCGAAGGATTTGTACGGAAAATTATTAAAGACAAGCTGAACGACGGGCAGTTAGATCAATGTGATTTAACCTTTCAAGACTTAGACCGGATCGCGATGGCCTTTGTCCGTGTTTTGAGTGGGATTTTCCACTCCCGGGTCGAATATCCGGAGATGCCAAGCATACGGGAGAATGCTAGCAATACGATGCATAAAAAACTCACGCGAGAAGTCGGTAAAGAGGATGGTGAAAGCTCCCAAAAGGAGAAGCAGCTAGAAAGTAATAAGGAGACAGGAGAAACAGAGGTTTCTCAAGAAGGTTAAATAACATTGCATCGGAGTTTTGGTAAAGGTTATCACAGAAGCTATGCGTTGGTGAATTTCTGAAATCGAAGGGGGGAAAGGGCAGACCGCTTTCTGGTTCAATTAGAGGAGGTTTGCTCGTAATTTGTGATCATTGATATCTTTTGGGAAGAAGAATCAATCTTGCAGGAACGGCGCGAACCGCTAGCTGCTTTATTAAATCAAGCAATTAATAAAACTATTCGAATGTCTGATGGTTCGGAAGAAGCGGAAGTGAGCCTAGTGTTAGTTGACGATCAGCGCATCCATGCCTTAAATCTTGAGTATCGAGGGGTAGACCGCCCAACGGACGTTCTTTCTTTTGCTTTACAAGAAGAGATGGAGGGAGAACCAGAAATAGAGGTAGTGGATGAAATGCTTGGAGATATTGTAATCTCGGTTGAACGGGCAAGAAATCAAGCGAAGGAATACGGGCATTCTTTTGAGCGGGAGATTGTTTACCTGGCTGTCCATGGAACGCTCCATTTATTAGGCTATGATCACGAAGAAGAGAATAATAAACAAGAGATGCGCAATAAAGAAGAAGAGGTAATGGTTAAATTGAGGTTAGAGAGAGTATAGCTATGCTTAAGAACTTATAACTTTAAACGGAGGAGCATATGGAGATATATCTAAAACCAGGGTTTTGGCGCAGTCTAAATCAAGCCTGGCGAGGAATGCTATATACTGGAAAAACCCAGAGGCATGTCCAGTTTCATCTCGTTGCAGGTATTAGCGTCTTATTCTTTGCTTGGTGGAGTGAGGTTACTCGGTTTGAATGGTTAATTCTTATTTTGGCGATTGGCAGTGTCATTAGCGCGGAAGTCATGAATTCTGCTATTGAAACAGTGGTAGATATGGTACAGCCAAACTATCACCCTTTAGCTGGAATGGCAAAGGATATTGCGGCAGGTGCTGTTCTAGTGACCGCTATTCAAGCAGCAGTGATCGGAATGATAGTTTTTGCCCCCTCACTGCTCCGCTTGGTGATTAGAATATTTTAGGAACGAAGCTATTTTTACCTTTTATCCAATCGTAAGACTCCCACTTCTTCAAGTGGGAGTGGGCCCCCGTACCCTGCTTCGGTGGGGGTAGAGTCCCCCACCGAAGTCTCGATGTTCAGCTTAAGCTGAACGAGTTCACTCCAAGGAAGTGGTTTCGCGAAGGAGTTGTTTGCGTGAAACAGGATCAATCTCAAACGATAGGGGAAATAGAGACAGAGCTCGAAGAAATGCTTGATCCAGAGCTCATAAAAGAGCTTATTAATCACGCCAAAGCAGCTTATGGGCAGGCTTATGTGCCGTACTCACATTACCCAGTTGGTTCAGCGGCGTTATTTTCCTCGAGAAAGATTTATAGTGGGTGTAACGTAGAGAATGCCAGTTATGGATTAACGGTTTGCGCTGAACGAAATGCGATTTTTCAAGCCGTTGCTCGGGGAGAACGCGAACTAAAGGGAATTTTGATTGCTGTTCCGAGTGATGCTTTTCCGTCTCCATGCGGTGCATGTCGGCAAGTGATGCGTGAATTCACTGTGGATTGTCCCGTTATCTTAATGAATGGTCGGGGGCAAATACGGCGGACAAGCTTGAAAGCACTGCTACCGGAGGCATTTGGGCCGGAGTTCTTGGGACTGGTATGACACAGCGCTCGGTGCTTACGACGCAGAGCAAACTAACCATTCAAGCTCCCTAAATGGGGAGCGGGGTGCCCGCCAAAAGCGCCGTCCTTGGCGCATTGGCGGCAGTGTACATCCTTGTACACTGCCCCGTGTCTGGGGTCGCTTGAACGGAAGTTTGCTTAGCTGCTTACGTAAAGACGTCGCGCTCGTGTGATACTGCGTCCCGGGGCTTGGAACGAGGGTGACGTTGCTGGGGAGAAGGCACATTTCATGTGCATCTTCTATGCAAGTTGTGTAAGTTGTGCAAGTTGGGGATGTTCTTGAATTGCATGCTGCCTTGTCTGGGGTCGCTTGAACGGAAGTTTGCTAGGCTGCTTACGTAAAGATGTCGCTGATGTATCACAATGCGTCCCGGGCTTGGAACGAGGGTGACGTTGCTTGGGGGAGAAGGCACATTTTATGTGCGCCTTCATGCTTACGGGAACTGTGCAAGTTTGAGGGGGGCACAGGGACGGTTTTCGTGCTTCCAAGTGCGTTCGGCCTAACGAGGATTTTTCTGAGAATCTTCTAAGATCCAAAGAAGGAAACTTGAAAAGCGGTTGTGTGACTTAACTGATCTGTGCGTGCTTTGTTAAGAACATGGGTTTGAAAATGTGTGCTGAATAGACGCTATTATTTAAGGTTATGGTAGTATAGATACTATAGAATAATTAATGCTAGAAAGATAGGGAAGTGACTTCACCGTTGGTTTCAAAGAAATCGGATGAATTTCGTTCAGGCTTTGTGTCTGTCATTGGTAGACCGAATGCAGGGAAATCGACCTTGCTTAATCATTTATTAGGACAGAAAGTTCTAATCATGTCCGATAAGCCTCAGACTACTCGTAATCGTATTCAATGTATCTTGACCGAAGAACGGGGACAAATTGTTTTTTTAGATACACCCGGAATACATAAACCGAAACATAAGCTTGGGGAATTTATGGTTGGGGCGGCTAAGGAATCGATGCGAGAAGTGGATGTTATTCTTTATATGGTAGATCTTTCTGCGGACTTTGGTCCTGGGGAAGAGTTTATCATTGAGATGCTTAAACAGACGAAGACGACCTGTGTGCTTGCCTTAAATAAAGTTGACTTATTGAATAAAGAACAGTTGATGCGTAAGATTCAGCAATTTTCAGATATGGTAGATTTTAAAGCTATTGTACCTATTTCTGCAAAAACAGGGGAAAATACGGATGAGCTTTTAAGAGTGATTTTTGATCAGCTCTCTAAAGGACCGATGTATTATCCTGAAGATGAAGTGACTGATCAGCCGGAACGGTTTATCATGGCGGAACTGGTGCGAGAAAAGGTGCTCCAGCTGACGCGCGATGAGATTCCTCATTCAATTGCGGTCGTGATTGAGGAGGTCGAGGAGAAAAAGACATTAGTTAAAGTGAGAGCTTTGATTATAGTTGAGCGTGATTCTCAAAAAGGGATCATTATCGGGGCTGGTGGTAGACAACTTAAAGAAATCAGCAGCTTAGCCCGTCTGGACATTGAAGCATTGTTAGGGAGCAAGGTGTTTTTAGAAGTATGGGTTAAAGTTAAAAAAGATTGGCGCAATCGAATGGATAGTTTACGTAATTACGGGTATGGAAAGGAACGAGAGTAGGATGAATCTTGCAGGAATGACTGATCATACGTTATTAAAACCGCAAGCATCTGAAAAAGATGTTGTGGCACTTTGTCATGAAGCTCAAGAATATAGATTTGCGACTGTTTGTGTTAATCCATCTTATGTGCAAACAGCTGCTAAACTTTTACACGGTACAGGGATTGGTGTTGCTGCCGTTGTGGGTTTTCCGTTAGGGGCGACGTTTACAGAAGTTAAAGTACAGGAAGTATTCATGGTTAAAGCACATGGCGGTAAAGAAGTGGATATGGTTATGAATATCGGATGGGCAAAGTCTGGAAATTGGGAAGCGGTTGAGTATGATATCACTAGATTGGTCGAAGCGGCTCATAAGTGCGGATTAATCATAAAAGTTATTATTGAAACATCTTTACTTACTGAAAATGAGAAAAAAATAGTAGCTGAAATTGTAAAACGTTCGGGGGCAGATTTTATTAAGACTTCAACTGGTTTTGCCGGAGAGGGAGCCACCACAGAGGATGTGCGTAATCTGAAAAAATGGGTTGGAGAAAATGTAAAGGTTAAGGCATCAGGTGGAATCAGGACTAAGGAGTTTGCACTTGAGCTTGTGGAGGCTGGGGCGGATAGGCTGGGGACGAGTAAAGTACTTGTATGAGGGACTTGTGAGACACGGCGCTCGGTGCTTACGACGCAGAGCAAACTAACCGTGTAAGCTCTTAAAGGGGGAGCGGGACTTCGCACGTCCTGTGCTCAGCCCCGTATCTGGGATCGCTTACACGGAAGTTTGCTTTTCGGCTTACGTAAAGACGTCGTGCCGTGTCACGATGCGTCCGGGGATAGGAACCAGGAACGTTAGTGGTGACGAGTTTACCTTCTTGGGTGATGGCACATTTCATGTGCACCATCTGTCTTGGGATTGGAAACGTATGTAATGTATGCCAAGATTGCGTGGAAGGCTTGTTCTGCGGCGCTGGGGGCTATGGTTGGCACAAATCTGTGCGAACGGTCGGCGTCCCGGGGGGCGTTTAGATTTGTTTTGAGGACACTTGAGTTCTAGTGTTTAGCTACGATGGTTAGAATTATAGTTATCAAAGAATTGGAAGAGAAAGGGTGAGGGCGTGGCCGTTTATCATACGGACGCGTTAGTGATCCGTAGTCGGGAATTTGGAGAGTCGGATCGGGTGCTCACTCTTTTTTCTCGTGAGATGGGGAAGCTTCAAGCGGTGGCGAAAGGGGTGCGTAAACCTAAAAGTCGTCAAAGGGCTGGTGCTCAGTTATTTACTTATGCGGATTATTTGATTCATAAGGGAAAATCGATGGATACGGTCAGCCAGTGCAGCCCTAAGGAAAGTTTCCCCTACCTTTGGTATGATCTTGATCGGTCCTTTGCAGCAACGGGTATTGCGGAGCTATTAGACATCTCGACGATTTCAGCTCAGCCTAATCAGGAGCTTTTTGGACTTACGTTGACGTGCTTGTTTCTGTTAGAACAGTATGATCCCGCTCTTGTGCTCAGCGCGTATGCTTTACGGTCAATGACCTTGTTAGGGTATCGTCCGCTTTTGCGGGAATGTGCTGAGTGTGGGGATAGTATAAGTGGTGAGCATTTGTTTTTTAGTTCTGAAGCTGGTGGTACACTTTGTGGTCAATGCCGGGAGTCCTATTCCGGGCGATGGATTCGGGCCGGTAGTCTCGCGTTTATGCGCCAATTGGTTAAAGTGGAAATTACAAAAATTGACCGTTTGCGTTGGAATCCCTGGATGCAACAAGAAATATTGGAGACGTTACGGCTTTTCGTGGAGCATAATTTTGAGAGACCCCTTAAATCCTGGCGGATGGGCAGTTTAAGTACTGAAGATGTAGGACAACATAAGAGTGGAAAGGAAAGGAAAGAGTAATAGTGAAGTGTGGAATAAATTTTCGATAGAAAGTAGATAAATCCTGCCTTCAGTTAATGAAAGCAGGATTTATCATTTCTACAATAGTCCATTCCCCTAGCTTGCGATTATTTTAGACTAATGTTAAATTAAGCCTTGCGCCTTAAGCCATTCATCAGCAACATCTTTAGACGCTTTCTTATCTAGATCAACCTGAGCGTTAAGCTTCTGCATCGTTGTATCATCCAGCTTACCTGCCAGTGAGTTAAGAGCATCTGCAAGCTCCGGGTGCTTGGCTAACGTATCATTACGGATAATTGGAGCCGCGTAATAAGGTGGAAAGAAGTTTTTGTCATCCTTTAGTACTTTCAGATCAAAGGCAATAATTCTTCCGTCTGTAGCATAGGCAGGACACACATCCGCTTTACCATCTTTGAGAGCATTGTACATAAGGCCTGCATCCATTGCCTTAACATCCTTGAAGTTTATGCCGTACAATTTCTGAATACCCTTATATCCGTCATCCCGCTCAAGGAATTCTGGCTCAGATACCATTTCTAAATTAGGTGCATCCTTAATCAGATCACTGAAGGTTTCAACACCTAATTTTTCTGCATCCGCTTTTCGCATGGTCAGCGTATAGGTATTATTAAACCCAAAAGGCTTAAGCCAAGTAATGTCTTTCTTTTCTTGGTACATTTTGCTTACCGTAGCATAAGCTTCATCGGGATCAGTTATGACCGCTTGTTCAAGTTGTACGGTAAGAGCCGTCCCAGTGTATTCAGCATAGATGTCAATATCTCCAGCGTCTAATGCTTTAGAGGCGACCATTGTTCCTCCGAGCCAAGGTTTTGTTTCGACTTCAAGATCAGTTTTAGCATCAACTACTCCTGCCATTAGGTAGACTAATATTTCTTGTTCCGTAAAGTTCTTGCCACTAATGACGACCTTGCCTCCTGCTGTGTCTTTCCCTTCAGTTGAGCAACCAACTATACTGAAAACTAATAGTAATGCTACTGCTATAACACCATACATTTTTGCTTTTTTCACTAAAATTTCCTCCTCAAAATAATTAACTTAGTGCTTAGATCGACTAATTACCCATTACTGCCTTTAGGTGTAACCTTAATCTCAATCCATTTGAAAGTATAATCAAACATTAAAGCCAAAAGTGCAGCTGGGATGGCCCCTGCTAGTATCAGCTCATTGCTGGACATTGAAACCCCTCTGAAAATCAGATCGCCCAACCCGCCAGCTCCAATCAAGGCAGCAAGGGTGGCAACCCCTACAATTAGAACGGTGGATGTCCTTATCCCTGCGATAATGACAGATAGAGACAGAGGTATTTCTACCATAAATAATACCTGGCTAGAGGTCATTCCCATACCGACTCCTGCTTCAGTAGCAGCTTGGTTTACCCCCACTATACCTGTATAAGTATTACGAATGATGGGTAATAATCCGTAAATAGTTAAGGCCACAATAGCAGGGAAAAATCCTATGCCTATTAGGGGAATCATTAAACCAAGCAGGGCAAGGCTGGGGACTGTCTGTGCTACTGCCGTCACTCCAATTATAGACTCTGCTAATTTACGATAGCGGGTTAATACGATTCCTAATGGAACAGCAATAATAATCGCAAAAAAGAGGGCGACAAAGGTTAGCTGAATATGTTCCCCGAAAGCTGTAACGATAGCCGGCCAACGATTTTGGACAACTGAAAATATTTCCATAGCCTTTCCTTTCTAGGAATCTATTGTTCCATTTCCGTATTTATCAGCCATGACATCGACTAAACTCGCTCTAGTAATAACACCTACCAGCTCGCCTTTTTCACTAAGTACAGGCAGGTTGGACACGTTGTTTTCGCTGATGATATCGATGGCCTCGCTTAAGGGTCGATCTCTTTGAATAGTCGGAAAATCCTTGACCATAACATCCTTGAGGGTTAAGGTTTCGTCACGGTAATTTTGCTGGATGTCCCAAGCTTTGGCGTTACCTAGATAAATATTCCCGGGTCCGGTTATAAGCAAGCTATCGACTTTATGTTTATGCATAAACTTTATAGCCTCAGCCAAACCACGGTTAGGACCAGTTGTGACAGGTTTAACCATTACCTCTTCTACATCAGGCAAAATTCCGGCAGCATTGAGCCTGTCTTCTCCAATAAAGGAACGGACAAATTCATTGGCCGGGTGGCGCAGGATGTAGTCAGGGGTGTCTAACTGAACGATCTTGCCGTCTTGCATAAAGCAAATGCGATCCGCGATTTTAAGAGCTTCATCCATATCATGAGTGACGAAGACGATGGTTTTCTTAATTTCCTGTTGAAGCCGGATAAGCTCGTCCTGCAGCTGTTCGCGGCTGATTGGATCTAAGGCACTAAAGGGTTCATCCATTAAGATGATTGGTGGCTCAGCTGCCAGCGCTCGAATAACCCCAACCCTTTGTTGTTGTCCACCGCTTAATTCTGTGGGATAACGATTGCGATAGGTATCCGGATCTAATCCGACCATCGTTAAAAGATCATCCACTCTCTTCTGGTAAACTGAGGTATCCATTTTTTTTAATTTGGGTACTAAGGCTACATTTTGACCAATTGTCATATGGGGCAAGAGTCCAATGTGTTGAATGACATACCCAATATTGCGCCGCAACTCGACTGGGTTCTCTTGACTGATATCCTTATTAGCTATCCAGATTTTACCCTGGGTTGGTTCAACTAATCGATTAATCATCTTCATGGTGGTGGTTTTACCGCAGCCACTGGGCCCGATCAACACAAACAGTTCCCCTTCATCAATTTCGAAAGATATGTCGTCCAAAGCTAGAAATCCTTCCGAGAATACTTTGGATACTTTGTCAAATCGTATCATTTTAACACCTCCTCCTTAGCTTAAAATCTCCTGAACTTTATATAAATATGCAGTAACTTACAACCTTTTTAGAGAGAGCAAGTTGCCTGTAACAGGCTACCATCAATTACCCTATCATGTAAACCAAAGGCATGAAATATCTATAAATCGCCAGCTTTTTCAAGGTATATATCGAGTTCTTACATCCTGATGTTTGGGCCGGTGACGAGTGTTCAAGAGTAGAGTTTAGATGTATACTGGGCTTATAGATTACAAAGAATAGTCAGAGTAGGGTGTGGTGTCGTCAGACGGACGCCTGAGAATCTGTAGTCGAGAATTCGGAAAGTCGGATCGTGACTGGATACGGCAAGAAATAGTGGAGACTTTGCGGATTTATTTGGAGCATAGATTTGAGCGCCCATTTAAATCTTAGAGGATGGAGAGCTTGACGCGGGATAATGTGGGCAGACGATTAGATGGAAAGGAAGGGAAGATTAATGACTGAGCCGTTATGGACGGAGCTTGAAAAGATGGATGTATTACGTGAGCGTATGGGGATAGGGTATGAAGAGGCTCGTACGGCTCTGAATTTGGCTCAAGGAGACGTTGTCAAGGCTTTAGACGATCTGGACAAGGCTCAAAAGGAAGACAAGCGGGAGTGGGAATTTGAGGATCAGGGGCGTGGAATCTGGGAAGGTATTAAATCTTCTATAGCCAGTATTAATCACTCCACGATTAGTCTTAAAAGATATGATAATACGATTGTAAGCGTTTCAACTCCTTTGGGTTTAGCATTGGCCTATACTATATGGAGGAGGCCGAGCCTTAGAATGCTTGCGTTAGTAGGTGCCGTTGGGGCGGCAATCAATCACTTTGAATTGGAAGTTACTTCAGAACAAAATGAAGCAACAGAAGAATTTTAGCGTGTCAGATATAACGATTACTGTGAGTAACAATTCCTGAACGCATTCTCGATAGACTCTGAAGTTGTATTTGACACAATTTCTTCTTCAGCATATAATAATTAAAATTAAAACCTAAATATTGCGATGATGGGAAAGAAGTTCACGAATCCTCTCTAATAGCGAGTTCGGGTAGGTGGAAGCCGAATGGGAGAAGTGAATGGGGCAACTCTGAGCACATAAAACGAAGGGGACCCTGAGGGGTCAAACAGGGTGGAACCGCGGGAACAAGCTCTCGTCCCTGTAGCTTAAAAATGCTACGGGGGTGAGGGTTTTTTATTTATCTTTAAAGTAAGGGGACATTGCACGTTCACACATTAATTCGATTATAAAGGAGGTTTATTATGAAGTTCCAAGATATTATTCTGACCCTTAACCAGTTTTGGGGAGAACAAGGATGTATCATTGCCCAACCATATGATGTAGAAAAAGGGGCGGGTACCATGAACCCAGCAACTTTTCTGAGGGCTCTCGGACCGGAGCCGTGGAATGTAGCCTATGTCGAGCCGTCGCGCAGACCAACGGACGGACGGTATGGGGAAAACCCCAATCGATTACAGCACTATTTTCAGTACCAAGTTATTCTTAAGCCCTCTCCAGACAATGTCCAGGAACTATACTTGCAGAGTTTGGAGCGCTTAGGAATTAATCCTCGTGAGCACGATATTCGTTTTGTAGAAGATAATTGGGAGTCTCCAACCTTAGGTGCCTGGGGGTTAGGGTGGGAAGTCTGGCTCGATGGCATGGAAGTGACTCAGTTTACGTATTTTCAACAGTGCGGGGGCATTGACTGCAAACCAGTTTCTGCTGAGATCACCTATGGATTAGAGCGTCTGACTACGTATATCCAAAACAAAGATAATGTTTATGATATTGAATGGGTCGGGGATGTCTCGTATGGTGATATTTATCTTCAGAATGAAATAGATTACTCACATTATAACTTTGAAGTGGCGGATATTGAGGCGTTGCAAACCTGGTTTGATATGTATGAGCATGAGGCCAAGCGGGTTGTGGAGAAGGGTTTGGTGCTTCCAGCCTATGATTACGTGTTGAAATGTTCGCATACGTTTAATCTGCTAGATGCCCGTGGGGCCATCAGTGTTACAGAACGCACAAGTTACATTGCTCGGGTGCGGGGGCTGGCACGTCTTTGTGCTCAAGCTTATGTTGAGCAGCGAGAGAAACTGGGTTTCCCTTTGCTTAATAGGGATAGGGTAAGGAAGCATCAAAACACACATGAAGCGTTGCTGAGCCCGCAAGAACACATGCACTCGAACATCGAACAACGAACATCGAACAACGATTTGGGGGTGGAGTAAGATGGCGAAGGATTTTTTGCTGGAAATCGGAACGGAAGAAATCCCAGCTAAATTCTCTCCAGGGGCGATGACCCAGTTGGAAGAACAAGCACGCAAACGTTTGGCGGAACTCCGCTTAGCGTATAAGGAATTAAAGGTTTTCGCGACCCCTCGTCGTCTGGCACTTTTGGTAATGGGACTTGAGGAAAAGCAAGAAGATTTAACCATGGAAGTTAAAGGGCCGGCTGTGAAAGCGGCCTATGACGCTAATGGAGGACCCACGAAAGCTGCCCAGGGCTTTGCTAGAGGGCAGGGTGTGTCGGTAGAAAATCTATTCGTTCAAGAGGTCAATGAAGTACCCTATGTATTTGCTCGAAAATCGGAAGTTGGGCTTGAAACCAAAGCACTCCTGCCTCAGGTTGCCGTTGAGATTATTAACTCACTGCATTTTCCGAAGCCTATGCGGTGGGGAGATCTCGATTTTCGTTTTGCTCGACCTATTCGTTGGATTGTCGCGCTTTACGGTTCAGACGTCATTCCGTTTAAGTTCGTAGGTCTTGAGTCAGGACGCGCCTCGCGCGGGCATCGAACTCTGGCGACTGAGGAGGTTTTGATTGGCCAACCTTCCGGCTATCGGGAAGCCTTACGTCAAGCTTATGTGATCACAGATCCGGATGAGAGAAAGGCTGATATCTTAGTACAATTACAAATCCTCGCTGAGAAGGTTGGTGGCGAGGTGCCTGCAGACGAAGAACTCCTAAGTGAAGTCATCCACCTTGTGGAGTTCCCGACGGCTTTATTAGGTAAAGTAGCTTCTCAATATATGCATTTACCGGAGGCGGTGATCACAACTCCGATGCGCGAGCATCAACGGTATTTCCCAGTTCGCGCCAAAGACGGAAAACTTTTACCCTATTTTATTACGGTGCGCAACGGAAATGATTTCGCTTTAGAAACAGTTAAAGCGGGAAATGAAAAAGTGTTGAAAGCTCGTTTAGAAGATGCAGCTTTCTATTATAGAGAAGATCAAAAGGTTTCACTGGCAGAATTGGTTCCTAAGTTGGGAAAGATTGTATATCACGAGAAATTGGGCACGGTTGAACAACGGGTTGAACGCTTGCGTGGCTTGTCTCGGTTCATGGCAGAGCGGCAGGGGTTCAAAGGAACCAAGCTAGAAGAGATAGATCGAACCGCATATTTGGCTAAAGCGGATCTTGTAACCTTGATGGTTGGTGATTTCCCCGAGTTGCAAGGGATCATGGGGGCGGACTACGCCAGAGCCAGTGGAGAAAAAGCTGAGGTTTGCCAAGGGATACTCGAGCACTATCAACCTCGCTTTGCAGGAGATGTGACGCCTGCCTCTGATTCGGGGCGCTTGGTCAGTATTGCGGATAAAGTAGATGCGATTGTTGGAGCATTTAGTATTGGGATTCAACCTACAGGGTCTCAAGATCCTTATGCACTAAGACGACAGGCACAAGGGATTGTAGCTATACTCTTAGATTCAGGGTGGGCTCTCTCCTTAAATGAGCTTATACTGAAGTCCTACAGCCTTCTTGAAAAACAGGGGACGGCTCCTTTGCCAATGGGGGATATCTTACCTTTGTTACAGGATTTCTTCCAACAGAGGGTACGTTTCGTGCTTCAAGAACAAGGGCTTCGCTATGATACTGTAGATGCAGTTTTGGCTTTGGGTTTTGATGATATAAATCGTGTCGTGAAAAGAGCTCGGGTACTTTCTGAAAAACGGGTGGAAGAAGCTTTTATTCTTTATGCCCAAACCTATACTCGCTGCTTTAACCTTACCAAAAAGGAACCTACTGTTGAGTTAGATCCATCCCGTCTGGTCGATGCGACCGAAATAGCCTTAACCAATGGGATAGCCTCGCGCAGACAGCGTTTTGATCAGACAATCGGGTCGGGCAATTATGAGGAGGCCTATGATCTAGCTTGGGAACTTGTCCCGCAAATCGAAGCTCTCTTCCAAGCGGTAATGATCATGGTGGAAGATGAGGACTTGAAAAAGACACGTCTAGCTTTACTCGGTCAATGTGTGGAGATGTTGGGATGCTTAGGTGAGTTAAGTATTTTGGCTTAACAAGTAATTAAAGTATATTAAAAAAACTAAGAGAATATTAGTAATTTTGCTAAAAAGGGGTCTGTAACAAAAATTGCTTTCCAGTTTGTTACAGGCCCAATTATTTTTCATCAGACAATATTATCTAATTATAGGATTATTCAATCGTAAGACTCCCACTTCTTCAAGTGGGAGTGGGCCCCCGTACCCTGCTTCGGTGGGGGTAGAGTCCATCCTTCGCCGCTGAGTGTACCTTTTGGGATCAGCGGCTTCGGCGATACTCTCCACAGGAGACTATCGTCACCGAAG
>Ga0209347_1003531_pt1 | contig 17959 bp, 17 predicted proteins | sample AutmiccommuBRH23_FD_187382 | JGI IMG/M metagenome (GOLD analysis project Ga0209347, IMG submission 187382) | Deep subsurface microbial communities from Mt. Terri, Switzerland - Autotrophic microbial communities BRH/23 (SPAdes) (version 2) | ecosystem: Environmental > Aquatic > Deep subsurface >...
AATGACCATATTCTACTATCTTGACTTTTTTCCTGCAAAGTTTTTTAAAGGTCAAATATATCTACCCCGAAAGGATTTTTGGAAAAAACAATGAATTTAGCAGTTAAATAACTTGCTGAAGGAGTGATATTAATGTCGGACACACCGAAAGGAGCTTTTATCCAGCGGGATAAAGTTACCTACGCAATTGTGCCCAGGACACCCATGGGGCTGGTAACCCCTGAAATGCTGGAGACTATAGCCAGAGTATCAAAAAAATATGGCATTCCTATTATAAAAATAACCTCGGGCCAGAGATTCGCACTGGTGGGAATGAAGCCTGAAATGGTGGAAGAAATATGGAACGATCTTGGAATGGATGTTGGGCCGGCGGTGGAGCTTTGTGTCCACTACGTGCAGGCGTGCCCCGGAACCGCCGTATGTAAATTTGGCATCCAGGATTCCCTGGGGCTGGGTGCTAAACTGGAAAAGATTTTTGTGGGTATGGATACCCCGGCCAAGGTAAAAATAGCTGTCTCCGGATGCCCTAACAATTGTAGCGAGTCATATGTCAGGGATTTCGGAGCTTTTGGAAAGAAATCGGGCTGGACGGTTATTTTTGGAGGAAATTCAGGAGGCCGCCCCAGGATAGGCAATATCATTGCTGAAGGGCTGAATGATGATCAGGTGCTGGAACTGGCTAAAAAATGCTTTGATTATTATACGGCCAACGCCAAGCCCAAAGAGAGAACAGCCCGGTTTATAGATAGAATCGGCATAGAGGAATTTCTAAAAAACGTAATGGGCTAATCCATTATATCTGATATTCAGCTAAATCTACCAAACAGAAGGTTTTTGATTAAATGTGCCGAACATTGTAAGTATCTGTAGCATGGTCTTAGAGGAGGACAGGGTCATATATGGACTGCAAAACAAAAAACACAAAAAAATGCGCTTTCCTGGGAGGGCCCGGAATAGGGAAAAGCACCCTTATTAAGCAGTTGGACGTGGATTACAGCATGGCCGGTTATTTATCCTCGGTCTGCCTGGAATTCGCCAGGACCTATATAGTTCGTTACGGCCCGCCCACATCAATTTTCGAGCAGTTCCTCCTTTACGAGGGCCAGAAACAGGTGGAAGATGAGCTTTCGCACTGTGATATAGTTTTCTGCGACAATGCCACCATACTGAGCTATGTTTACGGTCTCATTCTCTGCGATTTTAGCAGCCCCCGGGAGACTTACGCCCTGATGAAGCTATACGAGTGGGCCATGAAAGACGCTTCGTCCTACGAGATATTTTATATTCCCAGGGAATTCGCCTTTCATCCGGACGGGGTAATATATCAAAACGAGGAACTGGCCATCAAGGTGGACGATAAAATAAGAAATTTCCTGGACATAATGAACATTCCCTATACGGTGGTTAAAGGATCAATGGAAAACAGGATACAAATAGTAAAGAATAAATTGGGGTTTGTGGAAAAAAGGTCCTGCACCTTTATTCCGGCCAGTGATTAAAAAGCAGGTCTGCAAAACCCTGTAACTATTTGAATGAGACGGTCTGCATATTGTGGACCGTCTCTTATTTCAATTTTAGCATTGACGCTTATATAAAAGTGATATCGTATAGGTTATAGGTTATAGTTATAGGTTATTGGTTATAGGTTATTGGATGCAAGCCAGGAATGTAAAATACCTACCTATCACCTATCACCTAAAACCCCCCTCAGTCCCCAAGATCATACTTGTCTCTGAGAATACCGGATACTTCCTGTAGTGTACGTAAGGATTTCTCCACGGTAAGATGCCCGTCGGCATTAATCAGGCAGCATCTGGCCGGGGCCAGCCAGGCCTGCTTTAGTATCCGCTTCAGGCTTATCCCCCTGGAAACCAGGTGGGACCAGAGTCCCTCCAGCCTACCCGCCAGGGCCTCCACCGACTCACGGCTCAACTCCTCGGTTAATGTGGGTACAATCCCCCAGGATATTATGTTTCCGGCATCTAAAAAGCTACTGACCTCATCGGAATACCTGGTAAATATCTCCCCGCAGCCGTACGCGTCAATGGAAAGTATGTTCATATTCATACCGCTGAGCAGAAAAGACCAGTCCGGGTTACCGCAGAGGTGAACACCCCGGGGACCCTCAAGTCTTTCCAGAAAACCTGAGAAATCCTCCTTGGCCCTATTGCTGGTATATCCGGAAAATGAACCGAAAATTATTTCCAGACCCGGCTCATCTACCCAGACAAAGGCGCCCGGGTGCTTTTCCTTTAGCTGCCTGTATTGTACATTGGTTTTCGTCGCTATGAATTCGTAAAGAAATTCCCTTATATCATCATTATATATAATGGGCTTCAGGTTTTCGTCGGATATTTTAAGGCCAAAGCTCACCGGCCCTATGCTCTGCCCCCGGATAAGCGGGTATCCCGACAAGTCCCGGGCCAAAAATGCATCGAAGGCGGCAGAATATCCGGTAGACAGCTTAAATAAGCTTTCGTCGTCACTCATCAGGGCATATTCCGTAAGCTCTTCATAAAACCTGGCAGAATCAAGGGATATTCTTTTTTGGGTGGTATCCACCCTGATGCCGGGAAAATTCTCACTGACCTGGACGTACATGTCTTCGAAATAGCTGTAATTGGGAAGTTGGGGCCAAAAAGGTATATCCAGTTTAAGCACCAGATCCAAGGCGTCCTGGATATTTTTATGGGGAAGTATGCCCATGGCCGTGGTAAGACAATTTCCTTTCAAGTTCATATGTTTATCCCTCCGGTAGCATTATTACTAAATCCAACTCTGTAAATAAGTTTACAATAAAAAACACTGATTGTCTGTTAAATACCTCCACTCACCACAGTGCTATTAATCACGAAACTTTTTAATATCCACAACATCTACATTCGGATTCAGGCGCCAGTCAGAAATACATAAACTCCAAACCCAGACATAAAGGACTTTCCAATATTCACCATGATCACGGGAGCAATATTCATAAAAATGTAGTGAAAAACTAGTTGATATTTACTAACCATATTAGTATAATATTTCTCAAAGGATATGATGACAAAAACAGCTGCCAAATTGTTGTGAAGACATGGCGCGGGGAGTGCCCGACAACCACGGACATTCAGGGCGCCGTGTAGGCCGGCAAAGGGAAAATGCTCCTTGCTGGTTTTTTTATACCTGTAAGATATGCGGGCAAAATAATTAAACCGGCGGTATCATAAAGGAGGGGGGTGGTGACAAAATTTAACCGCAAAGGGGGTGGAATCTCTGTTCTTCAGAGTTGTCAACGCCAGGTACAAAGAAAGGGAGTACGTATATCTCAAACTCCTTGAAAGCCGCAGGGAAGAAAACAAGGTAAAACATATTCAACTTGTTAACCTTTCAAATGTAGGCCACCTGCCGGCAGACAGAATGAAACCCCTGCATGATGCCCTAAGTAAAACCCTGGCCCTATACAAAGTGCTAGTGGAATCGGGACCGCCCTGGTGCAGGTATTTGAAAACGTCGTACCTGCTGGCTCTGGAAAACGCCTTCAAGGTGGAACATCGCTGCAGGGACCAGGATCTAAGGGATGTACTCCGACAGGACGGCAAAAGGAAACAAAATAGTTTTTTCGATGAAGACACCTTTACTCGTCTAATTAAAGAAAAATCACAGGAACACGGAGATCCCCGGGGTTTTATGTGCTGGCTGGAAAACACCACCTGCTTTGTGGTGGACAGCAGCGGCTTACCTTTAAGTTTAAGCCAACTTGGCAGTCAAATGGGAGAAGATGTAGTCGAATTTTTACTTAACCTTAGAATTGAAGAAGAAGTCCCGGAGTTTTTTTTAGCCAACACATGTGAAAGATTATACAATACCTTCCAGCTTATGGCCGTTTTGGAAAAGGAGAAGGGGTACACTGTAAAAGAGATTTTCGTATATAAGCAACTGACAGACTGGTCCGGAAAACCTGAACTCCGCATGGAAAAAATGCTGATTTGCGGTTCGGCGGCAGCCATGGGTGATAACAGGGTAAATCAGGCTATACTCTCAATAAACAGCCTGAAAAGCCATATCAGCTATGTCAGTGAGCGAATAAGATCGATTACCGGGGGTAATCCCCTGCCGGAACAAGATCTTTCTTGCACATACTTTACATCTTCCTTCTTTTATAAAATATTCAGCGACATCAAAGCCCGACATAAAATATAGTTTGAATACTCTCAGGGTAATTATAGAGAGGAGCTGTTAAAAACATGGCAATTGATAAAAAGAATATGTTTTTTCTGTTAATTGGCTTAGGACTCCTACTATTATTTCACTTCCTGCCACCGTTCAGCCCAGCCGTGGATCCCGCAGGCAAAAGCTTCGCCCTTTCGGCCGCGGGTAAATCGGCTATAGGTTTATTTCTCCTGGCAGGCGTGTGGTGGGTTTTTGAGGTAATACCCATCGGAGTCACCAGTATAGCCATTGGGGTACTGCAGCCCCTTTTCATGATCAGACCCGCCAAGGAAGCCATGAGGGACTTCATGGACCCCACGGTGCTGTTCATATTCGGGTCCCTGCTGGTGGGCCTCACCTTCACCAAGGTGGGTCTTACCAAGCGCCTGGCCTATAAAATGCTTATGGTGGTGGGAGAAAAGACCAGCATGATTTTGCTGGGTAGCTTTGTGGTAACCGCGCTGCTGACCCACATCATGGCCCACACTGCCGTGGCCGCCACCGTAATACCCATCTTTTTAACCATACTGGCCCTGTATAACGAAGATGAGGGGGGCAGCATTACCAAGCCCACAAAGTTCGGCAAGGGACTGTTCATAGGTATGGCCTACACCGCTGGCGCCGGCAGCATCTGCACTCTGCTGGGAGGCGCCCGTAACCCGGCAGCGGTGGGGTTCTTCAAGGAATTCACAGGAGCCGACGTTACCTTTATAGACTTTTCACTACACCTGCTACCCTTTGGCTGGATCATGGTGTTCCTACTCTGGGCTATGCTCATGTTGTTTTACAAGCCTGAGAAGAAAACCATCCCCGGGCTTAAAAACAGGGCCACCGACCTTTATAAACAACTTGGCCCCGTGACTAAGGAAGAATTATTTGTTATACTTGTGGTGTTTGGTGCTTTAGCAATGCTGGTTCTGCAGGCGGTAATACCGGCCTTAAAGACGCTTGACCGCTCAATCCCGCTGCTTCTGGCCGGACTGCTGTTTTTCTCCTCCGGCATACTGGACGTGCAAGACCTGGAGAAAAAGATACCCTGGAATATAGTCCTACTTTTCAGCGGTGCCATGAGTATTGGTTTTGCCCTGTGGCAAACCGGGGCGGCGCAATGGATGGCTATTAAGTGGCTTTCCCTTCTGCAGGGAGCCCCATGGCTGTTCTTCGCACTGGGCGTGGCTATACTGGTTTCACTAATGACCAACTTCATAATGAACGTTGCCGCCATCGCCATAACACTGCCGGTAGCCCTGGTCATAGCTCAGTACCTTGGAGTAAACCCGCAGTTGATTCTGTACATGGCCACGGCGGCTGCTGGCATGCCCTTCCTGCTTCTCATAGGGGCGGCGCCCAACGCCATGGCGTATGAGTCCAGGCAGTTCAGCACCGGAGAGTTCTTCTCCACCGGTATTCCGGCCACCATATTGCTGCTGGTGGTAATGGTTATCTTTATGTTCACCTACTGGCCTCTGGTAGGGCTAAGCCCACTGGGCAAGTAAATATCTACGGGCAAACGCCAGAAATAGAGATTATAAAACAACTGGCGAAATAATTAGTTAAGGAGGAAAGGTTAATGTCGGCACAGTCCCAGGTTATTTTTACGGGGGGGTTATTCCTCCTGACTTATGCCATGATCATGGCTGAAAAGATTCACCGCACTGTGGTGGCCCTGGCCGGGGCGGTAATACTTATACTTGCGGGGATAATCAGCCAGGAGCATGCATTCAAGTCCATCGACTTTAACACCATCGGCCTCTTGATTGGAATGATGGTTATTGTGGGAATCACCAGGCACACAGGGGTCTTCGAATACATTGCGGTGGCCTCGGCCAAAGTTGCCAAGGGAGAGCCGGTGGCCATAATGCTCTCTCTTTCCACCATTACTGCAGTGGCATCGGCCCTTTTGGACAATGTGACCACCGTTTTGCTGGTGGTACCGGTCACCTTCGCCATAGCCAGGGAGCTGCAAATAAATGTGATGCCATTTCTGATCGCCGAGGTAGTGGCCTCCAACATAGGAGGGACGGCAACACTTATCGGTGACCCTCCCAACATAATGATTGGCAGCGCCACCGGGCTGGGCTTTATGGACTTCGTATTCGCCCTGACACCGGTTATCGTGGTGATCCATATACTGACCATGATCTGGCTTAAATTTCTTTACCAGAAACAGCTCAAAACAAAGCCGGAGCTACAAAATAACATAATGAAAATGAACGCCAACGAGCAGATAAAGGACCCTGTCTTATTGAAGAAATGCCTCTTTGCCATAGTTGTTACCGTGGTGGGCTTTGTACTGCACCAGTACCTCCACCTGGAGTCGGCCACCGTAGCCCTGGCCGGAGCCAGCCTGCTGCTTCTGCTGACCAGGGAAGAACCCGAACACGCCCTGGCAGCCGTGGAATGGCCTGTGATCTTCTTCTTTGCAGGATTGTTCGTAATAGTGGGCGGCCTGGAGCATGTGGGCATTATAGAGTCGGTGGCCAAGAAGTCCCTGGAGCTCACCGGAGGGGCCATGGTTCCCACCGGCCTGCTGATACTGTGGCTTTCGGCAATAGCCTCGGCCTTTGTGGACAACATTCCCTTCGTGGCCACCATGATACCTCTGATTCAGGACATGGGACGCCTGGGCAACATAGCCGACCTGAACCCACTGTGGTGGTCCCTCTCCCTGGGGGCCTGCCTGGGTGGAAACGGTACCCTCATCGGAGCCTCCGCCAACGTTGTGGTGGCCGGATTGGCCGAAAAGAGAGGAGTAGTCATCTCCTTCATCCACTTTACCAAGATAGCCTTCCCCATGATGATCATGTCCATAATAGTATCCACTGCCTACCTGTACCTGTTCTTCCTGAAATAAAGTTCATTAATGATACCGTAAAGCCGCGGCCAACAGGCTGCGGCTTTTTATTTTCAGCATTTTCTCATATATATCTCCCCCAGTTAATATGCCTTTATAAATATAAGTGAGAAATGGGGGATAACGCTGAAAACCATAGTACTGGATCCGGGCCACGGAGGTGATGACCCGGGCGCAGTTTCCCCGGATCTTAAGGAAAAGGATCTGACCTTGAAATTAAGTAAAAAAATTGTCAATGAGCTTCTGCCTTACCAGTGCCATGTAAAGCTGACCAGGAAAATGGATTTTTCCCTGGGACTTTCCAACCGGGCGGAGTTGGCCAATTCCCTGAATGCGGATTTATTTGTGTCTGTCCATATTAACGCCGGAGGCGGTACCGGCTTTGAAAGCTTTATCCACAAAAACGCCCCGGAACTGACCCGACAGCACCAAAATATAGTGCACGGACGGGTGGTCAGCTATCTGCAAGGCTACCAATTAACCGACCGGGGGCAAAAAAGGGCCGACTTTGCGGTGCTAAGGCTTACAAAAATGCCTTCAATACTTCTGGAGAATCTTTTTTTAGACCGGGGCACAGATATCGTTTTTTTAAACAGTGAGCCTTTTTTGGCAGGCCTTTCCAATACAATAGCGGAAGGTATTTCAGCCACCCTGGATATACCCCTCCGGGAAAACCCGTGGGATCCGGACTGGGAAATAGCGCAGCTGCAAACTGACAGGATAATAAATACTCCCAGGCTGCCGGAAGCTAATGTCTCCTGGGGGGAATTGGCCACAGTTCTTAACAGGGTAAGGGAGGTACCCCCACCATCAACGGTGAACTGGGACCCCGTGGGAGAGATTGCCCTTCTAATGAGAGATAAAATACTGAACACTGCCCGGGAGGCAACGTCAATAGCCTTATGGGGAGAGTTTGCCACCGTACTGAACAGACTGAGAAAACGCGCGGTAAATACCGATAGCTGGAATCCCCAGGCTGAAATAGAGGCTCTGATTGCTGACAGGCTGTTGATGTCGACAAGAAATCCCGGCGACTCTCTCAGTTGGGGTGAGTTCGCCACCGTTATAAACAGGTACAGGGGAACAGGAGGTTAAATATGAGACTGACCAGCTTTCCTTATATCCTTCAGTATATAGTGGAGCCCGATGATAACCTGACAGCGCTGGCCCGGAGATACAGAAGCAGTCCCTGCGAAATAGCGGATGTGAACGGGCTGAAGGATTTGCGGCTAACGCCCGGCCAGAGGCTGAATATACCTCTGGAGCATGGGTACTATCACCACTATCACACAGTGATCTCAGAAAGCATTGGGGATATAGCCTCCAGATATCACACAGATGCCGAAGAAATAATAAAGGATAACCTTGTTACCAGTCCTTCCCCTGAGGAATCTCTGGTTATTCATCAGGTCTACATTCACCTTTTCTTTGTCTCTGATTATTGCACTGTAGGAGAGGAAATCAAAAAAATAGATTATCCCATAGACGATATCAGAAAGGTGGCCCTGCGGGAGCTTTTTTTAAAGCTGTCTGAATTCACAGGTCAAACCGTATACCTGAGAAGATTCTGTCAGGAAGGCAGTCTGGCCACCATAGACATAGGCAACCTCAGAATGGCAGCGGGATCAGGGGCTCAAACCGAAGAACTGCTTCTGGAATCAATACTGCAAACACTATCTTCCTATAAGGAAATTAAGTACGCCGATATTTTGCTGGACGGCCACCGGTGTGAGACCATTAACGGCCATATCTTACTGTGCAACCCCCTGCCCGTCCCGGCTGCAGGGTAAGTCGCCTACAGGCTAATAGCAGTCAGCGAACGTAAAAAAGCGGACCCCCTGTAATGAAAGGTGTATTACTGCTTAATTATTCTGAGTTCTCCCAAGCTGAGAGCTGACTGCTGATAGCTATTTAAACCTAAATGGATTTCCATCCACTGATGAAACTATAAATTCCACCTCCAGGTTACTTTCTGCGCAGCCATCCGCCAGACGCCGCGCCAGGGGCCCCAGGACTATCCGCTCGGTGCCGTAATGCCCGGCGTCCACAAAGCTGATTCCGGCCGCCAGCATATCCCTTGCCGCATGATAACCTACATCACCGGTCACCAGAACATCGGCCCCTGCGTTCATGGCCAGGGGCCATAAATCACCGCCGGAGCCTCCGCATACGGCCACCTTTTGTATTTTACCCCCGTCAGTGCCTCCACAGCGTACAGCCGGGACCTCCAGTAGCTCCTTTACTTTCAGGGCAAATTCATTTAAACTAACTGCTTCCTGCAGCTTTCCCACCCTGCCAAGGCCAGAGCTGGCAGACTTGTTTTCCAGGGGATATAGATCATAGGCAACTTCCTCATAAGGGTGCGCCGCCAGCATGGCCTCGATCACACTGCCGGTGATTCGAGCCGGTAGTATTGTTTCCACCCTTATTTCATCTACCTTTTCCAGCTCTCCGGCCCTGCCGACATAGGGGTTGGCGTCTTCCATGGGTTTGAAGGTTCCGGTTCCCCCGGACATGAAAGTACAGTGGCTGTAGTTACCTATCCATCCGGCCCCCGCCCCTGCCAGGGCCTCCCGGACCTGATCGCAGTAATCAACGGGAACAAAGACGGCCAGTTTCAAAAATTTTTCCTTACCGGGCTTCAGGACCACGATATCTGTTAAACCCAGTGTTTCAGCCAGTACGGTGTTTACTCCACTCCCGGCGCTGTCAAGGTTGGTGTGGGCGGAATAAACCGTTATACCCGCCCTGATTATCTTTGAGATCAGCCTCCCCGGCAGGCGGTCCTCCCTGATCTGCTTTATTCCCTTTAAAAGCAGGGGGTGATGGGTAATAACCAGGCCTGCTTTCAATTCCAGGGCCTCGTCAAGCACTTCCTCGTCCATATCCAGGGCCAAAAGCACCCTGTCTGCAATCTTTTGGGGATTACCCACCTGCAAACCGCAATTATCCCATTCTTCGGCTATTTCCGGGGGAAATAGCCCCTCAATTAGTCGGAAAATTTCTCTGCATCTCGCCGGCAACGGTTAATCAACTCCTTCAGTCTGGCAAGCCTGTTAGTTATCTCTACGGCCTTATCCATGGATTCCTCACTTTTGCTCCTGGTCAGCCCTGATAGCACCCTCTGTAAATCCATCTTTATTTTTTCCAGATACTCCACCAGGTCCGGGTTGTACTTCCCGACCAGCAGAGGGCCCATTTCCAGTAAAAAAGGGTCAAATACCGAATCATCCCCCGGCTCAGCGGCTATGATAACGTAAAACTTTTCACCTTCTTTTACCAGCTCTTCATCCACCAGGCGCCAACCGTTCCGGGCCAGCCAAAACCTCAGAGAGCCCGCGTCCACCATGGGCTGAAAAACCAGGCGGGAGACTCCGTCAAGTACACCCCGGCAATGTTCAAGGATGCCTATAATGGTATTACCCCCCATTCCTGCCATCACTATCACGTCAGCCTCACCAGGCCGTATAACTTCCAGGCCGTTGCCTTTCCGGACTTCCACTCTATAGCCGGCCCCGCATACCTGAACCTGCCTGCAGGCCGACAGATAAGGCTTTTCATTCACGTCAGTAGCTATGACAGAGGGTGATCTGCCCGTTTCAACCAGATTTACCGGAAGCATGGCGTGATCGGTCCCAATGTCGGCCACCCTGGCCCCCGGAGGAATTAACTTCGCAACAGCTGCCAGTCTGGGGGTAAGTTCCAAGTTGGAGCCTCCTTGTTGATTATTACAGCAAATTATACCCTAAAAACGGCCAGATGCAAGATCATCAAAGCGCATCATTGCATCCCAGTCCACTCGGGATCCCACTCTGGCCATAAGTATATTGGCCGGGTGCTCAAGAATATCCGGGTCATTGGTGGGCATTGGCATAAAACCCACCCTTGAAAAGAACTTATCCAGCATGTCCCTGTATTCCCATATTCCCATATTCATTCCGTCTGTGTCCCAATGCCGTGAATATTCGGTGGATATTATTATGTAATCCTCCCACAAGGTATCAGAGAAAATATGTTCAAGCAGGCAGGATCCCACACCCCGGCCACGCCAGTCCGACGCCACCTCCACCCCCCCAAGTTCCAGCACCGAAGAGTGCCTGTGCCATCTGCTATACGGATCCGGCCTGTGAATGGTTATGTAACCCACAATTACCAGGCCTTCCCGGGCAATATATACCCTTCCTTCGGGAATGCCCGAGATTTTGATAAGGGCCTTCAACTGTATTTCCGGGGGCCGAAAATTTTTCATCTGACAGTTCATTTTAAGTAATATAAGATTCTCCCCACAAATAGGTCCTTCAACGAAAACCGATCCCGGCATTAATATATCAACACCTTTGTATGTTGAAATGGGTATTTCAATGTAGTTAAAGGTGGAGTAAACTATAATAGTAAATGCAGTATAGCATTCCTGAAAGGAAGTAGCAACATGCCGGGGAATGTTGTTAATATTCCACTGATAATATCAATTTTTGTGGCAATTTTATTTTACACCAGTATTTATCCAACCTTCACCAGCGCAGAGGAGGATCAAAGGGTTAAATACCATGAGGCGGTATCAGGCCTGGAAGAAGATGCCTATTCACTGGTCCAGGAACTACTGGTTCTAGATCTTAAACAAAAAAAGGCCGAGGAAAAAAAGAGCCTGGTCGAAAAGGATCTTATAGAGACCAGGCAAAAAAGAAACGAAGCACTGGATGAATATAATATAGCCCAGGAAAACAAAAAAAACAGCTTACAAAAGGTAAGCTCCTGGGTAAATTTTCAATACCGGTATGGTTACTGGAGCCTTGTGGACGTTTTAATTAAATCATCCAGCCTTAGCGACCTTTTGAACCGGTCCACCTTGGTTTCTTTTATACTTATCCAGCAGGGAAAAGCATACAAACAGGCGGAAATTGCCTGTGCAGACTCTCTGCTGAAAGAAAAAGCTCTCAATGATGTTGTCGAAGGGCTGGACCACCAGAACCAAGTTCTGGCGGTCCAGTTAAATGACCTGAAATACCTTTCTGATCAGCGCCAGGCTTTCCTTGAGAATATACAGAGATCCTCCCGGGACTTGGCCCAGCAGGTGACCCTACTGGAAAGAAGGCTTCTTTCCTCTCTTAATCTATATGATTTGCTAACAGGGGCTGTGGCCAGATTCCCCTGGCAGAACGTGGAGCCTGACAGATTATGGCTAGGCATTCGAGGGGTTTCAGTGGAGATTTCTGAAAAGAATCTTAACGGGGCTCTGCAATGGTCCCCTGATGAAAACATCAGAAACATGTCAGTCAACCTGGAGCAAGGTATGTTTACACTGACCGGAAAGGATTCCAAAACCAACTCCAAATTCACCCTGGGAGGGACACTGATTCCGGTGGGAGAAAACACTGCGGTAAAAATGGGAATTAAGAGCATGTTCCTGGACAATATCCCGGTAACCAGCGAAGTACTGGGAGAGCTTGCCGCAGATTCTAGATTCCGTCTACCCCTTCCAGAGAGGGTTAAACAATTTAAACTAACCGGAATTGACATATCCGAGGAAAAAGTCACCATTAGCCTGTCGTACAACTGATTAGCTTTTAATGTAATACTACAATGCTAAGAATTTTTAATAACTGTTAAAGGTTATCCTACCAGCCGGGGCGAATAAAGTTTAATATAAACCAGCTCACACACACCACTATCTCTCCCTCAGCCAGATAAATATAGAGATTGCTTTACAACTAGGGGAAGAAGTAAGCCTCAGTATTAATACCCTGGCCATAACAGCTGTTAAAGAGGAAAAAAGCCCCTGATTTTTAAGTGTTTGGAATAATCACTAACGGCCAAAAATAAGAAGTAGCGCTCCCAACCCTTTACGATGTGTAAAAGTGCTGGTAAGGCCGGTGAAATGAAAGAATAAACAGCAATTTTTGGACATTCAATCAACCCAGGGCAGGTAATCCTGCCCGGACAGGAGAGAAAAAGACAAAATGGCAAGAATACTTTTCCTGCCGGTATTCCTGATAATACTGGTTCTGGTTGCCCTACTGGTGTTGCGCCTAAAAACAATGTTTACAATGAGTAAGAGCAGGGACATATCCCTGTCAAAAACTACCGCCTTTGGAGGAAACCCCCAGGAACTGGCGGGAACTGTTTTGGAGTCTTTAAAATCGCTGAAATCCATCCAGTATCAGTCTGAGATTATTGTGAACTTCCAAAAAACACTTGCCTACTCACGTACCGGACCGACTGACGGATACTGCAAAATCACCGGAAAACCCGGGACAATTGAAGTTTCCCGGAATGATGCCGGTATACTGGTAAAAACCTTAAAATCCGGCGAGAAAACTATCCCCGGTGAAGATCCCTGGATGGATTACTGGTACGGCATAAACCCGCTGGAGGAAAGCTTCCGGCTTTTTAGAGAAAGCGGAATGAAAATTATAGCTGGTAATGTCGGAACTTACATGGAAAGAAAATATACCGAAATACTGGTTATCTCTCATGCCATGCCCAACCAGTCAAATAAAGCCTTTAATCACTGTTTTTCCTCCATGGACAAGGTGTTTGGCAAAAACCTTTACGGGCCTGATATTGTTCTGAGAAATTTTATGGTGAGAATATTAGTGAATAACCTTACCTTTATGCCGGATTACATTGAGACAAAATTTCACATTTTCAGGGGAGAAGATTTTGTTAGCGATTACCTGCAAAACTCAAGATTGTTGTACTAAGTCCCACATTATTTTTAACCGTCTTTTTTAACGCTGGCCACCAGTTCCTCCAGCGCTCTCCCGGCATTCTCATAGGGCACCTGGCAGGTCCCTACAGCCCTGTGTCCGCCGCCCCCATATTTGAGCATCAGAGACCCCACATTTGTTTTTGAGGTCCTGCTGATAATGCTATGACCTACCGCAAAAACGCAGTTCTGTTTGTTTTTTCCGTCAACAATCCAAATGGATATGTTTTGTTCAGGATACATGCTGTATATAAGGAACCTGTTGCCGCTATATATTACGTCTACGCCCCTCAAATCTGTTATTATCACATTGTGATCCACCCTGGTATGGTTTTTGATCATTTCCATATAAAGCTCATTTTGCTCAAAATAACGTTTTACCCGTTCCTGAACGTCATACAGATTGATTATTTCTTCAATGCTCCTCCTGCGGCAGTACTCAATAAGATCGTCCATGAGCTGGTAGTTGCTTATCCGATAGTCTCTGAAGCGGCCCAGTCCGGTTCTGGGGTCCATTATAAATGAAAGCAGCGCCCACCCTTCCGGGTTCAGTATCTCTTCAACTGTAAACTGGGCTGAATCGGCCTTGTCCACCGCAGCCATTAAACCTTCAAGGTGACCGAAATTTTCTTTTCCGTTATAATAGTCATATATTACCCTGGCCGCGCTGGGTGCAGGCCGGCTGGAACCCCTGTACCGGCCTTCCAGCTTAAGTCTCTCCTCTTCACTTGAGTGATGGTCAAACCACAACCCGCATCCTTCCACATAAGGGACGTTGGCCAGTACATCATTTTTCGTAACCTCAATGATCCCATCCTGTAGATCCTTGGGATGCACAAATTTTCTGTCATCAATTATGCCAGCCTCTTTAAGAAGAACAGCGCACGCCAGCCCGTCAAAATCTGAACGCGTCAAAAGCCTCATTATATTCCTCTCCCTTATTCATATCCTGTATGGGAGTATTATTTCTCCGATTCAATGACATTTCCTTCTTTTCCTATATGAACCGTTTAATCATGCTTTTTACCAAATTGATCGGTACCGCCACACTCATTTTATTTGCCGGTTCTCCCCCTTCCAATATCTGGCCCGTCACAATACCTACAACCTTTCCCGTGTAATTCACCACAGGCCCCCCTGAAAAACCACCGTTAAAATTAATATTTAATTGCATTAATGGATCCAAAAAGCCTTCAACAGTAACTGATGCATTACCAACTGTTCCTACGGCCACCGTACCTGCCACTCCCAGAGGGCTACCCACTGCAATTACCTCATCCCCCTGTTTGACGCTGTCTGAATCACCCATTTCTATGGTGGCAAGGTTAACAGCCGGAGATGAAAGTTTGAGCAGCGCTATGTCTTTCTGGGGATCTGCAAATTTTATATTTGCCTTGTATTTTAAACCATCAGGAAACATAACCTCTATATCACGGGCGTTCTCCACAACATGGTTGCTGGTTACAATAAGGCCTGTAGGATCTATATTAAAGCCGCTTCCCTGAATATCCCTCTCCTTTGATAAAGTGATTATTTTAACGGTGGCAGGTTTAACAAAATTAATAACCTCTTCTTTCGCAAATACATTATTTAATGGCCTGCTCAACACTACTACCGTTCGGTTAGCCTCATCCCAGTGAACATTCGCTCCCAGTGTTTCACCGATAGCCCGAATAGGCACCAGCACCCTTCCGTTAATTATGGTGGGGGACACATCTGGTTTAATTTCTACGCCGTTTATTATAAGCCTGATATTGTCCCCCGCCAGCGCCACTCCAGAGGCAGCCAGGAAGAGGCCCAAAAACAAGCCGCAGAGAAATTTCTTCATAATTTACTGCATCCTCCTGCTTGTCCTATTTATGTAATAGCATAACACAACATCATTAATCAGTCATTTACAACAAATCACCAAAAACAGAAATAACCACCCTCAGGTTACCTTAAAGGGCTTGGACATAAAATCTCTGTCCAAGCCCTTTTTCTTCCTATTACTTTTAGGGGAATCCTTGCAGAGTTGCCGCAGTTTACACATGTCCTTTCTGAATAGAATGAAAACCTTCTTTATGTCTATCAGTTAACGGTCCACTTGCTGGCGTAGGGTCCGGTCTTCAGCTTTTTCCACAGTGTGGTCCGACTAATCTTAAGAAGGTCCGCAACCTTGTTTTTATCCAGTTTATAGACTTCAACAAGCTTGATTAGAATCTGCAGCTCCATTTCCCTCAAGGTTCCCATCCTGATCTCAAGCACATCGGGGTCACTGGCCTGAAGGGCTTCCCCTGAAATTTTCTCAACCAAAAACTGGACAATAATATCGTCTGCCGACTCGGTTGTTTTATACAGCAGCACATACCTTTCGATAAAACTCTCCAACTCCCGGACATTTCCAGGCCAATGATAGTGATACAGCTTGGCAATCTGATCAGGGGAGAAAAAGGGAACCTTTTTTCCTGTCTTTTCCAAGCATAATTCAATGAAAAGTTTGGACAGGTCATCAATATCCTCTTTGCGTTCCCGCAAGGGCGGCACTTTTATACTGAGCACATTGAGCCGGTAATAGAGATCCTCCCTGAAATTTTTCTTCTTCACTTCGGCCAGGAGTTCTTTATTGGTTGCCGCCAGGACCCTTACATCCACCGGGCTTATTTTATTGCTGCCAATCCGGCGGACCTCTTTTTCCTGCAGCACACGAAGGAACTTGGCCTGAAGGGAGAAGGGAAGGTCCCCGATTTCATCCAAAAAGATGGTACCTTTATGTGCCAGCTCGAAAAGGCCAATCTTACCATTTTTATCCGCCCCGGTAAAGGCTCCCTTTTCATACCCGAAAAGCTCGCTATCCAGCAGAGTTTCCGGCAAACTGGCGCAGTTTACAGCAACAAAAGGGCCATTCTTACGGTTGCTGCAATTATGGATGCTCTGGGCCACCATCTCTTTTCCGGTTCCTGACTCACCGGTTATTAAAATGGTTGAATCACTTTCGGCATAATGCCTTATCTGGCTTTTTATATTTGTTACTTTGGAGCTTTTCCCCAGTATGTGGTTTAACCTGAATTTCGCATTAAGCCCCTTGGAAATATTTTCGGACCTGATCTGCTGATCCAGTCTTTGCAATTCATATACATCCTGGATAGTCAAAAGCGAACCCCAAACCAGATTGTTTTCCAGATTCAGCGGCGCCCACTTGATCACCAGCTGTTTTTTATCATACCTTATTATTTTATCATCTTCCTGATTGTTCATAATGGAAGTTAGATCCAATTGCGGGACCAGAGAATCAACTGACTTGCCGATAACGCTTCTGGCTTCCACGTTGAAAATCTTTTCGGCCACGGGGTTGATCATTATGATTGTTTTATTCACATCAACTACCAGCATACCATCCCGGGTGGAATTGATTATTGTCTGCAGCTGCCTGTTATTCTCGTAATACAGCTTATTGGCCGCGATTGTGTCCTTGGCCCTTTGTATGCCGTTGACAACCGAGCTTTTCCTGGGGTATACAACCTCAACCCGCAACCCCTGCCTGATACATTTTTTGGCAATGCAAATTCCGGTGGTAACCACAATATTTACTTCATTTTTTATTGCCCGCCGGATCATCTCTTCAATTTCTTTTCCTCCCATATTATAAGGGAGGGGTATCAGGGTTATCCCTAAAATTTTTTCAAACGAATCAAAATCGTAATCCATCAGCTCTTCATTGTAAAAAATACAGCCAATTTTTTTCAGGCCCCTGGAACTGATATTTTGCATTTTTTGCAGCAGGTCCAGCTCACTTATTCTTAAATCAATAATAGGAACGGAAATTTTGTTGGTGCCTATTTGGGCGGCTGTGAAACGGCGGGCGATGATTGCCTCAAAACCGCTGTTTTCCAACTGCTGCGCCATATGAAGGGCCTTATCCCCATAAGCCTCCACAACTTCGATGATATCCTCATCGTTATCCAGGCAGATATCATTCAACATCACAGTAAATTCTGAAAACGGGGAAAGAACTGCTACTTTACTCAATCCAATTTCGCCTCCCGAACACGAATTTGGCACTATGACTCAGTAGGGCGCAAACCATTTAATGAATGCTAAATCGTTCCCTTTGAAAAATTCAGTTCCCTCATAAAGAAACCTACTGACAAGCACATACCATATAATTCAATTATACAGCTATCACATAAAATTACAAGGCATCACTAATTTATATAATTATCATCTAA
>Ga0209347_1003532_pt1 | contig 17955 bp, 15 predicted proteins | sample AutmiccommuBRH23_FD_187382 | JGI IMG/M metagenome (GOLD analysis project Ga0209347, IMG submission 187382) | Deep subsurface microbial communities from Mt. Terri, Switzerland - Autotrophic microbial communities BRH/23 (SPAdes) (version 2) | ecosystem: Environmental > Aquatic > Deep subsurface >...
CGGTGGAGGTGTTGCCGCGCATCCGGCGACGGACAGCAGGCAAGCAAGTAACGCTCGACGTGTAATATTCATGGCAGACCCTGAAGGCTGACGTGCGTTTAATGCCGTGCCGGAACGGATTCCGGACGCGGCGCGCTAACCCCGGCTGGGGCGTGTCAGATCAGGTGTCGGGGAGGCCGGATGGATTCGGCGTAATTGCCATCGACAAGAATTGCCGCAATCGACAGGGCGAAGCATCTTGCAACGGCATGCGCGATGTCGACGTGGTCTACAGGCACGGCGCTGGCGGGCGCGCAGTGTACTTCACAGCCCTTGTCCAACATGGTCTTGTCGCCATGCTGCGCTTGGTCAGTGGCCGTAGTGTCGGCCATCTGGCTGTGCTGATGAACGCCTGCAGCATCATCCGCGACCATCTGGTGATGGGCGGCTGAGTTTGCGTTCATCTGACCGAAAGAGCCTGCCGATGCGAACAATGTTCCCTGCAGCGAACTGACCAGAAAAAAGACGATCGCAAGCGCCACGCGAAGCTGCGCGGAGCCGACAAGTCTCATTTTCCCGACGTTCAACATCAATCGCCTTCGACAACTGTTCGCGAAATTTGTCAAGAGAACCAAGAGCCTTAACGAGCGTTCGCAACAAAACGTGATTCTGCAATATGCTAAAGCTGGGAGTTGTCTCGTGCACACCCCGGCACTGGTCCCTCATTACGCTCACGTTCGATCAGCGTCATGAGTTCGGCATCGTCAATGGCACCATTGACCAAGGTCCGGCCAACAACGAGCCCGGGTGTCCCGCGAAATCCCAATATAGAGGCAAGTCCCTTGCTCTTCGCAATCTGGTCGTTGACGTCTGCGGCCGACATATCTGCAGCAAGGCGAGATGGATCAAGGCCGAGTCGCTGGGCAAGATCCATCAGGTAAGCAGAGTTCGGAACGAACGACGACGCAAGCAAACGTTCACGGAACGCTTGATCGGCACCTTGGCGCTTCGCTGCCAGCACAGCGCGGGCCGCCGCATTCGACGCTTCACCAAGGATCGGCCATTCGTGCCAGGCAATCTTTATTCCGAGATCGGAATTGCCCTCGAGCTCGGCGAGCCGGGGCCCAAGTACGCGGCAATATGGACAACGGAAATCTGAGAAGTAAGCAATGGGTACAGTTCCTGCTGAGAACTGCGATTCTCCAAACAAGGCCTGACAGAAAGCAGTGTCGACTTCTGCTACGAGCGTCCCATCCGCATCAGGTGAAACTCTCAGCCCCGTGATCGGGTCAAAGCCGTCGGCGGCCGATACTGCGCCCGACGCAAAGCGTCGAAATCCAGGAAGATGATCGATCGGTGTGAATGCAAGATCAATTCCGCGCTTCAATCCCAGATGAGGCCACCAGTACCAGGCGACCAGACCGGTTGCGATACCGCCGGCCAGGCCCCACCTCCGGGATAAATGATGCTTCGACATTTCGATCGCCCCTTAGTCGATCCAGTTTGCGGTGACCATCCCAGCAGTCTTTCCAAGTGGATGCTGCCGAGCACTATCGGTCTTGGTCTCATTCCGAGAAGAACACGTCGGCGTGTATGTCGCGCAATGCTGCGCCCCGCGCGACCAGCATGGGCGTGACTGCTCCAACCAGTGAAGGAGAGCCGGCCACATATGCCTTGTAGCCTACCAAGCTGCCGTGGTCCGCAGCGACCGCATCCTGAATGCGCCCCGTGCGTCTTTCACTGCCTCTTTCGCCGGACATGACCGGAATGAACGAGAAATTGGCAAATCGTTTCATCAGCATTGCAAAGTGCTCGACGAGGTAGAGGTTCTCTTCCGTACGAGCCGCGAAATAGAACCGTATCGGCGTGGCCATTCCCGTGACCAAGGCGGTCTCGACAATCGATTTGATCGGAGCGAGGCCGCTTCCCCCGGCGACGGCAACGATCGGCCCACGGTGAGCATCCCGAAGATAGGCCGAGCCGGCCGGACCCCTCACGGACACCCGGCTCCCTATCTCGAGCGATGACATCAGGTGATTGCTGGTCTGGCCCCCCGGAACGGCTGCTACATGGAGATCCACCAGTTCCTCATCTGGTCTGCTCGCCATCGAGTAGTGGCGTGCGGGCGCACCTTCCGGCATCACAGTGAGATATTGTCCTGCAGCAAACCGGAATGCACCGCGATCCTTCAGCCGCAGTCGTATCAGCCGAATCTCATCGGTCATATGGTGGAGACCGACGACGGTTGCCTCATGGGTTGCGCTTAGGGTTCCCGGATTCGACTCGTCGAGCCATCGAACGGTCAGATCGCCGATCGGCGTCGCGCGGCAGGCCAGGATGAGCCCGGCCGCGCGATCCTCCTCCGACAGTGCGAAAGACGTGTGAGTTCCCATTGAGACCTCCCCCTCCACAAGCATCGATCTGCAAGCACCGCAGCGACCCGAGCGGCATCCGTGCGGAAACGGTATGCCGGCATCGAGGGCAGCTGAAAGGACCGTTTGCCCAGCGGGGATTTCGATCTGTCTTTCCGCCTGGGGAAGATGGAGTCGAGCTTGTATTCGGGCACGAGGCACGGCCGGTGTCCGGCTGGATGTCTCGTCTTTGCTGTCCACCGGATCGGTTGCGGTTGCGAACGAAGCTATGGATTCGATCAAGGGCGTCATGATCATATGGTTCCGATTGTGATGGGCCCGGACGCCTCGCGCATCCCGGCGGATGGACCAGATTGTTCAAGTGTGGCGCTGGCTGCTGCTACGCGTGCTCTTCCAACGGCACATGATGCGACGACCGGAAGCGCTTCAGTCGCATCGCGTTACCGAGAACGAAGACGCTGGATAGCGCCATGGCGCCGGCTGCGAGCATCGGTGACAGGAGCGTGCCGCCGAAAGGATAAAGGACGCCCGCCGCTACAGGGATCAGGCTGGCATTGTAGGCGAATGCCCAGAACAGGTTCTGCCTTATGTTTCGGATCGTCGCTTTCGACAGGCCGATCGCGTTTGCCACTCCAGTCAGATCGCCGGACATCAGCACTACGTCGGCACTTTCAATGGCGATGTCGGTTCCCGTCCCGACTGCAATACCGACATCTGCCTCTGCAAGGGCGGGTGCGTCATTGATGCCGTCGCCAACGAAACTGACTACCCGGCCGCCCTGTCGCAGGCGCTTGATTGCGTCGACCTTGCCGTCGGGAAGTACTTCCGCCACGACCTCGTCTATTCCCAGCTGCCTTGCAATCGCATGCGCGGTGCGACTGTTGTCGCCGGTGATCATTGCGACCTGAAGGCCTAGTGCGTGGAGCGCGCGGATGGCTTGATGCGTCGTCGGCTTGATCGGGTCGGCGACGGCTATGATCGCTGCGAGTTTTCCATCAATGGCTGCATAAAGCGGGGTCTTTGCCATTTCTCCAAAACGGCGCGCCTGCTGTTCGAACTCTTCAGTCGGAATGCCGATCCGTTTCAGGTAGCGGTCCGCGCCGATGACTATTTCATGTCCGTCAGACCTGGCCCTTGCACCGAACCCCGGGATGGCCTCGAAGTCCTGCACGTCATGAACCGGCAGCCCCTGTGCCCGAGCTGAAGCAACAATGGCTGAGGCAATGGGATGCTCGGATTGACTTTCAACCGAGGCGACCAGCGACAATACGCGGTCGCGGTCCACGCCTTGGACTGCAATGAGGTCGGTCAGTTCCGGGCGTCCCGCCGTCAGAGTTCCCGTCTTGTCGAGAGCTATGACATCGCTGCCTTTCAGCGTCTGCAGCGCGTCGCCATTGCGGAACAGCACGCCAAGTTCGGCAGCCCGTCCCGTGCCGACCATGATGGACGTCGGCGTGGCCAACCCCATGGCGCAGGGACATGCGATGATGAGCACGGCAACCGCGTTAACAAGTGCGAATGTAAGAGCCGGCTCGGGGCCGAATGTCAGCCAGGCAAGGAAGGTCAGGGTTGCCGCGATCATGACGGCCGGCACGAACCATGCCGTGACCCTGTCGACCATCGCCTGGATCGGCAGCTTCGATCCCTGCGCCGTCTCGACCATCTTGATGATCTGCGCCAGCAGCGTGTCTGCTCCGACCTTCGACGCACGATAGGTGAAGGAACCGGTCTTGTTGATGGTGCCGCCGACAACTTCCGCACCGGCTTCCTTGATCACCGGAACCGGCTCTCCCGAGATCATCGATTCATCGACATAGGACGATCCTGCAATCACGTTGCCGTCGACCGGTACCTTGTCGCCGGGACGGACCTGGATGACGTCGCCTGCGTGAACCTCCTCGAGCCCGACTTCGGTGAACGCGCCATTGCGCTCGACCCTCGCGGACTTGGCCTGCAGCCCCACGAGATGTTTGATCGCATCGCTGGTCCGCCCCTTGGCTTTTGCCTCGAAGAAGCGTCCAAGCAGGATCAGCGTGACGATTACTGCGGAGGCCTCAAAGTAAACATTGGCAGTGCCGGCCGGCAGCAATGAGGGTGCAAAGGTTGCGACGACCGAATAGGCCCATGCTGCAGTGGAGCCCAGGATCACAAGTGAATTCATGTCAGGCGTCAGCCTAGCCAGTGCCGGCAGTCCCTTCGCGTAGAAACGCAAGCCGGGTCCGAATTGCACCGCGGTAGCCAGCACGAAGTATCCGACATGAAGCTGTTGGCGGTCGATCGCCGACATCAGCCAGTGGTGGAACGGCGGAACCAGGTGCGAGCCCATCTCAAGCATGAAGATCGGCAATGTCAGGACTGCTGCGATCAGGAGGTCGCGTTGCAGATGACGCATCTCCCGGTCCTTTGCTTCCTGCCGGGCTTCTTGAGCGATTGCGGACGCCTGTGCGCGGCGCACCTCGTATCCGATCTGACGGACTGCCGCCTCGATGTCGGCGCTCGGGGTAGTGCCGGCGGTCTCGACGGTCGCCCGTTCAGTAGAGAGATTCACGGACGCCTTAAGCACTCCGGGCACGGAGGCGATTGCAAGTTCGACGCGCCGCACGCACGAAGCGCAGGTCATCCCTTCTATCTCAAACTCGGCTGACTCGGGCGCCACCGTGTAACCAGCATCTCCAATTGCATCGATGACGGCTCTGGCGTCGGGCGCGGTGGAAAAGGTCACGTCGGCGGTTTCGGTGGCAAGGTTGACGGCGGCCGACTTCACTCCGGGCACTTTCGCAATCGCCTGTTCGACGCGCCGCACACATGAGGCGCAGGTCATCCCGTCGATGCGGAAATTCTGCCGTGTCTCTGCAGGTACAAGTTTCAGGTGAGCGGTCATCGCTTTGTCCTCGAACTTTTTGATCTGGCAGAGGTCTAATGCTTCCAGTCACTGGAAGGTCAAGCAACAATTTTCATATCCTTTAAATCGCCCCAACGGCACTGAATCAGGGCCCTTGACCTTCCAGTTACTGGAAGGCCTATCTCTGTTGTCTGACATGTCGCCAACAACAAGATGGAGTACTGAAATGCTGAAGCTAAGCGTGCCCGACATGACATGCGGACATTGTGCAGGGACGGTTACGAGAGCAGTCCACAGCGTAGACGCTGGCGCAGTCGTTACCGTGGACTTGCCGTCCCAGATCGTTTCGATCGAAACTGCGGCCGAAGCGGACAGGATCACGAGCGCCCTGGAAGCTGCGGGCTACCCCGCCCAAGGCAGCCTGAAAACCTTGATTACGAAGGGCCAGTAGCCAATTTCGCTGCTGGCCTTTTGATGTAATTGTCTGATACGCATGATCGTCGGTGCCCAGAACTGCGTCTGACATCTGGAGTATCCGGCGACCGGCAGCTATCCGCGTGGGGTTCTTTGATCATGCTTCATTGCACGTGCCGCCAATAGCTCGCCGTGCATCTATTAACCCAACCCGATAAGCGGCGCAGCCTCATCTCTAATTGTCGACGCCAAATCTTGACGCAAAATGGCGGCCAGATGGCCGATCCGCCATTCCAACAATGTGGTACACAGAAATCTCGGGATTGATCGCCGAACTCACGCCGCAACCGCCACCAGCGCCGGTATGAAAAGGCCGACGGCATGAGACACAAAGTAAACCAAGGGAGAAGTGCGTCTTGGCGGAGTCAATATCGGAGTTGCCGGCACGTACAACGCGGATTTTCGTCAACGGCATGAGCGTCGACCGCTCACGGCAAGCTTTGGACTTGCGAGTGTTCGTTACTGGAGCCAATCTTGGCCCGCAGAGCCGATCATCTGGTTGATGTCGGCCAAACTGTTGGCGCGATCCAAACGGCGATTGGATTCTGCGGTGGGTCCAAAGCTGCATTACGGAGACCGGTCATACGCATCCTGTCGATACAGTCCTGGGTCTGTTACGGCCATGTAGGCAACGCTGCGGCGATCTTTCCCATGCAGCGAATGGGCGTCGACGTCATTTCCGTCAACACGGTGCAGTTCTCAAACCATCTTGGCTACGGCAAATATCGCGGCCAGGTTTACAGCGGCGAGGACATTTCGGACCTAGTGCTCGGTCTGGAAGAAGTCGGCGCTCTTGCCGACTGTGCCGGCGTGCTGTCCGGCTATATCGGGGATGCCGACATCGGCAATGCGGTGCTTGACGCTGTCCGCCGCGTTCGCGCAGCGCGACCGGGCGCGCTGTATTGCTGCGACCCGGTGATCGGTGATGTCGATTCAGGCGTCTTCGTTCGCCCCGGCATCCCCGAATTCATGCGCAGCGAGGCGATCAGCGCCGCCGATATTGTCACTCCGAACATCTTCGAACTCGAGTACCTGTCCGGACTCACAGTCCGGACCCGCCGCGACCTGATCGAGGCGATGATCGCAATCGGGAATCTTGGCCCGCACTTTGTGCTGGTCACGAGTGTCCGGGTTGATGATACACCGCCCGACGCCATGGATGTCGCGCTATTGGCGGACGGTGTGCTGATGCGCGTTCGCACGCCGCTCCTCGATCTTGCGATCAATGGTGCAGGCGACGCAATTGCTGCCCTGTTTCTGACGCGTCTGTTGCAGAAAGGATCACCCGAAGATGCCATAGCGCACGCGGCAGCGGCAACATACGGTCTGCTCAAGCAGACGGTCGACGCTGGCTCACGTGAAATCCTGTTGATCGCCGCGCAGGATGAGTTTGTCCGGCCGACCCACCACTTTCCGGTCGAAAGGACCGACGTTCAGAACGCTTTCGTCTAATCAGAAGACGCTCTGGAACTTTCCGGTTTCACGAAACAGTTCGAATGTGGCGCGGATATTGTCGGCAGTCACCTAGCAGGCTGTTGAAAAAGTCATCATCGAGGACCGTTTCTGCCGCTTTCGACTTGGGCCCGTCAATTTCGTCGAATTGCCCTTATTGAAAACATTGATGTTTTCTAAGCGCAAAGGCGTTTCCTGAGCCACTTCAGAAGGGCCAGAACCTATTTCAACAGCCTGCTAGACCGGTGACCGACACAACCTCTGCCTGAATGATGGACCGGGCAATAGCGAGTCCCAGGCCGAAGCCTCATGTTCGCGATTGCGGAATGACAAAGCTCAGCCGCCCGAGTGTTTAGCGTCGGCCGCCATTTTTTCATTGCGCATCCATATCAATCTCCCTCGTCGAACGAGGCCTGTTCAATTGCTCCCGGTTCAAATTTCCCTATGGTCGGATGTTCTTGACTACTTACCGAACGGTGCGCTGCAAAATGAACACGCCGACACACATGATCATCGGAGGTGCACTTTGGGCGTGGCGCGACAAGCCCGGAACACTAGTTGCCGCCCTTGCCGGTGGCTTCGCGCCTGACCTTTCTATGCTCGTAATGGTGCTTTATGCGACTAGGATTGTTGGCTTGTCTGAGCACGAGGTGTTCGGAACACTCTACTTTTCCGACAATTGGCAACGGCTCTTTGCCATTGACCACAGTTTTGCAGTTTGGAGCGTCCTCCTTCTCGCTGCATTGTTGATGCGCCGTTCTATGTTCATTGCGTTTTCCGGCGCAGGACTTACCCATGCAGCCGTCGATTTCCTCACTCACCATAGTGATGCCCGCCAGCAATTTTGGCCTTTTACGGACTGGGTATTCAGGAGCCCGATTTCGTACTGGGATCCGCTCTTTTGGGGAAACGTCGTTGCGCCATTCGAAGCACTTGTCGTCGTTGCGCTAACTGCATTGATTCTGCGGCGAATGTCAGATTGGAGGCAACGTTTCCTTACCGTATTGGTCGCCCTCGTGTATCTGGCCCCAATCGCGCTGACCGGTGGATTCCATGGCCTGCACGGCAATGGTTGACGATTGCGCATCGCAACCAGAGGGTTGCGCTCGGTTTACCGCGAACCGCAACACCAAAAATTTAGTCCTCCTAGCCGGTTCGCGCTGCAAATCTCGACTGGAGTACTTTGCCAGGTGTCTGGTCCCCTCGATCAACGACCGTAAGACAATTATCGATTGATTACGCCTCTCGGAAGGGCAAGCGAACAACAGCTTCCAGCCCCCCTCCTGACAAGTTGCGGAGAATGACAGTGCCGCCATGTGCCTGAATGATTGTCCGGGCGATTGAGAGACCTAAACCGACACCGCCGGTATTGCGGCTGCGTGACCCTTCCAGACGTACAAACGGCTCAAAGACAGCCTCAAGCTGGTCATCAGGCAATCCGGGCCCGTTATCGGCAATGGTGATCGTGATGCCAGCCATGTCCGGTTCTCGCCTCAACGTCACATTCGCATTGCCGCCATAGCGGACTGCATTGTCGATCAGGTTGCGTAGCGCGCGGTTCAGGGCTTGCGGACGGATGGTCGCGTGCAGCGGCTGTGATGGGTCGAGGGCGGCCCTACCCTCGCCCACATCGCCGACCAGATCGCTCAGCAGCGCTGCGACGTCGACCTCGGCGGAAGGTTCCGCCTTGGCGACCCCGCGCGCGAATTCCAGCGTTGCCTCGACCATGGCCTGCATTTCCTCGACCAGTGCATTCAGCCGGATGCTGTCTTCGGTTTCATCAAGCATTTCGATCCGGAGCCGCATCGCGGTTAGGGGCGACCGCAAGTCATGACTCAGGGCAGCAAGCATATGCGTTCGCTCGTTGACGAAACGGGTCAGCCGGTCTTTCATTCGGTTGAAGGCCCGTGTGGTGTCGCGCACCTCAGACGGACCCGTCATCGGCAGCGGATCCGTGTCAAGCCCACGCCCCAGCCTGTCCGCGCCAACCGCTAGGGCGCGCATTGGGCCGACGATCCGCCGCGCGGTCCACCATGCCACGAGAACTACGGCCACCGCCATCAACAGCAGCGGCAGCAGGGATTGCGGCGAAAGCTGCAGGCCGGGACGATGAAACATCGTTCGCACATTCAGCCAGTCCCCTCCCGCCAGACGGATTGAAAGTGTCAGCTCAACCGGGTCGTTTCGTCCGGCCATCATCGCCTCGTGCATCGGGCGCATCGCTTCGGGCATGCCATCGGGCATCGGGACAGAGTTTAATTCAAGCGCATGAACATCGGCCCGGACTTCGCGTTCCGGTTCACCAAGAATTTTCCGGATCTGACTCAACACTGAGTCAGCATCGACGCTGTCGTGGAGCGCTTCCGGCTCGGATGCTACTTCAAACCTGACCAGTGGCGAATCTGCGGCCCGCAGGATCGAGGTCCGCAGATTGGCGGGTGCGTCGTCCAGCAGCAAAACTACATTTGCCGCGCGCCCTGCAGCCTCCAACCCCAGTGCCGCGCGAACTGCACGATTGCGCTCATCGGTCAGCAATAAAAGACCAAGCCCTTGCGTGATGGCCAATGCCAGCAACAACATGGCCAACAACTGGCCCCCCAAGGTTTGAGGAAACAAGCGGCGCAGGGTGGAAAAATCCAGTTTCACTGCATCTCCCTCACATCAGCGGCAAAGCTGTAACCACCACCCCAGACGGTAGCGATCAATGCGGGCTTGGCGGGGTCGGCCTCGATCTTGCGGCGCAAACGGCTGATCTGGTTGTCGATGGTGCGGTCGAACACCTGTGCCGTGCGGCCCGAGGTCAGATCGAGCAACTGCTCTCGGCTGAGCACGAAGCGCGGTCGTTCCAGAAACACCGTCAGCAGGCGGAACTCGGCAGTAGTCAGCGCGACTTCTGCGCCATGAGTGTCAGTCAGGGTACGGCGGTCGGTATCCAGCACCCAGCGGTCGAAAGCCAGCTTATGTCCTGCAAAACTGCCGCCCGCCACTTCGGCCCGGTTGGACCGGCGCAGTATCGACTTGATCCGTGCCAGCAACTCGCGCGGATTGAACGGCTTTGGCAGATAATCATCAGCGCCGATTTCCAATCCAACGATACGGTCCGTTTCATCGCCCAAGGCGGTCAGCATGAGGATCGGAATGCCGCCTTGGGCGCGCAAACGACGGCAGACCGATAGGCCATCTTCACCTGGCATCATCACATCGAGCACGATCAGGTCGAACTGTCCGACCTTCATGGCAGCGTCCATCGCCAACGCGTCTGCGGCAGAAGTCGCGCGCATCCCGTTCTTTCCCAGATACTTCACCAATGCGTCGCGGATCTCGCGGTGGTCGTCGACAATTAGAATGTGGGGCGGATGGGCCATCGTCTTTTCTCCTGATGCTGACCCTAGCTGAACATGCAGGCGCGGCGGACAGAAGATTGTCGCAAATCGTCACCGGACAGGTGCTTGCGACAGTTTGATACAAAACACCTCCGCCCTGACAAACCTGTGGGACATCTGCCCCCTAGATTGGACTGATCGCAATCCGATTCAGGAGATACGGAATGAAACGTTCAACCAAACTCGCCCTTGCAGCCGTTGCCGCCCTCGGCCTTGCCGCTGTTGCAGTGCCTGTGATCGCCCAGGAAACCCCGATGCAGCATGGCGGGATGAAGGGTGGCGGCATGGGTATGATGGGCGGCCATGACGGCATGATGGGTGGTATGGGCATGATGATGATGGGTGGAGCCCAAAGCTATGCAATCGCCACGTTCGACACCAACAAAGACGGCACGCTCAGCCCCGAAGAGATTACAGCGGGCATTCAGGCCGAACTCAAGACCTATGACACCGACGCCAACGGCACTCTGTCGCTGGACGAATTCGCGGTGATGCACGCGGCCCATACCAGGCCTATGACGGTCCGCGCCTTCCAGATGCACGACGCAGACGGCGACGCGCAGGTTACGGAAGCTGAAATGGCCGACATGGCCGACATGATGGCCGAGATGATGCAAAGCCATATGGCCGGGAAGCAGGGCGGCATGCAGGGCATGGACAAGGGAATGATGGATAATAACTGACATCCTACTTGTTCCCCGCCAATCGACCAGGTGCTGATTGGCGGGGAAACCCGCATCGCAGTTCAGGAGGTATCTATGATGAATGACTACGGCATGGGCTTCGGCATGGGCTTCGGCTGGCTCTGGATGATCATCATCCTGGTGCTGGTCGGCCTTACGATTGCGGCGCTGGTCAAATACCTGCGCAAATAGACAAAAGGACCAACTAATGGATTACACAATCAACCGGGTGATCGCGGAAACGGATTTTGACGCGGTCGACGCCCGCACTCGTGCGGCCTTGGCCGCGAACGGCTTTGGCGTTCTGACTGAAATCAACGTCAAGGCTACGATGAAGAAGAAGCTGGATGTAGAGATGCTGGCGTATCGCATCCTTGGTGCCTGCAACCCGAAGATGGCGCATCAGGCGATCGGAATGGAGCCGCGCGTGGGCGCGATGCTGCCTTGCAACGTGATCCTGCGCGAGGTGACGGGCGGAGTCGAAGTCAGCGCAATCGACCCGGTGGCATCGATGCAGGCGATCGGCAACCCAGAGTTAACCGCAGTTGCAGGCCAGGTGCGCGATCTGTTGACAAAGGCCGTCGACGCAATCTGAGGTGGGCCTGCTCACCGGCATCCTCGCGACGATCCGGAAGGAAAACACGATGAAAACGAGCGTGATCGATGTGAGCGACCTGCTCTCGGCGTTGAGCCCGGACGAAGTATGTAAGCGGATCGGCAAGTTACCGGGCGTGGAAAGTGTTTCGGTGGATCACGCTGCCGAAAGCGCCACGGTTCACTACGACGAAACCCTCATCGAGGTTGCCGAGATCAAATCCTTGGCGCAGCAGTCCGGTCGCGTGGCCGCCTCGTCGCATTCTGCTTCCACCGGCACGGGTCACGAAGGCCACGACATGGCAGAAGCGTTGCCCCACAAGTCGAAATCCTCGTCCAGCCATTCAGGCCATGGGAACCATGACAAGCACGAGGGCCACTCTCCGGCGATGTTCCGGGACCGTTTCTGGCTCTCGTTGGCGCTCACAGTTCCAGTGGTCATCTGGTCGGCCCACATCCAAGAGCTTCTCGGCTATCGGGCCCCGGCGTTTCCCGGATCAGACTGGATAGGCCCTGTGCTCTCCACGGTCGTCTTCGTCTACGGCGGTCTGGTCTTCTTGCAGGGAGCGTGGCGAGAACTGCGGTCCCGACTGCCGGGAATGATGACACTTATCTCACTCGCCATCGCGGTCGCGTTCCTGTTCTCGTGGGTCGTTCAGCTCGGGCTGATAGAGGCAGATGCGCTTTGGTGGGAACTGGCCACGCTGGTCACGATCATGCTGCTCGGTCACTGGATCGAGATGCGGTCCATCAATCAGGCTCAAGGCGCCCTGAAGGAGCTTGCGAAGCTTTTGCCGGACACCGCGACGCGGATCACCGATGCGGGCGAGGAAACGGTCGCCATCAGCGAGTTACGCAACGGCGACCTGTTGCTGGTGCGCCCCGGTGAAAGCGTTCCTGCGGACGGCGTCGTGCGCAAGGGCACCAGCGACATTGACGAGGCGATGATCACCGGTGAATCGCGACCGGTGAAAAAAGGCGAAGGCGACGAAGTGATCGCCGCCACGATCAACGGCGAGGGATCACTGCGCGTCGAAGTTACCGGAACGGGCGACAAGACCAAGCTCTCCGGCATCATGCGACTCGTCGCCGATGCGCAAACGTCCAAATCCAGAGCGCAGCACCTGGCGGACCGAGCAGCCCGGCTGCTGACCGTCGTGGCGATCGGCGCGGCCGTTGTAACTTTCGGGGCGTGGCAACTGGCTGGGGCGGCGATCGACTTCTCCGTGGTCCGTATGGTGACGGTGCTGGTGATTGCATGTCCGCACGCGCTTGGTCTGGCGGTACCGCTGGTGGTGGCTATCTCCACGACGCTCGGGGCACGCAACGGCCTTCTGGTCCGGGACCGGCGTGGACTGGAGGAAGCCCGCAACCTTGACACCGTGGTTTTCGACAAGACCGGAACATTGACGCTGGGCGAGTTCCGGATCGTCGCCATGTCGGTTGCAGAGGACATGGAAGAAGACGAGGCCCTTCGCATCGCGTCCGGTATTGAAGCCGAGTCCCAGCATCCGATCGCCCGAGGGATCGTCAAGACTGCGGAAGACAAAGGTATCGCGGTCCCGTCAGCCGACGGATTCCGCGCAATCACTGGCAAAGGTGTTGCGGCCACTATCGACGGCGTCGAGTACCACATGGGCGGACCGGCGCTCCTCAAGGCCGAGGATGTCCAGGTGCCGCCGGCGCTTCTCAAGGCTGCAGAGGCCGCGGCTGACCGCGGGCAGGCTGCGATCTATCTCGTTCGCGAAGGTAAGGCGCTTGCCGTCTACGCCGTGGCTGACGCGATTCGCGAAGAGAGCCGCGAAGCCATTGCGGCTCTCCATGAGCGGGGGATCGAGGTCGCCATGCTGACGGGCGACGCGCAGGCCGTAGCCGATGCGGTCGCCAAGGAACTTGGCATCGACACAGTGTTCGCGGAAGTGCTGCCCGATGACAAAGCGTCCAAGGTCCGAGAACTTCAGGCCCAAGGCAAGAAGGTCGCCATGATCGGTGACGGGGTGAACGACGCACCCGCCCTTGCCACCGCAGATATCGGGATTGCGATTGGCGCCGGGGCCGACGTGGCCGTCGAGGCCGGGCACATCGTGCTGGTGCGGTCCGACCCCCGTGATATCCCCCGGATCATCACGCTGAGCCGGGCCACATACCGGAAAATGTCTCAGAACCTCTGGCTGGCGGCCGGTTACAACATCTTTGCAATTCCACTTGCCGCCGGTGTGCTTGCGCCATGGGGCATCCTGCTGACGCCCGCCGTCGGTGCGATACTCATGTCGGCAAGTACGGTCGTGGTCGCGATCAACGCGCAACTTTTGAAGCGGGTCAAACTGTGAACCCGCCGGCAGGCGATCCGATATGACAGCTGACTATAAGGCCAACAGCATCACCTTGCGCGGGGCCGTCGCGATGGGCACTGGCGTGATGATCGGCGCAGGCATTTTTGCGCTGACCGGTCAGATCGCCGAGTTGGCAGGGCCGTGGTTTCCGCTTTCCTTCATCGCGGGGGCGATCGTCACCGCATTCAGCGCCTACACCTACATCAAGATGTCGAACGCCTACCCCTCCTCGGGTGGCGTCGCGATGATCCTCCAGAAGGCCTATGGCGCGGGCGCGATAGCAGCGGCGGCGGCGCTGCTGATGGCTTTCTCGATGGTGATCAACCAGAGCCTGGTTGCGAGGACCTTCGGCGCCTATGCGCTGCGGCCGTTTGACCTAGGGCGGGACAGCGTTCTTGTGCCTGGCCTTGCCGTCGCACTGATCGTCTTTGCATATCTCGTCAACAAGGCGGGCAATCGTTCCGTCGGGTTGTTCTCACTCGCTCTGGCGGCGATCAAGATTGGCGGTATCGCGCTTTTCGGAATCTCGGCGCTCTGGGCCGCAGGGTTCGCGTTTGAACCCGCGGCCGGTACTGTCGACGCGGTCTCACTCACCGGATTCACCGCCTCGGTCGCACTCTCAATCCTTGCATTCAAGGGCTTCACAACCATCACCAACAGCGGCGCCGAGATCGTCGATCCCCACCGCAATGTCGGTCGGACGATCATGATCTCCATCGCGATTTGCGTCGTGATCTACCTTCTCGTCGCTTTCGCCGTGGGGGCGAGCCTTTCGCTCGACCAGATCGTGGCCGCAAAGGACTATGCCTTGGCCGCAGCGGCGGCGCCAGCATTCGGGCCAACCGGATTCTACTTCACCATCGCGCTGGCTCTGGTGGCAACGGCTTCTGGACTTCTGGCAAGTGTTTTTGCGGTTTCTCGCATGCTGTCGATGCTGACCGACATGAAGATGATCCCGCACAGCCATTTCGGCATGTCCGGTCCGATCCGCGACCACACCCTCGTCTACACCGTAGTGCTGGCTTCATTCCTTGCGGTGTTTTTCGACCTCAGTCGCATCGCATCCCTCGGTGCATTCTTCTATCTCATCATGGACATTCTGATCCACTGGGGTGTCTTCCGCAGGCTGCGGCGCGACATCGGTGCACGGGGGTGGGTGCTGATCACGGCGATTGTCCTCGACTTGGGCGTGCTTGGCGCCTTCGGCACCATGAAGATGCAATCTGATCCGCTCATCGTGATCGTCGCGGCAGTAGCCATTGCTGCGGTGTTCGGCTTCCAGCGGATCTATCTCGGTCGATGGACCGAAATGCGCAGAAATAGCCACTCGGCGCACAAGGCTAGCGGATCATGACTCCTATGCAGTCCTTAGTACCAAAGACAAGCTCAGCTCGCCGTGTGCGATTGGGATTCGGATGATGCCGGTAGGGACACGCATTCTGACGCTGAATGGCGGCTCGTCGAGCATCAAGTTCGCGTTGTATCAGATTGGCGATCCTCCAAAGCCAGGACTACGTGGCATAGTCGAACGCATCGGCTTGCATGGAACTAGTTTCAGTTTCGAAGACCCCGTCCGGAAGCAACACGAAGATCTGACTATCGGTGAACTCGATCATCGTTCGGCGGCAAGTTTCCTGCTCGATTGGCTCGACGAACAGATCGGTCTCTCGTCTATCACGGCAGTGGGCCACCGCGTCGTCAGCGGCGGCGCCAAGTATCGTAAACCGCATGTGATCACGCGGGAGGTTCTGGAGGAGTTGCGCGATATCAGCGCCTATGCCCCGGAACATCTGCCTTCCGAGATCGAGCTAATCGAGCTGACAAGAGAACGGGTGCCAAGCCTGCCGCAGGTGGCGTGTTTCGACACGGCCTTTCACGTGGACATGCCGCGGGTCGCCAAAATCATTCCGATCCCCCGGCGCTTCGCCGTGAAGGGGGTCGAGCGCTACGGCTTTCACGGTCTGTCCTATGAGTTTCTCATGGAAGAGCTGGTGCGCGTGGCAGGTGTCGAAACCGCGAAGGGGCGCGTGATCCTGTGCCATCTCGGAAATGGATCGAGCCTTGCGGCGGTCAGCAACGGAACCAGCGTTGACACCAGCATGGGCTTTACCCCGGCGGCAGGCGTGCCGATGGGCACTCGGTCCGGAGATCTGGATCCGGGGCTAGGCTGGTACCTTGCCCAAACTGAGCGCATGACCGCGCAGCAGTTTCACCAGATGGTGAACAGGGAGTCCGGTTTGCTCGGCGTTTCGGAAACGAGCTCCGACCTGCGGGATCTCCTGGCAGCCGAAGCGAACGATGTCCGGGCTGCCGATGCGGTTGCCTTGTTTTGCTACCAGGTGAAGAAGTGGATTGGTGCCTTTGCCGCCGCGCTTGGCGGGCTGGACACGCTCGTCTTTGCGGGTGGCGTCGGCGAAAACGCACACGTAGTCCGAGGGCGCATCTGCGAGGGCCTCGGCTTTCTCGGCGTCCATCTTGACGGCAACCGGAACACAGCCGGCGAGCCGGTGATTTCCACCGACCAGGGCCATGTCCAGGTGCGCGTCATTCGCACCGACGAGGATGTGATCATCGCAAAGGCGGTTTTCCGAATGCTCAATGATACCCACGCCAGCCCGGCACGCCCACTTCGAGGAGTAACCCCATGAACAAGCCGCTTTCGTCAAACCTCATCCAAAAAATGGACGCCTATTGGCGTGCAGCCAACTATCTCTCGGTTGGCCAGATCTATCTCTACGATAACCCGTTGCTCAAAATTCCCTTGAGTCTCGAGCACGTGAAGCCGCGGCTGCTCGGCCACTGGGGTACCACTCCGGGGTTAAACTTCATCTATGTCCATTTGAACCGCATCATCAATCAGCATGACCTGAACATGCTGTATGTCACCGGCCCCGGGCACGGCGGCCCGGGCCTCGTGGCCAACACTTATCTCGAAGGTAGCTATACCGAGCTCTACCCGGACATCACGCAGGACGAACCAGGGATGAAGAAGCTGTTCACCCAGTTTTCCTTCCCCGGTGGCATTCCAAGTCACGTCGCAGCCGAGACACCGGGCTCGATCAATGAAGGCGGTGAACTCGGCTACTGCCTGTCACATGCCTACGGTGCTGCCTTCGACAATCCCGACCTTCTTGTCGCTTGCGTCGTGGGCGATGGCGAGGCGGAAACTGCACCACTCGCCACCAGCTGGCATTCGAACAAATTTCTCAATCCGGTGCACGATGGCGCGGTTCTGCCAATCCTGCATCTGAACGGCTACAAAATTGCGGGCCCCACAGTGCTTGCCCGCATTCCCCGCGACGAGCTCGAATCGCTGTTCCGCGGTTATGGCTACACGCCATACTTCGTCGAAGGCGACGACCCTATGGAAATGCACCAACTCATGGCGACGACCCTCGATACCGTGATCGCAAGCATTCGGGAAATCCAACATGAGGCCCGTGCGAACGGGTTCAAGGCGCGTCCGCTTTGGCCGATGATTATCTTGCGCTCGCCGAAGGGCTGGACGGGCCCGAAGGAGGTCGACGGCAAAAAGACCGAGGGCACATTCCGCTCTCATCAAGTGCCGATGGGTGACATGAGCCACGCGGGGCACGTGAAGATTCTGGAGGAGTGGCTGGAGAGTTATCGCCCGCGTGAACTGTTTGACGAGACCGGCAAGCTGCGGCCCGAACTCGCTGAATTAGCCCCCGGCGGCCCGCGGCGGATGGGTTCCAGTCCGCATGCCAATGGCGGCCTGCTGCTAAAAAGTCTGAAACTGCCGGACTTTCGCAATCACGCTATCAAGGTGGTCAAACCGGGAGGAGGGGAGGGCGAATCTACCCGGGTCATGGGCAACTTCTT
>Ga0209347_1003533_pt1 | contig 17949 bp, 18 predicted proteins | sample AutmiccommuBRH23_FD_187382 | JGI IMG/M metagenome (GOLD analysis project Ga0209347, IMG submission 187382) | Deep subsurface microbial communities from Mt. Terri, Switzerland - Autotrophic microbial communities BRH/23 (SPAdes) (version 2) | ecosystem: Environmental > Aquatic > Deep subsurface >...
TGGCCCTCAACCTGCTCAAGCAAGACACCTGCGCCAAGGGAGGCATCAAGGCCAAACGCCTGCGAGCAGGATGGGATTCGCAATACCTGCTCTCGCTGCTCAACCAGTAAATGCGATTGCCCTGGTGAGAGGGCGTATTCCGCCAAACGACAACCTTGTCGGAGGCCAAACCCGCTTGCCTATTTGCGGCTGCCCTGCAACAATGATATAATCGCCAACGATATAGGCGATGGTATCATCGCCCTGTGAATGCCGGAATGCAAAGGAGTCTATGCCGGTGAAGTTGAGTCGGGAGCAGGTGCTGCACATTGCGGAACTGGCCAAGCTGGAGCTTACCGAAACGGAGGTAGAGCTTTTTGCCGGGCAGTTATCCGAGATACTGGAATATGCCGAAAAGCTGAACTGCCTGGATACCGAGGCCATCCCGCCCACAGCCCAGGTCATTGATCAGCGGAATGTGATCCGTCCTGATACCGTACGCCCCTCGCTCCCTCCCGACCAGGTCCTCGCAAACGCTCCTCAACGTCAAGACGACTACTTTGAGGTCAAGCCGATTCTGGACTAGCCCCGCTGGCGCGCGTGCGGGGTTGGTTGCTACCTGCTTTGCGCATCTGCGCCGACTGTGGCCGCGCCGCACACTGGACATCGTTTGCCGTAGATTGCCGTTCGGCCAGCCTGGAGGTAAAGGGTTTGAAGTTACACGAACTGACCATACACCAAGCGGGGGAGCTGCTCCGGAGCAAGAGCATCTCTTCTGTGGAACTCACCCGGTCGGTGCTGGAGCGCATCACCGCCGTGGAAGACAAAGTGTGCGCCTTTCTCCACACCACCCCCGAAAATGCCTTGCGTGACGCCGAACTCGCCGACCAGCGCCGGTCCGCCGGAGAGGATGGCCCTCTGTTGGGCATCCCGCTGGCGATCAAAGATGTGCTGTCTACCCAGGGGGTAGAAACGACCTGCGGCTCGCGCATCCTCCAGGGATATGTGCCTCCCTTTGACGCCACCGTCATCCGCAAGCTGCGTGCGGCAGGCTGCGTGATGCTGGGCAAGACCAACACCGACGAATTCGCGATGGGTTCCTCTACCGAGAACTCGGCCTACTTTTGCACGCACAACCCCTGGGACCTGGCCCGCGTGCCTGGCGGCTCCAGCGGGGGCAGCGCCGCGGCGGTCGCCGCCGACGAATGCCTGGGCGCGCTGGGCACGGATACCGGCGGCAGCGTGCGCCAGCCAGCCGCTTTTTGCGGCGTGGCGGGCATCAAACCCACCTATGGGCGCGTCTCGCGCTATGGCCTGGTGGCTTTTGCCTCCTCCCTCGATCAGGTGGGCACGCTGGGCAAGGACGTCACCGATTGCGCCCTCTTGTTGCAGGCCATCGCTGGGTACGATCCGCAGGATTCTACCTCCGCCAACCTGCCCGTCCCCGAGTATCAATCCGCCCTGCGACCGGACGTGGCCGGGATGCGGCTGGGCGTACCCAAGGAGTACTTTGTCGAGGGGATGGACCCGCGTGTCGAAAGGGCGGTGCGGGCGGCGCTGGATGTGTGGACCGGGCTGGGCGCCGAGATCGTGGAGGTGTCCATGCCTCACACCGAATACGCCCTGTCCGTCTATTACCTGATCGCCCCCGCAGAGGCGTCGGCCAACCTGGCCCGCTACGACGGCATACGCTACGGCTACTCGTATCTCCAGGCGCAGGACATCTGGGACGCCTATCGCAAATCCCGCGAGCGTGGGTTTGGCCCCGAGGTCAAGCGCCGCATCATGCTGGGGACCTACGCCCTGTCGGCGGGCTACTATGACGCCTACTATCTCAAGGCGCAAAAGGTGCGCACCCTGATCAAGCAGGACTTTGATCGGGCCTATGAACGGTGTAACGCGCTGATCGTGCCCACCGCCCCGATGCCCGCATTCCGCATCGGCGAAAAGGTGGACGATCCGCTCCAAATGTATCTGACGGATATTTTTACCCTGTCCCTCAATCTGGCGGGCGGTTGCGGTATCTCGATTCCGTGTGGCTTGGCCGACGGGCTACCGATTGGATTACAGGTGCTCGGCGACCTCTACGATGAGGAAACCATTCTCCGGGTCGCCTATGCCTACGAGCAGGCCACCGATTGGCACCTCCGCAAGCCGGGGATATAACACCTTGTCCATCCGAATAATCATACCAAACAGCACCCCCGGTCCGTGCATCGCAGAGGACGCGCAGCGAGATGCAGCGCATCTGCAATGCAATACAACCCAGGGACAAAGAAAGGTCAAGCGACTATGAAAGTCATTGTTCCTCTGGCTGGTTTTGGCAAGCGCATGCGGCCCCAAACCTGGTCCAGGCCCAAGCCACTGCTCAACGTGGCGGGCAAGCCCCTCCTGGGGCACATCCTCGACAAGTTCAAGCCATTGGATGTGGATGACGCTGTGTTTATCGTCGGCTGGCTGGGCGACCAGATTCAGGATTACGTAGCGAGCAACTATGATTTCAAAGCCCACTATGTGGTCCAGTCCGTATTGAAAGGGCAGGCCCACGCCCTTTACCTGGCGAGGGAATACCTCTCCGGCCCCTGCATCATCGTCTTTGTCGATACCCTCTTTGAGGCCGACCTGTCGGCGCTGGAACAGACGGATGCCGACGCCATCCTGTTCACCCAGGAAGTCCAAGACCCCCGCCGCTTTGGGGTCGTGGTGGAAGAGCAGGGGCGCATCACGCGCCTGATCGAAAAACCCGATGGCTTTGAGTATCGCAAAGCGGTCATCGGCCTGTATTATGTCAGAGAAGGCGCTATGCTCCGGGAAGCTGTCGAGCAAGTGCTAACCCGCAATATCCAGACCAAGGGAGAATACTACCTGGCGGATGCCTTCCAGGCCATGATCGACCAGGGCGCGCATATTATCAGCCAGTCGGTGGACGCCTGGGAGGATTGCGGGGAGCCGGATACGTTGCTGCACACCAACCGTTGGCTGTTGGATCATGGGCGCAGCCAGGAGGTTGCCACGCGCAACGCCATCCTGGTGCCCCCCGTCTATGTCGCCCCAACTGCCGTCATCGAGGATTCGGTAGTGGGGCCGTATGCGACCATCGGGGATAATGTGCATATCAAAGACGCGATCGTTCGCGATGCCATCGTCGATGAGGGATCAGTCCTTGAGAGTGTGGCGCTGGAGCATTCCCTCATCGGGCGGAATGCAGTCATCAAGGGCAAGCTACATCGACTGAACATCGGCGACAACTCACAGGTGGGCGTCAACGGGGACATCTAACCACCACTCTACAGCCAAAGGAGGCACACGTGATAGTCGGCGTTCCCAAAGAAATCAAAGACAAAGAATATCGCATTTCCCTCACCCCCGGAGGCGCGGAGTCGCTGGCGCACGCCGGGCACAGGGTTCTGGTCCAAAGTGGGGCGGGCCTGGGCAGCGGGTTTACTGACGATCAATACCGGGAAGCGAGCGCCCACATTCTACCCACGGCAGCGGACGTGTATGCTCAGGCCGAGATGATCCTGAAAGTCAAGGAGCCACTGCCCAGCGAATACGCATTGCTGCGACCGGGCCTGTTGCTCTTTACCTATCTGCATCTGGCCGCTAACCAGGAGTTGACCCAGGCACTGGTGGATCGGCAGGTCACTGGCGTCGCCTACGAGACTGTCCAGTTGCCCAACCACTCGCTGCCCCTGTTGACGCCGATGAGCGAAGTGGCGGGCCGCATGGCCGTGCAGATTGGCGCCCATTACCTGGAAGAGACCCAGGGTGGGCGCGGGATTCTGCTGGGAGGCGTGCCCGGCGTGCGCCCGGCCAGCGTGGTCATCATCGGCGGCGGCGTGGTCGGCGTCAACGCAGCACAGATGGCGCTGGGCATGGGCGCGCGCGTGACGGTGATCGACCTCAACATAGACCGCTTGCGCTACCTGGATCAGGTATTGCGCGGCAGCCTGAACACCATCGCCTCTAACCGACGCAACATTGCCGAGGCCACCCGCCGGGCCGAATTGCTCATCGGGGCCGTGCTGCTACCAGGAGCCAAAGCCCCCCGGCTGGTCACAGAGGACATGATCGCAACGATGGCCCCCGGCTCGGTAGTCATCGACGTGGCCGTAGATCAGGGCGGGTGCATCGAAACCATCCACCCTACCTCCCACAGCGCGCCCACCTACACGCTGCATGGCGTGATCCATTACGCCGTGCCCAATATTCCGGGGGCAGTGCCGCGCACATCAACCTACGCCCTTTCCAACGCCACGCTGCCCTATGTGCTCAAGCTGGCTAACGCGGGCCTGCGTCAGGCCGTCCAGTGCGACCCTGCTCTGGGGCTGGGAGTCAACACGTACGCCGGTCATGTGACCTATCAGGCCGTGGCCGCCGCTTTTGGCATGGAATACAAGCCCCTCGACCAGTTGTTGTGAAACCTTTCGAGGGCATCTTTCGTCCAGATATAGTGCATGAACAATAGGGAATTGATAGAGAGGATGAAATGAGAAACCAGACAGGAACACGGGCCTTGATAGTCGGTCTGCTGGTGTTGATCTTGATAGTTGCCCTGGTCTCTGCGTGCGGGAACCGGGCGAGAGAAGCTGCTCGCCGGCTCGGGCTGACCAGCGCGCCTTCCCCAACGCCTACGGCGACAGCTACCCCTACGCCGATGCCCACGCCGACGCCTACCCTGCTGGTGCCGGACCAATCCTCTCCATCTGCCCAGGACGGCACGCTGGGTCTGCCTTCGGAACCGAATCAGCCTTTTCAGGTGGAGCTGACCCAGGAGCAGATCAACGAGTACGTCGCCGGGCAGACCTATGACCTGCAGGGGATAACCGTCTCGGATATCCATGTGAATATCACCGACGATGCCCTTATCGCTGACTTTGACGCGGAAGAGCAGCAGAGCGGGATGGTGCTGCCCCTCACGGTGCGCGGCGTGCCCGTGGTGAGCGACGGCGACCTGTACTTCCAGGTAGAGAGCTTTGAGCTGGGCAGCTCGGTAAGCGGGCTGACGCGGGTACTCGCCAGGGGAATCATCCAGCGCGCTCTCGATGAGTACTCTACCGAAGATGGCATCCCGGTGCCCATCAACAACGCCGAGTTCGAGTCGGTGCAACTCGAGATGAACCGGCTCATCGCCACCGGACGCACGCAGTAGCCGCTCCGGGCCGGGAGTTCAGGCGATATAGACCATCATGGCCATACCATCAGCCGGGGCAACTGCTCCGGCTGATCTTTTGGGAGGATCACCATGCCCGTCATGCACCGCTCGGCAAGCGATAACTCTTACCTGCATAAGGACTTTAACGGGGCTCTGAGCACCGGCATCGAGTACCTGCATCGCACCTATGGGGCCGAGGCTGTGCGCCGCTACCTCTGGCAGTTCGCCACCCACTGGTACGCCCCGCTTACCGAGGCCCTGCGCCAGCGGGGGCTGGTGGCCCTGCAAGAGCATTTCGAGCGCATCTACGCCCTGGAGGGCGGGCGTATCACCATCACGCGCACGGAGGACGAGCTTGTGCTGCATGTCGAGGCGTGCCCGGCGGTGATGCACATGCGGCAGCAGGGCTACCCTGTCACTGAACTGTTCTGCGAGACCAGCCGCACGGTGAACGAAGCCATCTGCGCGGGCACCCCCTACGCGGCAGAACTACTGGACTATGACGCCGAGACGGGCCGCAGTACCACGCGCTTTTATCGGAGGGTCGCATGATCTCCTGCACCGAGTTTATCCCTGCCTACAGCGAGATGTTTTGCTTTCTGGAAGATGAGGGCGGTCCGGAAGCGGTGCGCGCCTTCTGGGCTTACCTGTCGGACAATTTCCTGGGCAACCTGCGCCAGTTGGTGGAGGAGCATGGCTTGCGCGGATGTTGGCTCTACTGGAGCCACACGCTCAACGAGGAGGCGGCCGATTTTAGCATGGAACTGGACGAAGATGCCGGCGAGTTCTCCATCACCATGCACCACTGCCCCTCCAAAGGGCGTCTGCTGGAATATGCCCACCTTGCGCCCTACCACAACTACTGTGGACACTGCGACCTGCTATACCGCCGCGTGCTGGAGCCGCTGGGCTATGCCTACGACATCGACCTGTCGGGATGCCACCGGGCGCAGTGCAAGCTGACAGTACGCCGCCCATCTGCCCCTGACCCGGCCTGACACGGCAGCGTCCGGGCGTTTGTGAGCGCAAAAAGGGCGGGGATTTCCCCGCCCCAGATCGCTCTATCGTTGTGCTATAACGCCCTACCAGGCGTACGCCATCGGCGCTTCGCCGCCCGGCCCGGGGAATAGCTCATCCAGCCGCGCCAGCACGTCTGCGCTCAGGGCAATCTCTAGTGCCCGCAACGAGTTTTCCAGTTGCTCCTGCGTGCGTGGGCCAACGATGGGCGCGGTCACCACCGGATTGTGCAGCAGCCAGGCCAGCGCCACGTTGGCGGGCGCTTCGCCCAGGTCGCGGCACAGTTCCTCGTATTGCACCAGGCGGGCGCGTTGCGCATCGCTCAGCTCGAGTTCTGCCCGACGCCCCTGTTCCGCTGCTTCCACCGCCCCGGCCAATAGCCCCCCGGCCAGCGGACTCCAGCACATCAACCCCAGGCCATATGCCCGGCAGGCAGGGATCACTTCCAGCTCGATGGTGCGCTTGGTCAGGTTGTAGACGCTCTGCTCTGACACCAGCCCCAGGAAGTGCCGCGCGCGGGCCGTCTCGTTGGCCTGAGCGATATTCCACCCGGCAAAATTGCTGCTGCCCACATAGGTAATCCTATCCTCGCGCACAAGCTGCTCCATCGCCTGCCAGACCTCTTCCCAGTGCGCGCCGGGGGTCTGGTGAGGCGCGTTGTGAAACTCGACATCCTGCCCCACCAGACTCAGGTGATGCGGTGCCACATCCCCTCGATCAATGTGATGCATCTGGTACAGGTCAATGTGGTCGGTTTGCATGCGCCGCAGGCTATCGCGGCAGGCCCGCCGCAGATGATAGGCGCTCAGTCCGCGATTGTTCGGCCCTGGCCCCATCGGACCGAATACCTTGGTAGCCAGCACGATCCGCTCGCGCCGGTCTCCCTGGGCCAGCCAGCGCCCGATGATCTCTTCCGTTTGCCCGCTCCCCTGGGGATCTCCATAGCGGTCGGCGGTATCGAAAAAGTTGATCCCCAATTCCAGGGCGCGATCCATGATCGCAAAACTCTCCTGCTCCCCGGTCTTGGGGCCGAAATTCATCGTCCCCAAACACAGCCGACTGACCCGCAAGCCGGTTCGACCCAGTTCCGCGTACTGCATAGAGGTGCTCCTTTCTGCTGCCGGGCGCCCCGCTCCCCATCGAGGGATTCGCCGCGTCTCTTGAATCACGAGAGCGCCCCGCCCTGAAGCTGGCCGCTCCCGCCCTTGCTCGCCTCCATCATACACGACCGGCCAACGCGCCGTCAATCGCCCAAGCCTTGGATCGCCGTTCGCCACCGCGCTCTGGTTCCCTCGCCCCCTGGGAAAGGGTGTGGCTTTAGCCGAGGCTGATGGCGCTCCCCTTTTCGTGTCCTTTCGTGTATTTCGTGGTTAGATTCCCTCTATCCCCCTAGCGGCGCTTCATAGTTCGCCGCCAGCAACCGCCCACCCACCAGCGATTCGCCCCCATCCTGTACATAGCGGTCCAGTTCGCCCACGCTGAGCTGGACGATCCCCAGCTTGTCCAGCGTCCGCCCGCGCCGCCAGTAATCCGTCTGATGCACCACGCACGCCAGGCGAATGATGCTCTGGATGTTCTTCACCTCTACGCCATACCGCTCCCCGAGCGCAGCGATGGGCACCAGACTCATCGGCACATCTTCCCAGATATAGCGATGGTTCAGGGTGGGAGGGGCCTTGATGCCGCGATAGCCCGGTTGGTTGTGAATCGCCTCGTACAGCGTATCGCCCGTCGCGTTATACGCTAACTTGAGCCATTCCCTGGCCGTGCGCGCCCGAATGCCCACCGCCGCTGCGACCGTCACCCGCTCCCGATCCAGTCCATCTAGCACATGCGCCACCGACGGGGTCACGCCGTCAATATAAAACTGGAACTCGCCGCCCGTCGATTCGATCCGCCCGGCGTTGAGCAGCGTCAGCGCCGGGTGAAAGATGGCGCCCATGTTGTTCAGGCCCGTATGCAATACCGTCTCCCCGGGAATGAACTGGGGGAAAGCATCTGCCAGCGCTTCGAGTACCCGTTGTGTGCGTGTGGCGGGCAGGGCCGCCAGCGGCACCGCGTCCTTGATCCGAAAGATGCGTGCCTGCGTAGGGCCGTCGGACCGGCAGGCATATAACAGGGTCTCGGCCTCCGCGACGGTCACATCCGCCACACACCCCTGCTCGCGCAACTGCTTGTGGAATTCCAGCGAGCCGCCCGTTCGCCCAGGATGCAACACCACAATCTGCCCATCGGTCAGATGCGGGGCCAGGTTGTGGGCAATCGGCGCGTGGCCCGTCGCCGGAACGACTACCATCAAGACATCCGCCTCGGCTGCCGCTTCGGCCATATCCGACGTCACACCATGCAGCCGCCCAAAGCCGTGTGGACACCCCTCCGGCCCATCCAGTTCGATCCCCTTGCGCGCCTTGATCGGCGCGATGCTCTCCGGCGTGCGATTATACAACGTAACTTTAAAGCCCATCAGCGCCAGGTGCGCGGCCATCGTTTTGCCGCCATTGCCAGCGCCCAGCACGGCGTAACGCGTCGTATGGGTTGTCATTTTGTTTCTCCTCGTCGAGTATTAGTTTGTTACGGTCAGCAGGGCGATCCGCTCCCGCTCGGTGAGCGCCCGCCCGGTTAGAGCGCGCCCGCGGGCATCCACCGCCACACAAGCGCCTCGCGCATCGATGCGTGTCGCAATCTGCCCGCAGGCAAAGCGATTGCGGCTGAGATGCGGAGCATCCAGCAATCCCGCCGTTACTGCCCGTGTCAGGGTAGCCGGATCGGTGAGCGGGTCGTTCACCCCCGGAACGGCCAGTTCGCGCATGGCCGTCAGCAATACGCGGGCTTCACGCACCAGTTCCTCGCGCCGCTCCTGTATCGCCGGGTCGCGGGTCATGTCCGGCTGGCCGTGGAGGCCGTTCTCGATGGCCCGCCGCGCCAGATTGCACGCCTCGATCACGTCGCTGGCTGTGGCCGCGTGATGCGCCTCGCTGTGCGCCACCACGTGCACGATATGGGGCCGCAACGCCATTTGCAGATAAACGCTGGCCGCCAGATGCGAGCGGGCAGCATCCGTATCCAGGGGATAGCTCAACAGGCCCGTACGCGTCTGCCGCCAGATGCGGAAATCCTCTCCTTCCAATGGGGCGATGAGATCCAGCACGGCCAGCATGCGCGCCAGGTCCATACTATCCGTAAGGCCCGGCGGGCTGTTGAACATCAACTGGGCGATATAGTCGCGCACGCCGAACGCGCGAGCATTGTATGCCGACAGGAACGCCGCCACGCAGAAAATCACGTCCGGCGCATCGCGCAGGGCCCAGTGATGTGGCTCGTTCACCTCCACCGGGATACCTCGCTTGCCATGCCAGGCCATCACCCGCTGGTGCTCCTTGATCGAGCTCTGCAGGTCCCACGGCCCGCGCCCATCCATTTGGTTGAACCAGAAAATGGGGATGGCGCACCAGGCGTTGCGGATCGTCTCGACGTACATCTCGGCCAGTTGGAGGAAATCGTCTGTGCCCGCGTAGGTGCGCAGCAAGGGGTAGTTGCCGACCCGGCTGGCCGCGTACAGCGCCCGGTAATCCTCGGCGCTGCGCACCGGCACGCCCCCGGCTCCCTTGCGCCGCGGGTCCTGGCGCTCGGGATGGAAAAAGTTCTCCTGGGCGTCCTGATCGATCCCCAAGGAGATCACATCCAGCACGCGGGCCTCGGCAATCTGCGCGATCCCCTGGCAGGTCTGCTCCAACGTGGGCAGCCCAAAGTGATGGCGGAGAATCGGGTACGGCGCTTTCCACTGCATGCGCTCCATTGCGGTCTGAGGATAGGAGGCGGCAACGCGCCTCGCGTACTGCTCCCCCTTGAGGTAGGCGATGATCTCTTCCACCGGCTGGGTGCCGTCGAACACCCGCTCGAAAAAGCCCAGCCCACTGGCCCGCTCGGCCACGGGCGGCGTGCCGCCAAAAGCGAACCGCACCCCCTGCTCGCGCAGTTCGTCGGCCTCCTCGGCAAACTCGGCCAGTAGCCGCTCGCCGTTCTCCGGGGTTAACCGATAGGACACCGCCACCAGATCGGCCCCTTCCTGCCGGGCGACATCGATCACCTCTCTCACAGGCACGGCTGGCCCCAGAAAAACGGCCCGCCAGCCTGCGCGTTCCGCCAACCGCAAAAAGTTCAGAACCCCGGCCACGTGAACGCACTCTCCCAAAGCGGCTGCAACAACGGTTTGCATCTGCTTACTCCTTTCTATCAGCATCCATATAGATCAATGATGGTCTGGCCGCGATGCGCAGGGACGCCAATAGAGCAGAGGGAACGCATGGCGCACGTATACCGCGTACAGACCAGGGATCACCCAGAGAGAAACTGGAAACCTGGGAGAAAGCAACCGATGGCCCTTGCGGGCCGGGTGACACAGGAAGTACCTGATGAAGGAGGACAGAAGGCCCTGAGCATGTGGTGGTTAGCTCCGGGGGCGGATGAGCTCGCCTGCGAGACCGACATGAAGCGAGAGGAAAACGGTCTCGTGAAGCAGCGAGCCACACGGGAAATAGAAAATCCCGGGCAAGAGCCCGGGATATATCGCCGGTTTCTGCCTCTTCCATTGCCTACGAGGTTAGCTGACGGGTTAGAACTGAAAGATGTTCCCTCGCCTCAAGCGAGTGCACCCCAGAAAAAGGTTCCCCCGTTCCCTTGCGGGATTCGGCGCACAATTTTGTATGGGGCTAGTCTATACGAATTTCGCCCCGGCGTCAAGCCCAAATAGCAGCTTACCGCATACACCCCTTGTCCAGGTAATCGGCGAACATCCGCCCCCAGCAGCTATCTTGCTTCCACCGCTCGTAAATGTGGCGTTCCTTCAGCGGCCATCGGTAATAGTCATGGTACGCCTCGGACACGAAAATCGGCAGAGCCACCAGCGGAGTGTGGAACAACACGTTCTGCAGCACCTTCGTGGGGCCATACCAGGACAGCCACCCCATTGTGCGGTGAAAGTTCATCCCGATCTTGAAATTCCAGTTCTCGCCCGAAATATCATCCCCTACGATCTCGATCTCGCGCGGGTCCCCAACGCCCAACCCCTGCTCGTGCGCCAGCCGGATATAGCCAATGCTCAGCGGATCAAAGCCCATCAGCTTGGCCGCGACGGCATCAATCGCTACCTGGTCGCCGCTAGCCAGAATCACGTCCTTTTGCACCGGCGTCATAATGCGCGGGCCGGTGCCGTCTCCGGCAGTGGTCCCGTCCATCACCGCGAACAGGCCCTTGTGAATCTCTTTCTGGATGTGCAGCAGGTCCACCAACGTCTCGTGAATCCAGCTATGCGTATAATGGCGCTTGGTATTCAGCAGCCCGCCAAAGGCGTTTTTCATCGCGCCGGTGGTCGTGGTGTAGATGTGGCACTTGACTGTGGGTAGGTGCACGATGCTCTTCCCAAAGAAATAATCGGGCACGCGAATGCCCTCCGGGAAGATGCGCGGCAGCACATTCATCTTGGCCTTGGGTTCGTACACCACCCATTCCATATCGCTCTCTTTGAAATTGTACAGCACGGGGATATTGTACCGCCGGAAAATGGGCACATAGTTGTTCAGGTCCTCGCCCTTGAAGGTGTCAATGACCACGGTCTTGTTCTGCACGCAAACCATGTTCTCGTAGCCACGGTTCTGCAAAGCCAGGACCGTCCCTTCCAACTGCCAGGGCGTCGTGTTGGCGCTTGGGAAGGGATAATGCCAGGAAATATTATCCTTCAAAATCACCGTGCTATCTGTCGGCAAAAAGCGCTGCACCTCAGCCAGGCTAAACAGCCGATCATAGTCCTCTAGAATCGTCTCTGGTTTGGTGCGCAACACCGCCACCTTGGCGTTTGTGGTCATCCCAATACTCCTTCATAGGCACAACATGCGGCCATGTTACAGTGAGGAGGCATACCAGCGGCCTGCCATTCTCTGTGATTGTACAATACCGCCCCGCTACGGTCAAACGCGTTGGAATGCCGAATTTGGAATATACCATAGAAAAGGTGGTAAAAACGTACATTCCATCTCCCCAGCGGGCGTGCCGGAGTGAGGGGCCTCCCCCAGAACCGTCAGCACACTTCTCGGGCTGTTCGTGTATCTCGTGGTTCCCTTCTCCCCTATGCTCTGCGGTAAACCTCCCAAAAGCTACCAACATATGCCCGAATATCGCGTAGGGCATTGCCAGACGTGTTGGAGAATGGTAGAATGGAGCACAGAATGGGTGGTTGTCCAACGCTATCCGGGCATAAACGCACGTGTGCACACCTTGCAGAGGGAGGGAACCGTGACCCATTGGTTCAGGGCCACTGCCATGTTGGGCGCACTGGGGTTGGCGGGCGTCGTATTGCCGCGTTACTGGTGGTTCAAGCAGCGCGAGTTCAGCAGCAGCCATCAGTTGCGTTTGTTGCTGAGCGAAGGGCAACAGGGGCTGGCCGTCGCTCATTTTCGGCGGGGCCACTCCCGGCTCATCGTCACGGCCCACGGATTCATGCGCAGCATGAACGACGAGCACATGCTGCACCTCATCGACGCCTTGGCAAAACGCTATGACGTGCTGGCCTTTGACTTTCGTGGGCATGGTCGTAGCGAAGGGGTCAGCGACCTGAACTTTGGCGAGGCTGCCCAAGACCTGCAACGCGTCCTGCACTATGTGCAAAGCTTCCGATATGACCAAGTCGGGCTGATTGGCTACTCGATGGGCGCTGCTGCAGCCATCGTCGCCGCGGCCCAGGGCGCTCCCGTAGATGCCGTCGTGAGCGTAAGCTGTCCCACCCCTCCGTCCGAACGCAGCGGGGAAACTCTGCAATATGACACCCGCGTCTGGCGTTGGTGGGCAGGGCTGATGGGTACCCGAGTGGCCGAGATCGTGCGCCTCGGGCCGTGGCCGGACACCCTCGTGCACCGCGTATCTCCCACCCCCCTGCTGATCGTGCACGATGGGCTGGACACCCTCGTCTCGCGCAGCGGTTCCGAACGGCTCTTTGCCGCCGCTCGCCCACCCAAAGATTACCTGCACGTTCCCTGGGCGCTGCACGCCATGCCTATGGCTTCCATCGAGGCGGTCATGGACTGGCTCGACCGCCAGATGCCCGACGCGCAGACCGATGAACTGGCCCAAACCGCATAAGGAGGAATATGAGTATACAAGACAAAGTAGTGCTTATCACCGGAGCCACCGGAGGACTGGGGCCGACAGTAATCCGCCAGGCCGCAGACGCCGGAGCTTACCTGGCGCTGACCGCTCGCCGCCTCGAAGCGCTGCACGAGCTGGCGCGTGAGCTGGCCCTGCCCGCCGAGCGCATACTGCTGCACCCCGCCGACCTGAGCGTGCCCGCAGAGGTCCAGGCCCTGGTCGATGCGGTCATCGCCCGCTGGGGCGGCATAGACGTGCTACTGAACATCGCCGGGGGCTGGATGGGTGGCAAACGCCTGGGCGACCTGCCCATCGAAGATTGGGACGCTGCGATGCACATGAACCTGCGCAGCGCCTTCTTGATTAACCGGGCCGTGCTCCCCTCCATGCAAGAGCGAGGCTGGGGCCGGATCATCAACATGGGCTCGCGCTCCGCAGTAGACCCTGGCACGCGCCAGGCCCAATACAACGTCTCCAAGGCCGGTGTGGTGGCCCTGACCCAATCCGTCGCCAACGACTATAGGCGCAAAGGGATCACCGCCAACGTCATTCTGCCCAGCATCATCGACACTCCGGACAACCGCCGCCAGACGCCCGATGCCGACTTTTCCCGGTGGGTCAAGCCAGAGGACCTGGCCGAGTTGATGCTCTACCTGTGCACCGATGCGGCGGGCAGCATCACCGGTGCCGCCATCCCTGTCTACGGCGGCATGTAGCCGTACCCTCTGCTTCCCCGCCTGCCTTTTGACCCTTTCCCAGACGGCCAAGTTGGGCCAAGACCTTGGCCTGCTGGGTAAGAGCGTGATTCACGTGTGATAGTGAGCGGTAGGCGGGGGAAATGGAGGTGCGGTTCCCTCACCATACTCCCGGTAGCAGGCGATAGCGTACCCGCTGGGCATAGTCGTGGTAGCCTTCTAGCTGGTCTTGAAGCGTCTCGTCTTCCAGTCTGGTGCGGATCACCAACACAACCGTGATAAACGCCACCGGCAGGAACGCCCACAGGGAATCGAGCAAGATGGGGGTAGCCAGATAGGTCAGCAGCGCGCCAGCGTAGCCGGGATGCCGGACCCAGCGGTAGGGGCCACTGGAGACAACTTGGTGGCCCCGATCAGTTTGGATGCGCACCATGCCGGAGAAATAGCGGTTCGCGATCAACGCATAGGACCCCAAGGCATATCCCGACAGGACCAGGATCAGCGCCATGATTTTTGCTGGCAAAGCGAACGCGGGCGACCAGCCCAGCAGCATATCCAGTCCGGCGATCAGGGGGATCAACCCACCGCCCAGCCCGACCAGCGGGGCTAGCAGTTTGTCCCATGACGCGGCGTCCTCATGGCGCATAAAGCGGGCGCGTTCAGCGAGCAGGTCCGGATTGCGCCGGGCAGCCAGCCATCGGCTGATGACAAAGCCCAGGACGCAGATGATGGCGTAGGCCCAGGCTTCCCACCAGTTCCAGCGCCCGGAGATCAACAGCGGCAGGAATGGTACGATGACAACGAAAAACAGCATCTGGACAACAACACGCGGGGACATGACCTTTTGCTGAACAGCCATTTTGCTCCTTTGGCGCTCCGGTCAGCTAGCGCGAGCCTCGTTCTGTGCATTCCGTGGCCGAATTCTTACAGCCCCAAACCCCCGTTGACCACCACGACGGCGCCCACCATCGCCGGGTTGGCGTCGGAGGCCAGGAATACCGCTACCTGCGCGATCTCCTCGGGGGTTGCCATGCGCCCCAGAGGGGAGCCAATCTCCAGGGATTTGCCCGGCTCCCAGCCCATCATCTCGGTGGCTACCGGCCCCGGCGCGATGGCGTTCACCCGGATGCGCGGGGCCAGGGCCTTGCCCAGCCCCTTGGTCAGGCCGACCACCCCCCATTTGGAGAGGCCGTAGGGGTGCAGTTCCGCCCGCAGTCCGGCATCCGAGGCGATGTTGAGGATCACGCCCCGTTCCATCACGCGGGCCGCCGCCTGACAGGCGAAGTAGAGCCCCTTCAGGTTCGTATCCAGAATATAATCCCACTCTTCCGAGGTCAGCTCCGGGAAGCGAGAGCCATCGCGGCGCAGCACGCCCGCGTTGTTTACCAGGATGTCCAGGCCGCCCAAGGTCTGGCGGGCCTGCTCCAGCCGCTCCCCGGCCTGCTCCACTTGGCGGACGTCCCAATCGAGCGCGTGGGCTGCCCGGCCCATGCCCTCGATTTCCTGGCACACCGGCAGGAGCGCGGCGCGGTCGCGCCCCGTGATGGCTACGTCTGCCCCTTCCGCTGCGTAGGCCAGGGCGATGGCTCGCCCGATGCCCCGGCTGGCCCCAGTCACCAGCGCCTTTTTGCCTTCCAGCCGCATGTTAGCTCTCCTGTAGGAATAACGGATCGAAATTGTGCTGAGGTTGGTAGCCCAGCAGCCGCCGCGCCTTCTCAATGGAGTACCATTCCCGAATCGAGGCCGGGCGGAGCCTGTTACTCGCCACCAATTGCGCCATGCCCGGCGATTCGCGCTCCAGGGCGCTCGCCGGATTAGTGGCCCAGTCTTCCGCCGAGATGCAACACAACGGGCTGTCGGCGGTGATGCAAAAGGTCTCGTGCAGCATGTCCGCCGGGGCTTCCAGGGCCAGCAGGTGGGCCTGGGCCACGTCGCGCACGTCTACCGCCGCGCTGAGCAGGCCGATGCGCGTCCCCGGCGCGGCGTCGGCGGGCAAGATGCCACCCGGTCGCAGACAGATGGTGCTGATGCCATAGTTGGCAGAGGCGTACTGGCACATCTGCTCTCCCAGCTTTTTCGTCAGGCCGTATAGCTCCATCGGCTCGCGGGGCAATTGCTCGTCAATGGGCAGATAGGGCGGGTTGGGGCCATGCCCTGTGGCCCAGATGGAGGAGGTGTAAACCACCCGGCGGACCCCCGCCTTGCGCGCCCCTTCGAGGATGTTCTTGGTGCCCAGGACGTTCACGCAAAAGCCCGCGTCGTCGCCGGCTTCGGCCCAGCGCCTGCCGTGCAGCGCGCCTGCGTGGATGATGGCGGCGACTCCCTGGCAGGCTTGCTCTACGGCGACTGCATCGCAGAGGTCGGCTTTGATGTATGGGTTTCCGTCGGCGGGGTTCATCAAGTCCAGGTGTACGATCTGGTAATTGTCGGCGAGCAGGGGAGCCAGCGCGCGGCCTAGCAGGCCGGTTCCGCCGGTGAGCAGGATAGTTTCCTTTGCCATGACGCCTCCTTTGTTGGGTGGTCGAACGGAGTTGTGGTTGTAGGAGTACACTACCTATTATACACGGGGTTGCTCGCAAGAGCCAGGGGCAAACCGGTTGACGGCCCGCTCTTGGCCGATATAATCGGGCTTGTGTGCTGAAAGGCGGTTGGTTGCTTCCCCTCCACAATTCCGAATTCCTTGCCCTCCTTTTTTCCTTGTCCCACCCTCAATGCTTCTGCCTTCAGTCTGCTGATGCTTTGGGCTGGCCCCGTGGGGAGACAGCCGGTTGTAGGGAGAGGGAGGAGCGATGAGGGGTGCTGCGAGGATAGAGACCAAGTTGGTTGCTGGGTGGGTGCGCGTGGGCGAGCACATGATCCATACCTGGGCTTCCCGCAACGCGGATTGGTCGGACGGTCCTGCGCTTGTGCTGGTGCACGGGTTGGGGCTGTCGGCGCGGTATATGTTGCCACTGGCCGAGCAGCTCGCCGGTCTGTTGCGGGTGTACGCGCCGGACCTGCCGGGGTTCGGCAAAAGCTCCAAGCCCCCCCATGCGCTGGATGTCGGCCAACTCGCCGATGTGCTTGTCCGGTGGATGGACAGCCTTGGTTTGGATCGGGCGGTCCTGTTGGGCAATTCCTTGGGGGGGCAGGTGATCGCCGACGTAGCTGCGCGTTACCCGGAACGCGTACGTGGGGGGATCATCGTCAGCCCGACTATGGACCCGGCCATTCGCTCTCTCTGGCGGCTCACCTTGCAATGGTTTGGCCCCACCCTGCGAGGGCTGTTCTCGTTTGCGCATATCCTGCTGCCTGACCTGGTGGCTTGCGGTCCCTTACGGTTGTGGCGGACCTTTCGTTATACACAGGAGGACCAGGTTGTGCAGCGGTTGCCGCGCGTCCAGGCGCCCTTTCTGGTCATTTGTGGTAGCCAGGACCCGATGATCACTGAAGAATGGGCTTGTTCGGCGACTTCCCTGCTGCCTGCGGGCAGCCTGTCGTTTGTCGTAGGGGAGGGACATGTGCCCCACTACACCGCTCCCGAATACGTAGCGCGGTTGGTGCATTCCTACATCCTGCAGGAATTGGTATCTGAAGAGAGCGCGGGAGGTGAGATGGTGGCGCGGCAGGACCCAGAGGCTACGGAACAGCCAGAACAGGGCGGTGGAGCCATGCAGGGCCAGGAACAGCCCGAGGGCGTTACTGGAGCGGGGCAGGAGCAAGAGGATGGGCAGGCTGAGGGCATAGGGGGCAGCAAAGCGCCAGAGCGTCAAGTTGCCGCGCCGGAGAGCGAGCATCGTGGCGAGCTGCAGGGCGTACTGTTTGCCGGCAGGGCTGCCCAATGGCGCTAACATTTGGTAGTCACGGAAAGAGATGCAACTCCGCGATAGAAACGGCTTTCAGCCCATTTATCGGTTAGGGAGCGTTGGCGAAGAGAGGCCGTATTGCCCGCTACACCTGGGACTGAAGGTCCCAGGCTGCGGAAAG
>Ga0209347_1003534_pt1 | contig 17933 bp, 16 predicted proteins | sample AutmiccommuBRH23_FD_187382 | JGI IMG/M metagenome (GOLD analysis project Ga0209347, IMG submission 187382) | Deep subsurface microbial communities from Mt. Terri, Switzerland - Autotrophic microbial communities BRH/23 (SPAdes) (version 2) | ecosystem: Environmental > Aquatic > Deep subsurface >...
TTCTAACGTGCTTCCCCTCTATTGTGCCTTCATGTTGATTACGCACCGTTGGTGCTAAAGAAATCTCCGCACAACATATATTTACCCGGTGCTACACACCGGGCTGGTGATTGCGCACCGTTGGTGCTAAGGAAACGATTTGAAGCAAAATCCTTCCAAACACATGCACTGTCCTGAAGTTCCGCATTGCAGTCTTTGAGGAGGGACTTGTATATGATCTCATTATTCATTTACAACCATTAGGACCCTCCCATTCCCGCCAGGGCGGGAAGTAAGACGCCCTTTAGCAGCATTCTGTTAGTAGCACGGTCCAAAAGTTCTGCCTTGCGGAATTTAGGGGGGTGGTATTTCGCATCTGTATTTCATTTATGATATTACGGCTATAATTCTTTTTACTAAAATACCTTGCACTTCCTGTCTTGATACCTGATACTAATTGTCCTGATACCAATATTGAATCAATTAAAAAGAAGATATATAATGCCATCCAATTCTGTTTGAGCATATATTTTTTGTTTGCTAAGAAAATATCTGTAGTTTTACTGCACAGAAAATTTTGAAATATGTATCACTCACCTTTATACGGAAAAGAATGGCACTGGCGCAATGTGAAAATGGAAGCCAGGGACATACATATTTCAACTCTTTTTTAACCGGAAAAGGGATTTGTTGTTATGCAGCAAATCCCTTTTTTAATGACATAAAAATAAAAAAAATAGATTATGACCAGACAGAAAAAAATCTTCCTTGAAGAATCGGAAATGCCCAAACAGTGGTATAACCTTGCACCTGACCTGCCCACTCCCATGAACCCGCCGCTGGGACCTGACGGAAATCCCATATCGCCGGAAATGCTTGCACCTGTTTTCCCCATGAACCTCATTGAACAGGAGGTAAGCCAGGAGCGCTGGATCGATATACCCGAAGGTATCAGGCAGATACTTTTTCAGTGGAGGCCAAGTCCATTAATTCGTGCTTACGAACTGGAAGAGGCACTGGGGACTCCTGCAAAAATCTTTTACAAGAATGAAAGTGTTTCCCCTGCGGGAAGTCATAAACCCAATACAGCCGTTGCACAGGCATGGTACAACAAGGAATTCGGGATAAAAAAACTGACGACAGAAACCGGTGCCGGACAGTGGGGCTCTGCCCTGTCGTATGCCTGCGCCCAGCTTGGGGGTATTGAATGTAAAGTTTTCATGGTGCGTGTAAGTTTCGATCAGAAACCATTTCGCAAAATGATGATGCAGACCTGGGGCGGAACCTGTATTGCAAGTCCCAGTACTGAAACACAGGCAGGGCGGAATATCCTTGAGAAATATCCTGATACACCCGGCAGCCTTGGCATTGCAATATCGGAAGCCATAGAAGCAGCAGTGACCGACCCTACAGGCGGAACCCGCTATTCACTTGGATCGGTACTGAACCATGTGATGCTTCACCAGACTATTATCGGACTGGAAGCCAAAAAGCAGCTGGCAAAGGTAGGCATCAAAAACCCGGATGTGGTGATTGGATGCTGTGGCGGAGGAAGCAACTTTGCAGGAATCTCCTTCCCTTTCATGTATGAAAAGATACACGGGGCAGACATTCAGATCATCGGAGCAGAGCCATTCAGTTGCCCCACCCTTACAAAGGCACCATTCATTTACGATCATGGTGATGTGGCAAAAATGACACCGCTGCTGCCCATGTACAGCCTGGGCCACTCTTTCATTCCTGCACCCATCCATGCAGGAGGTTTGCGCTACCATGGCATGGCGCCGCTTGTGAGTGCTGCCCTCAGGGACGGACTGATGGAAGCACAGGCCATTCACCAGAGTGAATGCTTTGAGGCTGGATTGCTCTTCTCAAAAACTGAAGGTATCATTCCTGCTCCGGAAACTACGCATGCCATAGCATCGGCTATCCGGGAGGCTAGAAAAGCAAAAGAAGAGGGCAAGGAAAAAGTAATCCTTTTCAACTTCAGCGGCCATGGATTGATGGACCTTGTTGGGTACGACAAGTACATGTCGGGTCTGTTAAACGACTATGAATATCCTGAATCGGAAATTGCAAGAAACCTAAGAGAGGTGGAAGGTTATCCACTGCCTAAATAACTCAAGGATTTTATTTACCCTTCATTAGGGAAAACATAGAGACTCATGCCATCTGCCGGGTGGCATGAGTTTTTTAAAAAAAAGCAAACACAACTTCATCCCTTACTACCTGCCTGAGTTCCTCGAGCTTTTGCCTTACATCAGGATAAAAATGTGCTTCGCCTTTTAAAAGGCCCTGCAATGTATCTATTTCGGGTATGGAATAATAATCACCTGAAATTACAGCTTCTCCAATCCGTCCCCTTTCTACATTCAACTCAACCTTCAACTGTTTTTCTTTAAGTATTATTTCATTCTGAAAAACATATCGTGGAGAGTATCCAAAGTTCCAGTCCCATGTACAAAACTTATCATCAGCCAGCTTCTGGATCGAAATGGTATCATCCTCACTAATTTCATACAGGCGGCTGCCCTGCTTTTGCAGGTAGTATTCCATCAGAAATAAAATGAAATTATCCTTTGACATCTCCTTTTTTAGGAAAGGAAGGATATTGGTGACGATACTGCGGTTCGACTGCACTGCCTTTCCGTGGTACTTTCCCTGCACTACCTTAATAGATTGTCCCAATGTTTCAAGATTGGAGTTGAATAACAGAGTGCCATGATGCAGCACCCGGTTTTTAAATATGTGTTCTGCATTGCCTGAAATCTTTTTGCCTTCCACCAGTATATCATTTCTTCCTGATGTAACTGCATGAACATCCAGTACTCCCAACGCCTCTATCACAGGTTGAACGAACCGCCTGAAGCTTATTTCAGAAGGACCTGCCACATTTTTAATAAAACAAAAATTCACATTGCCCTCATCGTGAAAAACAGTGCCTCCTCCTGAAATCCTTCTTGCCACTGTGATCTTGTTCCTGTGCACAAAAGGATAATTGATTTCAGCCATGGCATTCTGGTGCTTTCCCACCACTATGGTGTCTGTACTTTGCCAGAGCATAAAAATGTCATCAGTAAGATTTTTCAGCAGGTATTCTTCTGCTGCCAGACAAAAATACGGATCGTTGTTTTTTAACCGGATGCAAAGCATAGCAGGTAATTTGTTCTTATTTCATTTAACAAGTTGAAATTAACAATTTCCCTCTAATCAGCGAATGATTTATTTAACCAGATTTTCATCCGGAAAATCATTCATGTAATCAAAAATTAAAATTCAACGATGATACCTATTGTCGGAAGAACAGTTCCGCTTGTATTTTGTACCCTGCGCAACTGGTAACGAGTTCCGCCGTCTGTTAAAATAAAATTCCCGTCATCGCCTGTTTCCCTTACGATGATATCCTGCTGCTCAGCCTGGAAGTTATACAGGTTTTGAACATCAATGTAAAACTTAGCAGTTATGCGGTTGAGGTAAAAGGATTTGTCGACCCTGACATCCAGCTGATGAAATGCATTGAAACGCCCGGCATTGAGCCGTGTAAAATCGAAATAGGGACTTCCTGTAAGGTTCCATGCCTCTACAAGTGAACTCCGCTCAAGGTTGTAGGGTGTATAGGGCAGACCACCCACAAAACGCCACCTTCCGCCAACACGCCACCCTTTTTTCAGTTCTGTTGTTGAAGTGATATTCAATAAATGCCTCGCATCCCAACCGGTTGGTATATATGTCCCTGTCCCATTCATAAACTCGCTGCGGACAAGAGTATATGACAGGTTCAGGTTGAAGCCACCCGGAGCATTTACACGCGCCTGGAATTCTGCACCGTAGGCACGGCCTTCCGACTGCGACAGAACCTCCTCATCACCCACAACACCAAAATCGGCTCCCTTATTGGCCAGGCTGATCTGATCCCTCACCGACCACGGATAATTGTCATACCCTTTCCAGAAACCTTCCAGCGAAAAAAGGACCGTCTGACGGGGACGAAACTCCAATCCGCCTATTAAATGATCGGCCTGTATATATGTCAGATTGTTGTCCCTGTTAACCAGCCTTCCGTTCTGCTGAAAGCCAAGGGTAGTATATGGAGGCAACTGGTAATAACGGCCTGTGTTAAAGTTCAGGCTCCACTGCCTTGTGAAGCTGTAGGAAGCAGAAAAACGTGGAGAGAGTTGCCGGAACATGTTATTCATACTCTGCGAATAATTATTGGCATCTGCCCTTATTCCCAGGGAAACTACCAGCCGTTCGTCGAAAAGATTTTTACTTGCCTGTGCGAACAGACCCCATTTCACAAGGTCAAGAGAAGTATTGTAATCCACATTCACAATTCCGTCTCCATAAAAACGCCGTTGCTGCGTTGAATTGGTATATTTAACAAATTCAGTATTTGCCCCGAAATTCAGCTTATAGCCATTCAAACGGGAGGAATTTTCAAAACGCAGCTTGTTCTCTATCTCCTGGGAGGAATAATCGAGGATTTTATTTTCTTCTGAACTGTCGTCATTGTCGAAATACTTATAGGCGCCATTGTTCAAATGGCTGCGGCTTGCCACCACAGTCTGGAAACTGTTGTCCCTGTAATGCTTGTAGACTGCGCCCAGTGTGTAATTCCATTGTTCATTCACCGGAATCTGGCTGAGGATAAAACTTTGCTGTTCATCGGGATCTTCAATCCCCAGGTTCAGATCGAAAACATCAAATGCTCCAAGCCCAATAAATGTGATCTCATTTTTCTTGTCGATACGGGAGCGCACCTTAAACTGCATATCTGTAAAATTGGGCAAAAACGGCAGGCCTATAACACTGAAAAGAAACTGCAGGTATGACCGCCGTGCGGAAAAAACAAAAGTCGTTTTCTCACCAACAGGGCCATCAAGCGTGGCAGCCACTTCGGAAGCACCCAGTGTGCCCTGGAACTTCAGCTTATCACGGTTCCCGTCAATTTGGTTAAACTCCAGAACACCGCTCAGGGCATTACCCCTGCTGGCTGGGAAAGCGCCCGAATAATAATTCACCTCCCGTAAAAAATCGGCATTGATAATTCCGACCGGGCCTCCGGAAGCTCCCTGTGTGGCAAAATGATTGATAAACGGAACCTCCACCCCGTCGAGGTAGAAACGGCTTTCAGAAGGACCTCCCCCACGGATGATCACGTCATTCCGGTATGCAGGTGTCGACTGGACACCGGGAAAAGACTGAATTACTTTAGAAATATCACGATTGGCTCCCGGACTTTTTTCTATCTCTCCGATGCCAATAGTTCGCAGCGAAACAGGACTTTCCTCCGTTTTACGAAAGGGGGAAGCAGTGACTGTTACTTCATCAATCTGCTCCTTTTGCTCCTCAAGCCTGATTTCAATTGTATTGGTTTTTGCAACACTCACTTCCACTTCAGAAGAAACAGCTCTTCGGTAGCCCACAAAGGATGCTTCAACCCGCACAAACCCCGGTTCAAGGCCAGTAATAATAAAATTACCATCAAGGTCAGTTATTGTACCGGTAGTTGTACCCGATACTACTATATTCACAAAAGGCAGCGGTTCATTGCTCACGGCATCAACTACCCTGCCCCTTAACGAGGCATTCTGAGCAATAATCAATAATGGTGAAATTAAGATGAAAAGTAATGTATAGTATGTCTTCATTGTTGCTGAAATAAAAGCGGATTACCTGATTCGGACAATAATTTTTTGTGCTATATCGAAGGCTGTCGTAAAGGTGGTCAAATCGGTGTATAGCTCCCCGTCAGTACCTGCATAGTGACTGTGACCTATTGGATTCAGATGATAATCAATATTCTTCGTGTCAGGATCAACAGTAACAGCATATACAAGCGCCGGCTGAAAAGAACCCAGATAGTTTATATCATCAGGGAATTTACTATTGGTCCAGAATTCATTGGAATCCCAAGCCTGGTTGATTTCTAGCAACACCCTGAATTTACCGGCAGCTGAATGTCTTGTTGCAGTTTCAAGATTAAAACTTCCGAGGGGGGTGGCCGAACTCAGTGCATCGGGAACTGCCGTTTGGGCCGAAGGTATATAAAGCCCGTCAGGGGCCTTAATGTTCCTCTTGTGGGCCCAGTATGGAAGGGTAGCCGGCCGCCGGACATCACCGGGTTCATTCTTCCACTTTCCCGGTGCCAGTTCTCCATACGCAAATCTTCCCTTCGCAACATAAGCCGTTACATATAATGTTTCAATATAATTCCCTTCCAGATCTTCCGTCCATATGGCAAAAGAAGGATGATTGAATGTCTTCCCTCTTATAAATTCTATTTCAAGCTGCAGTGAGGCATTTTCAGGCAGCGTACGTATAAAAACCTTTTCATTATCCATGGCCCTGTGCGGAGCACATCCCATCAGGAACAGGATCAATGAAAAAATGGATATTCCTCGTATCATGTCAATTGATTTTTGTTTAATTTTTTAATTGAATACATAAACATACAAGCAGAAAAAAAGTTCTGACATTGATTAAATTTCTAAATTAGCACAAAATTTATCCACCATGAGAGTAGTCATCCAAAAAGTTACAGAAGCCAAAGTTACAATAGAAGGCAGGCATATTTCTACTATCGGAAAGGGATTGCTGGTTCTGCTTGGAATTGAAGATTCCGATTCGGAAGAAGACATTGAATGGCTTAGTAAAAAGCTGGTGCAACTACGTCTCTTCAATGATAAAAATGGCATCATGAACCTTTCGGTTACTGATATAGATGGCGACATTATGGTGGTGAGCCAGTTTACCCTGCATGCCAGCACAAAAAAAGGTAACCGCCCATCCTACATCCGTGCTGCAAAGCCTGATTTTGCAATACCCATGTATGAAAAATTCATCCGGCAAACAGAAAAAGCCCTTGGGAAAAAAATTGCTGCAGGCATCTTTGGAGCTATGATGGAGGTTTCGCTGGTGAATGATGGTCCTGTTACAATCATTATAGATTCAAAACAAAAGGATTTCTGATCATGAAAGACAACAACATCACATTGAAGGATGCCCAGAACAGGGTGGATGACTGGATTCGCACCATAGGGGTCAGGTATTTCAGTGAACTGACCAACATGGCCATTCTAACAGAGGAAGTTGGTGAACTGGCGCGCATTATGGCCCGGACCTATGGCGATCAATCATTCAAAGAAAAGGAGGAATCAGTAAATCTTGCGGATGAAATGGCCGATGTTCTTTGGGTACTTATTTGTATGGCCAATCAAACTGGGGTGGATTTAACTGAAGCCTTTCTTAAAAACCTGGAGAAGAAAACTGACCGCGACACTGAAAGGCACCGGAACAATGAAAAGCTCAGGCCCTGATCCCTGTCTGGTTATTTTTTGCGTGTAGTAATGAAGTTCATCAATTCAATCAGCGAGTCACGCGCTTCACCGGGGGGATATTCCATCAGCGCACTTACCGCCTTTTCCTTGAAAGCATTCATCTTTCCTGTGGCATATTCAATTCCTCCTTTATCAGTAACAAGTTGAATGAGTTCCTCCACCACGGCTGCGTTGTTGTTTTTCCTTTTAATCAGCCCAAGGATTCTTTTTCTTTCTGAGGATTCAGAATTTTTAAGCACATACAGCAATGGCAGCGTAATCTTTTTTTCCTTGATGTCATTCCCGGTGGGCTTCCCAATGATACCTTTTGCCTGATAATCGAAAATATCGTCTTTAATCTGAAATGCAATTCCGGCATCCTGTCCGATGCGGTACATCTTTTCAGGAATCTCAGGATCATCTGTAACCGATGCGGCACCGATGGCCATACTTGTGGCTATCAGTGAAGCAGTCTTCTTCCGGATAATCTCAAAGTAAGTTTCTTCATCGATATCAAGCTTGCGGCTCTTTTTAATCTGTAGAATCTCACCTTCACTCATATCCTGCACAGCTCTTGAAATCAAATGCAGAAAATTGTATTTTTTGTTTTCGAGTTGTAAAAGCAATCCTTTGGCAAGGATATAATCGCCTACCAGCACTGCAAGTTTGTTGCGCCACAGTGCATTGATAGAAAAAACTCCCCTTCGCTCATACGCTTCATCCACTACATCATCGTGGACAAGGGTGGCTGAATGGAGCAATTCAACGGAACATGCAGCAAGTTGTGAAAATTCATTGGGCTGACCATGAAGGCGTGCCGCCAGAAATACAAACATCGGCCGAAGCTGCTTACCCTTGCTGCGGTACAAAAAATTGAGAATAGTCCCCAGTAAAGGAACATCACTTTTCAATGCCTTTTTAAAGTATGGCTCAAAAAGTTTTAATTCCTTTTCAATAGGTAACCTTATCGACTTAATATTTGTCATGAAAAATCCCCTCTTGTTCCTTTCAAATAACGAACATAAAATAAATAACTTAAACTTCTGAATAAAAAGTCAAAAAAAACTGGCAAAAAAGCAGGTTATCCAAAAAGATTATAAATAAAAAAAGATCAATCAGGTTACCCTTAAATATTTATATATTTGCATTTTTAATAAAACTCAATAATGGCAGAATTAATGCAACTGGATCCCAACAGGCTTGAGCTTGCAGCCAATATGCTAAAAGCCATTGCGCATCCCATGCGTATTGCTATACTTAAGCACCTTGAAGGAGGAAAACGGCTAAAGGTAAATGAAATTCATGAACTTTTAGGTATTGAACAATCCACAACCTCCCATCACCTTGGGATACTAAGGGATAAAGGCGTGTTATGTTCGAAAAGGGAAGGCAAAAACACCTATTATTACCTGAAGTACGACATCCTAAGCCAGATCGTCGATTGTCTTGAAACTTGTACATGTGAATAAACGATACAGAGCCGGTGTAGCAACCGGCTTTTTCATTGGTCCCCTGCTGTTACCCAATCGCTAACTCGCACATTAGAGTTTTCTTTTTTTACTCCTGCCCTCTGCCCTTCTGCCCTCTGCTTTTTGCTCTAAACCCTTTCCCTCTGCTCTTCAAGGGACTTCAGAGACAAATGGGGGACATATCTATGTAACGTTGTTCAGTCTCTCAGTCGCTTAGTCACCCAGTCGCTTTCTCCTCTATGCATTCTTTACGGTGTATAATAGATCGGCCCTTCAATTCCCAGTGGAATTTCGGCCCATATCCATAGCAGCAACATGGGTATCCGCACCAGGGCAAATGCAATTGAAAAAGGCAGCATCATCGAAATCAGGGTTCCTATTCCCACCTCCTTTACATATTTCTGAGCAAAAACTATCACAAGCGGAAAATAGGGCAGCAAAGGTGTAAGTATGTTTGAATAGGAATCACCGATACGATAGGCAGCCTGGGTAGTTTCAGGAGAATACCCCATCAGCATGAGCATGGGCACAAAAATAGGCGCCAGCAATGCCCATTTGGCGGAGGCACTCCCCATCACCAGGTTCACAATTGATGCCACAATGATAAATGCCACCAGGAGCGGCCCTCCTGTAAATCCAATTGCATTCAGTCCGTCTGATCCCTTTACTGCAAGCACACTTCCCAGGTTCGACCAGTTAAAATAAGCCACAAACTGTGCAGCAACAAACGCTATCACAATATACATTCCCATGGTCGACATGCTCTTGGCGGTCATGGTTGTCACATCCTTATCTGACTTTATGGTTTTGGCAACAATGCCGTATACCAACCCTGCAACAAAAAAGGTGATAAACATGATGGGAACCAATGAGTCGTAAAAAGGCCTGAAACTCCGGCTGCCTGTATTCGGATCTATGTCGCCGCGCAGAAGTCCGTTGGCTGGAATGATGGTCATCATGAACAGCCCCAGCACAAGGAAGGTAGCTAGGAATGACCATTTTAAAGCCTTCACTTGCCTGCTTGTAATCGGACTCTCCTCTTCAATTTCAATACCGGCAGCCGGTTTATATGGACCAAGCCTTGGCACCAGAATTTTTTCAGTGACCCAGGTACCTGCCAGTGCGATCAGCGGTACAGACGCCGCCATCAGGTAATAGTTCGAAAGGGGATTCACTGTATACCCCGGATCTATTATTTGAGCTGCCGGTTCAGTGAAGGCTGCAATCATGGGGTCGAGCCCTGTGGGGAGAAAATTGGCACCAAAACCACCCGAAACACCTGCAAAGGCAGCCCCGATTCCTGCCAGAGGATGGCGCCCCATGCCCATAAAAATAGCCCCTCCAAGCGGAATCAGAACAACATAACCTGCATCGGCAGCCACTGAACTTGCCATACCGGCAACAACGATCGAAAAGGTAATAATCGAGTTGGGAACCTTTGAAACAAATAGCCGCAAAGCAACTGAAATCATTCCTGTATATTCAGCCACCCCGATACCCAACATCACCACCAGAACCAGACCCAGCGGCGGGAACAGGGCAAAGGTGCTAACCATCCGGGTGAATATCATCTGTACTCCCTGGCGCGACAACAAATTTACAACTTCGATTGTATCAACCGGCTGGCCATCTGGCCCCATCATACCTGCCTCCTTTCCCGGATGATCAACACTTGAGCCTCCAAACATCCACGACAATATCAGGGTCAGGAACATTAATATCACAAACAGGGTAACCGGCTGGGGCAGTTTATTTCCCACAACTTCAACCTTATCCAGCAACCTTTTAAAAAAACTTTTCTTTTCAGCCTCTTTATTCATCTTCCTTATGAGATTAAAAAATTTTCCGGAAGACAATTCTACCGGATGAAATTCACCTTAATGCTGTAAAGATTTAAGTTGATGTGAAAGTGCAGGTCGCAAAAAACGATTTTTTTTTGAACCGGCAAAACAAACAGGAAAGAATTATTCTGTATCCACCTGATACAGTTGAAATTTAAAAGAACTAATCTACTGAAACCAGGAAACAATTCCACCCATTGATTATTAAAAAATCTTTCTGCTTTGCAGCAGTAAAGTAGTCTATAAACATTCCTGTTCTTACTTTGTAAAGGTTATCTTCAAAATCAATTGAAACAGAAAGATCAAATCTTTCTTCAAATTTACCTGCCAGTTGTTTTGCATTTTGTTGATTTTCAAAAGCACCAAGCTGTATGGAATAAAAATTTTTACCAGGTTTCTGAACGGATGAATCCCTTGTATCATTATGAATTTGAGTTTCCGGGTTTAACGTATCCTGTTGTTGCAGGAATAATGAATCCTGCTCTGTACTTTGGTTCAATGGTCCTTCCTGATGAATCGTTTTACCGACCCTTTCTTGCTGATTTGAAATTGTAAATTCAAGGTCATAAACGATGTCGCCAAAATAATCAGGCTTAATCTGAAAATGAATATTTTCAGGAACAGCCTGCCAGTTCAGCCTGGCAATCTGTGCAGAATCCATCCTGGCAACATAATCTCCGGGTGCCAGTCCAAGATAAGAAAATCCACCATCCCTCTCTGTCATCACTTTAGTTACCAGGCTGCCCGATTTTGTATAAATATTGATAAGTATGCGGCCCTGACCTCTGGTACCGTTTTCATCTTTTAAATATACCCATCCGTTGACTTCACCCATAGGTTTCACCGGGATGTCAATGCTTTTAAATTGATTTGGATCAACATAAACACGGATGTTTTTATGTTCGATCCGATAGGATATCTGATTCATCCCCTGGTCATCCAGAGTAAGCAAATAACTGGTGTAAGGCTCCAGACCTGTAATCCGGATGATCGAGTCTTTGGCCTCTTTAATGATGCGCCCTCCGTTCATTCGAACTGAAACACCATCAGCAACTGGCTCTCCGTCATCCCTGATCCCATTGTGGTTAATGTCAACAAAAGGTACCACTGCCACACCACTGCGCCCGATAGAAGAGCGGTTATCGGTATGAATGTATCCGTTTCCGCTGCCAAAAGCAAAACTGCCCTGTGCACCCTGGGTTGAAGCTACTTCATAATTGGAGATTCGTGCAGATAAATTCACCTGCGAAAATGAAAAATCCCAGCGGAATGAAAAATTGATGCTCCGGTAATTTGACCTGAAGTTTTCTTCACCCATCACTGAAACATAACCCTGCCGTGAAATCCTTTTTTCAAGCTCGGCTTTAACTGATGTAATGGCTGAATTTGTAATGTCAATCTGGCTCTGAGGCCTGAAGGTAAACCCATGGCGCATGCGGATTCCTAATCCGGCGTTCCCATATATAAAGGGATCACGGTCAACAAGCCAGTTGGCATAGGCACTCAAATTTGTATTTACCTTACCGATGAACGATGAAAGAGTAATATCGGCAGTATTGTAGGTGAGCATTTCATATACATTTTGCCTGAACGACATGCGGGAATAGCCATTGAACCTTGAAAAGCGCATGGGCAAAGAAATAATTGCCTTTTTCTCTTCAAGATAGTTGAACCTGATAGCTTCCTGTCCCGTTGTGTAATACGCATATTCCAGTTCCAGTGCAGGGCCCGATGGAAGCCGATAGCTGACCAGTGCCTTTGTACGAACATCTTTTGCAAATTCTCCTGTAAGCATCAGATTTCGGAAGGGCGTTACCGAAGCCGTTATAAAAGGAATATCAGTTCCGTTAACAATTGATGACAGGTATTCAAATCCTCCGCCAAGAGTCATAAACCGGTTGATACCATATTTTGCTTCTGCCCTGCCAAACCGGGATTGAAATTCATCCAGAACAATACCTGAACTGACTGTATATTCAAGTTCTCCCGGGGGTAAAAAATTAAAAGGAATATTCAGGAATTGTTCCCTGATGCGTTCTTCCCCGTAAGGTCCATAGAATTTTAGCATGACCTGAGAAGTACCATAAACCAGCGGCACATTGAAACTGTAAAACCCCGTAGCATCGGCAGTCTGGTAATCCACAATCACATTGTTGACATATAATTCAACGGTCCATCCCGGTTCAGTGATATCGTTAATGGTATATTCGCCAAATGAACGGCGGTAAGTGGTCCTAGCGTTGGTAGCACTTATACCTACAACGGGATCGTAAATGGAGGAGATGCTTAGGGGCATGATTTTACCAATCCTGACCTGCCGGATGGCCTTTGGCAGGTTGTTGGCCCAACGCCAGTAATACTGCTGGTTCCGGTGATTAAATCCCTCACGGGAGGAATAATGAAACAGAAGATTGGTTTCGCCTCCAAAAAGCTCGGTCCCCGTTGCCAGCCAGACCCGGGTGTCACTGAAGTTGTTTGTACTTTGTGTTGAGGACACTGCCCAATCCACCATTCCAAACCGGGCGATATGGTATTCACGGTTCAGTGTAGTATCGGCCTCCACCTCCCCTTTTAACTGCTCTATGTTTTTCCTGAATTGATTTAACCGCATTTCCCGGATGACCGGCAGTTCAAAATCAGGTTTTATATCTACCGAAAGACCGCGGAAATCAAACCGGCAATTTAAACCAAATACCTCACCGAAAAGAAGATGATCAAGATACAGCGCAGTTTCTGTTTTAACCAACCTGCTTTCATCAACAGAATATTGTTTCCCGTTAAAAAAGATTTTTTTATTCGGATTGTCTATTAGGTAATGTTTTTCTTCGTTTACAATAAAACCTCTAAGTGTATCCAGCGAAGCAGTGGTTTCTGCCTTCAGCTGTAAAAAATTAAACAAATCGGTTACCGGCAACAGCAACATTCCTGAATCGTATACGTAAAGCGGATTAAATGTGGCAGCCCCTACACCTTGTACCCGGACCGTTACGGGAATTTCTTCCATTGTTTCATTTTGGGAAAATGCCTGTTTAACGGGAATAGCTAAATTTAAAAAAATAAACCAAAAGATCATGCCTCTAACCACACGGACAATAGGATATACATTCAAGAGTTGGTTTTTTTCTGTCAGGTGAGATGTACACATCTAAAAACAGATATATGATTTAATCCCGGATAAACGTAACCGAAAATGTCCCTGTATAGTTGCCCGGTGGGTTTATCGCTGAACTCTGAACATTTAAAGTGGCGCCCACACGAACAATATCTGGTTTATTTCCTCCTGTGGCGACAAAAGGGCTAGGCTTATTTGTGGTAAAATTCGATATCATTATAGATTCACTACCTCCTGAACGGTAAAGATAAGCCGGTTCACTAATATTGAACTGAATTACAGGCTTGCCTTGAGTTGTAATCTCAAATTCAGCAGAAGAAACCGGTGAAAGCGCTAAACCTATAACAGGTGCGGTTACAGATCGGCTGCCTTCAGGAGAAATGACAACTGTTCCACCAGTGAACCCAGTGACAAAACTACCAAATGCCAGATCTGAAAGTACACGAAGTTCAATATCTTTCTTAACATTCTGTCCATTCACCAGAACACACAAATGGGAAAATACTGAAATCAGAAAAAACAACTTCGACATTATCTGATTATTTGTCATTACATAGATATAACAGGAATAAGTTTTCCCAGCATCCAATTTAATTTAAAATCAACTCCTCTTCATCAAACAATTCAGGTTTGGCTTCATTCGAACTGGTGAATCGCACCACAAGCTTACCCTTAGTCAGATCAATACCTTCAGGAATAGTAAGCGGCATTGAAAAACGGCGTAAAGTATTTGGTGTATAAACTGCAATACCCCTTACCAAACCTATATTGAGCGGCTTTCCTCCCGGCGCAACATAATCGGCTGCCAGATCTCCGTATACCGATTTCCTGCCCTCACGATTCAATGTTGTTTGTAGTACCAGACTGTTATCTTCTGTTTTATCAAGTTTTAAACCACTCAGTGACAGTGAAACCGGTAGTTCTCCTATGCGTACAATAACAGGTATGGAAATGCCAAATATGGGTGTCAGCCTTATCCCGATTGCCGTAGAATCGGTTAGTATATTTTCCTCTCCCAACGGCCTTTCATCTGGTACTGCACGAAAGTAAAGGTGCGAGCGGTATTCGCCTTCCTCCATATTGGGAAGCCTCCGCAACTGCATCCTGACAACCTGGGATTCTCCAGGTGCAAGTTCAATGGATCTTGGAAAGTAGCGCAGCACCGGATCAGCAAACATCTGGCCTGGTCTGGGCTCCGTAATTTCTTCAAAGCTGCCGCTCTCAGTCATGTGGTACTGTAAAAAGGAGATGGAGTAAAAAGCAGTGTCCTGCCCGGTATTGGCAAGGGTGATTTCTTCAATTTGCTTATTGCCTTCAAATACTACCCGGCGCGGGGTAACAAGCAAATCGCCCTGAGCCATGGAAAAAACAGGTATTAAAACCGTTAAAGCAAGAATGTACGATTTGATATAATTCGTATACATCAGCCATTCCGGTTGCAGGGCCATGATTAAAATCTTCCTGAAATTCATGATTGATTTTTGATTCAAAACTACATTTTTTTAGTAGTAAATAAAGAAAATTCGAAAAAAGGCAGGAGCCTTTTCCTGGTCTTTAACTTTATATCCAGCTAATTGTAAGCAAACGTGAGAATAAAGGTACCGGCATATATCCCTGCAGGATTTTCCTCTATATTCCCGATGTTCAGGGTAGCACCGATACTTACAATCCGCGAGCCGTCTGATAAGTTTGCTGAATCGCCTGAAGCCGGGTCGGAAATCCAGCCGTTTACATGCATGGTATTACCCGACTGCTGATGTATCAGAACCGTATCTTCCCCTGGCAGGCTGATTGTAAACAAGGCCCCCGGAGACCCTGTTACCATAAACCTTCCGGCACTGTGCATGCCAGCGGCAGTTGTTACTGTTCCATGTACGTTTCGCAGCCCGTCAGGTGAAATAACGATTGCCCCTCCGTTGCTGCCAGGTGTAAACCTGCCAAAGTTCAGTGGCTCATCTTCATTGGCAGCCAGTGCTTCAATCACCTCTGCAAACGCCTGCGCTGATATGGTAGCCTGTGCTTTTGCATATCCGGAAATAAAAAGGAACAGCAAGAGTATTAGTATAGAGTTTCTGTTCATTGCAGTAAATAGTTTTAGTAAGGATCAAAATGAGTCAAAAAAAAAGGCAACCTGGGCTGCCCTTTATTATTCTATATTCTAAAGATTACTCATAATCAACTGTAACTGTAAAGCTTCCTTCATATAGGCCAACGGTTTGATTAGCAGCTATATTAATTGTTGCTCCCACAAAAAATTCTTCTGTTCCAGCTGTTAAAACTTCTGTAGCAGTACTTTCAAAGTTGTCAATTGTCATCGTCGCGGATCCGCTTGTAAGTGTTGTTGAACCTGGCAAGGTTAAAACATAACTAGAACCTGCTAATCCAGTAACAGTAAATTTAGCAGCAGAAACTGTTCCAGTAACTGAAGGCAAAATAACATTTGTGGCGATTCTATTTCCGTTTGTTTCTAATTCAACTTTACCGCTTGCAGATCCAGCTGCAATGTTTCCAAATGAAAGAGGAAGATTATTACTTATTGTCATTGGAGAAATAATATTGGCTGAGGCCTGAGATTGTGCACTTTGTGTATTCTGTGCTTTTGCATTTTGAGTTATAACAACAATTACAAAAACACTTACAAATAAGATTACTGACTTTTTCATGAATTCTTGTTTTTTTTAGGTTTGTAAATTTAATCCATTTCTTCTGTGCCAAAACTATTTCAATTCGTGTGCCTATTTTGCACTTTACTGTAAATGAACAAATTATATAGCAGTGCCAATTTATTTATCGTCTCTTAATGGGACTACTATTCTCTTGTAGGGAAAAGTCCAAATAAGAGGCACCCTTCCCCAGGTTAAAAAACATAATGCAGGTGAAATTTTTTATAAGCTTTTAAACGAAAAAAGGAGAATGAAAACCCTGAAAATTACCCTTTCTTAAATGCATATCCGGAATAATGTCAATTGTACATAAACACCATGCTGTAACCACCTCTATAGTTATTAGCTAATTTGGGCCGGATGCTTTCTCCCGGTGTGGCCTTTAAGGTAAATACTTTTTCTCCGTTAAAGCTGTCAGAATTGTCCTCTGAGCATATAGGACAAATAATGGCATCAAAAGGTACAATTTCTCCATTTGCTGCTACCATGTAGCCGGAGTGGACAGCAACCTCAACATTAATATTTTGTCCGCCACTGAGTTTTACCCGGGCAAGTACCAGTTCATTATTGCTGGCTGTGCTGTTCTCTTTTATCATATGGATGTTAAACGCTTGGGAAGAAATGGCGGTTGGTTCCACAATCTCAGCAAATACATGTCCGGTTACCTGAACCTGTGCATGCACATAATTCTGGCATGACAGAAAAATAAAGAAAAGGGAAAGGCCACATGCAATATACATGTTTAACCACTGGACATGCTCCCGGTTTTCTAAAAATATAAATCGATATGGCAGGGTTTTTATCACCATTCCGGATTTAATTTTACTCCACTTCAAAAGGCATCCCTGTAAAGTTAAAAAAAAATTAAGAAGCACCCATGCAAAAAGCACATAAATGGTTGGTATTTATATTTTTTTGAGTTAAAACCCCATTTTTTTAAGGTTCATGTTGCAGATAAAAAAAAATGGATAACAGCTGCTGACCACTTCTTTTCCGGAAAAAGTTCTCTGTTACTTTCATCTGTTTCTATGCAGATATGTAAGGTGCATTCCCGGTATATTCCATATATTTTTTACTTTTGAACATCTTTGACAAAAAAATAACTTTATGAATCTCAAAAACCTGGCCGGCAAATCCATCCTGGCACTTGCATCTGTAACAACAATTTCCCTTTCAGGTTGCCAGGAAAAGGTACCTGAAGAACTTCCCAACATTTTATGGCTGACAAGCGAAGACAACAGTCCTTTGCTTGGGTGTTACGGCGATACCTTTGCAACCACACCCAATCTCGACAGACTGGCATCAGAAGGATTTTTATATACCCATGCCTATGCAAATGCACCTGTATGTGCACCGGCAAGAAATACAATCATTACCGGCGTCTATTCCACCTCGGCAGGAAACCAGCATATGCGCAGCCAGTACCTGAATTCGGAAGCCATCAGGACCTATCCGGAATTTTTACGCGAGGCAGGTTACTACTGCACCAATAATGTTAAAACCGATTACAATACACAGTCGATCGATCCAAACCAGATCTGGGACGAATG
>Ga0209347_1003535_pt1 | contig 17932 bp, 16 predicted proteins | sample AutmiccommuBRH23_FD_187382 | JGI IMG/M metagenome (GOLD analysis project Ga0209347, IMG submission 187382) | Deep subsurface microbial communities from Mt. Terri, Switzerland - Autotrophic microbial communities BRH/23 (SPAdes) (version 2) | ecosystem: Environmental > Aquatic > Deep subsurface >...
GATTAAATTGTTTAAGGAACGATTCTGTTCTTTGGCAAGTTCTTCCAGTTTCTTCTTTAGAGCCTTTGGTATGGTTATATTGGTTCTCGTATTATCAGCACTAATGGTCATTATCATTCACCTCTAGTTAATTATAGCAATGAAATACAGTGTTGTAAAGGTGATATCACTATGGTATAGTATCCATGAGGGTGATATCAATTGATACTCGGAAAGAAAGTTAGACTCAAGCCCACAGAAGCACAGGAACAGCAGTTGTGGAAGTCGGCTGGAGCTGCAAGGTGGGCATACAATTGGGCATTAGAAAGACAAGAGAAGAACTATGCTAGTGGTGGAAGTTTCCTTTCAGACAATGATCTGAGGAAAGAGCTAACCAAATTAAAGCAAACGGAAGAGTTCTCTTGGCTTGGTGATGTTTCCAATAACATCCCGAAGCAAGCAGTTAAGGATGCCTGTGATGCTTACAAAAAGTTCTTTAAGCATTTAGCTGAAAAGCCCACATTCAAGAGCAGGAGGAAATCTAAACCTTCATTCTACAACGATAACTTGAAACTAAAGGTCAAAGAAGCCATCGTCCTAATTGAGAAAATCGGATGGATCAAGACTTCGGAACAATTGCCACTAGGTCAAAAGTACACTAACCCTCGTATTTCATTTGACGGAAAATATTGGTACGTGGCAGTCGGAATCGAGCAAGAGCAAGATACTGAACAGTTGACAAGTGAGGTCATCGGCATTGATTTTGGGATCAAAGTCCTTGCATCCTGCTCTAATGGTATGGTGTTCAAAAACATTAACAAATCTCAAAGTGTCATGAAGCTAGAGAAACGGCTTCGTAGGTTGCAACGTAAAGTTTCTCGTAAATATCTAAAAAACAAGAAGGGAGTCCGTTGCGTCAAAACCTGTAACATTATAAAAGTTGAGAAGCAAATCCGTGTGCTACATCGAACGATAACTGGAATCAGAAGTAATCATATTCACCAAGCCACCAATGCAATTGTGAAAACCAAGCCTTGCAAAGTGGTTGTGGAAACTCTAAATATCAAGGGTATGATGAAAAATCGGCATCTATCGAAAGCAATTGCTCAACAAAAACTGTATGACTTTAAGTTGAAGCTCCAATACAAGTGTGAAAAACCTGGTATCGAACTTGTTGAGGCTGACAAATGGTTTCCTTCGAGTAAGATGTGTTCGAGTTGTGGAGCTATCAAGAAAGACATGAAGTTGTCGGATAGAGTATATAGTTGTGCATGTGGTTTGGTAATAGATCGAGATTTCAATGCTTCCATTAATCTTTCGAGATACCAATTAGTAGTCTAGTCACCTAAAGACAACTTCTAATATGTACGATTCGTTGCATCGGAATTTAAGCCCTTGGAGTGTTATATCAAACGAAAGTAGCCTTAGGGCAAAATCGGACACGATGAATAGGAAAGCAAACAGAGCTTTAATAGACTTTTATAAAGTTCTGGCAACGGTGGAACAGTCATGGACGTAGGTGCACAGTTGACACTGTGTTGAAAATGCAGCAACTTTTGAAACCCCTTTGGCATTTTCATCTTACGCAAAGCCATGAATCAACAGGCTTCAGAGGTCCCAGACTTTAGGTAACTATATAGATACCTATGCTTTTCTGTTTAATTTGAATAGGAGTTACCCCTTACAGAAGCTAAAGAACCAGATTTACTGGTTTTTGTCCCAAGAAAAAGCAGAAGAAAGTTGTCTAGAATACAAAGCTTAGGGGGGATGTTCCGTGCTTATTACCTGCGATAACAACATGCAAATGGGCTATATTTATTTAATGCCTAATGAGACAAACGATGAGTATACCCTCGAGAAAAGTGATATTGGACTATATTATGATGTAAATAGTCTTAGCATCCCAAGGATTAAATGGCTCGGCATGGGTCAAAGCTTAAGTCAAATGCGTTTGGCGACTAAGACGTATAGAGAGGCTGTCGATAATGTCTTTCATTGTGAATATTGGAATGATCTAGATAGTGAAGGATATATGATTGGAATCGAACTGTACTTGACGGAAGAACTGCTTTTGCCTTTAGTAGCACATCAAGCTTTCAAACTTTACGATATACGCTGGCGCAACCGTGATTTCAGAGTCCTTACTTTAGACGCATATCATGATGTTCTGAATAAAAATAATATTATTTATCCCTTAACCCCAGAAAAAGACGCTTTTGTAATAATAGCCATTGATCCATTATCCCAGGTTGGAAAGATTATGGCCTTGATCTCTGCAAGGGATGATATATATCCCATCAATTATTTACAGAAACCCCTGTTCATGTTGGCTAATTCAAGTCGCTTTTACAGTAGTGAATAGTCTTTGGAGAGATATTTGAAACTAAGGTATTTATACATTGATTTGTAGTTAAAAAATACTTTAATGTTCTTCATCGGACATTAAGTATTTTTTTTAACTAGTCAGACCTACTATGAGGCACCTGATGAGTGAACTCGTTCAACGTATCTGATACGGAAACACTCGTACTTGAATTTACACTGAAATGAAGGAATTTGATGAATTTAACCGAATAATAGTGTCTAGGGAAAAAATGCTAGAAGAGGGGTACAGATTGAATTATGCTTACTGTTGAAAAAATCGGTGGAACATCCATGTACCAATTTGCCAATGTGCTCAACGACATCATAGGAGACCCGAGCTCAGTAGGATTCCGTTACGGGCGAGTCTTTGTTGTCTCTGCTTATGCAGGGGTAACCAATATGCTCCTTGAAGATAAAAAAACGAAAGCTCCGGGTATCTATCAACGTTTTATTAAGGGTGAAGATTATGAAACTTCCATCGATCACTTGTTGAGCGAAGCCCTAAAAATTAATGAATCCTTTACCAATATTGGACTCGATGAAAAAGTATGTCGTGAATTTCTAATTGAACGAATCATGCAAACAAAAGCTTATTTAAATAGTATGGAAGATATCATCGCCTCTGGTTATGTTGGGCGAGACAGTATTTTCTCTGCTGCTAGGGAGTTGCTGGCTTCTATAGGCGAGGCACATTCAGCCTTTAATACTGTAAATATACTTCGTAACAATGGAATTCTCTCTGAGCTAGTTGATTTAACGGGTTTTCGTGATTCTAAACAACTTTCGATCAGCGAACGTATCGATAAATCCTTTAGAAACGTAAATCCTCAGGATGCGATTCTAGTTGCCACTGGCTATACAAAAGGGATCGAAGGAATCATGCGCGAATATCAAAGGGGATACTCAGATATAACCTTTTCGAAAATTGCCACTCATCTTAAAGCGGATGAAGCAATCATTCACAAAGAATATCATTTATCCTCCGCCGATCCCAAAATCGTAGGCGTGGATAAAGCAATTGTTGTAGGTAGGACAAACTACGATGTTGCTGATCAACTCGCGGACATAGGAATGGAAGCTATTCATCCTAATGCGTCGAAACCGTTGGAAATGGCTGGAATTAATCTTCGTATCAAAAATACCTTTGAACCCGATCACCCCGGAACTGTTATTTCAAATGATTATATTGGTCCCCAAGCGAAAATTGAAATAATTGCCGGTTCCGATATAATCGTTGTCTTGGAAATTCATGATTCATCGATGGTCGGAGAAACAGGCTTTGATTTAGAAATTATGAAGAAGTTCAAAGCACATAATATCAGTTACATCATGAAAACTACTAATGCTAATAGTATTTCGCTCGTAATCTGGGAATCAGATCTGAACGCGCTCCTAGTACAAGAACTCGAAGCTGTATATCAAACGGTTACCGTACAGGAGGCGTCGATCGTCTGCGTGATTGGTTCCAATATTGCAATGCCAAAGATTCTAGCCAGAGCGGCGAATGCCTTGGCTAAAAACGGTATTAACATTAAATGCGTGTCACAGTCACTCCGCCAGGTGAATATGCAATTTGTCATAGATCGAAAAATGTATAAAAAGGCAATAATATCTTTGAACGAAGATTTATGCTTAGTAAACATTAACCAGTGAACTCGTTCAACTAAAGTTGAACATCGAGACTTCGGTGGGGGAGTCTACCCCCACCGAAGCGGAGTACGGGGGCCCACTCCCACTTGTAGAAGTGGGAGTCTTACGATTGGATAAAAGTAAAGCAGGAGGAAAGCCTAAGATATGTCAGTAGAAACGGTAAAAGTATTTTTGAAGGAAAACAATAAGGACATTGCAATATTATCATTTGAGGATACGAGCACGGTAGCCAAAGCTGCTCAATCTTTGGGAGTAACCCCTGGGGAAATTGCCAAATCTTTGTTGTTTAAAATTAAGAATGACTTTGTCATGATCCTCATGGCTGGGGATAAACGATTGGACAACAAGAAGTTTAAAGAGATCTTCAATGCCAAGGCCAAGATGCCCATGGCAGACGAGGTCGTGGAGGTAACAGGGCATCCCGTGGGTGGGGTATGCCCCTTCGGGTTAAAACAACGCATTCCGACTTACCTTGATTATTCTCTGCAAGCCTATGAAAATGTATTTCCAGCTGCTGGCGCAGCAAATACTGCAATTAAGATCAATGTCGATGAATTAAAAGAGCTGACCAACGGACAGTGGGTGGACGTAATCCAAGCCGAAATAGCATGAAATTAAAATGATACAAAAGGAGAACCCTAAAGTTGGTTCTCTTTTTTCTGTGGGATGAATGAAAAGAATTGCACGTTCACCAAAGCTTCAAGGAGTAGTCCTTAGGGGTTAGCTTGATGGTTCACTTTGCAATTAATTTCATTCATTGGCTTAGCAGAGAGGAATTGGGACGAATGGAAAGAATTACACGTTCACCAAAGCTTCGAGGAGACTTGTCTATGGATGGACTGATGCCGCGGTGCCAAGACGATAAGCGGACGAGCTTATCGCCACACTGCAACTCATTACGCATACTCCTGCAGTGTGGATTGGCAAGGAGCGACTGGTTCTTATGGGTTGGCTTGATGGTTTACTTTGCATTTAATTTCATTCATTGGCTTAGCACGACGTGGGCTTGGTTACGACGAGAATGCAAGACAAGAACGTCCCCGACTTACGTCCTAGAAAGCACGCGAGCGTCTCTGCGTCAATAAACGCAGACAGCGTCACAGACCCACGTCGTACCAAGCCCCGGCGACCCAAGCCAGAGGAAGTTTCTTAGCTTAGGGAGCACGGAGAGTGGAATCGCGTTAATGAGTGCAGTCGATAAGGCGTGAAGAAACTCATTGGTTTACATGCAGAAAGCCCAGAGGTTATGAGTTTTAGCCTTATCGACAAACGAATAGCGGTGGAACGTGTGCGACTGTGCTAAGACACTTCCTCCCTATTTGACCATTTCCCCGATAAGGACTATGATTTATAAAGAAAGAATATATCGTTGGAAGGAATTGATTATGACTTTGGGTTTTCAGAAAAAAGAACGCGGTTTTAGACACTACTTAACCAACAAATATTGGGTTATTATCATTGCATTATTTTGCGCTGTTCTATGGGGAAGCGCTTTCCCAGTCTTGAAAGTAAGCTATGCAGAGCTTGGGATTGCCCCAAATGATCGTTACGCAATTATTGTCCTAGCCGGAATAAGATTTTTTATTGCATCATTACTCATCTTTGCCTTAATTGTTGGAGGGATTCGCCAATCGCCAAAGGTGAAGAGAAAAATGCTACCTCAGCTTTTTTTATTGGGTCTGCTGCAAATTAGTTTGCAGTACTTCTTCTTTTATAATGGACTAGCTCATACCACTGGGATGAAAGGCGCCATTTTATCTTCGGCAGGTATCTTCTTTGTGGTTCTCTTTGCCCACTTTGTTTATGTTAATGACCGCTTGGATTGGCGAAAGATAATTGGCTTGATAGCAGGCTTCGCGGGGATAGTCATAATTAATTCTGGTCAAAACTTCACCTTTGATTTTTCCTGGCAGGGCGAAGGATTTTTGATTTTATCCGGTCTAGTAAGCGCTACTGGAACGATTTTAGCGAAGCGGATTTCTAAAGTAGTTCATCCCTTTGTTCTGACGGCCTGGCAAATGCTTTTAGGATCGCTACTCCTTATCGCAGTTGGGCTGCCTGGCTTAAAACCTCATGCTATGGTCTTTACGGACAAAGCCTTACTGCTTCTCATTTATTCTGCTTTTCTCTCCGCAACGGCATTTTCGCTCTGGTTCGCTATCTTGAAATACAATAAAGCCGGAGTAATTAGCGTCTACAAATTCATGACCCCCGTCTCGGGAAGTATTTTGTCAGCAATGTTTATTCCCAATGAACGATTGACGCTAAACATGTTGATTGCCTTAGCTCTTGTAGCGTTGGGGGTTATCATAGTAAATTACCAGACTGAGGTTCCTAAAGAAGAACTTTTGCGTGCAGGCCCCTATTAATCGAGATTCGATGCACGATGCACGAGGTCCGAGGTCCGAAGTCGAAATTCAATATCGTAAAACTTATAACATTTGATCCCTAGCTAGGTAGCAGATGACAATTTTCCTTATGTATAATAATTAGGTAAGCAATTTTTTAGAGAAAACAACAGATAAAAACAAGACAAAGACTATAAAAGATTTGAGGTATGATATGGGAAAGACTTTAGTATTGACTGAGAAACCCTCCGTAGGCCGTGAGGTGGCTAAGATTCTGAATTGCAATCAAAAGGGTAATGGATGTTTCCTAGGGTCTAGATATATTGTAGTTTGGGCCCTCGGGCACTTAGTAACGCTTGCAGACCCAGAATTATACGATGATAAGTATAAAACCTGGAAAATGGAAGACCTACCTATGATACCAGCTAAAATGGATTTAGTGGTCATGAAAGAAACCTCGAAACAATTTGGAGTTGTCAAAAATCTGATGAAGAGTCCGGAAATTGATGACCTCATTATTGCGACCGATGCCGGACGAGAAGGCGAACTTGTTGCTCGCTGGATTATGAAAAAAGCGGGTTGGCGAAAACCCGTCAAACGGTTGTGGATCTCTTCCTTAACTGATCGGGCTATTAGGGAAGGGTTCAACAATTTGAAACCCGGCAGAGAATATGAAACGTTATATGCCGCAGCAGAATGCCGTGCAGAAGCAGACTGGTTAATCGGGCTGAATCTCACCAGAGCTTTAACGTGCAAATATAATGCCCAACTTTCTGCCGGAAGAGTTCAAACCCCTACGCTGGCGATGGTTGTGGAACGGGAAAAGGAAATTAAACAGTTTGTTCCCAAAGACTATTGGTCAATTAATGTCTTAGCTACCGGTGTTACGTTTCGTTGGCAGGACAAAAGCGGTCAAACTCGAATATTCGATAAAACTAAAGCGGATCAACTTGTGGCCAAGGTGACCGGACAAACCGGGGAAGTATTGGAGGTCAAAAAAGAGGCCAAGAAGGAACTTCCACCACTCGCTTATGATCTCACCGAGCTGCAACGTGATGCTAATCGTAAATATGGATTCTCCGCCAAAACGACGTCCTCGGTCATGCAGCAACTTTATGAAAATCATAAAATAGTGACCTATCCACGAACCGATTCTCGGTATATTAGTGAAGACATCGTAGCAACGTTGCCTGAACGTTTAAAAAGCATTGCTCTTGGTCCCTATGTTGATTTGGCGCGCAGCATCTTAAGAAATAAACTAATCATTACGAAACGGTTTGTTGATGGTTCCAAAGTATCGGATCACCACGCTATAATCCCCACGGAACAACCTCCGTCGTTATCCAGGCTGAGCTCGGAAGAATTAAAAATATACGATTTAATTGTTAAACGCTTTATCGCTGTACTTTCCCCAGTGTTTGAATATGAACAAACGAAAGTTTTGGTGGGTATAAAAGGGGAAATCTTTACTGCCCAGGGTAAAGTAGTGAAACTCAAAGGATGGCGTAAGGTCTATGAGGGAGCTGGTGGCTTAGCCGATGATTCTGAAGACGGGGAATCCGAACAAACTCTCCCTGAAATTCGCAAGGGGGAGATTCTAAAAAACTGTTCAGTTAAGTTGACGACTGGTAAAACTAAACCACCCGCCAGACATACTGAGGCCACCTTGCTTTCGGCCATGGAACATCCTGGAAAATTAATCGAAAACCAGAAGCTACGGGAGGCGATGGACCAAAGTCATGGGTTGGGGACGCCAGCAACGCGTGCTGAAATTATTGAAAAGCTTTTCAATTCATTTTATATGAATCGACAGGGCAAAGAAATCATCCCTACATCTAAAGGGATTCAACTGATCAGTTTAGTCCCACCCGAACTAAAGTCGCCAGAACTAACCGCCAAATGGGAACAACAATTGACAGAGATTAGCAAAGGCCGGATACAAAGTCAAACGTTTCTGACTGGAATCAGGGGGTATGCCACTCAACTCGTATCAACTGTTATCGGCAGTGCACAAACCTTTAAGCATGATAATTTGACGAGAAACAAGTGCCCAGAGTGCGGAAAGTTTCTGCTTCAAGTTAAAGGGAAGAAAGGCGAGATGTACGTCTGTCAAGATCGTGAGTGCGGTTACCGGAAAGGGATATCTCAAACATCGAACGCCAGGTGTCCGGAATGTCACAAAAAAATGGAGCTGAAGGGGGACGGAGAAAATAAAATGTTCTCCTGCGTTTGCGGGCATCGGGAGAAACTTTCGGCCTTTACCAAACGAAGAGAGGCTGAAAAGGGTAATATAAATAAGAGGGAAGTTAGCTCATTCTTGCAGAACCAAAATGCGAGCGGCTCGATCAATACGGCGTTAGCAGATGCGTTGGCCAAGTTGAAATAAAAAGAAGACACCTAGGTGTCTTCTTTTTATTTCAACTTGGCCAACGCATTAGGGTGAGCAATTTAGATGTTGACGATGCTTTAATCAAAGCTAGGGCTTGTCCGATGATCTCCTCTTTCAGGATTCGAGTGTTAAGTAAGACATGCGATAATCCTTGGTTGGATATGGTAACCAATGTTCACACCACTCAGTTACATATAGGATGTAGAGGGAAAGATAATAATAAATGTTATGTATTATCAATGATGTAATTATTTATTATAAAACATCAGAAATTATTAACAAAATTTATTGTATATTAGAAAATATTAGTAATTATGTATAACATTAATGTATTTATTTATGCAAAATATATTTTTTTGGTGTAATAAACACATTAATGAGGTATAATAATTTTGTTAAAATGATAAGGAAAGGAGATGCGATAGGAAATTCATATGTGTTCCAGGGATCTCCATCCTTTATGAGGGAACATTTTGTTTTCTCCATGAGATTTAAAGGAACAAACCGAGCAGAGCTTGCGTTGTAGTAATACAGAAGTAATTTTTGGAAAACATTGCAAGGATTATTTATATCTATTAATACAAGGTAATTAGGATGTATCCACAATCAGAAGGAGGAAAAAAGATGTTTCGCAAAAAGACAAAATCCCTAGTTGCCCTAAGTCTGCTTTTATCCGCTCTAGTCGTTGTAAGCGGGTGTGGCAGCAAACCGGCACCAACTACTCCCACCCCCGCAGCAACAGATAGTAAAGAACCTATTAAGATTGGTTTCTTGGGTGCCAAGACTGGGGATGTGGCTATCTATGGCTTGAATACATTGAAAGGTCTAAATATGGCCATTGCCGAACTTAACAAAGACGGTGTTCTTGGACGACAGGTCCAACTGGTAGAAGAAGATAATGCTGGGCAAAAGGATCAAGCGATTAACATTACAAATAAGCTCATAAGCCAAGACAAAGTTGTAGCTATCATTGGTGATCCTACGACTGGTATTACCCGTGTAGCCGGCTCCATTGCTAACACCAAAAAGACTGTTATCATTTCCGCGGGTTCTACCGGAACGAACGTTGTGGAAATCGGACCCTATGTTTTCCGAGACACCTTGTTGGACACGATTGCTGCTCCAGCAACCATGAAATACGTAATTCAGGAAAAAGGCTGGAAGAATGTTGCCTTAATTACTTCAAAGAATAACGATTATAGTGTATCCCTGTCCAAAATCTTTTCCGACGCTATTGTTGCTAACGGTGGTAAAGTAGCTATTGAAGAATTTATTCAGGACAAAGACACTGATTTTAGTGGTCAAATCACTAAGATTAAAGCGGTAAAACCGGATGTAATTGTCTTTTCTGGTTATTATACTGAGGGAGCTTTGATTATGAAAAAAGCTCGTGAAGTAGGAATCCAGGCTGTTATGGTCGGAGGAGACGGTCTCCAGGGAGACGATTTGATGAAAATTGGTGGAGCAGCAGTGGAAGGCTCTATCTCTTATGCAGGTTTCTCTCCTGAACAACCAACTCCAAATACTGAAAAGTTCATCAATGCTTACAAAGCAAAATATAGCAATGAATTGCCTGACCTCTTCGCTGCCCAAGGGTATGATGCTTTGATGCTGGTTGCCAAGGCTATTAAAGATGCCAAGAGCGCAGACCCAGAGAAGTTTAAGGATACCCTCGCTGTAACCAAGGCTTACGATGGCGTATCAGGCACTATCACATTCCAAGCTTCCCGTGAACCAATTAAGAGCCCGGTATATCTGCTAGAAGTTAAAGGCGGTAAGTTTGCTCTTCTGAAGAAAGTCCCAGTCGAAGTAAAATAAAGTGAATGAATTTTCCCTTGGCTTATGTTCCTTAACCATTAGTTTAGTAGCAGCACAAGGTCCCTTGGATCAGTGCTGCTACTAATTTATAGATTTCGTTACTACGTCTCTTTAGTTTAAGGAGGGGGCCAATGTTTAATAATTTAATGCAGCAACTGATCAATGGGCTCGCCCTTGGTAGCATTTATGCACTAATCGCCTTAGGCTATACTATGGTGTATGGTATTATCGGCATGATTAATTTCGCGTATGGTGAGATATTTATGTTTGGCGCATATGCCGGTTTAGTTTTAGCATTGACTAATTATGTCAATGTCTACGTAGCATTGTTAGGCGCTACGTTCATTACCATGGTGCTCGGGGTAGTAATCGAACGGATTGCTTATAAACCGCTGCGTCGCTCCTCACGACTTTCGGCCTTGATCAGTGCGATCGGGGTATCCATCTTTTTATCTTCCCTTATGGTTCGAGTAAAGGGTCCCAATACAAGGGGTTTCCCGAAACTCTTTGAAAATAGAATTTTTGAGATAGGAAATTTTCAGATTACCATTTACCAGATTGTGATTATCGGAGTCGCCGCTCTCTTGATGCTCGGGTTACATCTTTTTGTAAATTATACTAAAACTGGTCGGTCAATGCGAGCCTGTTCTCAGGATCAAGATGCAGCGAAGCTGATGGGTGTGAATGTTGATCGAGTTATTTCTATAACTTTTGCCATTGGATCCGGTTTAGCCGGTGCGGCCGGAGTATTAGCAGGTATTTATTTTAACGCTGTTCAGCCATATATGGGCCTCATGGCTGGTCTTAAAGCCTTTGCTGCTGCAGTTCTCGGAGGAATTGGAAGCATTCCTGGGGCTATGATCGGCGGACTGGTAATCGGCTTAACTGAAATAATGGGCATCACCGTGAATTTATCTGAGTACAGGGATGCCTTTGCCTTTGCTATCCTTATATTGGTGCTTCTGTTCAAACCATCAGGAATCATGGGACGTAAAGCCAATAAAAAGGTGTAAGGAGGGTATGGCTTTGAAGAAATTATTAAGTAATTGGATTACTCAAGCTTTGCTTTTCCTTATAGTGCTTGGCTTGACAGCGTACGTCTCACAAATCATCAATAATATTACTCCGCCCTATGTACTGACCATTTGCTTATTCATCGGTATTAATCTCATAATGGCTTTGGGCTTGAACCTGATTACGGGGGTAACGGGCCAGTTGTCAATAGGACATGCTGCTTTTATGAGTATCGGGGCTTATGCTTCGGCGATTGCAACTGTGAATTATCACATACCCTTCTTACTTGGAATATTTATTGGTGGCCTCATAGCAAGTCTAGTTGCTATTATCATTGGATTTCCAACCCTGCGTCTGACGGGGGATTATCTGGCGATTGCCACTCTGGGATTTGCCGAAATTGTAAGGGTTGTGTTTACTAATCTTAAAATAACAAATGGGGCCGTTGGTTTCCTGGGAATTGAGGGAGCAACAACCTTCCCAATCGTTATGACTATTGCGGTACTGACAATATTCGCTATGGTCTGGCTTGAAAATTCCCGTAATGGACGGGCAATGCTAGCTATACGGGAAGATGAGGTTGCTTCTTCTGCGGTGGGGATTAATACTACTCTGTATAAGATTCAGGCCTTCGCTATTGGCTCTTTTTGTGCAGGGGTGGGTGGAGCATTGTTTGCTCATACCACTACGTTTATTCAACCAACTGATTTTGGTTTCCTCAAGTCAGTGGATATTTTAAGTATTGTTGTTCTGGGTGGTTTAGGGAGTATTCCTGGTACGATTATCGGTGCGATTGTCCTTACTGCAGCTCCGGAAGTCCTGAGACCACTGTCCAACTATCGGATGATGGTTTATGGTATCCTGTTGATTGTAATTATGATTTTCCGGCCCTATGGTTTAATGGGCGGAGTAAACTTAAGGCAGGCCGTTCGTCGGGCAATCATGTGGCCCAAGAAAAAACAGACCGGACGGGGGGAATAAGGGTGAGCCTACTAACTTTAGACAATGTTACCATCCGATTTGGCGGTCTGACAGCAGTTGATACCTTAAACCTAGGAGTAAAACAGGGCGAAATTCTTGCTTTGATCGGTCCCAATGGAGCGGGTAAAAGTACTGTGTTTAACTTGATCACGGGAATATATAAGCCTACCGAGGGTGCGATATCGTTTGATGGCAAACCTTTGAGTGGAATCACTACCCATAAGATTGCAGATATGGGTATTACTAGAACCTTCCAGACTATCCGCCTATTTAGTGAACTTTCTGTTTTGGATAATGTTAAGATTGGTGCCCACAGTAGAGGAAAAGCTGGCTTGTTTCAGTCCTTTATGAGGTTGCCAAGTATGAAACGTGAAGAAACCGAACTGGAAGAGAAATCGATTAAGGCCTTGGAATTTCTGGATTTGGCAGCAAAACGTGAGGAAATGGCCAAAAATCTCTCGTATGGTGAACAGAGACGTTTGGAAATTGCTAGGGCTTTAGTGTCCAAGCCAAAAATCCTTCTGTTAGATGAGCCAGCTGCTGGGATGAACCCTCAGGAAAAAGTAGTCTTAATGGAAATGATTCGCAGAATACGCGATACTGGGATTACGATATTTCTAGTTGAACACGATATGAAGTTGGTTATGAATATTTCTGAGAGAATTGCAGTGCTCGATTATGGCAAAAAGATTGCTGAGGGAACGCCACTTGAGGTTCGCAGCAACAAAGCTGTTATCGAAGCATACTTGGGCTCCGGTCAATTTAAAAGTAGAATCCGGCGCTAGAGAGGAGACCAAGACATGTTGAAGTTAGAAAAAGTTGATGTAAGCTACGGCTCAATTAAGGCTTTGCATGGTATTTTCCTAGAAGTAAAAAAAGGGGAGATTGTTGCCTTGATCGGCGCCAACGGAGCTGGAAAGAGTACAACCCTGCGCACAATCTCAGGACTTTTAAAACCATCCAATAAAGAAAGTAAGGTTGTATTTAAAGAAGAGTATATTTATGGAATACGTGAGGGAAGCCGAAAATACGAAAGCATGCCTCCTTACAAAATTGTGGAGATGGGCCTGTCCCATGTACCAGAAGGGCGTCATGTTTTCCCAGATATGTCAGTTTACGAAAACCTTCTTATGGGGGCTCACAGTCGTAAGGGTAAGCCTGGACAGTCTGATTTCGACCGAGTGTACCATCACTTCCCCAGGCTTAGGGAGAGAATTAAACAGGTGGCAGGTACCTTATCCGGTGGGGAACAACAAATGCTAGCCATGGGCAGGGCCTTGATGGCTAGTCCAGACTTACTAATTTTGGATGAACCGAGCATGGGCTTAGCACCGATGTTAGTCGAGGAGATCTTCCACATTATTGAAGATATTAATTCAGCAGGAACAACGATTCTCCTGGTAGAGCAGAACGCTCACCTTGCCCTTGAAATTTCTAACCGAGCCTATGTACTGGAGACCGGAGTGATTGTACTAGATGGTCTTGCTCAAGATTTGGCTAAAAATGAAGCGATTCGTAAATCATATCTTGGAGAATAGGTTTGCCTGAAGACATAATTTTGCCTCTCGCTTCAATAGCGAGGGGCATTATCTGATCAACTTATTAGGTGAATTTCTGTTTTGGGAGTATCTGTGCCTAGTTTCTGGTTGGGGTTAATGTGTTTACCCAATCTTTGGGTGCCTCCCATTTTAGGATATTTTTCCATGAAATTCTGCCCAATAGTTTAGGCCCAGTCTTGGTTTTGGCTACATTGGACTTTGGTAATGCCATTCTTCTTTTCTCAGGCTTAAGTTTCTTGGGTCTTGGTTCCCCTCCGCCTACCCCTGAATGGGGAGCAATGGTTGCGGATGGTGTCTTGAATTTCAACTACTGGTGGATTGGGGCCTTACCTGGACTGGCAATTCTGAGTATGGCAGTAGGAGCCAACTTCATTGGCGACAGTTTGAGGGACTTTCTTGATCCTAAACTGAGAAAGGAACTATAATACCATGCCATACCCTATAAGATCGATATCACCGAATGTATTATTACCCCCTGTTGATTTGAGCAATCCGTGGAGCATTCTGAATTACAGGTAGAATTAGCAACTGGTAAACTTTCCTACATTTGATAAAGCCGGTTGCCGACGGCTGTGAGAGAAGTCCGTGACTGACGTTTAATCTATGTCGTTTGTTTTAGCTGTTTAGTTGTGCAATAAAAAATAGGTGTGGGCCAGACGTATTGTATATGATATGCTCTGGCCTTTGTATTTTTTTGGGTTATTTCTTATTATAAAAGGAAATGAAGTGAAGACGTGGAAGTAATTAGAAAAAGCGCGTCTATTGTTAAAACTCCAATCCAAATTATCTTACACAAGACCTTTATCTATTGCGTAGATTATATTGTCAGAGTATATCTATCTTTATATTAGCTCAGAAAGGAAGAGAATACAGTGACTAAGCAATGTCCACACCAATGGACTCAGGAAGCTCCTTTTATCTCCAATTGGCTTCAACAAACTCCTCATGCTCCGCCGTGGACGCCACAAAGTCAACCTTTTACTCCCAATCTGGTTATACCTTCAACAGCTACACTGCCAATATGCATCCCACTTGAGATCAAACAAATAGATCCACGTACGGTATTAGTTTCAGTTTCTATCCCTGCCGAATCAGTTTTTACCTTACCTACGAAAGCACTGGAAATTAAAAAGATTAATAAGAACCTAAAAATAACACAATGTCGATTTTTTAACTTTGTTCCACAAATACCCGGTATGCCACACGATACCCCCAAATTGTTCCTGGGAGGTTTTGTACGTAAAGACATTCAATATTCTGAAGTGGTTCAACAAACCGCCACGACCGTAGAGGGGGTAATTAAGGATTTTATTGTGAAAATACCTATTTCTTGTGTGATTGACCTCGGCCGTACCCTAGTAACTCCACCCACCCTTTTTGGCAAGCAAGCTGAATACGAATATTCTGACCTCACGCTTCCTCCTTCAGGGTTTACATTGAAAGACAAGTTGCCGTCAAGCGACTTCGTAGAGTTTAATGTTGTAAACCAGCAATTTTTTAACCTATTACCTAACTGTGAGCTTATCTTCAGTCAGATTAATGAAATGAATAATGCCCTTGACCGCATTCCGTTACATGGTGGACCTTTAGAAGAAAGTGTTTTCCAAACAATCCAAGAAAAGATGATAATTTTAATTCAACTACGGCTTATTTTCCCAACCATAATTGAGCCTCCAACAACAGGTAGCCTCCATAGAGAATAGAATTTTGTCACAATCTTACATGAAATATATAAAAAAGAGCCTCATCAGGCTTTTTTTTTGTGGTTTATATTTTAAATGACCTTTGCTTCAAACCTACTTCATAATTTATGTAGCTTAAAATAGTTTGTCCTCACCAAAATTGCTGGTTGTACATAAGATGTTATGTAATCATTAGGAAATATATACAAATATGAAGGGAAGATGTAAAATTGAGTAATGTTTATCAATGTTCACGGTGCTGTCCAACATCAACATTTGTCCCCGGTTGGGCGCAACAAACTCCAACTCCGGTATGTCCTCAACAACCGGTGCCGGTTACCCCCAATCCGGTTATCCCAAGTACTGCAAGCCTTCCGACGTGCACCCCTCTGCAAGTAGTTCAACCAACTCCTACTACGGTATTAGTAACTGCATCAATCCCTGCCGAAGCAATTATTACCTTACCGGCAAAAGCACTAGAAATAAAAAATATTAGAAAGCGCCTTAAAATAACTCAAAGCCGTTTCTTCAATTCTCCGCCTCCAGTAGCCGGTGTGCCACTAGATACTCCCAGATTGTTTTTAGCCGGCTTTGTGCGCAAAGACATTCAATTTAGCCAAGCAATCGCTCAAACTGCAACTACGGTTCAAGGTACCATTAATGATTTTGTCATTGATGTGCCCTGGTCGTGTGTTCTTAACCTCGGTACGACAATTACAGTACCGCCGACCCTTTTTGGGCAACAGCTAGAATATGAGTTTTTAAGCACCACGACGCTTCCTGCAGGGTTTGCCCCCAAAGATAAGCTGATCTCCGGTGATTTAACTGAGTTTAACCAAATCAGCACTGAGTTCCTGAACACATTACCGACAGTATCACTTGTATTCAGTCAAATCAATGAAATGGATGAAGCACTCGACCGGGTGGCATTACAGGGAGGACCCTTTGAAGAAGGGCAATTCACAAAGATTCAAGAAAAAATGATTATTTTGGTTCAAGTGCTGTTAACCTTCCCACAGTAATTACTACAACGACAAGCGGTTAGCTAATCACAGCAGGTTTTAAAACTCTAATAATGGGGCTGTTGCAAAAACGAACAGAGTTCGTAAGCATCAGCCCCTAATTTTTAAAAAAACCGCGGGTCCACAAGAACCCGCAGTTAGCGTATAATTAAGTTATGCTAAAACCAAATTACACACTAATGCGAGAAATGCCAAGAAAGCGTAAAAGAACATCCTTCGCAACGGACGCTGCTCAAGAATCGAATCGCGCGCTGAAAGTGGCTCTCGCCCTGATAGAAAAGGAGCAAAGCCAGTGACCACAAAACTTATTGACATACGCGGCGGTAAAATCGCCGTTGTGAGACTTCTACGGTGACAAGTTGATAATCGGCAAGTTTTGCCAGATTGCGGCAGGCATGGAGTTCATCATGAACGGCGCGAACCACAAGATGAACGACGTGAGTACTTTCCCGCTCTGCATTTTTTTGAAAGTGTAGGTGTTCGGGAATGAAGACAACGAAGAAGGAGGCGTCTAAAGAACTGGATGCAGTTCAAAAGGCGCCTCCTTTTCTGTGCTCAAATAGCTTACGCCACCGGTGGATCGTAGAGATCGTTGGTGGTCATATCAATCACCCTGATATCCCGTATCGCAGCCAGTTCGCCACTGGGGCTGTTAAAAATATTCTTGGCTATAACTGTTTCCATCACGGTCTGGGCCTCAGACAGCGTCAGGTTCTCCCTCGGCTGGGGGACGGAAATAATGAAGGATTTGCCGCCGGTGGTAAGAAAAGTTAGCTTAACACCTTGCTTGTAATAATCGCCATTTTAATCACCTCCTAAAGATCTACCTTGACTTTTCATAGCTGGTCTTTCGGGCAGATTTACCGCTGCTTATTCATTAATAAGCTCCCAGTTTTTGTTGAGCAGCACATTCAGCAGCGGATACTGGCTCAAACTTGATAGAGCCGCTGCAACATCATAGATGTCTTGACTCGTGGCTGTAGGCTTCACATAATTCAGGCTTTTCTTCTGGGTCTCCGGGCCGCCTGCCGGCGTAGTCCCGGTTTGGTATTTTGTTGACACTATCGAATCCAAAGTTATCTCTGTCACCGCCATGGTTTATCCCTCCCTTCAGTGGTTTGACAAG
>Ga0209347_1003537_pt1 | contig 17918 bp, 15 predicted proteins | sample AutmiccommuBRH23_FD_187382 | JGI IMG/M metagenome (GOLD analysis project Ga0209347, IMG submission 187382) | Deep subsurface microbial communities from Mt. Terri, Switzerland - Autotrophic microbial communities BRH/23 (SPAdes) (version 2) | ecosystem: Environmental > Aquatic > Deep subsurface >...
CGAGCAGGCGGTGCGACGCGTCGGACCGCCAACCTGCTGCACTCCGACCAAGCCTACGTATACGCCCTCGGCATCGAGGATTGGGCTCGCGGGGCGCTGCAACGGGATCTCGCCGCGGACCTGGAGCGCCGGCAACGGGTCGACGCCCCCCGGGAGGCCTGGGCGCTTGGGCTGCCCCCCACGGCGGTGCCGGGCGGCACGGTACGCGGCCACATGGCAGACCTGCAGGGACGGTACAATCTCAACAACCTGATCATCGGTAACGGCCTGGTGGAGGTGGCCTACCTCAGGCGCCTGCTCACGGTCCTGGAGCTGGACCCGGAACTGGCCGACCGGATCGGCGACTGGCTCGATCCGGACGTGGACGCCCGCTTTCCCGGCGGCGCCGAAGACCTGAAGTACCTGCGTGCGGACGTGCCCTATCGGACCGCGAACGGCCCCATGGCGAGCGTCACCGAGCTACGGCTGGTGGACGGCGTGACCCCGGAGGTCTACGAGCGCCTGGCGCCGTACGTAACTGCACTCCCGGAGCCGACGACCATCAACATCAATACCGCACCGGAGCAAGTGCTCCGCGCCCTGGACAGCGTCATCGCCGAGCACGTCGATGACGTGCTGCGCCACCGCGAACGGGAGCCGTTCGAGCACATTGCGGCGTTCCTCGCCGTTGCGGGCTTGGACAGCGGCGCCGATGGCGCGATGATGGGCCCTGGAGGGCGGGACGCGGTCCCGGATGGGGGTGATCTGCAACCGGCGCCGCAGGGCGAGAGCGGAGCTGCCAGCCGCGCGGATCTGTTCGCACCCCTTATAGGCGTATCCAGCGACTACTTCGTCGTCCATGGTGACGCACGGATGGAGCGCCTGCAGGTGCGGCTCGAGAGCGTGGTCAGCCGCACCGGCGAGGATGCCACACCCCGGATCATCGCTCGTACCCGGAGGGTCTACTGAATGAGCGCGCCGTTCTTCGTGCGCCTGCGCACCGACAGCCAGTGGGAATGGCTTCCCCCGGGAGCTGACGACGCTGCGACGGTCACTGGCAGTCTCGACCAGGCCGCCGCAGCGGCGCAGTCGCGGCCCGTGGTGGTTCTGGTCCCCGCCGAACGGGTAACGCTTCTTCCCGCCACCTCGCCGACCCGCAACCGCAGCCGCATGCTGCAAGCGCTGCCCTATGTTCTGGAGGAGCGCCTCGCCGACGATGTGGATGCCCTGCACATGGCCGCGGGCCCCGTGCAAGCGGACGGCACACTGAGCGCCGCGGTCGTTGCCCGCGCGGACATGGACCTCTGGCTAGGAGCATTGCGCGATGCCGGGATCGATCCCCATTGGCTGACCAGCGACGCCCTTTGCGTTCCCCTGCAGGCGGACACCTGGAGCGTGCTGTGCGAGCACGGCCGCTGCTTGGTCCGCGAAGGTGCGCGCCGCGCTTGGGTCGCCGAGCCGGACAATCTGGATGCCCTGGTTGTGGCGGCCCTCGCCGAGGCGCCGCCTGCCCCGCTGCGCATCGCGGTGCGGATCGCCCCGGATGCCGGCGATCCCGACTTGCGGGCGTCCTACGACGCCGTGGAAGGCCGGCAGGTACCGGTGCTGGCCGGGCCGGCGCCGCATTCCACCCTGGCCGTGCTCGCCTCCGGGTGGGACCGCTCCGAGAGCATCGACCTGCTTCAGGGGCCCTACGGGCGTGGCGAGGACCTGAGCCAGACCTTGAGGCATTGGCGGACCGCCGCGGCGGCGGCGATCGTACTCATCGGCGCCGAGTTGGGATTCACGCTGCATGAAAATCAGCGCCTGGATGCCCACGCGGACGTGTTGGCGCAGCGCATCGAGCAGGTCTATCGCGAAACGTTCCCCGAGGCCAAGCGGGTGGTGGACGCCCGGGTGCAGATGCAGCAGCAATTACAGAACCTGCGCGCGGCCCGCGGGGGCCGGCGGGACGCACAGGGCCTGCTCGCTCTCCTGGACCAAGTGGCGCCATTACTGCCCGAGCAACCCGGGGTGAGGCTGAGCGCGCTCCAGTATCGCGACGGGAACCTGGAACTGGATCTGACGGCACCGGATTTTCAGGCCCTGGATCGCTTGCGCCAGCACCTGGTGGAGACCGGCCTGCAGGCGCGGCTGGGCTCCGCCGCGACCGCCGACGAAGGGGTGTCCGGGCGCCTCACCATCACCAGGGAGCGCAAGACATGAGGGAATGGTTCGCCGGCCGGGAACCTCGCGAGCGCATAGCGCTGGTCGCCGGCGCCGGCGTGGTTGCGCTGGCACTGATGTACGCGCTGGTGTGGTACCCGCTGGAGAAGGACCTGGAGCGCAATCGCGCGCTGGTGGAGCAGCAGCGGGAGACCCTGGCCTGGATGCGGCAGGCTGCCGCCGAGGTCGCCAGCCTGCGCGCCGCCGGTGTCGATGCGACGCACGTCCCGGTGGCCGACCAGTCCCTGGTGAGCGTTGTGGAACAGAGCGCGCGAAAGGCGGGCCTGCGCAAGCACATCGCACGCATGGAGCCGGCCGGCAGCGACAGTGTCCAGCTCACGGTCAAGGACGCGCCGTTCGATACCTTGATCACGTGGCTGGCCGGACTGGAAAACGCCGGGCAACCGCAGCCAAGCGCCTTCCGCGCCACCGAAACCGGGCGCCCGGGCCTCGTCAACGCCACCCTGACGTTGGTGCGCCGAGGGCCGGGCGCACAGTAGCCGCATGGCCCTACCGGGCGGGCGCTGGGCGGCGTCGGCGGCGCGCCTGGCTCCCCCAGAGGGACAGCCCCCGCTGCGGTCCACCGCCTCGGACTAGCTCACGGTGATCCGCGTCTGCGCCACACCCATCACCTCGAGCGTGATCCAATGCAGGAACTCGACCCTGACCTCGTACACTCCCGCCTCGGTCGGCTGGAAGATGCAGTCGTAGCGCTCGGCCGAATGGGACTCCAGCTCCGTGGCCTGCACCGCCTGGGGCAGAGGCCGCCCATCGGAGGCCACCACCGTGGCGGTGAGCCCGCCGAAGTGGATGCGCTGGGGGTGATAGCCGGCGTTGATGTAGCGGGCCAGCAGGCGCTGGCCGCGGGTCATCTGCACGGCTACGCCAGGGGCGGTGAGCGCCGACTGCGCGCCGTCCACGCCGGTGATGATGAAATAGTCCGGGTCGAGCCGATTCAGCCCCACGTCACCGCCGCAGGTGCCGGCGTCCCACTCCAGATCGTGCCAGGAGGAGTCGATCTCGTCGCAGGCCCACACCACCTCCACGTCGTATTCGGGCCCGTTGGCGAAAGCGCGCCCGGGACCCGAGGGCGGATCCACGATCAGCGCGCCGTACATGCCCATTTCCGCGTGCAGCACCGTGTTGGTGTGGCAGTGATAGAAATAGGTCCCCGCATGGGCCGGGCGCCACTGGTAGGTGTAGGTGTCGTCCACATCCCAGGAGAGGTGCCCCACGCCGTCGTTCTGCCAGCTGGGGTCGATGCCGTGATGGTGAATGGTGTGCAGCATCATCTCGCCCATCACCGTCAGCTCGGTGTGCACGATCTGGCCCTGGCGCACGCGGATGGCCGGCGACGGGAACGGCCCGCCCATCATGCCTCCGCCGCCCATGCCGCCGCCGGCGTCGAGGTCGGTGAAACCCCAGATGCGCACGCTGTTGCCATCGTCCATGGTCATGGAGCCGTTCATGTAGATGCCGCGGCGGAACTTCACATCCGGCGCCGTCCAGCCGGGGGTGCTGGGAGAGCCGGGATAGACATAGCAGCCGCCGCCCATGCCGCCGCCACCGCCGCCACCTCCACCGCCGTGACCGCCGCCTCCCATACCGCCGTCGCTCTTCTTCATTCTTGCCATTGCTGCGTCCTCACTCGAAAAAGATGTCTGTCATCGCACCGAACATGTACAGGCCGCCACCGGCGGTCTGGGTCATTTCGTCGTGCAGGTGCATGGGATAGGCGCCGGTGGTGACCGGCGGATAGGCATCGGGCGGTGCCTGGAACGGGTAGATGACATCGCACTTGCCCATACCGTTGCGCAGGTAGACGATGTCCTTGGACCATACCTGCGGGCGAATCTCGCCGTTCTCCGTCAGCCACTCCATGTGGTTGCCGTGGGTGTGGATGGAGTGGGTGCACATACCGGCGTTGAGCACCCGCACCAGGGTGCGGTCGCCCACGTGGCCGTGCAGGGCGGTGTCGTGGTTGTGCATGGCATCGACCATCGGATCACCGTTGCCAGGGGCCCCGGGCGGCCGACCGTTCAGACCGTTGATGGTGAAGTAGCGCGGCACGTACTCGCCAGTGGGCGTGTAGCCGTCGCGCACCGCTTTGTTCCAGGCAGGATCGCAATCATTGAACACCCAGAGCTTCTGCTGCACGAAGGTGGGGCTGCCGGAGTAGACCTGATTGCCGCTGCCTGCCGGCATGACGGCGAAGCCGCCGTGCAGGCCCGTGACCCGGTTGTAGGGCGCGTTCAGGCGATCGTAGTAGAGATAGCTGCCAGGGGGACCGGCGGTGAATTCGAACGTCTGGGTCTGCCCGCCGCCGATGGAGCCGCTGTCCACGACTCCGTCGATCACAAAGCTGTGACTGGTGCCGAGGGTGTTGATGACGGTAATGCGCACCAGATCGCCCTCCTGCACCACCAGGGACTCGCCCGGCACCCGCAGGGCGCCGGCGGCGGCGCTGAAGCCGCGGAAATACACCTTCACCCCGTCGGGTTGGGTGATGTTGCCGTCGGTGACGTAGAAGGTCTTCGAGACGACTGCGGCTTGCGCCCGCGGGGTCCAACTCAGCAACCCGCTGGCGCCCAATCCGGCGCCGACCACGCCGGCGGCGCCCATCCGGAGAAATTCTCTGCGTTTCACAATACCTCCTCCAACTGTGTTGTTATGGTTTGCGCTGGGCATTATGGCGGGCCAGGAGGCCAAGACGAATTAGCACATGCGGAAGTTCTGATATAAGCAACAGCTCACCAAGGTGCGGCGCCCGCCGGAGCGTGGCACACGTGCAACGCGATTGAATGAGTGCACCAGAATATTTCGTGTGGAAGAAACCGTCTCACTGCCCTACACGGCGCGTCTGGGAGAGTGAAACCCACGGCGGTAGGACCGTGCCGGCGCGACTTTCCTGCGCGATGGCTGCATGACCTGCGGTGCCCGCCGTGTGTGCGGTGTGCACCCACTGTACGCTCAGCCGCGATTGCACCGCACGTCGCGGGGGCGGGCGGTTTTCCGCAGCGCCGGGGCTGCGTTCGAGGGCGCGGGCCGGTTGGGGGTCGGAGCGGGGAAGTTCGGTGAGCACTCCCGGGCAGCATGCAGCGCCGGGCCGTCGCGCCCCGTCCATGGGGCGCCGTGCAGGCCTACTCTCTGGCGTACTCGAAGTACTGGAAGGCATACGGCTGGTACAGCGCATTCGGCAACAGCTTGGTCTCATAGGGCAGCGCGGCGTAGTAACGCCAGCCGTCCTTGTCGTTGTCGGTAAGCGTCCCGCTGTTGTCCACGTCCATGGGACCGCTGTCGTCGTAGCTCTTGTACTGACCGACGAAGCCCTCCCAGATGTTGTGCACGTTGGTATAGCCGGCGGCCTCCAGCAGGTTCGCGGCAGCGATGCTGCGCGAACCGGTCCGGCACAGGGTGTAGATGGGACGGTCCTTATCTCTGACCAAATCCTGTACGGCGGCGACAAAGTCCTCGTTCGATTGCTTCACCATGTCATCGCCGCCGAGGCAAACACCGTCGGGAGTGAATCCGGTGCAGTTCGGCATGTAGATATTCGGATAGGGAATGTTGATGGCGTTCTTGGGATGGCCGTAGGCGTATTCGTGCAGCGTGCGCACGTCGATGATGAGCGGGCGCTTGGACGGGTTGCCCCAGGTGCCGTTGACCGCGACGGTTTCGACGAACGCCTTGGACACGCTGATGTCGGAAGCGTAGTTGCGCTCCCGGTTGTACCGGTTGCCGGGCAGGTCCTCGGCTGGGACGGCAAACGGCACCATGAGAACACCGCACAGCGCCAGGGAATGCACGGCGCTGGTTGTTCTTTTTTGGATCATGTGGCAGGTCTCCGGTCTGAATAGCTGGTTGGTGGGATGCCCTTCGCTGCGCCCCAGGGCAACAGCGCAAAAAGCCCCTTCGATCATAGCGACTTTCCCCTAGTGGGCAAGCGCCATTTCCGAATAGCGCAAACCGACCCGCACTCGTTACACTAGCGGCGGCTCATCGTCCGCTTGGCGCAGCGGATCGCGCGAGCATACCGGGCGAAGCGCGCTTTCGGACTCTGCCCCCCTGGGTGTATGATCCCGGCGATAACTCCAACAATGTGGCCGTTTGCAGATGCGGCCGGCGGTGGTGAATAGTGCCCCCACGATTCAATGCTCGTCATCCTCGACGCGTTCTTCACATCTTGGCACTGCTGCTGGGGCTGCTCGCCGCCGCGCCGCCCGGACACGCACAAGAGCCCCAAGCCGCGGCAGCGGAAATCGAGGCGGACAACGCCATCACCCTCAATCTGCGCGACGCCGAGATCAGCGCCCTGGTCGATCGGGTGGCCGAGTACACAGGCAAGCACTTCGTCATCGATCCGCGGGTCAAGGGGCGGGTCACGGTAATCTCCCCCAAGCCTATGGCCCGGGACGAGCTCTACCAGATTTTCCTCTCCATTCTCCAAGTGCATGGCTTCGCGGCCATACCCGTCGGACAGGTGATCAAGATCGTTCCCGACGTCAAGGCCCGTCAGGAAGGCAGCACAGACGTGGACGGCGAGCTCAGAGGCGACGATATCGTCACCCGGGTCATTTCCATCGAGAACGTCCAGGCCGCCCAGTTGGTACCGGTGCTTCGACCCTTGGTGCCCCAGGAGGGGCATCTGGCCGCATCGCCCACCACCAATGCCCTGGTGATCTCGGATCGCGCCAGCAACGTACGCCGCATGGCCAGGATCGTGGAGCAGATCGACCGCAGCAGCGACGCCAGTGTCGAAGTCATTCGCCTCTCCCACGCTTCCGCCACGGAGGTGGCGCGTGTCCTGAGCGGCCTGCAAAGGCAGAATGTCCAGGGGCAGCCCCAGGCGGCCAGCAACATCATCGCCGACGAGCGCACCAATTCGGTGTTGATCAGCGGCGAGGAACCCGAACGGCTGCGGATGCGGGCGGTCATCGCTCATCTCGATACGCCGCTGGAGGCGGGCGGCGCCGCCCAGGTGGTCTACCTGCGCTACGCCAAGGCGGCGGACCTGCTGCCGGTCCTGACGGGGCTCACCGGCACCCTGGTGCAGGGACAGGCACAGGGACAGCAGCAGCAAGCGGCGCCGCCCGGCCAGAACGAGGTGAACATTCAGGCCGACGAGACCGCCAACGCCCTGGTGATCATGGCGCCGCCGGACGTGTTTCGATCTCTGCAGCAGGTGATCCGTCAGCTCGACATTCGCCGAGCCCAGGTGCTGGTGGAAGCCATCATCGCCGAGATTTCCTTCGATAAGGCGCGGCAATTGGGGGTGCAGTGGTTGTTCGACACCACCGACGGCTCCAATGCCGGCTTTCTGAGCGGCACCAACTTCACCGCGGGCACCAGCATCGGCGGCATGGTTTCGTCGATCGTCGAGGGCGACCTGCCGAACCTCGGCGACGGCATGAGCCTGTCCATCGGACGCCTCACGAACGGCACCATCGACTACGCTGTCCTGCTTCGAGCGTTGGCCAACGATGCGACCACGAACATTCTCTCCACCCCGAGCCTCATGACGCTGGACAATGCGGAAGCGGAGATCGTGGTGGGTCAGAATGTGCCCTTCGTGACTGGGCAGTTCACCAATACCGGCGCGGCGGCCGGTTCGGTCAATCCCTTCCAGACCATTACCCGAGAGGACATCGGGATCACACTGCGGGTGACGCCGCAGATCAACGAAGGCAATGCGGTGAAACTGCTCGTGGAACAGGAAGTATCGAGCATCGCCCCGAGCACGACCGAGGCCAGCGACATCATCACCAACAAGCGGTCCATCAAGACCGAGGTCATGGTGGAGGACGGCAATATCGTGGTGCTCGGCGGGCTGATCGACGATTCGGTGCAAATCACCCAGCAGAAAGTGCCGGGGCTGGGGGACGTGCCGGTGCTGGGACGCCTGTTCCGCTATGATTCGACCCAGAAGGTCAAGCGGAACCTGGTGGTGTTTCTGCGCCCGGTAATCGTGCGCGACGCCGCTACCCAGACCCGGCTGAGCGCGGGCAAGTACAGCTACATGCGCGCCATGCAGATGGAGGTCCAGGACCGCGGCGTGCAGTTGATGCCCGACGAAGACCATCCGGTACTGCCGCCCATGCCGCCGCAGAACACGGGCGATGAGGTCCAGGGAAATGGCCCGCCGACGGACGGCTCTGGCATCGCCGGCAGGGACCCCGATTACTATGAGGGCGATTGTGTCTGTTCCGAAGAACACCCCGACGAGTTCGCACGCAGCTTCGCCAGCACCCGTTGACGAAGAGCTCGTCGACGTCGCGCCGGACCGCAGCCGCGGCTTGCCCTATCCCTTCGCACGCCGTTACGGACTCGCCGCGACCCGGGTTCACCCCGACGGCGCGCAGATCAGCCACCGCGAGCCCCTGAACGTGGCGGCGGTGAACGAGGCGCGGCGCTACCTGGGCGTGCCGTTGCGTCTGACCCCCATGGACGCCGCCGCGTTCGACCGCCTGATCGGCGAGTTGTACGGCGGCGGCGGCACCATGCACGCCATGGAGGATTTCGGCGACACCCTGGATCTGGCGCATATGGCCGAGGCCCTGGAGCCCGAAGATCTCATGGAGAGCGAGGATGACGCGCCGGTCATCCGCCTGATCAATGCGCTGTTGGCCGAAGCCATCAAGGAAGGCGCCTCGGATATCCATATCGAGCCCTATGAACAGCGCCTGGTGGTGCGCTTCCGAGTGGACGGCGTGTTGCGCGAAGTGCTGCAGCCGCGCTCCCAGATCGCCCCGCTGCTGGTCTCGCGCATCAAGGTGATGGCCAATCTGGACATCGCCGAGAAACGGGTCCCCCAGGACGGGCGCATCTCCCTGCGCCTGGCCGGCCGGCCGGTGGACGTGCGCGTCTCCACCCTGCCCTCGAGCGCCGGAGAACGGGTGGTATTACGGTTGTTGGACAAGCAGGCGGGACGCCTGGATCTCGAGCACCTGGGTATGGCGGGCGTCACCCAGGAACGCATGGACACCCTCATCCACCTGCCCCACGGCATCCTGCTGGTGACCGGCCCCACGGGCTCGGGCAAGACCACCACCCTGTACGCGGCGCTGACGCGCTTGAACGATCGCAGTCGCAATATCGTCACCGTCGAGGATCCGATCGAGTACTACTTGGACGGCATCGGCCAAACCCAGGTGAATACAAAAGTGGACCTGACCTTCGCCCGCGGACTGCGCGCCATTCTGCGCCAGGACCCCGACGTGGTGATGGTGGGTGAGATCCGCGATCTGGAGACGGCACGCATCGCGGTGCAGGCGAGCCTCACCGGCCACCTGGTGCTCTCCACCCTGCACACCAACACGGCCGTGGGCGCCATCACCCGCCTGCGCGACATGGGCGTGGAACCGTTCCTGCTGGCCTCGAGTCTGGTCGGGGTGCTCGCCCAGCGTCTGGTGCGTCTGCTGTGCACCCATTGCAAGCAGCCCTATGCCGCCTCGCCCAGAGAACTGGAACTGCTCGGCGTGCACGCCGGACAAGGACAGATCCTCTATCGGGCGGTCGGCTGCGAGCACTGCCACCGCCAGGGCTATGCCGGCCGCACCGGCATCTACGAGCTCATCGATATCGACGAACCCCAGCGCCAGCTCATACTCGACGGCGCCGGCGAAGCGGCCATGCGCAGCCACGCCCGCCAAACCACCCCCGGCCTGCGCCGAGACGGTCTGCGCCGCGTCCTCGCCGGCCAGACCACCATCGACGAAGTGCTGCGGGTGACGGCGGATGATTAATTCTTGTTGAGGCTGGTTGGGAACGCGAAGGACGCAGAGACGCAGAGACCGCAAAGGGAAAGCGATGCTGCGGGCACCGTGCCCCTCAGCGCGCCGCTGAGGCGATGACCCCGAGCAATCATCCATCTCTGCGCTCTTTGCGACTCGGCGTGCTCTGCGTTATCGACCGCCGCCGGATCTGAGCGATGGGCGCATTTGAATACACGGCGTTGGATGCCACCGGGCGGCGTAAGCGCGGGGTGCTGGAGGGGGATACGCCCCGCCAGATCCGGCAGGTACTGCGCGGGCAGGGATTCACGCCCTTGTCGGTGGAGCCGGCGACCGCCCGGGAAACCAGCGGGCGGCGGCGGGGCTTCCTGCAGCGGCGGATTTCTGCCCTTGAACTGGCACTGTTCACCCGCCAGCTCGCGACCCTGGTGCGCGCCGGTCTGCCCCTCGAACAGGCCCTCGGCGAGGTGGCCCAACAGAGCAGGCCGCGGGTGGAGCGGGTGGTGCGAGCAGTGCGCGCCCGGGTGCGGGAAGGCCACAGCCTGGCAACCGGGCTGTCCGAGTATCCCCACGTGTTCTCCGACCTGTATCGCAAAACCGTCGAGGCGGGCGAGCACTCGGGCCACCTGGAGACCGTGCTGGAGCGGCTTGCCGACTACACCGAGCAGGCCCACCAGATGCGCCAGAAGACGCTGCTGGCGCTGTTCTACCCGGCCCTGCTCACGGTGGTGGCGTTGCTGGTGGTCACCGGGCTGCTGGCGTACGTGGTCCCCCAGGTGGTGCGGGTATTCGACAATATGGACCAGACCCTCCCAGTTCTCACCCGCGGACTGATCGCCCTCAGCGACGGCGTGCGCACACTCGGCCCCTATGCCTTGGCGGCCTTGCTGTTGCTCAGCGTGGGCGCCCGGCAGCTGCTCAAACGGGAACACCCCCGCCGGCGGTGGCACGGCCTGCTGCTGAAGCTTCCCCTGATCGGCGGCCTGATCCGCGGCGTCAATGCCGCGCGCTTCGCCCGCACCTTGAGCATCCTCTCGGCAAGCAGCGTCCCGATTCTCGATGGCCTGCGCATCAGCGCCCAGGTGCTGTCCAACCTGCCCATGCGTCGGGCGGTGGAAGAGGCCGCCGCCCGGGTGCGCGAAGGCTCCAGCATTCGCGCCGCCCTGGAAGCGACCGGCTATTTCCCGCCCATGATCCTCAGCCTGATCGCCAGCGGCGAGGCCGGCGGCAAGCTGGAAGCCATGCTGGAGCGGGCCGCCGACGTACAGGAGCGGCAGACCGAGACGACCATCGCCGCGGTCCTGGGTCTGTTCGAGCCGCTGCTCATCCTGGTGATGGGTGCCGTGGTGCTGGTCATCGTGCTGGCCATTCTGCTGCCCATCTTCGAGCTCAATCAGCTGGTGGGGTGATGGACGCGCGCATGCGCGCCGACCTCCTCACCGCCACATCGGCGCGGCCGTCAACCGGGTGAAGTGGGCGCATCCGATGGAGGCGATGCATCCGATGGAGGCGATGCGTCCGATGGAGGCGATGCGTCCGACGGAGGCGGTGCGTCCGACGGAGGCGGTGCGTCCGATGGAGGCGGTGCGTCCGATGGAGGCGGTGCGTCCGATGGAGGCGGTGCGTCCGACGGAGGCGGTGCGTCCGACGGAGGCGGTGCGTCCGACGGAGGCGGTGCGTCCGACGGAGGCGGTGCGTCCGACGGAGGCGGTGCGTCAGATGGAGGCAGTGCGTCCGACGGAGGCGGTGCGTCCGACGGAGGCGGTGCGTCCGACGGAGGCGGTGCGTCAGATGGAGGCAGTGCGTCCGACGGAGGCGGCGCGTCCGCCGCCGGTGGCGCGTCGGGTAATACCGGGGGAGCGGCGGGCCCGCCTTGCTCGCTGCGGGGAAAACGCAGGGCCTCACGCCGGCCGTCACGCTCGAACACGATGCGGTCGGCAGCCACTTCACGCAATTCGCCGCCTCCCGGCATCTCTCCTCCCACACGCACGTAGTGCTGCACGCCCCCATGGCCGACGATGGCGGCACTGGTGTCCTGTTCCAGAAGTACGCCATGGAGGATCAGAGGCAAACGGGTATCAGGGACCGCCTCGGCCTGGGGCTGCGGGACCTCCTGCGATCCAGCCGTCCCGAACAAGTGCAGGCCCGCGATGCGCGCGTAATCGGGCGGCGTTTGCGCCGCCGGTTCACTTCCCGCTGACACGCCGGCGTCAGCGACATCGGCGACGGCGTAGCTGAGGTTTTGCCAGTGTTCGATCGCTCGGAACGCCAGCACGCCAAGGAGAAGCGCCGCCACCAGGGCGGGAAACACGGATCGGGAGCGGCGGCTGAGTTCACTCGGCATAGTGGAAAAGCGCTTCGGGATGTTGGGCCGGAAAGGCTACCAGGGCTTACGGAGCGCCGGTAGCGTGAATGGCCCGCCGCGTCGATCCGATGGTTCCGCCGGGTCCCGGCTGGCGCTCTGCTCCCGCACCCTCGGGGCCGGACCCGACGTATCGACCGTCGGCACGTCCCCTCGCGATGAGATGGCGTGGAGCCCACACCGCAGAGCGTGGATCCATTGTACGGCCGCCGGCGCGGAGACCGTAACAAGTAAATCGGATATGGCCGGGAGATCAGGATCGGCCGGGGTCCAACAACTACTGTTCAGGGGCCATTCAGGGGCGAGGTTCTAGAGTCATCATCGCCCCAAGCGACGACAGTCTGCGTACCCGACGCCAGTCAGGAAAGGGGTGCCCGGCCTCCTTTGGGCCGGGCGCTTTTTTTGGTAAGCGCCCGCGGCCAGCCCGGCGAGCCCCGCGCCGTCGCCCCCATGGAAATGCTCGGTGGTGCCCCCTTCGGTCGACCGCTTCCGGGTGCCGACGCCACAGCCAGGCTCCCCGGCCGGCGACCCCCACCCGCACAAACCGTGACGCTGATGGATTCCGCTCCCGCCCCCATCCACCGATCAGGGCCGGTGCAACACTGCGCCTTGACACGCTAATGCGAATCATTATCATGTTCACTACCATGTGAGAGGCGGCGGCCGTACCCTGCGGCATCCCGTCAATCCAGCTACAGGACGCTCTCGGTCAGCGCTGCGCGATACGCGCGGCCGACCGCGCCGGCAGCCTGCGAATTCTCAACGCGATAGAGGACGACGTCGGCATGACCACACTCATCCGGATCCTGGTAATGACCCTTACGACCGCCCTGGCGGCCCCCCTCGCGCAGGCAGACGATGAGGTGATCGTCTACTCCGCCCGCAAGGAACATCTCATCAAGCCCCTGTTCGACGCCTACACACAAAAAACCGGCGTCGCCATCCGCTACATCACCGACAACGAGGGGGCGCTGCTGGCCCGGCTCAAAGCCGAGGGGGCCAATACTCCGGCCGATATGCTGATGACCGTGGATGCAGGCAATCTATGGCAAGCCGCCAACGAAGGCGTGCTGGCGTCCACAGCGTCCAAGGTTCTGGAAGCCAACATTCCCGAGCACCTGCGGGATCCCGAAAACCGCTGGTTCGGCCTTTCGATCCGCGCCCGCACCATTGTCTACAGCACGGATCGCGTCGACCCGGGGGAACTTTCCACCTACGAGGCCCTCGCCGACGAGAAATGGCGGGGCCGCGTGTGCCTGCGCACCTCCAAGAAGGTCTACAACCAATCGCTGGTCGCGATGATGATCGCGCGCCTCGGTGAGCCGCGCACCGAAAAGGTCGTCGAGGGTTGGGTGAAGAACCTGGCCACGCCGCCCTTCTCCAACGACACCAAGCTCATGGAGGCCATCGCCGCGGGACAGTGCGACGTGGGCATCGTCAACACCTACTACTTCGGGCGGCTGCAGAAGAAACAGCCGGGCATCAAGCTGGCGCTGTTCTGGCCGAACCAGCAGGATGGCGGCGTGCACGTCAACGTCTCCGGTGCAGGCATCACCAAGCACGCCAAGCACCCCGACGCGGCCACCGCCCTGCTCGAATGGCTGTCCACCGCGGAGGCTCAGGAGATGTTCGCCGGACTGAACATGGAGTATCCCGCCAACCCGGCGGTTGAACCCGACCCGATCGTGGCCGCCTGGGGCGGGTTCAAGGAGGACACCATTAACGTCTCCAAGGCCGGCCAACTGCAGTCCACGGCGGTCATGCTGATGGATCGGGCCGGCTACCGCTGACCCCCACGTGGCGACCTCCGGAGACAGCAGCGCAGTGCTCGCCGCCGCCCCCCGCTTGCGGAGGCGTCGGCGGCCGCGCTGGCATCTACGCGGCTGGCACGTGGCCGCCGTGGGGCTCGCGACGCTGGTGGCCATACCGTTGCTGGTGGTGGCCGCCGGTTGGCTGCAGGCGGAAAACGAAGTCTGGCGCCATCTCGCCGAAACGGTGCTGGCGGACCTGGTGGTCAACACCGTGGTGCTGGTCGCCGGCGTCGCGGCCGGTGTGCTGCTATTGGGAGTGGGCCTCGCCTGGCTCACCACGATGTGCGAGTTTCCCGGACGGCGCTTCTTCGACTGGGCCCTGATGCTGCCCCTGGCGGTGCCCGCCTACGTCCTGGCGTTCGTGGCCATCGGCATGCTGGACTTCTCGGGGCCGGTGCAGACGGTGCTGCGGGAGCGGTTCGGCCCCGGCAACTACTGGTTTCCACCGATCCGCTCCACCGGTGGCGTCATCGCGGTGATGGCGCTGGTCCTGTACCCCTATGTGTACATGCTCGCCCGCTCAGCGTTCATCACCCAGGGACGCGCATCCCTGGAGGCGGCGCGGGTGCTCGGGCTCGGGCCGTGGGGCGCATTCTTCCGGGTGGCGCTGCCCATGGCGCGGCCGGCGATCGCTGCCGGACTGTCACTGGCCTTGATGGAAACCCTGGCGGATTTCGGCACCGTCGCGGTGTTCAACTACGACACTTTCACCACCGCCATCTACAAGGCGTGGTTCGGGCTGTTCAGCCTCCAGGCGGCGTCGCAGTTGGCCACGCTGTTGCTGCTGTTCGTGGCCGCGGCGTTGATCACCGAGCGACGCCTGCGTGGCCGCGGTCGCTATCATGAAGCGGCCGTCAGCGTCAGGCCCCGGCGCCAGGAACTGCATGGATGGCGTGGCTGGCTGTCCGGCGCCGCCGCCGGGCTGATCTTCGGTCTGGCGTTCGTGCTCCCGGCTGCTCAGCTTCTCGTCTGGTCCTGGGGCGTCATCAAGGACGATCTCGATCCCCGCTACCTGGACCTGCTGCTGCACACGCTTTCACTCGGGGCCATCGCCGCCCTCCTCACTGCCGCCGGCGCCCTGGTGCTGGCCTTCGCCCGGCGCCTCGTCAACGACCGTCTGACCCGCACCAGCGTTCGCATCGCCACCCTCGGCTACGCCCTGCCGGGCTCGGTGCTGGCGGTGGGGATCATGCTGTCGTTCACCGGCATCGACAACGTCGTGAATTCCCTCTCATCGGCGCTCGGTGCCGAGCCACCGGGCCGGCTGCTGGGAGGCACGGTGTTCGCGCTCCTGCTGGCCTACGGTGTACGCTTCCTGGCCGTCGCCTTCGGTCCCATCGAGAGCGGCCTGGCACGCATCCGCCCCAGCCTCTCCGATGCCGCGCGCAGCCTCGGGGCGGGCTCCGGGGAGGCCATCCGGCGCGTCTACCTGCCCCTGCTGCGCCCGGGCCTGTTCGCCGCCGTGCTGCTGGTGATGGTCGACGTCATGAAGGAGATGCCGGCCACATTGCTGCTGCGCCCCTTCGGGTGGGATACCCTGGCGGTGCGCATCTATGAAATGACCTCCGAGGGTGAATGGGAACGGGCCGCCCTGCCGGCCACCACCCTGGTGCTCGCCGGCCTGCTGCCGGTGATTCTGCTCGTGCGCCGTTCGGGCCGTGGCCACACCTCACCCCAGCCCAAGTAGCGCAACGCGAATCGATGGCATGAGCAATCCGAAATCCGAATCCGACCGCCCGTCCACACGGCGCCGCAACGCGGGGGAAACCGCACGCGTGAACAGCCACGACCTGCTGCAGGGCGCCCGCCAGCTGATCATTACCCACGGCGGGCATGAGTACCGTCTGCAAGTGACCAACAGTGGCAAGTTGATTCTCACCAAATAGGCGTCTGCGCGAGCTCCCCGCGCGTTTTTGGAAGATCACCGCGAGTTGTCTGACGCGCCGACCCGCCTCCCTCCCGATCAACGGATGGCGAACTCGATCGGCAGCAAGAGCTCCAGCCGGGCCTGTCGAAGCTGCGGCGGCACCGGTGGCAGCGGCTCGGCACGCTCCAGCATGGCCTTCACTTCCCGGTCGAGGACCGAGTATCCGGAACTGCGCTCGATGCGATAGTCGAGCACCCGGCCGTTGCGATCGATGACGAAGTACAACAGGGCGGTGCCTTCCTGTCGTCGCATCTGCGCGCGGCGGGGATAGCGCCGATGCCGCTCGAGCCAGGCCTGCAGCTTCGCAAAATAGTCGGCGCGGGCACCCGGATCGCCGCCGTCCGCCGAGTGGTCGCCGCTGCCCGAGTGTTGGGCGTTCTGTTGACCGGCTTCGCCTCGCGCTGCGGTGCCCCGCGGCGCAGGTGTGTTCGTCGACGCGTCGGAGACGTGATCCGGCGTGGTCGAGGGCGCCGCCTCCGGCGGCGCTGCACGGGCGACGACCTTCGGCTCTTCTACCGGCTCGGCCTCGACCTCTTTCTCGGGCGGCTCGGCCACGTCGACGGGAGTGGCCGGCACCGCGGCAACGGCCTCCGGCTCGACTGTCTCCGGCTCCGCTATCGGCTCCGGGTCCACCTTCCGCTCCGCCTCGACTACCGGTTCGGCCACCGTCTTCGTCTCCACCGGCCTTGCGGATTCCACCTCCACCTCCGCCACGGCAGGCTCGACCTCCGGCACCGCCGCGGCCGTCACCTCCGTGGGCATGACGTCTTCGACGGCCCCGGCGGCGCCGCCTGCCGGCCCCAGAGAGATCTCGACGCCGCCCATGCCGGTGGCCTGGGCGCCAGGGCTCGGCGGCTGCTGGAACAGCGCCGCCAGGGTCAGATGGGCGGCACTGGCGGCACCGATCGCCACCAGCCAGTGACGTTTGCGGATCTGCATCATGCCGGGCGTTGTACCGTCAGAAGGCGCACCTGCTGCACGCCGGCGCCGCGCAAGGTTTCCAGGACCGCCACCACCCGAATGGCCTCCACGCCCTGGTCCGCCTTGATGTGCACCATGCCACCGCGACCCAGCCTTGCGGACAGGCCGCTCGCAAGCTGCGCCAGATCGAGGACGTGCCCGTCCACCGACAGGCGCCCGCCCGCATCGACGTGTACTACGACCGCGTCGTCGCCGACCGTCTCGCGCGCATCGGAGGCGGGGGGCTCGATGTCGAACGGGTCTACCTGGCTCACGCTGCCGACGATCATGAAGAAGATCAGTAGCAGGAAGACGACATTGATCAGCGGCAGAATGCGATCGTCTTCGTCCTGCGCACCGCCGCTCGCGCTCACGTCGAAGGAAAACCGGCTCATTGGGGCGAATCCCGGATAAGCGACACGTCCTTCGCGCCGAGAGCGACGAGCCGATCGAGAACGTCCACGGCCGCCTGCAGCGCCACCCCCGCTTGCGGCTCGAGAACGATGGCCTGATCCGGCCGCTGGGCAAGTCGCCGGGATACCCGCGACGCGAGTGCACCCATGTCCAACGCCTCGCCGCTCAAGCGCAGTGTTCCATCCGCGCGCACCTCCACCAGCAGCGCGCCTTCCGCCGACGACGCCGTGGTGCCGGATTGCGGCGCCGCCAGCTCGATGGCCCGCCAGTCCAGAAAGCTCGATGCCAGCATGAAGAACACCAGCAGGATGAACACCACGTCGATCAGCGGCGTGAGGCTGACGAAGGACCGTGAGCGGGGGCGTTCAACGGGCAGCGGCGAGGGCGTGCTTGTGAACCCGGGCGTCATCGTGACGGGCCTCCTGCTCTAAGCTGTGGCGACCGAGGTCTTCGGTGAAGATCTGAGTCACGGCGTCGTTCATGTCGTGGGCAAGGCGTGCGATCGCCCGATCCAGGGCATTGACGATGAC
>Ga0209347_1003538_pt1 | contig 17915 bp, 17 predicted proteins | sample AutmiccommuBRH23_FD_187382 | JGI IMG/M metagenome (GOLD analysis project Ga0209347, IMG submission 187382) | Deep subsurface microbial communities from Mt. Terri, Switzerland - Autotrophic microbial communities BRH/23 (SPAdes) (version 2) | ecosystem: Environmental > Aquatic > Deep subsurface >...
GATGGTGCCCATTAGTTCATTTTTCATTTTTCATCTTCCCCATGTATATTATCTTAAGACGTTGAATTAATATTCACTTAAAATCCGACCTTTGTCAACATATTTTTAGCGGGCAAGGGGACAGGTAAACTGTCTGCTTTGGCAAAAGGTAAGTTTACCATTTCAGGCCAAGGGGACAGGTAATCTGTCTGTCTATTAAGTTCTTCAAGTGACTAAGAATTTTATTCATTAGGACTATCATTATTATAATAAATAGAGTATACTAACCTCATATTCGTATATTCGTATATTCGCATAAGCGATTATATATGTGTGGATTTTAAATGTTACACTACAAATCAGTTGCTGAAACGATCGAAGGTGATCACTAATAAAAATAATTTAAGCCGAAGGGATGATTGTTCAAATGAAGGAGATTGTAGATATCTTTAAAGCCTTGTCGGATGAAACACGCTTACGTATTATCAATCTCTTGTATTCAAGGGAGCTTTGCGTTTGTGATATCGTTGAGACGTTAAAAATCACCCAAACAAAAGCCTCTAGGCATTTGCAATATCTGAAGAACGCCGGGCTGGTAAAAGATAGAAAGCAAGCTCAATGGGCATATTACTCTCTAATCCAAAATGCAGATATTCGGTTCCTAGACAGCTTAGTTCAGGAAAATTTACGGTCTATAGAGTTGTTTGTAGCTGATCTGGAAAGTTTGGACTTGTGGTTGCAAAGTAAAAAAATTGTGTGCGAATATAGGGAGGTAGCTAGCAATAATGGTTAATGAAGATTCAATCAAGGTTCAGAAGTCTGGGGGCATAAGTTTTTTTGAGAGATATTTAACAGTTTGGGTAGCACTATGTATTATCGCAGGTGTGGGAATTGGTCTGTTGATTCCGGCGGTTCCTGAGACGCTAAGTAAGTTTGAGTATATGAATGTTTCGGTTCCTGTAGCAATCTTAATCTGGTTGATGATTTTCCCAATGATGCTAAAAATTGATTTTAGCAGTATTGTTAACGCCACAAAGAAACCTAAGGGCTTGGTCGTAACCAGCGTGACTAACTGGTTGATTAAGCCATTCACGATGTATTTGCTTGCGGCATTTTTCTTTTTTATCGTCTTTAAGCAGTTTATTTCTGCCGATTTAGCGAAAGAGTATCTGGCAGGAGCAATTTTATTAGGTGCGGCACCTTGTACGGCAATGGTCTTTGTTTGGAGCCATTTGACAAAAGGTGATCCGGCATACACCTTAATTCAGGTTGCTGTAAATGACCTGATTATTCTTGTTGCTTTTACGCCGATTGTCGCCTTTTTGCTAGGTATTGGCGGGGTCTCAATACCTTGGGGCACTTTAATCTTATCAGTAGTATTATTTGTGGTAATTCCGCTTACAGCAGGCTTTATTACACGTAATTTGGTGATCAAGAGTAAAGGGTTGGATTATTTTAATGAAGTCTTTATAAAAAAGTTTAGCAATATTACAATTATTGGTCTTCTACTTACGCTAGTTATTATTTTTTCCTTTCAAGGAGAAACGATCTTAGCTAATCCATTCCATATATTCTTAATCTCGATACCGCTGATTATTCAGACCTTCTTAATATTTTTTATTGCCTATGGATGGGCAAAACGTTGGAAATTGCAGCATAGTATCGCTGCTCCTGCCGGAATGATTGGAGCCAGCAACTTCTTTGAATTATCAGTGGCTGTCGCAATCTCGCTATTCGGCTTAACATCTGGAGCAACATTGGCTACCGTTGTGGGAGTATTAGTGGAAGTTCCTGTAATGCTAACGTTGGTCAGGATTGCCAATCGAACAAGGCATTGGTTCCCACAAGCTTAATTTCAAGTGGGGACGGTTATCGTAATGCCGATAACCGTCCCTAATTTTACACCCCTGCGTTTCAGTGGTAATCACCCTTTTTTAACTGTTGATCCAGCTAACGTTGTTTCAACTGCTCCTGAAGGTTCTTGATTAATTCTCTGCTTAATTCGATCTCGGTCTGGTAATTTGGGTGGTTGACTCTTAGTTTAACTTCTGGATTGTTATTTAGAAACGCTTCTTTGTTTTTCTCAGCAAAGGGAAAATGAAGATAGTGAACAGATTGAGTGTATTCTACTTCTTGATCTTCATCTTCGCTGGGTTCATAGGATTTTATCAGATGATTGCCAAAGCTTAATTCTAAATGGTTCTCAATGCCGACGATTGATTTGTTAAACGTCCGTAGATTATCCTGATTAGGTATTTCGATAAATAAGGTCATCGATAATTCGTTTGGATTAGGCAGCAGGTCGTTATAGACTTCCAGCATCTCGGTTAAGTAATGTTCATCAGTAATTTGCTCTAATCTAATCATTTCTTGAATCTGATAGAAAACAGTCAGTTTTGACTCGAATATGCCTGTCATTATGGGACTTAACATCACTCTTCTAAGGCTTTTTTCTGCAATAACCTGCTTAAGGAATTTTTCATGTAAGTTCTTATATTGCTCATAGGGCAATAAATCTTGCATAGTCAGCTTGGTCATTTTTGATCCTCCTCGCTACTCAATATGTACTCATCTTCATCAAAAGACTATCTACTCGAAAGAAAGAAAGGGACTAGGAGAAAAGAAATCCTAGTCCATATTATTTTAGTATACATGCAACCTTTACTAATCATTAAGACGGCTAAGGATCTTTTTGAAGGTATTTGCATGAGCTTTTTCAGATTTTGCCATAACCTCAAACCATTCGGCAATCTCTTCAAAGCCTTCCTCACGGGCGATTTTAGCAAAGCTAGGATACATCTCACTAAATTCATACTCTTCTCCGGCTATAGCCGATCGCAAATTATCAGCGGTATTACCTACTGGCAGGTCAGTCACTGGATCACCTGCGCCGAATTTCAGTAACATGTCAAAATGCCCGAAGGCGTGGGAAGTTTCTCCATCTGCTATGCGCTGAAATGAGGAAGACACATCGGCAAATCCCTCAACATCAGCTTTTTTGGAAAAATAAATATAACGACGATTTGCTTGCGACTCTCCGGCAAATGCTGCCTTTAAATTTTCTAGTGTTTTAGTGTTTTTCAATTCCATTTAATTCATCACCTTTCGATTTATTTAATATATCCGCCTTATGTAAGGCTGTAAAAAGGTACTGTTAATACCTTTAATACTTGAGACATTTCGGGCAGGTTCCTTTAAGATATAAATGCCTCTCACGCACCTCATAGCCTCTCAACTTCTCAGAGTTAACTGTTGCTGCATCAAGAGGGAAATCAGATACCTCACCGCATTGCAAACATTTAAAGTGCCCGTGATCCGAGGTATCGGCATCATACCTTGCCTCGTTTTCTTCAATAGTAATATTTGTTGCTAGCTTATTGGCAATAAATAAATTTAGCGTACTATAGACCGTAGTCTTAGAAAGTGTAGGGATTTCTTGAACCAGCTCTTGATATATCTGATCAACAGTTGGATGATTCCGTTTATTTTTTAAATAATCAAAAATCCTAATTCGCTGATATGAAGGTTTGATGCCATGATTAGTTAAAAAAGCACTTGTATTAAGATCTTTTAGGTTATTCTGCATAGCAATTTTCTCCTATAAATGATATCAATTCAAATTTGTAATGATTACAAATATAATATTATATCATACGTATTTGTTTGTCAAGGTATAAAAAAATTTTTTTCAGATAATTAACGATACCTATTTATAGTTATTCGGAATCTGAACGTATAATATGCAAACTAGAAAAAGCTATTAAGAACTATTATGAGGGGATAAGATTGCGAAAAGGTTTTATTTAGTCTGGATTTTTCACTAATTAGCGGTTTTTTGGGGTCACAGTGAATAAAATAAATAATTGACGTAATACGAAATGAGGAGTAATATGAGTTTCATGTAATTAAATTAAGAATTTAATATGAATTAAAACTACTACAAAAAGAAGGAATACTTGATGTTAGATCCTAAGAATATAAGAAGTTATGGTCTTACAGGTCTTTCTAAAGATGTTTACGCAGGAATAATTGTCGGAATTGTGGCTATCCCCCTTGGGCTAGCTTTTGCCATCGCCTCTGGTGTAAAACCGGAATATGGACTATATACAACAATTATTGCTGGTTTTTTTATTTCCTTGTTCGGTGGGGCCAAGTTTCAAGTAAGCGGTCCGACGGGGGCGTTTATTCCGGTATTATTAGCCATTGTTATCCAATACGGATACGAAAATCTTTTAATTGCTGGTTTTTTATCAGGAATTATTTTAATTATTATGGGAGTGCTACGTTTAGGAGTTTTAATCAAATTTATTCCGAGGCCAGTGACGATTGGCTTTACCGCTGGGATAGCTGTCGTTATTTTTACAGGACAGGTTGCTAATTTTTTGGGACTTAATGTCGAGAATCATGAGAAATTTTACTTGAATGTCGTAGAAATCGCTAAAAATATCACTTCCATAAATCCTTATAGCCTAATTACGGCAGCATTAGGTCTGGTAACGATTCTCTTTACGCCTAAAATAACTAAAAAAATTCCCAGCCCAATTGCCGGCTTAGTAATATCGACTATTGTCGCTTATCTGTTTTTTGGGGATCTGCAAACGACAATTGGTTCGGCATATGGAGGAATTCCAAGCGTCTTACCTTCGTTTATGTTTTTAGATATTTCGTATGAAAAAATTACATTTTTACTTAGACCGGCTCTGGTTATCGCCATGCTGGCTGCTATTGAGTCCTTGCTTTCTGCTGTAGTTGCCGACGGAATGACCGGAAGCAAGCATAACAGCAATAAGGAATTGATTGGCCAAGGAATCGGCAATATGATTATTCCTTTCTTTGGCGGAATTCCGGCAACAGGAGCAATCGCTAGGACAGCTACTAATATCAAAGGTGGTGCCGTTTCTAAAGTATCAGCTTTAATCCATGCCCTGGTGGTTTTAATTGTCTTAATTACCTTTGCTCCTTATGCTTCCAATATTCCTTTAGCGGGAATCGCACCTATTCTGATGGTGATCGCTTGGAATATGAGTGAAAGAAAGCAATTTATGCACATCTTAAAAAGTAAAACAGCTGATTCACTAGTTCTCTTAACCACTTTTTTGCTGACTTTACTAACAAGTCTGATAACGGCAGTTGAGATTGGAATTATCTTGGCAGTAGTTTTGTTTGTAAAGAGAATGGCAGAAATGACTTCAGTAACTAAAGTTTTACCGGATCATGAGCATAACAAAAAGCTTGTTCCGAATATGGTTTATGAAGGGCATGATTGTCCACAGTTAAGTATTTATACTATAGAAGGACCATTATTCTTTGGTGCAGCCAGTCTGTTTACCAAATCAATTATGGAGGCTATTAACTATCGGCCAAAGGTCTTGCTGCTTCGGATGGGTCGAGTACCGCTTATCGATACTACTGGTGAGTCTAATCTTCGCAGTATCGTTAATCACTTCAAAGAGGGCGGGGGTGCTGTTTTATTAACCGGATTAAAGAAGCAGCCCGAGGAAGTTTTACGCAATACCGGTCTATATCAGTTGATTGGCGAGAAGAATATATATAATCACGCTGAAGAGGCGATTAGCCAAGCTTTAACAAAAATTGATAAAGAATCATGCTGTAGCTGCAAATATTATGCTTTTAAAGAATGCTCAGGTTTGGCAAAAGAACCAGCAAGGGTTGAAACCAAACTTGCTGCGACACGCTAACGGCAATTTACCCTCCCAAATATGGGGGGGTTTTTATTTCCAAAATTACTATTGTATTTTATATATCGTTGCGCTATATTGAACATATGAGCAAATATTCATATGTAAGGAGTGAATCTGATGTCTCAAAAAAATAATTCCGAAGTATGCTCATGCAATATAATTCATCAGGAGGCAGTAGATAAGGTTAATCAATTGATGCCCAAGGATGAAACACTATATGAGCTGGCGGAGCTGTTCAAGGTTTTTGGTGATACGACAAGAACCAAAATCCTATATGTCTTACTTGAGTCAGAAATGTGTGTCTGCGATATCGCCCATTTGCTGAATATGACGCAGTCAGCGATCTCCCACCAATTAAAAATCTTAAAATATTCTCGTCTGGTAAAATTCCGTCGGGAAGGGAAAATCGTCTATTATTCTTTAGATGATGAGCATGTAAAGCAGATATTTGATTTAGGATTAGTTCACTTAAAGGAAAAGTAATTGTTGGTCGGAAAGATATTTTAATCTAGGGAGAGTAATATGGATACTACATGGAGAAAAGAATATTTACTAGAAAACTTAGGTTGTGCCAATTGCGCTGCCAAAATGGAGGAGCAAATAAATAAACTCGGAGAAATAAAAAATGTCTCAGTTAATTTTGTGACAAAAACTCTATTTATTGAAGTTCTAGCCACCAAGGCTGAGAGTCAGCTTATTGAGGAAATTAATCAGATAGTAACCAGAATTGAACCAGATGTCGTTGTCTACGATAAAAATTCGCTTGAGCAGAGAAGAAGTGCCGAAAAGCAAAAAAACACCAAAAAACTGACGCTGAAAAGTCTCGATCAGGAAATCATCAAGATCGCCCTAGCAATTGCTATTTTTGCCGTAGCTCTAATATTCCCCTTCTATTCCCTAATCGAGCTATCCTTGTTCGTATTAAGCTACATAATAGCTGGACATAAGGTGCTGTTGCGGGCTGTCAGGAATATCTTCCGTGGCCAGCTATTTGATGAGAACTTCTTAATGACTTTAGCGACACTAGGCGCTTTTGCCATAGGTGAGTACCCGGAAGCAGTTGCCGTTATGCTTTTTTATCTTATAGGTGAGTATTTTCAGGATTTGGCTGTGGATCGTTCACGAAAATCGATTACCGATTTGTTGAAAATTAAATCTGATTATGCCAATTTAGCTACTGAGAAGGAGATTATTAAGGTTATTCCCGAGTCTGTGAAAAGGGGCGATACAATTATTGTAAAGCCCGGAGAGAAGATACCTCTAGACGGAGAAATCATTTCCGGGAGCTCTACTGTAGATACTTCGAATATAACCGGTGAAGCGGTGCCGAGGGGAGTAAAGAGCGGCGATACCGTGTTGAGTGGTTTTGTCAACAACTATGGACTGTTAACTGTTCGCGTCACAAAAGAGTATAAAGAGTCAACAGTGGCGAGGATCCTTGATTTAGTCCAAAACGCCAGCAGCAAAAAAGCGCCAACTGAGAACTTTATCACTAAGTTCGCTAAGTACTATACACCCTTTATCGTCGTCTTTGCCTTGCTGGTTGCCTTTATACCACCACTCTTGTTTGCCGACGCCTCTTTAGCTGATTGGGTTTATCGGGCACTGATCTTTTTAGTTATCTCTTGCCCATGTGCGTTAGTAATATCAATCCCCTTAGGCTTCTTCGGAGGTATTGGCGCAGCTTCGAAAAACGGAATTCTAATAAAGGGTGGTAATTATTTAGAGGCTCTCAATTATGTAGATACAATAGTTTTTGATAAAACAGGAACTTTAACAGAAGGGGTGTTTAAGGTTACTCAAAAAACCCCGGCAGCCGGCTTTAGTGAACAAGAGCTGCTAAAGTATGCTGTTGCAGCGGAAACTTATTCTAACCACCCGATTGCAAAATCAATTCTTCAAGCTTATGAAGGTGAAATTGTCAGGGATAAGGTGGAAAGTTTTCAGGAAATAGCTGGTCAAGGAATTAAAGTGAAGATTGCTAATGAAGAAATATTGGTAGGAAATAATAAACTGATGCTTAATGAAAATATAAAATATCTTGAACCAATCGCCACCGGTACGGTAGTCCATGTAGCTGTAAATCAGCAATACGTCGGTTTCTTAGTGATATCAGATCAGGTTAAACTAGATTCACGTCCGGCTATTACTGCTTTGAAGAAGCTAGGTATTAAACAAAACGTCATGCTGACCGGTGATAAAAAAGAGATTGGAACAAAGATCGCGGCAGAATTGGGAATAGATCAGGTTCTTACTGAACTCCTGCCGCATCAAAAGGTTGAAAAACTGGAGAAACTTTTACAAGAAAAATCGACAAAGAGTAAGATCGCTTTCGTTGGTGATGGGATCAACGATACACCGGCACTGGCAAGAGCAGATATTGGCATTGCCATGGGAGGACTTGGCTCCGATGCCGTAATCGAGCTTGCCGATATTGTCTTGATGACTGATGAACCAACAAAAATAGTTAGTGCAATAAAGATTGCTAAGCAGACTAAACGGGTAGTCTGGCAGAATATCTTTTTTGCCTTTGGAGTTAAGTTGATTATCCTACTATTCGGCGTGTTTGGATTGGCAACAATGTGGGAAGCCGTATTTGCCGATGTCGGCGTAGCACTCTTAGCAGTCTTAAATGCCATGCGAGTGTTAAACGCCAATTATTCTGTTGAATAAAAAATTCTTTACAAATATTCAATGGTGAAATAATAAAACAAACCTTCCCTAATAGGAAGGTTTGTTTTGCTTAACTAAGCTATTATACTGGATAAACAGGGTGTTTCCGCTCAGTGAAAACTAAATATTTCGCCATGTAGATGTTGTAACGTTTAATTAACTCATCTCGTAGTGAATCAGTTGGTATTATATCATCTACAATCATATCTGATGCTAAACGGTAGATGTCAATATCCTTGAGATATTCTTCTCTTTTCTCTTGGATATATGCCTGACGTTCTTCAGGTGGAAGTTCAGCGATTTTATTGGCATAGACAGCGTTAACTGCAGCCTCTGGACCCATTACGGCAATTTTTGCAGTTGGCAGCGCTATACAGGCATCTGGTTCAAATGCCGGACCAGCCATTGCGTAAAGACCAGCTCCATAGGCCTTTCGTACAATTACGGAGATCTTAGGAACAGTGGCTTCGGACATTGCAGAAATCATTTTTGCCCCGTGGCGAATAATACCTGCTCGCTCAACCTTCGTTCCAATCATAAATCCTGGGACATCGGCTAAGAAAAGGAGCGGAATGTTAAAAGCATCAGCCAGGGTAATAAATCTGGCGGACTTATCTGCAGAATCTGCGAACAGTACCCCGCCTTTAACCTTTGGCTGGTTGGCAATAATCCCAACCTGTTGACCGTTGAGCCGAGCGAAACCGGTAATAATCTCCTGAGCAAATAATTTTTTGATTTCAAAAAAGGATCCTTCATCTACAACTCGGTCAATCAGATCATGCATATTAAAAGGAGCGTTTTGATTCTCTGGAATTAGCTCTTTTAATGTTGTTTCAAAATGTTTAGGTGAAATGACCTCGCTAACGGGTGGTTTTTGTTGATAATTTGCCGGGAAATAAGAAAGATACTGCCTGGCTAAGGAAATTGCTTCTTCTTCGCTCTTTGCCAAGACATCACCTACGCCGGAAACGGTACAGTGCATTCTAGCTCCACCCATTTCCTCTAATGTTGTCTTCTCACCAATAACCATTTCAGCCATTCGTGGTGATCCAAGATACATTGAAGCATTTCCATCCACCATGATAACAATATCAGAGAAGGCGGGAATGTAAGCTCCACCAGCGGCCGATGGTCCAAATAGAATACATATTTGCGGTACTCTTCCAGATAATTTATTTTGGTTATAAAAGATTCTTCCGGCCCCTCTGCGACCCGGGAACATCTCTACTTGGTCAGTAATTCTGGCTCCAGCGGAGTCAACCAGATATAACATAGGAACTTGTAATTTGTCTGCAGTTTCTTGTATTCTAATAATTTTTTCGACTGTTCTTTGTCCCCATGACCCAGCTTTAATTGTTGAATCATTTGCCATAACACAAACTGTTTGACCGTGGATTTTCCCTAATGCAGTAACAACCCCGTCTGCGGGTAAATCCCCATCCAAATTATTAGCAAATAATGCGTCTTCTACTTCAATATCGTTATCAAATAATAACTTTAAACGGTCACGAATAAACAATTTACCCTGTTCTGCATTTTTCTCGTGGTATTTAGTTGCGCCACCTTTTTTTATTCGCTCGACGTGTTCTAGTAAATCTTTTTCTAGTGACAATTCTTTCCCTCCTGTAGATAACTTTTGATAGAACCCTAATTGCTCATTCACCCGTATAAATCGGCGGACGTTTTTCTTTGAAGGCATGTAATCCTTCTAAACGATCTTTTGTTGGAACTAGAACTTCATAGGCTTTCTGCTCGATAGCAAGTCCTGTATTTAAGTTAACGTCATAGCCTTTATCTATCGCAAATTTAGCTTGTGTTACTGCAATCGGAGCATTTTTTGCAATTTGTCTGGCAATTTCCAGAGCTTTATTCATTAACTGATCAGCAGGTACTACAAACTCTACTAGACCAATTTTTTCTGCTTCTTGAGCTTCTATTCTTCTTGCAGTAAAAATCAATTCTTTTGCACGTCCCTTGCCGATTAACCGAGGTAAACGTTGGGTTCCACCTGCGCCTGGGATAATTCCCAGAGATGTTTCAGTTAATCCGAATTTAGCATTTTCAGAAGCCACCCTAATATCACAGGCTAAGGCTAATTCGGTTCCTCCACCAAAAGCCAGACCATTAACAGCGGCAATAACCGGTTGAGGTAATTGCTCAAAACTATTGATATTTTCTTTTATTAAGCCAATTGTTTTATTTACTTGAGCCACTTCCATTCCAGCACGTTCTTTTAAGTCTGCACCGGCACAAAATACTTTCTCTCCCACTCCGGTAACAATAACACATCGCAGGGAACGGTCGTATTTTATCTCAGATAGTGCTTCTTGAAGTTCAGCAAGCATCTGTAAGGACAGGGCATTCGCTGCTTCCGGACGGTTTAATGTTATAGTTATAATACCTTCATCATCTTTGGAAAAAAGAACTTGTCTCTCCATGCTTACCTCCTAGCAGATTATCTTCTTGACTTTTTGTATACTTGCAAGTTATGGCTTGGCAGCGGCCGGTCCATTTTGTCTTGAATAAATTCAGCTGCAGCAAGAAGGTTTTCTAGATTAACTCCAGACTCAATTCCCATGCCATCTAGCATATAAATTAAATCATCAGTAGCCACATTACCGGACGCCCCGGGTGCATATGGGCAACCACCCAAACCACCCACAGAACCATCAAATGTAGTTATTCCCAGCTCAAGGGCAGCCAAAATATTAGCTAGGGCAGTTCCTCTGGTATCATGAAAATGCACTGCTAATTTATCAGCAGAAAAGCGCTTTAATAATACTTCCAGCACTTCTTGAACTTGAGCAGGATTCGCTACACCAATTGTGTCACCGAGGGATAATTCATTTATGCCCATTTCAAATAAATTTTCCGCTACTCTAATGACATTATCTATCGGAACTTTTCCTTCATATGGACAACCAAAGACAGTCGATACATACCCCCGAACGGACTTACCGGCTGTTAGCGAATCTACTATCACCGCTCGCAATATCGGAAAAGTCTCTGCAAGAGATTTATTAATATTGCTTAAATTGTGCTTTTCGCTAGCCGACATAAATACTGAAGTTTCATTAATATCGGCTTCTATTGCCCGCTCAAGTCCCCGTTGATTAGGAACTAATGCTGCATATGTAACACCTTTTACCCGTTCAATTCCCTTGGCAACTTCTACAGCATCAGCAAGGGCAGGTACCCATTTTGGGTTAACGAAGGATGTTACTTCGATATATTGCAATCCAGAATTGGATAGCTGATTAATCCAAGCAATTTTATCATCTGTTGAAATGAATTCGTTTTCATTTTGTAATCCATCCCGCGGCCCCACTTCTTTAATTATTACCGACTTCGGCCACCTCATTTATCCCCCTCCTTATTCGAGTTCAATTAAGACATCCCCTTCATTTACAAACTCGCTTTCATTGATTTTAATTTCTCTAACAGTTCCGCTTTTTTCAGCGGCTATGTGGATCTCCATTTTCATTGATTCCAGAATTACAACATTTTGTCCCTCTTCTATTTGATCCCCAACACTCACTAATATTTTCCACACATTACCTGCCATGGTTGAAATTACTTTACTCATTTTGGTTCCTCCTATAAGTTAATGTATCCCATCTTCAGCTCTAGCTGAAAAAAGTTCACTTTAAATATTTTGCAACAAAATTAGTTGTTGTATCTCCATCTCTAAATGCTTGATGAGCAGCTACTTCCCGTAGCATTGGAATATTAGTTTTGATACCCTCTATTTGGTAGTCTGCTAAAGCCTTTTGGAGATTGGTAATTGCTTCATCGCGATTACTTCCCTTAACAGTTAGTTTGGCAATCAACGGATCATAAAATGGGGTAACTTGAGATTCTTCCTCAACTCCTAATTCGTGACGAACCTCAGAACCTTCAGGTAAAACCAACTTAGTAATTTTGCCGGGAGACGGGAAGAACGTTTTAGGGTCTTCCGCATAAATGCGAACCTCTATTGCATGACCCTGTCTTTGAAGATCAGCTTGAGATAAATCTAGAGTCTGACCGGAAGCAATCTTAATTTGCTGCTCTACTAAATCTAACCCGGTTATTACTTCCGTTACCGGATGTTCAACTTGAAGGCGCGTATTCATTTCTAGGAAGTAAAAATTTTTATGCGAATCAACTAAGAATTCTATTGTCCCTGCATTGCTATATCCAATTGATTTAGCGGCTTTAACAGCAGCTTCGCCCATTTTTTGGCGGGTAATCTCATCAATAAAAGAAGAAGGAGCTTCCTCAACAACCTTTTGATGCCGACGTTGAATAGAACACTCGCGTTCCCACAGATAAAGCGTATTACCTTGATTATCTGCTAGTATTTGAATTTCAATATGTCTGGGATTTTCGAGATATTTCTCAACATACATTGCACCGTCACCAAAGAAATCGGTCGCCCGTTTTTGGTTACTGGCAAAAGCTTGACGTAACTCAGCTTCATTGTTAACGATTTGCATGCCGATTCCGCCTCCGCCTGCTGAAGCCTTTAGCATAGCGGGATAGCCCATTTCTTCGACAACCTTTACTGCCTCATCAGCATCAGGAAGTGGATAAGTTAGACCGGGAACAACTAAAACACCAGCTTGCATCATTGTTTTTCGCGATTCAATTTTACTTCCCATCCGAGCTATTACTTCAGGTCTAGGTCCAATAAAGACTAGACCTGCCTCTTCGCACTTACTTGCAAATGCAGCATTTTCGGCCAGAAGACCATAGCCCGGATGGATTGCTTCAGTACCAGTTTCTTTAGCTATTTCTAAAATTTTATCGATGTTTAAATAGCTCTCATTAACACGTGGTCCGCCAACTAAGTAAGCTTCATCAGCCATTTTAATGTGTGGAGCATTTTTGTCTGCCTCAGAGTAAATTCCGACTGTAGAAATCCCCATTAATCTACATGTTCGCATAATTCGAACGGCAATTTCTCCACGATTGGCAATTAGGATCTTTTTAAACATAACTCCACTCCCAACTATTAATGTTATTTTTCTATTGATACTTAACAGCTTATACTCCTAGTTGTCTTGCAATAACCATTCTTTGAATTTCTGAAGTACCTTCGCCAATCTCCATTAATTTGGCATCACGCAAGTAGCGTTCAACGGAGTATCCTCGCATATATCCATAACCACCGTGAATTTGAATTGCTTGATTACTTACTCGGAAGGCTGTTTCTGAGGCGAATAACTTCGCCATCGCCGCTTCTTTGGTAAATGGACGATTATTATCTTTTAACCAGGCAGCTTTTAAGACCATATTCCGTGCTAATTCAATCTCCATTGCCATATCGGCAAGCTTAAATTGAATGGCTTGGAATTTGGAGATTGCATGACCGAATTGAACGCGTTCTTGTGAATATCTTAATGCAGCTTCAAAGGCTGCTTGCGCTATACCTACAGATAAGGAACCAATCGATATTCTACCTCCGTCTAAAGTATATAAAAATTGTTTAAAGCCCTTGTTAGGATCACCAAGAAGGTTTTCCTTTGGAACACGAACATCTTCCAATTTAATTTCTGAGGTGTTTGACCCACGCACACCTAATTTTTCATAATTACTTTTAATAGCTACTCCTGGTGTCTCACTAGGAACAATGAGAGCAGAAACAATATTTCTGCCTTTTTCATCTTTACCCGTGAAAGCGGTTACAATAATTGTCCTAGCAAATTCAGCATTAGTGATAAAGGTCTTTTCACCATTTATAACATATTCATCACCGTTTAAGACAGCCTTTGTTCTTGTGCCTCCAGCATCCGAACCGGCACTTGGTTCTGTCAGACCGAAGGCTCCAAGAGCTTCGCCTGAGGCAAGCGGAACTAAATATTTTTCCTTTTGCTCCTCTGTTCCAAAATAATAAATCGGGCTGGCACCCAAGGATACAGCTGCCGCATAACTTAAGCCAGTACTTCCACAAGCCCGGCCAATTTCTTCGACAGCGATAATATAGGATATCGTATCTCCTCCTGAGCCGCCATACTTTTCAGAAAAAGGTATCCCTAATAATCCGATCTCTCCCATTTTTTTAAAGGTGTCAATTGGAAACTCCCCAGTTCTATCAACTTCTTCCGCCTTAGGTGCTACTTCATTTTCAGCAAATTTTCGGACCATCTCTTTTATCATTTTTTGTTCTTTAGATAATTCAAAATTCATATCTCCTTTCACTCCCCCCTCAAATATCGTAAAACCCATTACAAAAATCGGTTATACTATACTTATTATAGTAAAAGTTGAGTAAATAAAATAGGTTTTTTTATAATATTTCGACAATTATGAATATAAAATTAATTTTGTTTTATAGATATTAAAAAAGGGTAGGAGAACCTACCCTTTTAACTTAGTGGTGCAAAGCATAATTTTTCATTGTACTCCTTAATTGGCGGGAGGTCATTTCTCAATCATTTCTTCATTTCTGCCAACCGGTTCATCAAGGATAGAATGCTCGATATTCATTGGTTGACCGGCTACAGTCATCTTAACATAGTTAAGATTTTCGAACTCGGTCAAGGTAGCAACTATCGAGTTGATTGTCATTGCTTCACCTGTTGCCCCTCCCCAATGCTTAGAGTGCATTTCCTCAGAGAAATCAATAAAGAGAGTATCCCCTTCAATCCTTACGGAAAGAATTTGAACTTCAGAAGGAATTGTTCGGGATAAATTGGTTGAGACTGGTCCTTTAACAAGCTCTTCAAGTACTGAAGTGATTATCTGCTCTAGAGTAACTGCTAGTGGAAGCTCGATTTCTCGAAGTTCAGCTGCTACCTTAGTGGCATCCGCGTTTGCAAAATAGAGAATGAACTTTTTTAGCTCAGCTTGTGCGTTGTTGCCATTTTCTGTATAACTGATAAAAGGATAAGGCTGTCCGCTGGGAGCGATTAACTCCATACCCTCAACCAAAATTTTTACCCGCTCGATCTCAGGAAATTGGGTTAAGGTGTTGACCAAAGAGAGAACACCTACTATCTCACCAACACTTCCTCCAAATTGTGCAAACTCTTGACTAAGATCGACAATTAGATCCTTACCTTGGACTATTGTTCCGTAAATCTTGGTCTCAGGTGAAATATTTGCCTGATAGTCAGCTGTTTTTGGACCCTTAAATAGTTCGTCAAGAATAACAGAGTAGCGATCCTGTCCCTCTAAATAGGAGATCTCTCGCTCTTCAAAAACGATATTCTCATTACCATTATCACCATAATATAATTTAACCGTTTCTGTTATCTCTTCTTGAACTGGTGGAGTTTGGTCTTGAGAACATCCAGCAAGCAAACCAAGTCCCAGTGCAGAAACTAAAAGTATCAATAAATACTTCTTCAAATAACTCTCCTCCTTTGCTCGCAATCAATATCTGTATTATAGACCTAAACAAAACAATATATATCATTAAGACGTAAAAAAGGTCTTTTTGTTGCAGGAGTACACTCTGAATTAACTTCCAATTCGCCCAAATCTTAAAAGTAATTGATCCGCCCACATTTCCTTGCCCTTTTAACATATTATAAATTACATAGTGGTGTTACATAGGGGTGAATAGGGTGGCGAATAATCAGAAAAAAAATAAGAAAAAAAATAAGCCAATGACTATTGAAAAATTTTTCAAATCTAATAATTTGGAGATAGTGACAGCGGCGCTATTGCTTTCTGGTAAATTGCGGGTAAACAGCGTACAGCTTGCGCGTTCGGGTACCTTATCAGTAATCCTCTTTGGTGAATTTCTTGAGGAATTAGGCACGATGTTCGATGTTGATCAAACTGAGTTAGAAAAGTTATTTGAGAATAGAAATTAGTTATTGGAGGAGTGATGCAAGATGGCAGGCAAGTACTTAGAACCTCAGCCCGTAAACTGGATTGCTGCAATAATCTTATTAATTATCCTATTTTTGGTAGGTGTAATTGGCAGAGTTTCACCTCCAGATCCAGGGATACCTCTCGGCTAGAGTCCCTCCAATACTAATGTAAATTTTTATCGATAGAAAAGCTAAAAATAGAGGATACCAGTTCTTAAATTAATCTGGTATCCTCTAGGTATTTTAAGGATTGATCGCTATTTAATTATTACATTTGTCTTTCTTACGCTTCAAACTACACCTTAGCAATATTCACTTTCGTGTCGTAGAATGAAACACTACCGCCAATTGGTTCGCTCATTGGAGTTCCACGTAAATTGTCATCTAATCTGAATAAGGGATTCGGATGAATTCCAGTACTTCGTCTAGAATCACCTTTTACAATCTCACCATCTATTTCCACATCAGTTGAACCGTATGCCCAATGTCCATAAGCTGTCGAGATGGCAACTACACCTGGACGAATACCTTCAATAACCTTTACTTTACCAACTACAGGTCTGCTCTTATCCAGTGTCAGCATGTGAGTACCCTCAGGATTACTAACAGAAGAAACTCTCACCTCATCACCATGTGCTAGATTAAGCCTAATGGCATCCTGTCTGTTGATTACTACATAATTCTCTGATTGTACTCCTAATTGTGCCCAATAATTGCTGATTGTTCTTGATTGCGTAGCGAATACTTCTTTATGGGTAATTAGGTGCATACTTCCTTCATCATTTATTTCCTTTTCAGCTATATCCATAATTGGGAAGTATTTTGGATAACCATAAAAGTTATTGCCAGTTATTGAGTTTTTCGCTGTTGCAATATTCTCCAAATATAGCTTCATTATTCCGCCGATTTTTTTCGTGGCAAAGTTCCCTGAATATGTTTTGCTGCTACTTTCAAACCTTCCACCGCGGTTTAATAAGTAAACCAATTTCAGCCATTCCTCTGGTTTTACTGCTTTTTTCCACTTTTCAATGTCATAAACAGTAGCTGGTAAATGTCTGCGAGTTGTTTCAAATAACTCTAGCTCTTTTTGATCTGCATCTTTGATCTGGTCTCTTGGACTGTCATAGGCAATATTGACAGCTAACTTTAAATAATAGTCTTCCATCCGATTTAAATGGCTTCCTGGACCAAATGCATCCTTACCAAAACCCGACAAGCCTACCCTTTCAGATATTGCCATCATTAAAGCTTCTAAGGACATTGGCATTTCCTCACCAAATACTGTCACAGTTTCTGTTAAAGGCGGTATAACCGGCTGCCTTACATGGCCAACCTTAACCTTCGTGAAGTGTGATTGTTGTGGTGTTCCCCAACGCTCCAAATATGTGAGATCTGGGAAGATATAATCGGCATACATGCTTGTTTCACCAATAACAATATCATTGTAGATTAACAAAGGAACTTTTTGCAGTAATGTCTTTAGCTGTGCTTGCCCCCCAGGTATCGAATACATTGGGTTGTGTGATGATAGTAATGCCGCCTTTATGGCATAAGGATATTCATCAGCTACTGCAGGCCATGTTTCTTGAGCTACATTACCACTAAACGGATACCATGGGCGTTTGGCAGGATAGCCATCAACATCAAATAATGTCGACTCTTCATATTGCCAGCCCTCTTTGGTAATCGGAATACCGAATTTACTTAGCTTGTTTGGATGAATTGAGCTAAGTGGGTAAGGTTGACCTTCTTTACT
>Ga0209347_1003539_pt1 | contig 17902 bp, 16 predicted proteins | sample AutmiccommuBRH23_FD_187382 | JGI IMG/M metagenome (GOLD analysis project Ga0209347, IMG submission 187382) | Deep subsurface microbial communities from Mt. Terri, Switzerland - Autotrophic microbial communities BRH/23 (SPAdes) (version 2) | ecosystem: Environmental > Aquatic > Deep subsurface >...
AAGCGTCGCTGCCAGGTAAATAATCCATCATCGGTTTCAATTAACGTCGTCGTTAAAATCAAAATAAAAAGCTTAACAAAGTAATCCTTTGTTAAGCGCCATTGCTACAAATACATCAATGTATTTAATATTTATTCTATAAATAACAGTCTAGCATAATTTATCGCTATTGAAAAGGTGTCTAACTTATTAATTTGAGTAATAGAATTTTTTGGCCCTTTCAACATCGTTCTCCTCATAAATACCCTGCTTATACCGGCGTTTTTCCTCATACATTTTTTGGTCGGCCCTGGCCAGGATATCACTGAAACCGTCATTTCCGTGCGCCGTAGCACAACCGATGCTGAGACTCAACCTGACATCTGAATGGATGTTTTCTTCTTTGTTCCATTTGACAACGTTTTCCCGAATTCTTTTGTGGATGATTAACGCCTCGGACTCGGAAGTTTCTGGCAGCAGTATGACAAGCTCATCCCCCCCATACCGGCAGACAGTATCTGCTTCACGGACACTGCGCTGGAGAATCTGGGCTGCCGCCGTGATTACATAGTCTCCAATCACATGTCCAAAGTAATCGTTGATAAATTTCAGGTCATTGACATCGACCATGATTATTGAAAGGTTAGAATCCTTCCTTTTGTTCTGGGCCAAAGTCTGACCCATTACCTGATCAAAATACTGTCTGTTATACAGTTTAGTCAGTCCGTCCATAATGGCCATTTGTTTAGTCTGGGCAAACAACTGGGCATTACGGATAGCGACGGCGGCATGATTGGCAAAGGTGTTCAGGAGTTCCTGAGCTTCCAGCCGGAAAATATTCTGATCCTCACTCTCGACCACCAAAACACCCAGTGATCGTACCTGGTCTTTCAACGGAAGGATTAAAACCACTTTGGTATTAGGGCGTTTGTTAACCTGCGCAAAAGCCGCCTTGCCTCGTTCAAGAGTCACCATTTCACCTGACCTGACAGCAAAGGCAATAACGTTATCCGGGGTATGGTACCCGATAGGTTCCGGATTCCGCTCGCCGACTAGACAGTCCATAGTGGCCATGGGAACCAATTGCTCTCTTTCCTCATCCACCAGATAAATAGTCCCTGACGAAAAGCTGATAACATCACCGGCCAATAGCAGGATTTTGAACAAGACATCATTGAGGTTCAAGGAAGAACTAATTGTATGACTGGCCTTGAACAGGGCCGTAAGCTCCCGCTCCGATTTCTGCAGCCGCTCTGTCAATTCCTTCTGACTGGTGACATCCAGAATCACCATGACCATACCTAAAAACTCCCCATCTGGTGCGATAACTGTAGATATCATATGTTCCAGGTATGGCTCATCACGAACTGTTATTTTTTGCCAATTAGGCACCTTTTTCTCTCTAATTTGTTTTAGAATATTATTGACTTCTTCCCGAATTTCAGCCGGATAGCAATCCTGCAGCCGTTTATCCAGAATCAGGTCAGGATTGAGGTTTTTCATTGACAGGGCAGCTACGTTGCAGTACCTTACAATTTCTTCGGGGTCAATAAAAACCACCCCTATGTTCATGCTCTCCAGGAGACCCAGGAGCACTTTCACTTCCAACAGCTTGTTCATGGCAGATTCCCCCAAATCAGGCATCTTGTAGATTCTTCTTCGACAATCTCCCGCATTAATCCTTTTATGAAATGCAGTAATCCCTCCGCAGGGAGGGATTACTTATCTGTTCACACCCATCTTAAGTTGTCTTGGCACTGAAATCAAGGTTTAACAGGACCGCACTTTCGTCACAGTTGGGAAATTTGGGGCACTCAATGCATTCCTTCCATACCTTATGCGGAAGTATATCCTTAGAAACCTCGGCAAACCCACATTTCTCAAAAAAAACCTGCTGGTATGTAAGGGAGAAAACCTTGGGAATACCCAAATCCCAAGACTCTTTAACGAAGGTCTCAACAAGACCCCGGCCAATTCCGCGCTTTGTATATTCGGGGTCCACAGCCAGGGCCCTGATCTCAGCCAGGTCTTCCCACAGAATATGCAAAGCCCCGGCAGCAATTACCTTTCCATTTTCCTCGGCCACAGTAAAGTCTCTGATAAATTCATACATCATCCCCCGCGGACGGGCAAGCATCAGACCTTGGGCGGCATAGTGGCTAATCAGGGCATGTATAGTTTCCACATCTTTTATTCTGGCTTTACGAAGGATCATCTGACCAAAACCTTTCCTGAGTATAGTAAATACATTATACCACCCTATCTTTATTAACTTCAATAAAAAAAGAGGAGCAACGGCTCCTCTTCCATATTATATGCGTCTTATCCTTTTAATCTGTGGGCTGTTCTCGTCCCCGTGAGCTGTCCCGCCGACAACTATCTCCGGGATGTGTATCGTTGGCTGGGCATCGGAGACTGGAACCCCTTGGCCATCTTTACCACAGGTTCCGATAGTATAACCCAGGTCGCTCCCGACCATGTCCACTATCTTAAGTACCTCGGGTCCGTTTCCGGTCAATGTAGCCCCCCGTACCGGGCCGGCCACCTGACCGTCCCTGATAAGATAGCCTTCTGCAACATCAAATACAAAGTCGCCATTAGTGGTATTGACCTGACCGCCGCCCATTTTTTTGATTAGCAGACCGTTTTTTACATGCCCTATTATTCTCTCCGGATTTTCCTTGCCTGAAGCTATATAGGTATTGGTCATCCTGGGAATAGGTTTATCCTGGTACGATTCACGTCTGCCATTTCCTGTGGAAGCCCTTTTTTCACGCATGGACGTTAACCGGTCATACATAAACTCCTGGAGCACTCCGTCCTTGATTAAGACGGTTTTTTGGGCGGGGCTCCCTTCGTCGTCAAAGCGAAACGAACCGTATCTACCAGAAATAGTAGCATCGTCAACCACTGTAATGAGGTCAGAAGCCACTTTTTCACCTTTCTGATGAGCATAGACCGATAACCTTTTTTGCACCAAATCGGCTTCAAGTCCATGGCCGCAGGCCTCATGAACCATGGTTCCACCGGCCTCGCCAGCCATTACTACGGCCATCTTACCGGCAGGAGCGGGCTGTGCTTCAAGCATTTTAACTGCCCTTCCGGCAGCCTCCCTGGCAACGTCCTCGGGAGTAAATTCCTTGAACAGTTCAAAACCGGCAAACCCTCCAACAGCGTTATAGCCTGTCTGGATAACCTCGTCTTGGGCCGCCACAGTATTTGCCATAAACCTGGTCCTAACCCGTTGATCCTGTACATAGTCCCCTTGAGTGTTGGCAATTACAACATTTTGAATTACATCCGCAATGCCCACACTAACCTGCTTAATACGTTTATCAAATTCCCGTGCCGTCCTGTTACCCCGGTTAACCAGCTCAACTTTGCTGTCAAGATCAACATTATCAGGCATTTCAGCAATCTTAAAATCCGTAGTCGGAGCCACCTCCCTCAGGTCGAAGGAGATATCACCACGTGAACCGGCGGCAGCGCTGCTTACGATTTTAGCAATCTGACTTAAACCTTCCCTGGATACATCGTTTGTATAAGCATAAGCAGTGGTATCATTAGATATAACTCTGATACCGCCTCCCACATCAATCCCGGAATTGATCCGTTCAATCTTGTCGGCTTCACAGGCAATTCCCACGGTCTTCTTTTCCTCAATGAAAATATCAGCGAAATCGCCGCCCTTGGCCGTGGCCAACTGCAATATTTCCTGAAGATCACCTTTCGATAACACCGGAACACCCCCAAATAGAAACATTTTCCGTTTTATTGTTTACCCTTCACCGGAAGAGTATGCATAAGCGGCTAGTGGCTAGCGAAACAGCCGGCTGCGGGCCTACGTTCAAAAAGAAAATATTAAGCCGCGGATGACGCGGATGAACGCGGATAAAAAGTGGAACAAAGAGACCAAAAGTTAAAAATGCTTTTTCCTACCACAAAGGGCACAAAGGTCACAAAGGGTGATTAGTAAAAAAACTGGTCTAAGACCACAAAGATGTCCATGCCTCTATCGCGGCACCAGCAGGAGAATGAAAAAATTTAACAATCTGTGTGAATGAATAGGGAAAAGAAAAATAACCAACCGCAGAGTTCGCAGAGGCGCAGAGAGGCCAGTGCTATGTTTGGTAGAAGGCCAAATTTAGCGTACTGTGGTATTAAATTCCTGACATTTCAGTCATTTAACTCTACTCACTCTCCCGCATCTGCTCGCTCAGTACTTCTTCCAGGACCGTTTCGGGGACATCGGAGACGATGCTGACCTTGCCGATCACTTCGGGCAGGACAAACCTGACCTTGCCGGCTAGGACTTTTTTATCGTGATACATGCTCTTTATTATATCTGAAGGTTCAAGGGCAGCAAATTTCACCGGCAGTTGGTAGAGCCTGATCAGACTGATAATCCGGTCGGCTTCCATAGGTGCCAGCATGCTCAGTTTTACAGCAGTTAAAGCTGCAGAAACCATTCCTATAGCCACTGCCTCACCGTGGACGTATTCTTTATATCCGGTCAGGGCTTCATAAGCATGACCAAAGGTGTGGCCGTAATTTAAAATCGCTCTCAGGCCCTGCTCTGTTTCGTCCTGTTCAACTACGCGGGCTTTAATCCTGCAGGAAGTGGCCACGACCTTGATTATCTCCTGGACTTTTAGTTCTTTCACGGCCAAATGGCAGTTTTCCAAAAACTGAAACAAGCCATAGTCCCATATGACTCCATACTTGATCACCTCGGCCATTCCTGCCTTAAACTCACGCTCGGGAAGGGTCCGCAGTGTATTGATATCGGAGAAAACCATTTTGGGCTGGTAAAACGCCCCGATTATATTTTTACCCCCAGGATGATTGACAGCCACTTTGCCCCCTACACTGCTGTCCACCTGGGCCAGAAGCGTTGTTGGGACCTGAATAAAGGGCACTCCCCTCATGTAAGTTGCTGCCACAAACCCAGCCAGGTCACCGATAACACCTCCACCCAGAGCCAATATTGTACAGCTCCGGTCAAGGCCGTTGGCAAAGGCCACATCATAAAGAAGGCCTGCCGAATCGAGAGTCTTGTATCCCTCACCGTCAGGAATCTCCCCGACGACCACTTCAAATCCCGCCTGTATCAGGCTTTCCATCACTATATTGCCATATAACGCCCGTACAGTAGGGTTGGTGACAACCATTATCTTCCGACCAGCACACACTTTTTTCACATATCCGCCGAGTTCAGTCAAAACATTCTCACCAATATAAATAGGATAACCTTTATCACCCAAATCCACCTGCACTGTTATGATGCCGCCATCCCAATGTGTCATCTGTGTAACTCCTCCAGCCTCTCCCGAAACCTCCTGACTACCTCTGCTGTGACATCATCGGAATCACGTGCCGAGGTTTCAACCGTGAAATCAGCACATTGATATAAAGGCTGTCTTTCCTGCAGCATCTTCGTAATGGTACCAAGGGGGTCTTCAGTTCGCAGCAGCGGTCTGGACTTATTCTGACTGATTCGCTGAAAAATTACATCCGGTGGTGCCGTTAGACAGATAATAATGCCGTTCCCTTTTAGCATTTCAATATTTTCAGGATCCAGGACAACACCTCCACCAGTTGCGATAACCTGGTTGCTTTCTTGTGTAACTCGCTTTATAGCGGCCTTTTCCTCCGACCTAAAACGAACCTCGCCGCATTTCTTAAATATCTGAGTAATGGTCATGCCGCATACCTGTTCGATTTCTTTATCAGTATCTGTAAATTTGAAACGCAGGCCCTTAGCCGCTTTTCTGCCGATAGTGGTTTTTCCTGTCCCCATAAATCCAATTAAAATCAAATTCATCGTTACACCTGCTTTACATATTCCATATATGATTGATAATTGCGCTGCATTTCAGCCAGACTGTCTCCACCAAATTTTTCTATTAGAGCTTTTCCTATTTCAAAAGCGACCGCAGCTTCTCCCACTACCGCCGCCGCCGGCACTGCACATACATCTGACCTCTCCACAGAAGCCTCGTAGGGCTGCTTGGTCAAGAGGTCCACACTTTGTAACGGTTTATAGAGGGTCGGTATCGGTTTCATGACAGCTCTCAACACTAGGGGCTCACCATTGGTAATGCCCCCTTCAAGCCCTCCGGCCCGGTTGGTCTTCCTGTAAAACTTTCTCTCGGTATCATAGAATAGTTCGTCGTGAACTTCCGAACCCGGCTGCTCACCGGCTATAAACCCGATGCCTATTTCTACCCCTTTGATGGCCTGGATGCTCATCAGCGCCTGGGCCAACCTGCCGTCAAGCTTACGGTCATAATGCACGTGACTTCCGAGCCCCATTGGCACACCGGTGACAATAATTTCGAAAATGCCGCCCAGGGAGTCCCCCTCTTTTTTAGCCCTGTCGATCTCCTCTTTCATCATCTGTTCGGCCTTGGGGTCAGCACACAAGAGTTCCGAGCGTTCGGTCCTACTCCGAATTTCCCCCGAAGAAAGCTGGCCAGCGGAAGACACTGTACTGCCAATTCTGGTAACATGGGCAGTTATTTCAATGCCAAACTGCTCTGCCAGAGCCCTGCCGACAGTCCCCACAGCCACTCTGGCAGCGGTCTCCCGGGCACTGGCCCTTTCAAGGATATTCCTGATATCCCGGTGGTTATATTTAACAGCCCCGGACAGATCGGCATGGCCGGGTCTCGGTTTACTCACCACACGTTCACCGATATGCGCATCTGTGCCTGAACACATTACTTCCGCCCAGTTACTCCAGTCCCGATTTTCGATGACCACGCAAATAGGGGCCCCAGTGGTCAGCCCCCCTCTCACACCGGCTGTTATCCGTGCTTTGTCTTTCTCAATTTGCATTCGCCCGCCCCGACCATATCCACTCTGTCGGCGCTCTAACTGGGCGCTTATATAATCCCCGGTCAGAGGAACACCGGCCGGCATTCCTTCAATAATACCGGTCAGCTCCGGGCCGTGGGATTCCCCTGCTGTTAAGCATCTCAGCACATTGACCACTCCTAATTATTGTTATTAATATTATGATGTTATTTCCAGAGCTTGTCAATGTTACTCCCGAGACAGGCATTGGTCAAAACGCATTAAATTGAACCGTAGAGAGAAAAAATAAGAAGCTGTCAAGCTTCTTCCTGTTCACAGACCTTCTTCACCTGTATCTTATCTTTTAAAAAACTGAACAAGCCCTTGCTTCTTTCAAGTACCAGCTGTTCTTCAATCTCACTTTTTTGTGTGCGGAGTTTCCTTACCTGTTCGGCCAGCTTTCGGCTCTCCTCGCGATAGTTCTGCTGTTCCTGCATAATGGCTGAAAACATAAACAACACTGTTGTCTTGAAGTTACTTTCTATGCCCAGGGCGCTGGTCAGAGTCATATCCATCATCATCCGGCGTTTAGCGCCTTTAATAGTATATAACTCCGTATAGAGCAGCTCCTTAATATGGCTCAGAGTCTCCAGGTCTCTTTGAGTAAAACGTTTATGCTGGCCGCGTTTTGCTTTATTGTTTAGCAGTTCGGCGAACTCCTTTTCCCAAAACCTGATAGTGCTTTGTTCAACCTGAAGAAATTCACTCACCTGCTGTAATGTTAGATTCTGTTCCATAATACCCCCCCGTTATCCGGTTGTGACATCACAAAAGTATTTCACTAAGCGGGGGTGGAAATCCTTCATAATTCCAATGGTTTTTTCCAACAATTACCAACATTTTTTGACATTCAGTCTATTGTTAAGGCCCCTTCCAGAGCTCGCCTCATTATATTCAGCGGCGGCTCAGTCCCGGTCCATAAGCCAAAGGCAATGGCACCCTGGTAGAGAAGCATCCCCATCCCGTTCAGGGTGGGCAAGCCATATGATCTTGCTTTCTGCAGCAGGAGTGTTTCCCTCGGGTTGTATACCAGGTCACAGACCAATGTACCTCTTGGGATGGCCTCAATTTCTACGGGAGGCATTTCATCGGTTTTGGGGTGCATGCCCATCGGAGTTGCATTTATAATTAGGTCCATGTTTTGCAGCACCTCAGCAATCTCCTGTGGGTCCCACTGGGATTCATTAATAACGGTTTCAGTGTTTTGGGTAATACTGTGCCTTAGACTTGCCACTTCATCAGGACAGGGTGTGGAAAAAACAATTTCTTTCGCTCCAGCGAGAGCAAGTTGGATCGACGCCGCTCTGGCCGCTCCCCCGGCCCCAAGGATAAGAATTCTTTTATCCTGAGGGGTTACCCCTCCCTCTTCCCCAAGGGAACGGACAAAACCCGCCGCATCTGTATTAAAACCTGTTAATACACCGTCCCTGTTAACAATAGTGTTTACCGCCCCGATTAGCCGGGCTTCCGGAGAAAGCTCATCCAGGAATTCCAAAACGGCGCTCTTATGAGGAATTGTCACATTTACCCCAGCCAGGCCCAGTGCCCTTATACCGGCAACCGCGCTGCCCAGGTGGTCTGGTCTCACAGCAAACGGGACATAAACGTAATCCAGGCCTGAGTGGGCAAACGCAGCGTTATGCATAGCAGGAGAAAATGAATGTTCCACAGGATAACCAAATATCCCAATGACTTTTGTTTTACCTGTAATACTGGCGCTCACAGTTAAATCCCCCTCTACATATGTTCAGTATCTACAATACCTTTTTTGACCAGCCTGGCCAGAAGGATTTTCTCAACAATCCTGACCAGCTTTGTCCCAACAAACTCTTTTTTGCTCATGGGTACCACCAGAACAGTGTATAACCCTAGCCGGTTGCCTCCCAAAATGTCTGTAAATAGTTGGTCCCCGACAACTGCCGTCTCTTCAGGTAAAGTATCGAGAATTTTGAGAGCCTTAAGAAACGGTTTCCGGCGGGGTTTGGCAGCCCTGCTTACCCATGGAACACCCAGGGGTTCCAGGAGGCCGGTTACCCGCTTATCCAGGGCATTAGAAACGATACACAGCCGCAGCCCCGATTCCCTGAAACTTTTGAGAAGTTCCTCGGTTTCAGGCCCAACATCCCCTGCGCGCCATGGAATTATAGTATTGTCAAGGTCAAGGATTAAACCGCGAATTCCCTTCTTCGTAAAGAAATCCGGACTAATTCCGACCAGTGATGAAACAAATGCTTTGGGATAAAGCTTACTGAGCAACCCTGCCACCTCTTATTCAATATAAAGCTATTATATCACAGCAGCAGCGGTTTTTAATAAAAATTGTCTAATACAGGCTTTTTTCGCCTTTTTCAAACCTGACATAAAAAGTGGTCCCTGTAGTGCAGGTATTAACAGAGATGTTAGCTCCGTGCCGGGCAGCAATACTATAACATACTGCCAACCCAAGGCCGGTTCCGTTCTCTTTAGTGCTAAAGAACGGAGTTCCTAATTTCTCCAGCATTCCTTGCTCGACACCCCGGCCTTCATCACTGATTGCCATAACGACATCCTCACCGTCAGTACAAGTTTTGATGGTCAGTGTACCATGGGAAGTCATAGCTTCAAGTCCGTTACGGGCCAAGTTTAATATCAGCTGACGAATCTCTTTGTCGTCTAAATACAAATCAGGAATTTCACAGAGTTCAAGTTTCACCTCGTTCTCCGTCATAGTCGCGTCAGCTATAATCAGAGGGTACATTGCCCTGATTACGGAGTTTAGATTATGTTGTTTGAGCTCTATTCTTTTGTTTTTGGCCATGGAGAGAAACACCGTAATAATTGAGTTGGCCCGGTCCAGTTCATCAATAATTATGTCAAAAAAGTCTTTGTATTGATCACAGTGCTCTTTGTTGCTAAGTAGTTGGATAAAACCTCGTGCGGTTGTCATCGGATTCCTAATCTCGTGTCCTATTGCAGCCGCCATTTCACCTACCAGGTTAAGTCGGTCCAATCGGGCTACTTCATTTTGCAAACGTTTCCGCTCAGTAATGTCGCGCACCATACCAATATGTCGGTTTTCGCCCAGTGTGGCTGCATGAATTTCAACTTCGACCGTGCTCCCGTCCTTCTTTAATAGTATAGCCTCTCCCATGGTTCTTCCGGCCCGCAATAGGTCCCTGAACTGAAACAGGGAACTTTTACTGTTTTGATGTTCAGAAGCCATCACGTCGCGAAAATTCTTGTCATTTAACTGTTTCTTGCTGTAGCCAAGCAGTAAACAACCGGCGGGATTTACTTCTATACATTGTCCACTGTCATCTACAACAAAGATAGCGTCGACAGACTGGTTTACATACGACCTAAACTTCGCTTCACTTTTCTTCAATTGTTCTTCCACCTGTTCACGTTCTGAGATATTATTACTCAGCCGTTGAAAAGTGTTGCTCACTTCTGCTTCGGCGCGGGTCACAATTCTTGCCGGCAGATTGTACAGAGCAATCCCTATAAAAACACCTAACAAAGTAAAGGCAATAAGTAATACTCCGGAATTGTAAATATGACCGTCATTTATTGTAATAGCCAAATAAAATGCGGGCATGGAAATAGAAACAATAATCCCAACAGCTATGGCCAATACAACCATTCTTTTTTTAATTGATGCGGCAAAATCCAGGTTAGAATCCATTGTTTATAACCCTCGCAATGATTAGAGTTTACTCCAACATTTTTTGACAATATACATTATAAGCAGAAACATATAAAATAGCGCAAAATATATGTCGACAGTTTCACAGGTATTTCTGTCGAAACAAGAAGAAAAGGCGTCTAATCGACGCCTTTTGCCAGACTGTTTACCGCTCATAAACATTAGTCACCCACGAACCGGGATGTACGGTTTGAGAGGGTACGGTTTTCTTAAATTGATGGTACAGGCTGCCGCGTGAAATCAGGGTTTCATTTGTGACCTTACTGTTAAACACCTGTTTCAACTTGCCAATTACATCTTCGTAATCAAAGAAACGACAGGAAAACAAATCCAGGTAAGCCTTCTGGGATTTCTCAAAGTAATGAAGGCTGATGTGGCTTTCTGCAATCATCGTCAAAATCGAAGTAACGTTTTCGCCGCCAACTACATTTTTTACTGTATATGGGCGCATTATGGGGGTCATCCCGATGTTAAAAGGCATCGTATCAAAGAGGCTGAAAAGTTCGTCCATAGTCCGGGGGCCGTTATAGTTATCAAAGTCAAGAAACAAATGCGGTCCGAAGTCTAATTCTTCATTGATCACAATCTTCTGCGGATAAGTCTCCTGCTTTTCCCTTTCCAACAGATACGAGGTAACTCTCTCCGCAGGGAAGGTCTCCTTGATTATATTTTCAACTTTATGGGCGTCAAAGGGTTCGGTTGAAACCATATCTACGTAGTAGGCTTCGCGAAAGGAAAAAGTGTGGATAGTAAAGTGTCCACCTGCTAAAAATACAAATGCGCTGATGCCGCAATCTTCCGGGATAACGCCATTGTAATATGGTAAAATATACGGCGGCATTACTGTCTTTAAACCTAACTTCAAAGGTAATTCCTCGAGGAATTCGTGGACAAGTGTAATGTCGTCTAAACGAGAACGGTAGCCATTAAAGGCATCCATTACAAAATGGTTCATTCCCATCACCTTCCCCTCATTATTTCTAAAAACGCATCAAAATTGCATCAACATCGCCCGTAATACAAAAAGAAAAAAGCCCAAGAGGCGATGATTTTCCTCCTGGCTTTTGTCCCTCTTTAAACAGCAATATCATAGTATATTACCCTGCGAATTTTGTCAAGAGAAAATCAAGGACGGCATTCTCCTGCGCCTATAACTCAAATTTCCCGGCACGGTAGGCATTAATGTATTTCTCGCAGTATTCATCCCGACCGGCCAAATTTTCGGCAGCGACCAGACTGGCCATCATCTGCTTGTCAAGAGGATTGATAATCAGGCCGTCCAATCCTTTGGCAATAGCCATAATGGCAAAAGACATATTCAGTAATTTCCGGTTAGGTAGACCATAAGAAATATTAGAGAGACCACACATGGTGTGAATACCAGGGTAGCCGGTCATGATTCCTTCAATAGCAGCCAGAAACTCCACACCAAAGGACTGATTGGTAGAAATAGGCTGGACCAGGGGATCAATAAAAATGTTTTCCAGCTTAACATTGTTCTTGACCAGGCCATTAATCAACTGGTCTGCAATTTTCAGGCGGTTTTCTTTGGTCTCTGGCATACCTTCATCGCTCATGCACAGAGCAACAACTTTCAGGTCTGTGCCGGCAATAATTGGGAGCAGTGCATCATAGCGCTCTTTTTCCAGGGAAATGGAGTTAATCATGGCAGTGCCTTTATGAACCTTGAGAGCCCGGGTGAGTACTTGGGGGTCAGGGCTATCCAGGGAGCAAACCGCATTAGTGTTCTCCTGAATCAACTTTACCATCCACTCTACATAGTCGCCTTCTTTATCGATAAAGATTCCGGCATTTACGTCGATATAATCCGCTCCGGCTTCCAGCTGATCCCTGGCAACCTGCAGTATATAGTTGGCATCCTGAGCCTTAATAGCTGCTCCAACCACCTTACGGCTAGCATTAATTAGTTCACCGACAACAATCATTTATTTTCCCCCTGCTAAACTTTTAGTTAGACGCTATCAATGCATTGGCGATTTCAACCGCACTTGCTGCATCTGCAGCGTAAGCGTCAGCTCCGATCTGATCACAAAATTCCTGAGTTACCGGAGCGCCACCAATAATAATTTTGGGCCGTGACTCAAGAGTGAGTAAGGTTGCAACGGTATTTTTCATTTGCAGCATCGTAGTAGTAAGCAAAGCTGATACTCCCACAATTTGGGGCTTATATTGCTCAATTGCTTCGACAAATTTTTGTGTAGCAACATTAATACCCAGATCAATCACCTTATAGCCAGAACCTTCAAGCATCATAATGACCATGTTTTTACCTATATCATGCAGGTCACCTTGAACTGTCCCGATAAGAATAGTACCCTTTTCCCGTATATCAGAAGTCACAATTTGAGGTTTGATTACATCCATCCCTGCGTGCATAGCTCTGGCGCTCTTAAGAACTTCGGGGATGAAAATTTCATTGTTTTTAAACCTGGGGCCAATTATGTTCATCGCCCCGATAAGTCCTTCCTCAAGAACCTGGGAAGCACTAAAGCCTTCTACAATGGCTTCTTGAGACAATTCTTTAGCTTTTTCTGCGTCACCAGCAATAACAGCATCTCTTAGTTCTGCTAGAACGTTCATGTTCTCCCTCCCGATTTTGATTTGATATTTTACAACTTGAGTCCATTGGGACTGATAATCTATTTTCTCGGTTTATCGATAACTTGATAAATAACTACAATTACAATTAGCAAAAATCCTTTAAGGACTTGCTCCATGTAAGTACCAACACCGGACAAAGTTAAAATGTTCAATAATAATTGAAAGGTCAAAGCTCCCAAAATTGTGCCGATAATAGTTCCTTTTCCGCCAATAAGAGAAGTCCCGCCCAGAACTGCCACAGCAATTGCGGACAGCTCAAAACCCACGCCCTGGATGGGAGTTATCCTGTTGGTCTGGCTGCTTAACAGAGGCCCCGCCAAAGCAGCTGTCAAACCAGACACCGCATAAGCAATAACCTTAATTTTGTTAGTATTAATCCCAGAAATCCATGCTGCTCTTTTGTTTGCACCGGTAAAGTAGATTTCCTTTCCGGTTTTTGTAAACTTCAATAATAGTGAGAGTACAATTCCCACAAAAAGAAATATAATTACGGGAACCGGTATACCTGCGACGTACCCTCGACCTAACCATAAGTAGAAAGGTGAATCATATAGAAATATAGATTGTCCTCTGGTGGCGACGTTTGCAAGTCCGCCAAATACTGACATAGTACCCAAGGTTACCATTAACGAGTTAATCTTTAACTTAGTCACAAACACTCCATTAATGATTCCAAGGACTATGCCTGTAAGGCATGTTACTACCAAGGCCGGTACCGATCCATATCCAACCATTAGCCCGCCTGTTACAAGAGTTAGCGACATGATGGAACCGATGGATAAATCAATCTCCCCGACCAGCAAAACAACTGTTGATCCAATGGCCGCTAAACCCACTATTGAAGCTAATCTTAATACATTTAACAAATTACCTTTTTGCACGAGAGAAGGAACAAAAATACTGCCAATAATCATTACCAATGCCAAAATGATGAACAAAATAAAGGTATGATTTTTTAAGATAGCTTTCCTTAAATTATCTTTGTTCGTTTCATTGGCAATCACCATCTCTTCCACGTTATAACCCCTTTCCCGCTAACCAATCTTAAGACATATAAATGCAATAGGTTAATTATGGTGTGCTGAATGAATTATATTAAGGATGTCTTCCTCATTAAATTCTTTTGTGTTTCGATGTACTGTGGAAACAATTCTACCACTTATAACGATTAAAATCTTATCACATATAGTTAATAATTCTCTTATTTCCGGAGATGCTACTAATAAACTCTTACCGTTATTTTTTTCATTAATCAGGAGTTTATATATTTCATTTTTCGCTTTTACGTCAACACCTCTGGTAGGTTCGTCAACAAGAATTATATCTAGATTTTTTAAGAGCCATTTGGCAATGACAATCTTTTGCTGATTACCTCCGGATAAATTTTGTACAAACTGATTTATTGAAGGCGTTTTAATAGATAAAGCCTGAACATATTTTTCTGCATTATGCTTTAATAATTTAGTTTCTATAAGTCTAAATTTATTTAATAAATACTTAAGAGAGCTTACAGTAATATTCTCTTTTACATCAAGAGTTAAGGCCAGGCCTTCCTTTTGTCTGTCATTGGTAACCATACCTATTCCAGACTCTATTCCATCCTTGGGATTCTTGAATTTAACTCGTTTGCCTTTGACATACATTTCGCCGTCATCAAAGGTGATGATTCCCTGAAGCGATTGAAATAACTCGGTAATTCCAGAGCCTTTCAGTCCGGCAAAGCCAACAATTTCTCCTTTATGGAGTGTAAAATTTATATCCTCGTATAACCCCAGCTTGGAAAGGCTTACCAGCTTCAAAACTTCTTCTCTCTGCTCAGATTCCGGCGCTTTTTCGCCCGCCTCCAGGTCTTCATTAAGGATTACACCCAGCATTAAAGCTATGACCTCTTTTTCCGACAACTTCTCTGTCGGAATCAGCTCACCAACGTTTTTGCCATCTCTAAATACCATGATAGAGTCAGAAATCTCAATTATTTCCTGGAGTTTGTGTCCGATAAAAATAATCCCCATCCCATTAGCTTTCAGGTCCTTAATAATTTTAAACAGATGGTCAACCTCGACCTTATTCAGCGGAGCAGTTACTTCATCAAGGATCAAGATTCTTGGCTTAAGTAACATGGCCTTGGCAATTACCACAACTTCTTTTTCTACTAACGTTAACTCTTCAACTTTTTTATCAACGTCAATTTGAAAGCCAAGGAATTCCAGTACCTTCTCACTCTCTTGTTTCATCTTATTTATGTCTAAAACAAACCCGCTTCTGGTAATTTCTTTATTCAGAAAAATATTTTCCACAACTGTCATGTTAGGCACCAAAGTAGGTTCCTGATGCACAATGCCAATACCAAGTTGTTCTGCCACTTTCGGGTCTGAGATAGTTACATTTTTACCTTCAATAAAAATTTCACCTTGATTAGGAGGATATATACCTGCAATAATGCTTGATAACGTGGACTTACCCGCCCCGTTAGTCCCTACCAAAGATACAATTTTCCCCTTCTCTAGGGTAAAGTCCACGCCTTTTAAGGCTTTGACTCCAGGAAATTCTTTATGAATGTTTTTTAGAAATAACAAAGGCTCCTGCATTATATCCTTCACCTTCCTTGTAGACCCTGGATAACTATGTCGTTTTTCTGCGGGAAAAAGCATGCTGAGATGCAGCGCCAATTATGATCAAACCAATAATAATCGTTTTATACCAGGCTATTAAACCTACCAGTGACAATATGTTTAACATAATAACCAATATAGCGCTGGCTACAATTGTACCGAAGATCTTACCCCTGCCGCCTTCCAAGGTTATCCCACCAATAACTGCGATTGCTATGGATATTAGTTCATAACCACTTCCTTGAATTGTTTCCACCGATTCTAATCGAGAACTATATACCAGTGCAGAAATACCCGCACATAATCCGCTTAATCCAAAAGCCATAACCTTCCAGAAGTTTGTGTTAATACCAGAATATATGGCCGCCTTTTCATTGCCTCCTGTGGAATAAATCCGATGACCAACTTTCGTATATTTTAGAACTAGAATAATCAAAATCCCTACAACTAAAAACAATATAAAATTTACTGGAATGCTGGCAAACTTACTGCTTCCTAACCATTTTGCTCCATCCAAATTGGTCAGGTAAAGAGAATACCCTTTCGACAGGATATAGGACATACCACTAAGAACATACAACATGCCCAATGTAACAATTAATGAAGGGACTTGAGCCTTTACCCTAATAACTCCGTTCAGCACTCCGATCAAAGTACTGATAAAAAGCACCAGCACAATAATAAGGGCAAGCCCGTCTACTACGTAATTACCACCCACGATTATTTCAGTCCCGGAGAATGCCAAGATCTCTTTAGTTAGTGCTATGGCGGCTATCGGTCCAAAGGCCATTATTGCACCTACTGATAAATCAATTTCCTTAACAAGCATTACTAAAGACTGTCCGATAGCCAGCAGCCCAAAAATTGTCAAATTGATAAGTATACTATGAATATTGTTTTTACCAAAAAATACCGGTGAAAGAATTCCGCCCATTATTAACTCTAAAAGCAAGATAATGATAAGCATATTATCTTTAATAAATTTTACTGAAATTATAGAACCTCTATTTAATAATGCAGTATCACTAACCATCTTGATTCTCCTTAAGTAAACAGGATTTAGTATATCAAGGCCGGTAGTCCGATAATCTCTCTCTGCAGACTTAATAGCCTGCAGAGAGAGAATCGGCATTGGTAAATGTCTATTTCAGCGCCGGTCCAAAAGTATACTCATACCATTGATCAGGTGTTTGTGTCTGCATTCCGAAGATAACATCACCTTTTTGAGTAACCATTGGAATATTTGGTGTAATTACATCTTGAGGCATTTCAGCTGATTTGGTGACAATATTAAGGAGTACACGCATACCAATATCTGCGATCAGCGGAGTGTAAGGAGTATTAACTTCAAACAGTCCATCCTTAACCTGAGTCACTGCTTCCTTGGAATCGTCAATGCTTAGGAACATTATCTTCTTACCATCTTCTCGGCTGTCAAGCCTATTGGCCATCTTGGTTGCCTCTAATGCGGCAAGTGCCTCATGGTCACCTGTTCCAAAGAAAATGTCAATCTCAGGATACGCTTGAAGCGCTGATTGTGCGTTAGTAAATGCTTCTTCTCTACTATCTGTGTCATGAAACGACTGAAGTATCTCGATACCTGGGAAATAGCTTAGTACTTTTAAGAAGTGACCGGTTCTTACTGCATCAGCAGTACTACCTAATGGTTTCCGAAGCATTACTACTTTAGCATCTAAGCTCCCCTCCTGTGCCAATTGCCATATGGCGTACATACCAGCTTGGGCTCCATTGGCAGGAAAGTTACCGGTAATTCTAGCTGTAATTTCTTTCGAACCAGCCGTTCTGTCGACACTTACTACTGGAATACCTGCTTCTAAAGCTCTATCAACCGGCGGTCCTGTAGGAGCCTCCACCATCGGCCAAACAAGTATACCGTCTACTTGCTGGGCTATAAATGAGTCCATTAGTGACGCCCACTTATTGTTATCAAATTCTGCATCTTGAACATTCACCTTAACATTCGAGTGCCTATCAGCTTCCCATTTTGCAGCATCGGCCCAGTTAATCAACCAGGGATGGCTAAATCCATGGAACACAACTCCAATGTTATATGTCTTATTAGGATCTCCAACCGTTCCTTCAGGAAGAGGTATATAATCGGTAAAGGCTAGTTTTAAGTTATTAT
>Ga0209347_1003540_pt1 | contig 17901 bp, 14 predicted proteins | sample AutmiccommuBRH23_FD_187382 | JGI IMG/M metagenome (GOLD analysis project Ga0209347, IMG submission 187382) | Deep subsurface microbial communities from Mt. Terri, Switzerland - Autotrophic microbial communities BRH/23 (SPAdes) (version 2) | ecosystem: Environmental > Aquatic > Deep subsurface >...
GCGCGGTCAGGGTAAAGCCCGCGCCGATCCCGACCAGCACCAGCCGCAGCGGCACCAGCCCCTCGCGCGTCAGCGCCAGCAGCGCCACGGCGACCGCCGTCCCCGCGCCCCCCGCCGCCGCGCCAAGCGTCACCGACAGCCCGGCGCCCAACCCCGCCACCGCCAGCGCGCCAAGGCCCGCGCCGGCGGTGAATCCCATCACATCGGGCGCTGCCAGCGGATTGCGCAGCACCGACTGGAAGATCGCGCCCGACATCCCAAGCGCCGCCCCCGCCAGCGCGCCGGTCACAACCCGCGGGCCCCGCAATACCCGCAAGGTGAAGCCGCCGGGCCCCTCGCCAGTCAGCAGCCCCCGCCACAGGTCGGCCGGCCCCAGCAGCACCTCGCCCACCGCCAGCCCCAGCAGGCAGGCGAGCAGCAGCGCCGTGGCCAGCAGGAAAAGCCCGCGGCTCATGCCGGGGCCCCCAGCCGCATCCGCCGGGCGATGAGGATGAACACCGGCCCACCCAGCAGCGCCGTCATCACCCCCACCCGCACCTCGCCCGGGGGCAGCGCCACGCGCCCGGCGACATCGGCCAGCAGCAGCACCAGCGGGCCGATCAGCCCGGCGGCCAGCAGCATCGGCCGCACCCCCGGCCCGACCAGCGCCCGGCCCAGATGCGGCGCCATCAGCCCCAGAAAGGCCACCGGCCCGGCCAGCGAGACCGCCGCCCCGCACAGCGCCGTCACCGCCGCCAGCGTGCCGGCCCGCACCCAGCCGGTGCGCGCGCCAAGGCTGCGCGCCGCCTCTTCCCCCAGGGCCAGCGCATCCAAAGCCGCGCCAAGCGCCAGCGCCAGAAGGCCGCCCGCCAGCGCCACCATCGCCATCGCCGCCAGCGGGCGCGATCCCGCATCCGCCAGCGAGCCGACCACCCAGAACCGCCAGACCTCCAGCGCCTCGGTCCGCATCAGCACCAGCGCGCCGACCAGCGACATCAGCAGCGCGGTCAGCGCCGCGCCCGCCAGCGTCAGCCGCACCGGCCCCGCGCCGCCGCGCCCGGCGCCGCCAAGCACGAACACGGCCGCCGCCGCCAGGGCCGCCCCCGGAAAGGCCAGCGCCGACAGCGCCGCGCTGTCACTGACCCCAAGCACGAACGCCCCCAGCACCACCGCGAAACTGGCCCCGGCATTCACCCCCAGCAGCCCCGGCTCGGCCAGCGGGTTGCGCGTCACCGCCTGCATCAGCACCCCCGCCATCCCAAGCGCCGCACCTGCGACCAGGCCGGCCGCCAGCCGCGGCAGCCGCAACTGCCGCAACACCACATGCGCCGGATCGGCGGCATCGGGCTGAACCAGCGCCGCCCAGACCTGCGCGGGCGCCAGCGGCCGGGTGCCGACGATCAGCGCCAGCAGCGCTGCACCCGCCAGCGCAATGGCCAGCGCAGCGAGGGTCAGGGCGGTGCGTGTGCGGATGCCGGTCACGGTGCGGCGGCCCTGGCCCTGCTCACGGCGCCAGCCCTGCGGCGACCGCCGAGGGCACCGGCGTTGCCGGATCGCCATCGGCGGCGGCGGCCAGCTCCGGCTCCAGCCGGTCCAGCGCATAGGGCAGGCTGGACAGGCTGGCATGGCTCATCGCGGCGGCGAGCATCGGGTCCGCCCAGATCTCGCGGCCCTCGGCATGGCCGCGCAGGGTGCGGCGCAGGGGCAGGGCGGCCAGAGCCGACGCATCGCCGCTGTCCCCCATCCAGACCAGCACGCCGGCTTCCAGTGGCGCCAGATCCTCGGGCGAGAGCGGGGTGAAGAAGCGGTCCGGCCCGGCCAGCGCGGCAACCCGCGGCGGCGGGGCGAAGCCCAGATCGATCAGCAGATTGGCTCGCGTATCGCCCGGCAGGAACGCCCCCGGCTCCCCGGCCCAGAGATAGGCCACCGCCGCGCTCTGCCCCTGCCAGCCGGAATGCGCCGCCCGCATCGCCGCCATCCGCGCCCGGATGCCGCCCACGGCCGCCTCGGCCTCGGCCAGGTGCCCGGTGGCACGGCCAAGGGTCAGGGCATGGACGTCCCAGGGCGTGTTGAAGCCGCCATGCTCCGCTTCGGAGGCGATGGTGGGCGCGATCTGCGACAGCACCGCATACTCCTCGGCAGAGATGCCCGAGGCCACGGCGAGGATCAGGTCGGGCTGCAAGGCCGCCACCTGCTCCATCGACACCTCGCCGCGCAGCACCAGCGGGCGCGCCTCGCCGAGATCGGCCTCGGCCCAGGGCCAGACGCCATGCGGCCTATCGCCGAACCAGTGCCGGATCGCGACCGGCACCACGCCGATGGCCAGCAGGTTGTCATGGCCGATATAGCCGAGCGACACCACGCGCCCCGGTTGCCCGGCCACCACCGTCTCGCCGAACATGTGGGAAAAGGTCTGCGGAAACTCCTGCGCGGTGGCGGTCACGGGCAGCAGCAGCAAGGCCACAAGGCGCAGAAGGGCAGGGAGGGGCGGGCAGGCGGGCATCGGGCTCTCCGAAAACAGGAAAGCGCGCTGGCATCTGGCTTGCACGCGGGAACCTGGCCCTTCTTCCGCCCCCGGGACGTGCTGTCAAGGGCCAGGTCCTGGTGGCGGGTTGCAGGCGGAGGTCGCCAGGCCCCGCCGTCCTTGCTCAGCGCCCCCCAAGGGGCGCCTGGTGCGTCAAGCGCTTCCCATCACCACATCAACGGTTCCGCCAGCGGCTGGTCCGTCGCCTCGTCGCCATCGCGCAGCGTGAAGGACAACCAGATCGGTTTGCCGCTACCTGAGACGGCCTCAGCCGCTGCCTCGGCCTCCTCAAGACTGCTCTGGGTTTCCGCCAGCCACAGGTCGACATGCGGCGCGAGGCCGGCGACCAGCGGGGCCAGCAGCGCCGCCGCCTGATCCGCGCGGAAGAGGTCGGGGCGGTAGGAGCCGAAGAGCGCCGGCAAGGACCCGGCCACCTGCACGCCGGTGCCGGTAGGCCGCCTCGCGCGCAAGACGCCCGGCCAGCGCTGCCAGGCGTTCCGCATCGGCGGCGAACCGGGCCTGGCCGATGTGGAACGGCACCAGCGCATAGCTGTTGGTGGTGATGACCGTGGCCCCCGCCGCCACGAACCGCTCATGCGCGGCGCGCACCGTCTCGGGCGCCTCCATCAGCGCCAGCGCCGACCATTCAGGCTGGCGGAAGGGGGCGCCGCCGCGGATGATCCGGCAGGCCGGGATATGCCGTCCAGCCCGGCAAGTAGGTGTCGATCTTCATCTTCTGGTACAACCGCCCAAGACTTCGTCGTATCTCGTCTTGAAGATTGACTGTCGATTGTCGATCCTTGACATCGGTCCCTCGCAACGTGCCCTGGAGAGGCCGGTTCCTGCAAGGCTCATTCGAAGGACGCATCATGGCGCAAACGCTCGTCAACGATCCGGGGCCGGAAATCGCCGCCCTCATCCAGTCGGTCGAGGCGCGCCTCATCGAGATCCGCCGCGATATCCACGCCCATCCCGAGATCGGGTTCGAGACGCACCGCACCGCCTCCAGCGTCCTGCGCGAGCTGGAAGCGATTGGTCTGTCGCCGAGAGCCGGGGTCGGCCGGACCGGCGTGGTGGCCGAGATCAAGGGCGCCGCGCCCGGCCCCTGCCTGATCCTGCGCGCCGACATGGACGCGCTGCCGATCCACGAGATGACCGGGCTGCCCTTCGCCTCCACCATCCCCGGCAAGATGCATGCCTGCGGGCATGACCTGCACACCGCGGCACTGATCGGTGCAGCCTCGGCGCTGAAGGAACTCGCCCCCCGGCTGCGCGGGACTGTGCGGCTGGTGTTCCAGCCGGCCGAAGAGACGCAGGACAGCGGCGCCGCCGCGATGGTCGCGGACGGGGCCGCCGACGGGGCCGACATGGCGATTGCCTTCCACAACCGCCCGGAAATCCCGGCGGGTCAGGTCGCGCTGAACCGCGGCGCCAGCACCGCCTCCAGCGACGAATTCCGCGTGGTGATGCACGGCAAGTCCGGCCATGCCGCGCGCCCCCATGCCGCCGCCGACCCCATCGTCGCCGCGGCCTATGCCATCGCGCAGCTGCAGACCGTGATCTCGCGCGAGATGGACCCGGCGATGTCGGCGGTGCTGACCGTCGGCCATATCATCGGCGGGGCCACGCAGAACATCATCCCCGACAGCTGCATGTTCGAGGGCACCGTGCGCGCCCGCACCCCCGCCTCGCGCGACCGGGCCGAGGCCTCGCTGCGCCGGATCTGCGAGGGCGTCGCCCTTGCGCAGAACCTGCGCGCCGAGGTCGAGTATGTCCGCGGCGCGCCGATGTTGCTCAACGATGACCGGCTGGTCGATCTGGCGGCGACTGTTCTGGCCGCGCAGTTCGGCGCCGCGCCCGACGTGCAGCAGGGCAGCAGCTTCGGGGCCGAGGACTTTTCGTTCTTCTCGGAACGGATGCCCTCGATCCAGATCCATGTCGGATCGGGCCAGCCGGGGCGCGACGACCGCGTCCACAACTCCGACTATCAGCCGGATGAGGCCTGCATCGCGCAAAGTGCGGTGGCGCTGACCCGCATGGCCGTCGAACTCCTGTCCTGACCATCCTGACCATCCTGACCATCCTGACCATCCTGACCCAGAGGCCCTCCCATACCCTGACCAGAAGAACCTTCGTCTCGACCCTCACTGCCGGCACCGGGCTCCTGGCCGTGCCGGGCCTGCTGCGTGCGCAGGCCCGCACCCGCCGCTTTGTCACCGAAGGCGCCTTCCCTCCGTTCAACCAAGAAGCTTGCCGCATTGGTCGACGGCGATGCCATGCTCGCGCGAAAAGCGCAGCGTCTGCGCCAGCCCCTCGCGGCAAAAGCGGGCCTTGAGACTGCCGGGGGCGTAATGGATCCCGGCATGGATCACCCCCGAATTGCGCCCGGTCTGGTGGAGCGCAAGGGCGCGCTCCTTTTTCAGAACGCGGAGGGACATGCCGGGCCAGGTGCGGCCGATGTCCAGCGCCGTGGCGATCCCGACGATGCCGCCGCCGATGATGGTCAGGTCTGTCATGTGCAGCCTCACAGGTGCATGGGGACGTTAGGCGCCCCCCGGGAGGTCTTGTCCGGCCATGGGCTTGGCGCGCTGCGTGCCGCTCTCTGCTCCTGGCGCAGGCGGAGCACGTCGGGATGCGTCAAGGCGTAGCTCCGCAACCGGTCCAGCGCACGCGAAATGGACGCCCCTGCATCTGCGCCCGCACCGAGCCTTTCGCGGCAAGGGGGTGACCCGGAGGCGATGCCGAAGGACCGCCTCGCGCAAGCCGCGGGACCATGCGGCAGGGCCGGTGAAGTTTGTTCTTCAGGCGCGGGGCCGCTCGGCCTATCGTGGCGAACGCCGATCCGGGCACACCGATCCGATCCGGGCACGGGGAACGCGCGCGCCCTCAAGGCCGCCGCAACAGGGAGTCCCAGCCGCGTGGAGCCATTGATGAACCGCCGCGCCCTTCTTGCGGGTGCCCTCGCCGCCGGCCTTGCGGGCCCGGCCCGTGCCGGGCCCGTGTTCCGCATGGGCCTGACCCCGGTGTTCCTCGACAACGATGCCGCCGTCGTCGACGGGTTGCGCGAGGCCCTCTCCCGCGGGATGGGCCGGCAGATAGAGCTGGTGCAGCGGCGCACCTATCAGGAGATCACCGGCCTTCTGCTGGAACGCTCCGTCGATGCGGCCTGGCTGTGCGGCTATCCCTACCTGCAACATGCCGATGCGCTGGGGCTGGTCGCGGTGCCCTCGTGGCGCGGCGGGCCGCGCTATCAGTCCTATCTGATCGTGGCGGCCGGCGATCCGGCCACGGGCCTGCCCGACCTGCGCGGCGGCACCCACGCCTTCTCGGACCCCGATTCCAACTCGGGCTATCTGGTCACCGCCTCCGACCTGCGCCGGGCGGGGGAACGGGCCGAGACCTTCTTCAGCCGCGCGATCTTCACCTATGGGCACCGCAACGTGGTGCGCGCGGTCGCCGACGGGCTGGTGCGCTCGGGCAGCGTCGATGGCTATGTCTGGGAATCTCTGGCGACCATCGAACCGGGCCTGACCGCGCGCACCAAGGTGATCGCCCGCTCCGAATGGCTGGGGTTCCCGCCGATCTGCGCGCGGCGCGACAGCACCGGGTCCGAGCCGGTTCAGGCCCTGCGCCGGGCGCTTCTGGGCATGGGCGACACGGCCGAGGGGCGGCAGGCGCTTGCCGCCCTGCAGATCGACGGGTTTCAGCCCGCGTCCGACGCGCTCTTCGACGGCATCGCCGCCCGCATGCGCGATCTGGAGGCCTGAGCGATGCAGGCGCTTGGCCGGCTTCCCCTGTCGCTCAAGCTGCCGCTGCTGGCGGCGGCGATGATGGTGCTGGTCGGCGCGGTCGCCTCGCAGCAGGTGCTGCGCGCGCTGGCGCAGGTGCAGGACGCGCGGGTGCAGGAGCTGGCCCAGATGCATGTCGAGGGGCTGTCGGTGGCGCTTGGCCCGCTGGTGCTGCGCCGCGATGTCTGGGAGGTGTATGACACGCTCGACCGCGCCTCGCAGGGCGGCGAGGGGCGGCGGATGATCCTGACCGCGGTGGCGGATGACACGGGCCGCGTGCTGGCCGCGACCGATCCGGGAAGGGTGCCGATGGACAGCGCCATCGCCGATCTGGCCCAGGGCGCGGCGGCGCTGGAGGATCTGTCGGTGGGCGGGGCGGATCCGGTCCTGCGGCTGCTGGCGCCGCTGATCTACCAGGGCCGCATGGTGGGCCAGATCGTGACCGAGCTTGACGTGTCGGACCTGCTGACCGAACGGCGGCGGGCGCTGATGCTGCTGGTCCTTGGCAATGCGGTCGCCATCGGCGTGCTGGCGATGGCGGGCTATGCCGCGATGCGCCAGATGCTGCGGCCCGTCTCCACGCTGGCGCGGCAGATGACGCGGACGGAAGGCAAACCCCACCCGATCCCCGCCGCCGAAATCCCGCACGGCGATGGCGAGCTGGCCCGCCTTGCCCGCACCTACAACGCCATGGTGGGCGCCGTCGCAGCCAAGGCCGAGGCCGAGAAGCGGCTGGCAGAGCGCGAGCGCTTCGTGGCGCTTGGCCGCCTCTCCTCCTCGCTGGCGCATGAGATCAACAACCCTCTGGGCGGCCTGCTGAACGCCGCCGATACCATCCGCACCTTCTCGGACCGGCCCGAGGTGGTGCGCCAGTCTGCCGACCTGCTGGATCGCGGCCTGCGCCATCTGCGCGACGTGACCCGCGCCTCGCTGGACCAGAACCGCATGGACATGGAGCATAGGCCGCTGAGCGCCGAGGATTTCGCCGACCTCAAGCTGCTGATCCAGCCCGAGCTGTCGCGGCAGGCGCAGGGGATGGACTGGTCGGTTGAGCTGCCGGACATTCCGCCCGGGCTGGCTGCGGGGCCGGTGCGGCAGATCGCGCTGAACCTGCTGCTCAACGCCTCTGCCGCCGCCGGGCGCGAGGGCCGGGTCGGGTTGGATGCCGCGCAGCGGGGCACGGGCCTTGCCATCGCTATCAGCGACACTGGGGCAGGGATGCCGCAAGCCGCGCTGGACCGGCTGCTGACCGATGCGCCGCTCTCCCCGGGCGGCGGGGTCGGGCTGCGGCTGGTGCGGGACCTGACGCTCGGCCTTGGCGGGCGCATCGGGCATGAGCGCGCGGGCGGCGTGACCCGCATCACCGTCAGTTTCCCGGGGGCGCCCGATGCTGAAGGGTAGCCGCATCGTGCTGGTCGAGGATGACGAGATCATGGGCGCCTCGCTGCTGCAACGGCTGGAGCTGGAGGGGGCGCATGTGCTGTGGCTCAAGCAGATGGGGCGCGCGCTTGGCGCGATCCGCACCCCCAGCCAGCCCATTGATGCCGTCATCTGCGATATCGGCCTGCCGGATGGATCGGGGGAGGAACTGTTCGCCACGCTTGCCCGCAGCGGCACGCCGCCGCCGTTCCTGTTCATCACCGGGCAGGGCGGCATCGGGCAGGCGGTGCGGCTGATCAAGTCTGGCGCTGCGGATTACGTGACCAAGCCCTTCGACATGTCGGTGTTTCTGGAACGCCTCGGCCTGCTGATCCAGCCGCGCGCCGACATGGGATTCCCGCCGCTGATCGGCGTGTCGGCCGCCGCGGCCCGGGTCGAGGCGCTGATCGCCCGCGCCGCGCAGCACGCGCAGCCGGTGCTGATCCGCGGCGGCCCCGGCACCGGCAAGGACCTGATCGCGCGGCGCATCCATGACCTGTCCGACCGGCGGGCGGCGCCGTTCGTGGCGGTCAACCTGCCGCGAGAGGAGGATGCGGGGCAGGCCTTGCGGGGCGCGGTGGCGCTGGTGGGGGAGGGAACGCTTTTCATCAACGCCATCAGCCTGTTGGAGGGCGATGTTCAAGTGGCGCTGCTCCGCGCCCTCGATCACGGCTTCGATGGCCGCCTGATCACCGCCTGCGGCACTGCTCTTGAGGGCCTGATCGCCGAGCGCCGCTTCAGCCCCGAGCTGTTCTACCGGCTGGCGCAGATGGAGATCCCGGTGCCGCCGCTGGGGGCGCGGCCCGACGATGCCGTCTGGCTGCTGCAACAGCTGTTCCGCAAGCTGGCCCCGACCTATGCCCCGGCGCTGGAGGGGATCAGCGCGCTGTGCGAGACGGCGGCGCGGGGCCATGACTGGCCCGGCGGCGGGCGTGAGGTGCGGGCGCGGCTGGTGCGCGGGCTGGGAATGGCGGCGGGGCCGATGCTGCAACCCTCCGACCTCTTCCCCGAACACCTTGCCCGGCCCGACGCGATGATGTCGCTGGCCGAGGCGCGCGAGGCGGCGGAGAAGGCGCAGATCATCGCCGCCCTGGACCGGACCGAGGGCCAGATCGGCGAGGCGGCGAAGCTGCTGCGCATCGCCCGCACCACGCTGTGGGAGAAGATGCAGAAGTTCGACCTGTCCTGACGTGCCGGATCGTGTTCGGATTTCCGAACACCGGATTTTCGTAAGCAATATCATGAGTTAGCCGCATCGCGGCAAGCGGCGGCGGCCCGTCGATCGGCTGGGCCGCTTCGATTACCCTCTCCGCCAGATATCACTTGATGAGCCAGGGGAGGGTTCCAGCAATGAAGTGCAACCGATTGGTCGACACCGGACGTCGACAATTCCTGAGGGGCAGCCTGATGGCGACCGCGGGCGCCGCGGTCTCGACCGTCATGACCCCCGCGCAGGCGAAGGCGCAGGCGCTCGCGCGGGTCGAGTATCCGGCGAACCGGCTGGCCAACCTTGCCGATCTTGCGGTGAACGAGCCGATGGACATCACCTATCCCGACGCCGACAGCCCCGGCGTGCTGATCAAGCTGGGGCAGGCGGTCGAGGGCGGGATCGGGCCCGATGGCGACGTCGTCGCCTTCTCGGTGCTCTGCCCGCACAAGGGCTGGCCGATGAGCTATTCGGCCGAGGACAAGACCCTGAACTGCCCCGGCCACCATTCGCGCTTTGACTGCGAGGCCGGCGGCCAGCAGATCTGGGGCCATGCCACGCAGAACCTGCCGCAATTCCTGCTGCGCGTGGACGATGCCGGCGACATCTATGCCGAGGGCGTGGACGAGCTGATCTACGGCCGCCTGTCGAACGTGTTGTAAGGGAGAGAGATCAATGGCTTACAAGAGACAAATCGACCGTCTGCCGATCATCCCCGCAGACGCGCAGGAATTCAACGTGACCTGCCACTACTGCATCGTTGGCTGCGGCTACACGGCCTACACATGGCCGATGAACAGGCAGGGCGGCACCGATCCCGGCCAGAACAAGTTCGGCGTGGACCTTGCCGAGCAGCAGACCATGGAAACCGAGGCGTGGTATGCGCCGTCGATGTACAACGTCGTGCGCCAGAACGGCAAGGATGTGCATCTGGTGGTCAAGCCCGATGCCAATTGCGTGGTGAACTCTGGCCTCGGGTCAGTGCGCGGCGCGCGGATGGCCGAGAACCGGCCGTCAAAGGTGACCGGCACCCAGCAGCAGCGCCTGTCCGATCCGCTGGTCTGGCGCAACGGGGTCTGGCAGCCCACAAGCTGGGACGATGCGCTGGATCTGGTGGCGCGGGTGACGGCCCGCGTGGTCACCGATGGGTCCGAGGATGACCTTGTCGTGTCGGTCTTCGACCATGGCGGATCGGCGGGCGGGTATGAGAATACCTGGGCGACCGGCAAGCTGTATTTCGACAGCATGAAGGTCAAGAACATCCGCATCCACAACCGCCCGGCCTATAACTCCGAGGTGCATTCCTCGCGCGACATGGGCGTGGACGAGCTGAACAACAGCTATTCTGACTATGAGACGACGGACACCATCTTCGTCGTCGGCGCTAACCCGATGGAGTGCCAGACCAACCTCTACCTGAACCACATGGTCAAGGGCCTGCAGAACGGCGCGCGCTTCATCATGGTGGACCCGCGGCGCACCGTGTCCGTGCATTCGGCCGAGCAATATGCCGGGGCCGAGAATGTGCTGCACCTGCCGATCAAGGAAGGCACCGACCTTGCGCTGCTGAACGCGATCATGACCGAGATCGTCGATCAGGGCTGGACCGATGCCGAGTTCGTCGCCGCCTCGACCTTTCGGGACGGGCAGGCCGTCGCGCAGGACGAGGCGCATCCCGCCAGCCTTGGCAGCCTCGAGCATGCCATGCAGGCGATCCGCCTGTCGCTGGCCGAGGCCGAGACGGTCTGCGGCGTTCCGGCTGCCGATATCGCCAAGGCCGCCGAATGGATCGCCAGGCCCAAGGACGATGGCGCCCGCCGCAAATGCACGCTGGCCTATGAGAAGGGCATCATCTGGGGCAATGACAATTACCGCGTCGTGGGGGCGATGGTGAACATCGCGCTGGCCACCGGGAATGTCGGCCGCGAGGGCACTGGCGTCTGCCGTCTGGGCGGGCATCAGGAGGGGTACTTCCGCCCCGCCGATGGCCATGTCGGCCGGCCCGCGGAATATGTGGACCAGTTCCTGATCCGCGGCCTTGGTGGGGTTCACCACATCTGGGCCTGCGATCACCACAAGACCACCATCAACGCGTCCGAGTTCAAGCGCGTCCACAAGCGCCGGGCCGACATGGTCAAGGACGCGATCGACGCTGCCGCGGGCGGCACCCGCGAACAGCTTGTCGAAGCCATCGTCTCGGCGATCAGCGCGGGCGGCCTGTTCGTGGTGGACATGGATATCATCCACAGCCAGATCGGCCAGAACGCCCATGTGATCCTGCCCGCCTGCGAGGCGAGCGAGATGAACCTCACCTCGATGAACGGTGAGCGGCGGTTGCGGCTGTCCGAGAAATACATGGACCCCTTCGGCAATTCCCGCCCCGACTGCCTGATCGCGGCCGGGATCGCCCAGAACATGGAGCGTGTGCTGCGCGAGATGGGCCAGGACGCCTATGCCGACCAGTTCAAGGGCTATGACTGGGAGACGGAAGAAGACGCCTTCATGGACGGCTATAACGCCGGCAATCCCGAGGTGACCTATGAACGCCTGCGCGCCGCCGGCAACAACGGGGTGCAGGAGCCCGTGACCGGCTACGAGAATGGCGCGCTGGTGGGGACCGAACGGCTGTATACCGACGGCGTCTTCACCCGGCACGGGCGCGAGGATGGCAAGGCGCTGTTCTGTGCCTCTGGCTGGCGGGGATGGCAGGCGCCGGGCAAGGCGCGGGAACAGGCGGCGCACAAGTACTGGATCAACAATGTGCGCGCCAACATCTTCTGGCAGAACCAGTTCCTCGACCAGCGCAACGAGTTCGTGCAGGACCGCTTCCCCTATCCGTTCATCGAGATGAACCCCGATGACATGGTGGAGGAAGGCCTGAACCCCGGCGATCTGGTCGAGATCATCAACGACAATGGCGTGACGCAGGGCATGATCTACCCCACCGCCACCGCCAGGCGCCGCCAGGTCGCCATGGTCTTCGGCTCACCCGCCGGCAGCCAGGGCAATGTGATCAATGATGGCGTGAACGAGCTGGTGCTGCCCAACTACAAGCATTGCTGGGGCGATATCCGCAAGGTCTCGGACGCAACGCGGGAATCGGCGAGGGTCACCTTCAAGTCCAAGGAAGTCGCGCTCTGACCAGCCCGTGAAACTGGCCCTTCCCGCAGGGGGAGGGCTGCATGATGTCAGGAACGCCATGATCCGTCTCGATTGCTCCGCCGGCAAGACCGGGCCGACGCTGACGGTCGATGCGGCGCGGTTGCGCGCCATCGCCGTTGCGCGGCCGGTGGCAGGGGAGCAGCGGCTTGCCCTTGATGATGCGGTGGGGCGGGTGCTGTCGAGGGCGGTGTTTGCCGCTACGGACCTGCCGCCCTTCGACAATTCGGCGATGGATGGCTATGCGCTGCGCCGGGACGATCTGGCGGGAGCGGGGCCCTGGACGCTGGCCCCGGCGGGCAGGATTGCCGCGGGCGACGGCCGGGCCGCCGCCCTTGGCCATGGCGAGGTGGCGCGCATCTTCACCGGCGCACCGATCCCAGCGGGGGCGGATGCCGTGGTCATGCAAGAAGATGCCCTCCGGGCAGGCGGCAGGATCACCGTTTCGCACCGCCCCGCGCCCGGACAGAACATCCGCAGGCGCGGCGAGGATATTGCCGCGGGCGCGCAGGCCCTGGCCGCGGGGCTGGCGCTGACCCCGCAGCGGCTTGCGCTGCTGGCGGGGTGCGGCCTTTCCGCGGTTCTGGTGCGGCGCCGGGTGCGGGTCGCGATCCTCTCCACCGGCAATGAGCTGACGGAACCGGGGCGCCCGCTGGCGCCCGGCCATATCTACAATTCGAACCGCGTGCTGCTGCGCTCCACCCTCGCGCGCCTGCCATGGGTAGAACTGACCGATCTCGGTATCGTGCCTGACGACCGCGCCATCATCCGCGCCACGATCCGCCATGCTGCGGGCGCGCAGGATGTGGTGATCTCGTCGGGTGGGGTGTCGGCCGGCGAGGAGGACCACATCCTCGACGCGCTGCGGCGCGAGGCGGCAGAGCTGGATGTGCTGAAGGTCGCCATCCGTCCCGGGAAGCCGCTGACTGTGGGGCGCCTCGGGCAGGCGCTGTATTTCGGCCTGCCCGGGAACCCCTATGCGGCGGCAATCACCTTTGCCCAGATCGCGCAGCCCGCGCTGCGCCGTGTCGCGGGCCTGACCGAGGAACCGGACACCTGGCTGCCGGGCGTTGCGGGCTTCACCTATCTGCGCAAGACCGGGCGCCACGAGTATCTTCCGGTGCGCTGGGACGGGCGGGATGCAATGGGCCGCCCGGTGCTGGAACGACTTGGCCAAGGCGCGTCGGCCTCGCTCTCGCCGCTCGCTTTGGCCATGGGCATCGCTGTCATCCCGCCAGAGCTGTCACAGGTGCTGCCGGGGGTGCCGCTTCAGGTTACCTGCCTGGCCGAGTGACCGGGCGTCGGAAGGCAAAACTCAATTCTTGACAAATTAACTTGGTCAACTCAAAAGCCATAACAATTGCGTCAGCCAGACAGCCAGCGCCCACCGTTGATGACCGCGAAGGGTCACAGAGGTCTTTATGCGCAAGCTCCTGCTGACAGCTGCTTTCTGCCTGACTGCGACGGTCTGCCCCGCCCAGAATCTCGGCGATCCGGAGGCCCGGACGATCCAGCTCGATGCCATCATCATCAATGGGTCGATCACCGCCAACTGCCTGCCGCAGGACGCGGCGCGGGGGGACGGGGATACACGGCCGAGCTGCGTTGGGCGCGGCGTTGGGCGTGGCGTCCTGCCCGGCGCCACGCTTGACCACAGCCAGTTCGACCGCCTGCCGACGGGCGCCCGTGCAAATGCGCTGGTGAAGCGCCTGCCCTCTGTCACGACCGGCGGTGGCCCCGGCGAGGACAAGGACGCCCGGGTTCTGGGGCTCGACAAGGAGTATACACGGACGCTGGTGGATGGCCTGCAACTGCCGGACGGCGGCGAGAAGCGCGAGTTCAACCTTGATCGCTATCCCGTGGCGATGGTCGATTCGGTCGAGGTGGTGCGGGCCAAGACCGCCGACATGGAAGCGGACGGCATTGCCGGCAAGATATTGCTGCACACCAGGGATATTCCCGAAGTGCTGACGCGGAGTGTCTCTGCGACGGCGGGCCACGGCTCGGACGGGCTGAACACCTATGGCCTGACGGGCCATATCGGCAACATGATCACTCCGGATTTCGGGGCGCAGGTGGTGCTCAACGTCGCCCGCGATGGCGGATCCAAGGAAAAGGTCAAGGACGCCGCCAACGGGACGCGCGAAACCGAGTCCGAAAGCAAGCCCATCACCTCGCGTGAGGTCCTGGGAGACGTGATGTTCAGCACGGATGCAGGAACGTTCCGGTTCAAGCCGACCTGGCTTTGGCAAGAGGAAACCAAGGACAAGACCAAGACGAAATTCACCGCAGCTGGCGCAAACAATGGCAGCGAGGCTGAAGAAGAAGACAAGGTGAAGCAGACGATTGGCGCCACGCTGTCCTGGGCGGAGACGTTTGGGACGGTGGAGGTGGAAGCGCGGGCTGGTGTCTTCAGGGGCAGCGAAGACAAGGACAAGACGAAACGCACCTACCGCGCCAATGGCAACCTGCAAGGCAGCGAGATCGAGACCGAACACAAGGTCGATGAGAACCGCAGCTTCGAGATGGATGCGAAGGTGCCCGTGTCGTTTGGCCCGCTGGACGGCAAGATGAAGTTCGGCATCGCCTACCGCGACAAGCATCGCACCAAGGACAAGGACAAGAACGGGGTTTCGGCCTCGGGCAAGGACCGCTACATCCTTGACGAAGACTATGCAGCGGCCTTCGTCATGGGCGACCTTGCCTTCGGCGACGTCACCTTGAAACCCGGGTTGCGCTACGAATACACCCGCCTCGATGGGCGCGATCCCACAAGCGGCGCGCAGTCAAGCGGCACCTCGCACGATGTGTTGCCGTCTGTGGCGGCAAGCTGGCAGGTCAATGACGTTTGGCTGCTGTCAGGGGGCATCGGCAAGTCGGTGAACCGGCCGAAGTTCGACCAGCTGTCCCCGTTTGAAACCACCAGCGGCGACACCACGACGGTCGGCAACCCTGACCTCGATCCGCAGCGGGCCGTCACCTATGATCTTGACCTGACCCGCAAGGGCAGACACGCCGAGCTGGTCTTTGGCGTCTGGCACCGCGACATCACCGGCGTGATCGAGGATGTGGTGATCGGGACCGATGACGACGGCAACACCCTCGAGTCGCCGCAAAACGTGGGCGATGGCACGACGACGGGGCTGTCGATGACGCAGCGCATCAGCTTTGACCAGCTGCAAAGCCCGGTCTGGGCAGGGCTGACCGTCGGGTCAAACCAGAACTGGGCGCAGTCCCGGCTGCATGTTGCCGCCACCGGAGAGACGCGCGCCTTCAAGGAGCAGCCCAAGTTCTGGGGCGATGTCTTTGTGGAATGGCACTCGCCCTCTGACGCGCTGTCGCTGATGGCGGCGGTTGGCTACACGGGGAAGATCACCACCTCTGGCGACAGTGGCAACGAGGTGCGCGACAGCGAACTGACCCTGGATATGAAGGCCACCTACACCTTCGGGAATGACATCCAGGTCTATGTCATGGGGGAAAACCTGCTCGAAACCGAACGTGTCAAGCGCAAGGCCAATGGCGATGTGGAGCGGGAGGCCGCGCCCTCGCTGATTTCGGTCGGTCTGACCAAGCAGTTCTAAGCCTTCGGCGCCCATGGGGGCGTCTTCCTCCAACCTGTCACGCCGGAGACTGAGATGAACCTGCGCAAGATCCACACATGGGCCTCGGTGCTGCTGATTGTCCCGATCCTGATTGTCGGCGGCACGGCGATCTTGATCGCGCATCACGATGCCCTCGGCACGAAGAGCGTGTTGCTGCCGGGCGGCGCCGAGCAGGTCGCGTCTGAACCCCTTCTCAACTACGAGGTGCGGGCCGTTGCCACCGATGCTGATGGGGCCCGGCTTTACGCCACCAAACACGGCCTGATGCGATCCGAAGCCGGGGCTGCGCCGGTGGACGCGGGCCTGCCCCATGACCTGCGCGACATGGACCGGCTGGACAGCGGCCGCCTGCTGGTGGCAGCGAAACAGGGGCTGTTCCTGCAATCGGCAACGGGCGGCTGGAACAAGCTGGCTGAAGGTGATTTCCGCAGCTTGTCACGCGAAGGCGGCGGCTTTCTTGCCACCTCGGATGAAATGGTCTGGCAGGTCAGTGTTAATGGCATTGCGCGGCCTGACAAGGCCTTTGCGGTTCCCTTGATGGCAGGCATGGATGCGGGAGCCGCCCCGCCTTATACGCTCGAAAAACTGGTGATGGACCTGCACACCGGCAAGTTCTTCTTTGGCAAGACATGGGAATGGATCTGGATCGATCTGGTCGGCGGGGCCATGGTCCTGCTGGGCGTGACCGGGATCGTGATCTGGCGTCGGTCGGAAAAGGCCAAGGCGCGTCAGGCCGAAGCGAGATTGGTGACGCGCCGCTCGGCCCCGGCCGTGCCGGCTGAATGATCGGAGTTGCGCTTGCCCTGCTGCTGATCGTCCTGCCCGCCGCCTTCGGCCTGTGGCATCTGGTGGGCGGCCTTTGGGCCTTGCGGCGCAGGCAGGCGGCGGAAGCTGTGGCAACGGGCCGGCGCATGACGATCCTGTGGCGCGACGATCCGGCGCCGGATCTGTTCCGTCTTTGGCTGGTGGGTTGGCCGCCGCTTCTGCCGCGCTTTGCCGCCGGGCAGCATGTCGTCGTGACGGTGGACCTGCCGGGCGGAACGACCGCCAAGCGCGCCTATTCCCTGGCCGGATGGTCGCGGGTCCCGCTGGTCTATTGCCTTGCCATCCGCAAGGGGGCTGCGGCAAGCGCCGCATTGCACGCCAAGGCAAGGCCTCTCCGGCGACTGACCGTTTCCGCACCCAGGGGACAGTTCACCGACCCGGACCCGCGCGCCCCGCTGCTTCTGGTCGCAGGCGGTATCGGCATCACCCCGTTCCGCGCCATTGTCACGGCGCGCGAGCAACAGCGTTTCTTCGGGCCGGTCATCCTGCATCACAGCGCAAGGGATCCTGCAGAGTTGCTGTGGAAGGAGGATCTTGCCGCGCGGTCGGCCCGCTGCGCGCGCATTCAGTATCTTCCCCGGGCGACACGCGACCAGCCGCGCCTGTCCGCCGCCGAGGTCATGGCGCACATCACCCCGGACAGTCATGTGATGATCTGTGCCGGAGAGTCCTTGACCCGCAGCCTGCGGGACGGACTTCTGGAGGCGGGGCTGCCTGCAGACCGCCTGCATATCGAAGCCTTTTCCCTAGCGCTTCAGCCGGAGGATCTCGGGATCAGCATCTCGATGGGGGGCCGCTCCTTCCGGCCCGGCCCGATCGGTTCGCTGCTCGAGGCGCTGGAGCAGGGTGGCATGGCCCCGGACAGCGAGTGCCGAGCAGGGGAGTGCGCGCTGTGCTCCGTCGAGATTGTCGAGGGCGCTGCCCGCGATATTGCAAGCGGGTTGCCGGTTTTTGGACGGGTGCTTGCGTGCTCGGTGATCCCGGAAAGCGATCTGCGCCTCAGGCGGATCGTCTGAAGACCGGACCCTGGCGCCGTGCTTGCGAGAAGATTGACATATGGACTTGTCGGGATGGGTTGGAGGCCAGCGGCCTTCGGGTGCCCTGAGGCGTGAGCCGCAGGGCAAGGGGGCCGCGAGGGCAGCTCAGACCGTCAGCAGGTTCCGGACCGAGTCCCCGTCCATGTCAGCCCGCACCCCGGCGCGGATCACCTGACCGCGTTCCAGCACGATGAAGTCGTCGGCGAGGTCGCGGGCGAAGTCGAAGTATTGCTCGACCAGCACGATGGCCATGTCGCCCTTGCCGCGCAGGTATTTGATGGCGCGGCCGATATCCTGGATGATCGAGGGCTGGATGCCTTCGGTCGGCTCGTCCAGCACCAGAAGCCGCGGGCGGGTG